>Ga0075366_10001610_pt1 | contig 11306 bp, 7 predicted proteins | sample EndMethybrTD3031_FD_72351 | JGI IMG/M metagenome (GOLD analysis project Ga0075366, IMG submission 72351) | Populus endosphere microbial communities from Tennessee, USA - Endosphere MetaG P. TD hybrid TD303-1 | ecosystem: Host-associated > Plants > Roots > Endosphere | place: USA: Tennessee... | reverse complement strand
TCTGCGGGTAGATCCAGTACGACAGCGTGGTGCCCGCGCTCACCGGGATGCGCACGTCGAACACCTTGTTGTACGAGAACGAGCGCGTCGCGTCGGCGTCGTTGCCCGAGTACATCAGCGCCGTCGTGCCGCTGTGCGCGATGTTCTCGCGCCGCGTCGAGGTCTCCATGTGGTTCAGCCCGCAGCAGAAGCCGCCGACGTTGGCCTGGAAGTCGACGGTGTCGTTCCAGTCCGGTTGCGCGATGCCGGCCTCGAAGTCCGAGAAGAAGCCGCTCGCGTTCGTCGTCGTGCGCGGCGCGTCGAACGAGGGCGGCGCATCGGCCGCGGCGCTGCCCCAGGCGGTGTTGGCGGCGGCACCGAGCACGAAGTCGAGCGTGGTGTCGGCGCCGAGCTGCGAGAGCGGCAGCCAGGTGCGCGTCGATGGGGCGCCGTTCAGCTTCAGGCTCTGCACGTAGGTGCCGTTGGCGCCGGCATTCGATGCATTGATCGTCAGCGTGCGGCCGTTGCCCATGCGCACCGCGGTGCTCGGGAACAGCGGGCTGCCGACCACGAAGCCGCCCAGCCCCGGGATCTCCGGGTACAGCCCGAGCGCGCCCCACACGTACCAGGCCGAGGTGGCGCCCAGGTCGTCGTTGCCGGTCAGGCCGTCCGGCCCGGTCTTGTACAGGTCGGTCAGGATGCGCCGCACCACCGCCTGCGACTTGTACGGCGCGCCGGCGAAGGTGTAGGCCCACGGCGTGCCGTGCTCCGGCTCGTTGCCCATGAAGGCGTACGGGCTGTTCGGCCCCGAGTCGAGCTGCGTGAAGTGCTCGTCGAGCCGCGTGATCGCCGCCGCGTTGCCGCCCATGCGGTCGAACAGGCCGCGGTAGTTCTGCGGCACCATCCAGGTGTACTGCGCCGAGTCGCCTTCGACGAAGCCGGCGCCGTCGGTGCGCGTGAAGGCGCTCTTGAAGCTGCCGCCCGCGGTGCGTGGGTGGATGTAGCCGCTGAAGTTGGAATACAGCGGCTTCCACATCTGGGCCTGCGTCAGGTACTTGTCGCGCTTGACCGTGTCGCCGAGCGATGCGGCGAACTGCGCGATCGCCGAATCGGCCAGCGCGTACTCCTCGGCCGACGCCGCCGCGCCCCACAGGTTGGGTGTCTCGATCGGGATGTAGCCGTGGCCCAGGTAGTCCGCCAGCCCCGGCCGCGTCTCGCAGTTGCGCGAGCGCGTGCCGGGTTGCGTTGCGCCCTGCTCCATGTAGCGCAGCGCGGCAGCGGTGTCGAAGCTGCGGCCGCCGAAGGCGTACAGGTTGGCGACGATCACCGCGCCGGCATCACCCACCATCACGCAGGTGTCATCGTTCGCGGTCGGCCACTTCGGGTAGCCGCCGCCGCCCTTTTCGGCATCGACCACCATCGACTGCGCCATGTCGCTCGCCTCCTTCGGCGCGAGCCAGCCGATCAGCTGCACCTGCGAGCGGTAGATGTCCCAGCCGGAGAAGGTCGCGTACTTGTCCCAGCCGGTCGCGGTGTAGGTCTTGTTGTCGAAGCCGATGTACTGGCCGTTCACGTCGCTGAACAGGTTGGGGTGCAGCAGCGAGTGGTACAGCGCGCTGTAGAACTTGGTGCGGTCGTCGCTCGTGCCGCCGGTCACCTGCACCTTGTTCAGCGTCGCGTTCCAGGTCGCCTGCGCGGCGCTCTTCAGCGCGTCGAAATCCCAGGCCGGGTTCTCGGTCTGCATGTTCAGCTTCGCGTTCGCGGTGCTGACGTACGAGACCCCGATGCGCAGCTTCACCTGCCCGCCGCCGGCGAACTTGACCCAGCCGCCGTTGTTCTGCGCGCGTGCCGCGGTGCGCGAGTTGGGGGTCACGGTGTCGCCCTGGTAGGTGCCGAAGCTCGCGAACGGCTTGTCGAACTGGCCGTGGAAGTAGACGAAGTAGCCGCCGCCGCCGCACACGCCGCCGGTCTCGACGAAGCCCTGGACCGAGTCGGTGCCGACGATCTCCAGCTGCGCGCTGCGCGCGCCGACGCCGTTGCGGCCGATGTTCAGGATCATCGTCGCGTCGTTGGTGGCCGGCCAGGTGAAGCGGCCGGCACCGGTGCGCTTCGTGACCGTGAGCTCGGCGTTGACGCCGTTGTTCAGCCCGACGCGGTACGAGCCCGGCACGGCCTGCTCGTTGGCGTGCGAGAAGCCGACCTGATAGGTCTCGATGTGGGTGCCGGGCGAGCTGGCGATGTTGCCGACGATCGGCAGCATCGAGATGTCCTGCTGGATCGAGCAGCCGGTGCCGCTGGAGTGGATCAGGCTGATGCCCTGGATCACGCCCTTGTCGTAGTTGTAGCCGCCGAAGCCGTAGAACTCGCCGTAGCCGGTGTCGGGGCTGTACTGCACCATGCCGAACGGCAGCGTTGCGCCGGGGAAGGTGTTGCCGACCGCACCGCCGGTGCCCTGGTTGTCGGGGTTCGGGTTGCCGATCTTGGTGCCGACGAACGGGTTGACCAGCGGGAGCAGGTCGATGTCGGCCGCCTGCGCGGCTTCGGTCGGAGCGCGTGACGCCGTCGCCGGCGCGTCCTCATGCCCGCCACCTCCGCAGCCGGCCGCCAGCAACGCGGCGAGCCATCCCAGCCGCAGGGCGAAGCCTCGCCGCGGCGTTGAACGATCTTGTCTCAATCTTGTCTCCTCGGTCATCCGTGCGACGGACGATGCACAGCGGAGCTTGGCGTGCGGTCTCGTCCGCACGAAACTGCCACACGTCTACTTCCTGCTCTGGAGGCACCCTGGCTGTGCAGCGTAGGGGCAGGCCTGCGCCGGCTCGAGGGGAGATTCCCGCGCAGGAGTCAGCGCAGCGAGCGAAACAAGCCCGGTTCGTCCACGGGGTTCAGGACACCAGGTCCCAGCCCGGCACGCGCTGCATGAAGGCCTGCAGGGCCAGGGCCGGGGCGAGCTCGTCGTCGTCCTCGAAGACGTCGAGGTCGTCGGGCTCGCAGTAACCGGTGCGCCAGCGCGGCTGCAGGCGCGCGTCGCCGTCCTCGTTCTCGAACAGCACGCGGTAGCCGGTGTGGCGCGGATCGGCCTGGATGCGTTGCGCCAGCGAGACGACATGCGCGCGCTGGCCCTCGATCAGCTGGCAGAAGCGCGCGCCATCGAACACCAGCACGCCGGTGATGCCGAGCTGCTGGTTGCGTTCGCGGGACACGTGCAGAATCTGGGCAACCACCGAGAAGTCCCGACCGGACGCAAGATGGCTGAGATAGAGGAGGCGGTACACGGACAACGGGGCTGGAGAGTTCACGGGAAGGCCGAAACCTCCAATCTATCGGCCGCGGAGGGCCGCACACATGTCAAAAGACACAGCATCGCCACAGCCGGCGGTGCGCGTTCCGTGCAGCGATTGCCCGCTGCGCGCGCTGCCGCTGTTCGTGCCGGCTTCGCCCGATGAGCTGGCGCTGATCCAGTCGCTGAAGCACCGCGAGCTGCGGCGCGACAGCGGGGCCAGCATCATCGACGAGGGGGCGACCGACGCGCCGCTGTTCACGCTGTTCTCCGGCTGGGCCTTCCGCTACAAGACGCTGAGCGATGGGCGACGGCAGATCCTGAACTTCCTGCTGCCCGGCGACTTCATCGGCGTGCAGCAGAAGATGACCGATGCCGCGGTGCACGGCGTCGAGGCGCTCGGCGAGGCCTGGCTGTGCGTGTTCGAGCGCGATGCGCTGTGGTCGCTGCACCAGCACACGCCGCGGCTCGGCTTCGCGGTCACCTGGCTGGCCGCGCACGAAGAGGCGCTGGTCGACGACAACCTGCTGTCGGTGGGCCGGCGCAGCGCCGCCGAGCGGGTGGCGACGCTGCTGGTGCACCTGTTCCGGCGCGCCGCCGCGCTGCTGCCCGATGCGGGCGCCAACGGCGTGCCGTTCCCGCTGACGCAGCAGCACGTCGCCGATGCGCTCGGGCTGTCGCTGGTTCACACCAACAAGACCTTGCGCAAGCTGGAGCAGCGCGGACTGCACCGCATCGAGAATGGGCAGCTGTTCCTCACCGACGTGCAGGCGCTGGAGCGCATCGCCGACCTGTACGGCGATGGCAAGCTGCCGCCCCGTCCCTTGATCTGAATCGCCGATCCGAAAGACCGCATCGAATGACGACCCGCTCCCCCATCGCGATCACGCAGGGCGACGCCTGCGGCATCGGCCCGGAAATCATCGCGAAGCTGTTCCGCGGCCCGCAGTCGACCGGCTGCTTCGTGATCGGCGATGTCGCGGTGCAGCGTCGCGCCGTCGCCTGGACCGGCGGGGGGCTGGCCGTGGCCGCGATCGAGCATGCCGCCGATGCGCTCGCCGCGCCGCCGGGCTGCATCCCGGTGCTCGCACCGCCGGGCCTGCCGGCCGACCTGGCCGCTGCACCGGTCGGGCAGGTGGACGCGCGGGCCGGTGCGGCGGCAGCGCGCTGCATCGAGCACGCGGTGCGGCTGGCGCGCGGCGCGGAGATCGCGGCCATCGTGACCGCGCCGATCCACAAGGAGGCGCTGTCGGCCGCCGGCGTCGCGTTCCCGGGGCACACCGAGATGCTGCAGGCGCTGTCGGTGGGTGCCGGTGAACCGCCGCCGCCGGTGCGCATGATGCTGGCCAACGAAGAGCTGCGCACCGTGCTCGTGACGATCCACATGTCGCTGCGCCGCGCGATCGACGCGGTGACCTTCGACGCGGTGCTGCAGACGCTGCGCATCTCGCGGCAGGCGGCCGCGCGCTGGGGGATGCCGGCGCCGCGCATCGCGGTGGCGGGGCTGAACCCGCATGCCGGGGAGGGCGGGCTGTTCGGCGACGAGGAGATCCGCATCATCCGCCCGGCCATCGAGGCCGCGCGTGCCGAGGGCATCGACGCGAGCGGCCCGTACGCGCCCGACACGGTGTTCATGCGCGCGCGCCGCGGCGAGTTCGACCTGGTCGTCGCGATGACGCACGACCACGGCCTGATCCCGGTGAAGTACCTCGGCGTGGAGCAGGGCGTCAACGTGACGCTGGGCCTGCCGTTCGTGCGCACCAGCCCCGATCACGGCACCGCGTTCGACATCGCCGGCACCGGCCGGGCGGATGCTGCTAGCCTGCTGGCCGCGCTGCAGATGGCGCGCCAGCTCGCGCCGTAGTTCTCGAGGTGGGCGTCAGTGCCGAGTTGTCGGCTGTGACGAAGACGATGCCGACAGCGCCGCCAGCTGCTTGCGCGCCCGCGCGGTGGCGCGCTCCATCAGGTAGGCCTGCTCGAACGCCTTGAAGCGCCCGGTCTCGCACATGCGCGCGAGCATCCGCGAGGTCAGCGACACCGTCTCGTGGTGGCGCTTGCCGCGCGTGAACACGAAGAACGCACGCCCCGGGCTCACGTAGCTCAGCCGCACCTTCTGCCACTGGTCGTTCAGGTGCATCTGGTACGCGAAGCCGAGCTTCACGTGGTCCATCAGCTGCGCGCCGTGCGACGGCTCGGCCGGCTCGTTCGGCGACAGGTCGAGGTCGATGTCGACGCCGCCCACGTGCAGCGGCCCCGGCATCGTGTCGCCGCCCGCGCCGGGCTCGGTGTCAGGCCCGGTGTCGGAGGTCAGGTCGATGTCGACGGTGCCCGACCAGTCGACCGCGCTCTCCTGCACGAGGCCGATGCGCTTGGCTTCGTCGGGCGAGAAGTGCGGCTCGATCGGCGCGGCGCCCATGCTGGACATCGGCACGTCGCGCAGCAGCCCGTCGGGTTCCGGCAGCGGCGTGTTGAACACGCCCTCGAGCTGCTTGGCCATCAGGTTGTATTCGAGCTCCGACAGCGGCTGGCCCTTCAGCGAATCGGCATGCGCCGGCAGCAGCTTGCTGAAGAACTCCTTCTGCGCCGCATCCGGCCAGCCGATCAGGGCCATGCCTTCGTTCAGGTCCTTCATCAGCGGCGGCAGCTGCATCAGGAACTTCTTGCGCATGGCCGGCGAGCCCTTGGGCTGCACGCTCATCACCAGGTCGCGGCCGGCGCGCTTCAGGCGCTGCACCAGCTCGGAATTGACGCCGTGCGACTTCGTGCCCTGGGCGAGCGCCTGGCTCCACACCTGCGACAGGAAGTTGCGCAGGTAGTCGGGCAGCGACAGCGGGTTCAGCGCGGCCTGCAGCTGCAGCATGTAGCGCTGCTGCACGCGCAGGTCGGATTCCTTCGCATCGACCAGCGACACCGCCGACGCGTTCGCCTGCACCTCGTCCTTGGCCTGCTGCGCGATGAAGGTCTCGAGCGCACCGAGCTTGGAGGCGTACAGGTCGATCTGGTCGAAGTCGCCCTGCACGATCTCCTGCACGAGGTCGCGCACCCGGGTCATGAACTGCTTGCCGGCCCCCTCGTCGAGGTCGTCGAACGCGACGGCGAGCGACGCGATGCGGTTCACGAAGCGGCGCACCGGATGCTTGCGCGACGAGAAGAAGGTCGGGTCGGCCAGCGCGACGCGCAACACCGGCAGCTGCAGGCGGGCGATCTGGCGCGCCATCTGCGGCGGTACGCGCGGGTCGGACAGGATCTGGTCGAACAGGCTGCCGACCACGTCGATCACCATGTGGTCGAGCGAGCCGGTCGAGGCCTGGCGCAGCTCGTCGCGGTGCTGGCGGATCACGTTGACGGCCATCAGGCCCGACAGCCCCTCGTTCAGCCCGCCGCTGCCGGTGGCGGCGCCGCTCAGGCTGGCCAGTGCGCTGGCCCGGCCGAGGCCCGGCGAGCCGGTGTGCAGGCCACCGCCGGTCGGCCCGCCGAGGTCGCCCGGGCGGGTCGCGAGGAAGGTCAGCCGGCGGATCAGCGACATCAGCTCCGCATCGGCCTGCGCGCTGACGCCCGGGCGCGGCGTGAAGCGGCCGGCACCGGCATTCGGGTTGCCGAGGCTCGTGCTGCCACGGCCGGCGGCATCGCGGCCGAGCGTGGTGGTGCCGGGGCGGCCCATCGTGCCGACGCCCGCATTGCCACCACCACTACCACCACTACCACCACCGCCGCCTGGCCCGCCGAAGCCGCCGCGGGATGAACCTCCGGGCATGCCCTGGCCGCGACCGGGCAGGCCGCCCTGGCCGCTGTCGAAATCGCCGGTCATCGTGGTCGGGGCATACAGGTTGCCGCTGCCGGACGAGCCGGTGTCGCGCAGCGTCGCGTAGCCGGAGTTGACGCGGTCGCGCGCCAGTTCGTTGCCGGGGCCTTCGACGCCGCGCACCGACAGGCTGACCGGTTGCACGCCGCGGGCGCGGAAATCCTTCAGGATGTCGCCGTAGCAGGTGGGCATCGCGCGCGACAGCGCGAGGCTCATCTCGCGCGCCAGCACCTTGCGCGTCTCGCGCTCGTTCGACACCGACTCGATGGCGCGGAACACCGAGGCGCCCATCACCTCGCCGCGCAGCGGGTTGCGTTCCTGGTCGGCCCGCCCGATGCCCAGCAGCGCGCCGGTGTAGGCGGCCATGTCGCGCAGTTCCCATTCGCAGGCATGCGTGATGGCCTGGCTGATGCGGTCGGACGACATCTGCTCTTCCATCTCGGCGTCGCCGACGATGCTGAGCGACATCCAGTCGGTTTCGGCGAGGCTGCGGCCGCTCTCGCGGTTCGGGCTCAGCTCGCGCGTCACGCGCTTGCTCAGCGTGTCGCCGAACACCAGCACGAAGGTGCTCATGTGGCGGCGCAGGTCGAGCTGGGCGGTGATCAGGATGTCGCGCTCGTAGATGCGCATCGCCGCCGATGCCAGCGTGCCCAGGTGCGTCGACACGCGATCAGCCACGGCCGCAGTGGTCGTCTTCAGGTGGCTGATGGCGGCGTCGAACGCTGCTTGCGAACGTGGATCGATCGAATTCATCTACGGACAGGGCCGATGGGCGGACCGGGGCGAAACCGCCCGGACGGATGGTCTGGACGGAGATACCTGCAGTATGAGCCCAAACGGAATGGGCACGCGCCGCGTTGCGACGTGGCGACGTTGGCCGGCGGGAGCATTTCACGCCCCGCGGCGCGAACGTTCACTTCTTCAGCGAATCCCGGATCTCGCGCAGCAGCTGCACGTCTTCGGGCACCGCGGCCGGTGCGGCCGGCGCCTCTTGCTTGAGGCGGTTGATCTGCTTGACCATCACGAAGATGATGAAGGCGAGGATCATGAAATTGAGCGCCACGGTGATGAAATTGCCGTACGCGAACAGCGGGACGCCGGCTTTTGTCAGCGCCTCGTAAGTCATCGGGCCCTTGAAATCGACCGGGGGATTGGCGAGCATCAAGAAGTAGTTCGAAAAATCGAGCCCGCCGACCAGGCGGCCGATCACCGGCATGATCAGGTCCTTGACGATCGAATCGACGATCTTGCCGAAGGCCGCGCCGATGATGACGCCGACCGCGAGGTCGACGACATTCCCCTTCATCGCGAACGCCTTGAATTCGGTGGCGAATCCCATGTGATGCTCCTCTTCTTCTGGATGCTGCGCGGCAGTATTGCCGAGCAATGCCAGAAGTCAAGCCGAAAGCCTCGTCAATGAGGGTCCGCCCGCAGTGGCGCGCGCCCCTCAGCGCCGGGAGCGGGGGTTGACACGTCCGCTAGAATTCTCGGTTGCCCGTGACCAGAAGTCTCCAGCCAAGGACCCCCAATGAGTGACAGCAACGAGCAAGGTGGCAAGCAACAAGGCAGTTCGATCAGCACCGCACCGCAGGTCGATCAAGGCCGTCGGACCTGGGTGGCTGTCGCCTGTGGTGCCGGGGCCGTCGGGGGCGTCGCAGCCGCCGTGCCCTTCGTCAGCACCTTCCAGCCCTCCGAGCGCGCACGTGCCGCCGGGGCCGCGGTCGAGGTGGACATCAGCGACCTGAAGCCGGGCGAGAAGAAGACGGTGGAGTGGCGCGGCAAGCCGGTGTGGATCGTCAAGCGCACCCCCGAGCAGCTCGCCACGCTGCCGAAGAACGACGCGCAGCTGGCCGACCCCAATTCGCAGCGCAAGCCCGACGAGCTGACGCCCGAATACGCGCGCAACGAGAACCGCTCGCGCAAGCCCGACGTCCTGGTGGTGGTGGGCATCTGCTCGCACCTGGGCTGCTCGCCGAGCGACAAGTTCCAGGCCGGTGCCCAGCCTTCGCTGCCCGACGACTGGACCGGCGGCTTCCTGTGCCCCTGCCACGGCTCGACCTTCGACATGGCCGGCCGCGTCTACAAGAACAAGCCCGCACCCGACAACCTCGAAGTGCCGCCGCACATGTACTTGTCCGACGCCAGGCTGTTGATCGGCGAAGACAAGAAGGCCTGAGCCCCGAGCACTCCGGAGAACAACGACATGGCTGAATTCAAGCAAGCGCCCGCCAATGCCTCCGTGGGCGTCAAGCTCATGACCTGGGTCGACAACCGCTTCCCTGCCACGAAGATGTGGAACGAGCAGTGGGGGCAGTACTACGCGCCGAAGAACTTCAATTTCTGGTACTTCTTCGGCTCGCTCGCGATGCTGGTGCTGGTGATCCAGATCGTGACCGGCATCTTCCTCGTGATGCACTACAAGCCCGACGCGACGCTCGCCTTCGCGTCGGTCGAGTACATCATGCGCGACGTGCCCTGGGGCTGGCTGATCCGCTACATGCACTCCACGGGCGCCTCGGCGTTCTTCATCGTCGTCTACCTGCACATGTTCCGCGGGCTGATGTACGGCAGCTACCGCAAGCCGCGCGAGCTGGTGTGGATCTTCGGCTGCGCGATCTTCCTGTGCCTGATGGCCGAGGCCTTCATGGGCTACCTGCTGCCGTGGGGCCAGATGTCGTACTGGGGCGCGCAGGTCATCGTGAACCTGTTCGCCGCGGTGCCGTTCGTCGGTCCCGACCTGGCGCTGCTGATCCGCGGCGACTACGTCGTCAGCGACGCGACGCTGAACCGCTTCTTCAGCTTCCACGTGATCGCGGTGCCGCTGGTGCTGCTCGGCCTGGTGGCGGCGCACCTGATCGCGCTGCACGAGGTGGGCTCCAACAATCCCGACGGCATCGAGATCAAGGCCAAGCGCGGCCCGGACGGCCACCCGCTGGACGGCATCCCCTCGCACCCGTACTACTCGGTGCACGACATCTTCGGCGTCGCCGGCTTCCTGCTGATCTTCAGCGCGGTGGTGTTCTTCGCGCCCGAGTTCGGCGGCTACTTCCTCGAGTACAACAACTTCATCCCGGCCGATCCGCTGAAGACGCCGGCGCACATCGCCCCGGTCTGGTACTTCACGCCGTTCTACTCGATGCTGCGCGCGACCACCACGCTGATGGTGCAGGTGCTGTCCGGCATCATCGCCGTGGCCACCGTCGCGGCCCTGCTGAAGGGCAAGTTCGGCGGCGCCGCCAAGCTGGCGATGGCGATCGTGGCGGTCATCGCGGTCGCGCTGCTGAACGTGTTCGATGCCAAGTTCTGGGGCGTGGTGGTGATGGGTGGTGCCGTCATCATCCTGTTCTTCCTGCCCTGGCTGGACCACAGCCCGGTCAAGTCGATCCGCTATCGCCCCGACTGGCACAAGTACGTGTACGGCGTGTTCGTCGTGTTCTTCCTGATCCTGGGCTACCTGGGTGTGCAGCCGCCGTCGGAAATCGGCAACTACGTGTCGCAGGTCGGCACGCTGCTGTACTTCGGCTTCTTCCTGCTGATGCCGTGGTGGAGCCAGCTGGGCACCTTCAAGCCCGTGCCGGACCGCGTGACCTTCCACGCCCACTGATCCACACCACCGAGAGCCCCGGAGAGAACACCATGAAGAAACTCCTTCTCACGCTGCTGGCGAGCCTGGCCCTGGTGGGCGGTGCGGCGCAGGCTTCGGAGGGCGGCGCGGCCTGGGACAAGTTCCCCTCGGCCAAGACGTCCGACCTCGCGGCGCTGCAGAACGGCGCCAAGCTGTTCGTCAACTACTGCCTGAACTGCCACTCGGCGGCCTTCATGCGCTACAACCGCATGCGCGACATCGGGCTGACCGAGGCGCAGATCAAGGACAACCTGCTGTTCGCGACCGACAAGGTCGGCGACACGATGAAGGCCTCGCTCGACCCGAAGCAGGCCAAGGACTGGTTCGGCGCGCTGCCGCCCGACCTGTCGGTGATCGCCCGTTCGCGCGCCGACATCGGCAAGGGCTCGGGTGCCGACTACCTGTACACCTACCTGCGCACCTACTACCGCGACGACACCAAGGCGACCGGCTGGAACAACCTGGCCTTCCCGAGCGTGGCGATGCCGCATGCGCTGTGGGAGCTGCAGGGCCAGCGCGTCGCGAAGTTCGTCGAAGAGAAAGACCCGCACGACGAGGCGAAGTCGGTGCACCGCTTCGCCGGCTTCGAGCAGCTGACGCCCGGCAAGCTGAGCGCCAATGAC
>Ga0075366_10001609_pt1 | contig 11312 bp, 8 predicted proteins | sample EndMethybrTD3031_FD_72351 | JGI IMG/M metagenome (GOLD analysis project Ga0075366, IMG submission 72351) | Populus endosphere microbial communities from Tennessee, USA - Endosphere MetaG P. TD hybrid TD303-1 | ecosystem: Host-associated > Plants > Roots > Endosphere | place: USA: Tennessee... | reverse complement strand
CGAGCGCGAAACGCGCGACCCACGCGGGGATGCGCAGCGGCGGCTTCGCACCCAGGGCGTTCGCGAGCGCCGGCAGCCAGACATGCACCGGTGCGGGGTCATCGTCGACGATGTTGTAGATGCCGACGTCGCCGTGCGTGAGCGCACGCACGGCCGCGCCAGCGGCATCGTCCACGTGCGTGAACGACCAGATGCCGGTACCGCGTCCCACCACCGGCAGCGCGCGCTTGCGCACCAGCTGCGCGAGATGGCCGTCGGCCGCGAAGCCGGTGCCCGGGCCGTAGAGCGCGCCGTAGCGCAGCACGATGCCCACCATGCCGCGTGCTTGCGGGACCACGCTTTCGAGATGCCTGATCGCTGCCATCGACTCGGTGAAGGGCGCGGCCGGATGAGGGGCCAGCGCATCGGCCTCGGTCTTCACCAGCGAGCCGGTGCGCGCTTGCGGCCAGCCGCAGAAGCTTTGCGCGATGAAGCGGCGCGCACCCGCTTCGCGCGCGGCGTCGATCATCGTGTCGAGCGCCTGCGTGCGAAGGCGGTTGGTGGTGGCGAACTCCTGGTCGAACCTCTTCAGGTTGCCGGGCATCGCCGCCAACGCCGTCAACTGATGGACAACGGCATCGGGCCGCGCCTCGATCAGCGCGGCGCGCAATGCCTTGCTGTCCAGCGCGTCCGCCACCACGGGCGTTGCACCGGCCGCGGCGATGGCGGCCGCACTCTCGGCGCGGCGGCACAACGCCACCACCAGATGGCCCTCTCGCACGAGCATGGGAACGAGGCGCGCGCCGACCGCGCCACTGCCGCCTGCGACGAATACTTTCATCATCTCAACCGGCCTCCGGAATGACGAGTGGCCCGCAGTCCTCGTCGGCGACGAAGACGGCCAGCAGCTCGGCCTCTTCTTGGGTGCTCGGGTTCTCCGCGAACAGGTGGAGTGCGCGCGGTGCCTCGAACCAGGTGCTGCCGGCGGGGTAGGTGATCGCCGGACTGCCCGCCATTTGCGAGCGCACGGTTCCCTTCACGACGAATGCGCCGACCGAACCGGGATGACGGTGCGCCCCCGAATGCGCGAGCGGCGCAAAGTGCACCAGCGCAGTGGTCATGGTCTTGCCGGGAGCGTTCGGCAGTCTCTCGCACGACAAGGGTTCGATGCGCGTGGCCGGCCTCCCGGCCCGGGCCTCGGCCGGTGCGAGGGAGAACATCGGCCTGGCCGAGCAGAGTTCGGTGATGCGTTGTGCGATCGGGCCGTGCGCGATCGCTCCGGCGATCGCCGCCGAAGCGGCGACAGTGGCGACGACCACGCCGCGTCCGGTGGCCGTTGCATGAAGAGGGCTCGACAGACTCATGACTTCATCCTGTAGCCGGCATCCCAGCCGAGTTGCTCGCGCGCCTTGCCGCTGTCGACCTGCGCGCCGTCCTCGGCGACGTTGAAGATGCCGGGTTCACCGCGATCGATGGCCAGCAGCGCCGCATGAGCGGCAGCGTCCACATGCACCGGCGATCCCACCCCGACCGGCTGGTCGACACCGGTGCCCGGGCCGTAGAGCTGTCCGTAGCGCAGCACCACGCCTTCGAGCGGCGATGCGCCGAGCACCGCTCGCTCGAGCGCCGCGACGCCGCCGACGCTGATGGCGCGCAGGCCGCCGGCGGCGAGGTCCAGCGGATCTTCTTCGTGCCGCGACGTAGGCCCAGGCGCGTAGGCCCAGGCGATGCTTTGCGCGACCAGCCGGCGCGCGCCGGCCGCGCGTGCGGCAGCGACGAGATTGGCAGTGCCCTCGGAACGGATGCGGGCGTTGCGCGTCACCCCCTGGGCCATGCGGGCGGGGTCCAGGCCAGCCGGCAGATCGGTCAGCTGGTGAATCACGATGTCGGGTCCGATTCGTACGGCGCCTTCTTCGAGCGCGGCCGCATCGAATACGTCCACCACCCATGGCGTGATGCCGAGGGCCGCGAGCGCGCCGGCCTTGTCCGGCGAGCGCGTCGTGCCGACGATCGAGTGGCCCGCCTGCAGCAGCAGCGGCGCGAGGCGCCGCCCGATGACGCCGGTCGCGCCGGCGAGAAGAATCTTGTGGTTCATGTTGTGCGTTCGTCGAACCACAGCGACGCCGTGTTGGGAACGATCACCGCGAAGCGGTCGGCCAGCGCGGGCAGGGTTGCGGCTCGAGTGCCGGAATGATCGCCACCATCCGGCTATCGGGTCGAAGGCCGCTGCTGCGGGCCTCGATCTGCGTGTCGATCTGGATGAGCGCGGACTCGCTCAGCGGACTGGGTTGGCGCGAAGCGCCGGCGATCTCGAGCAAGGTCTTGGGGTGCGTGGTCATGGTGGTCGTGGTCCAGTGCTCCAGGAAGTGGTTGAATGACGGCTCGCGACTCGCGGTGTCTTCAGATCCAAGACGAACGACGAGGTCGTTTTGTCACCGCCTTGCTGCTCCGCTGTTTGCTGTTCTGCTGCTGTTTGCGCAGTTGTTTCGAATGGATTCCACCAAGACCGCAACTTTCCTGGAGCGCCGGCCTCGCCTGTTCGGCATTGCCTACCGAATGCTCGGTGCCCGCCACGAAGCGGAAGACGCGGTGCAGGAGGCGTATCTGCGCTGGCATCAGTCCGACGAATCGACGTTGCGATCGGCGGATGCATGGCTGGTGAGCCTCACCACGCGCGTCTGCATCGACCGGCTGCGTGCATTGAAGGTGGAACGCGAGGCCTATCTCGGTCCGTGGCTGCCCGAGCCGCTGCTGACGCAAGACGTCGACTCGCCGGAGCGGCAGCTCGAGCTGGCGGGCGACGTCTCGATCGCCTTTCTGACACTGCTGGAGCGGTTGAGCCCGGAAGAGCGGGCCGCCTTCCTGCTGCGCGAAGTGTTCGAGTTCGACTACGCCGAGATCGCGAGCGCCCTCGACCGCGGTGAGGGTGCGTGCCGGCAGATGGTGTATCGCGCCAAGGCGCGGCTGAAGAGCGGGCAGCCGCGGTTCGAAGTCTCCGAAAAGCAGCACCGCGCGCTGATCGAGCGCTTCGTCGCTGCATCGACAGCCGGCGACATGAATCGGCTCGCCGCCTTGCTTGCCGAAGATGCGCGCCTGACGGCCGACGGCGGCGGCAAGGTGGTCGTCGTGACCCGCCCGCTGCTCGGCGCGCAGCGCATTGCACGGCTGTTCCACGTCACCGCGCGCTGGGTCGACGAGCACTCGGCGGTGCTCGGGTATCGCTCGGTTCGTATCAACGGCCAGCCGGGTCTGCTCAGGCTGTTCAACGACAAGCCGCATTCCGTTCTGGCGTTCGACACCGATGGCACGAAGATCCGCTCGATCTTCGTGCTCGCGAACCCCGACAAGCTCGAAGGGCTCGACGCCCTGCTGCACGCCGATTCGTCGCGCGAATCAGTGGCCGGTCGCACCTGAATTGGACGAAGCACGCGCGCGTGCCGAGAATGCGATCGAACCTGCAGGAGGCCCGAACCATGGCTCGATCGGTGCGACCCTTTCAGCTGAATGTGCCAGACAGCGACATCGCCGATCTGCGCGAGCGGCTGGAACGCACGCGCTTTCCAGACCAGGCTCCGGGCGAGCCTTGGGCGCATGGCACCGATGTTGCCTACCTCCGCCAGCTCGTCGAGCACTGGCACACGCGCTTCGACTGGCGCGAGCAGGAAGTGCGGCTCAACACGTTCGCGCAGTTCATGGTGCCGCTGCACGGCATCGACTTGCACTTTCTGCACGTGCAGGGCAATGGCCCGCGACCGTTGCCCTTGCTGCTGTCGCATGGCTGGCCAGGATCGGTGTTCGAGTTTCTCGACATCATCCCGCGCCTCACCGATCCGGCCCGCTTCGGGGGCGACGCGGCCGATGCGTTCACCGTGATCGCGCCGTCGCTGCCCGGCTACGGCCTGTCGTTCAAACCGGGCCAGCCGCGTTTCAGCCCGGAGGCGATCGCCGATTGTTTTGCGCAGCTCATGACCGATGTGCTGGGCTACGAGCGCTTTGCCGCCCAGGGCGGCGACTGGGGTGCGTTCATCACCTCGCGACTGGGTGCCGTTCATGCGGACAAACTGGTCGGCATCCACCTGAACCTCCTGGCCATGCGACGCGATCCGAAGATGCTGGCCAACCCGACGCCGCAGGAGCAGGCTTTCATCGGCGAGCTGGAACACTGGCTCAAGGAAGAGACGGGCTACCAGTGGATCCAGGGCACGCGGCCGCAGACCCTTGCGTTCGGCCTCACCGATTCACCCGCGGGGCTCGCGGCGTGGATCATCGAGAAGTTTCGGCGCTGGTCGGACTGCGATGGAGACGTCGAGAGCGTGTTCACGCGCGACCACTTGCTCGCGAACGTCAGCCTGTACTGGTTCACCGGTGCGATCGGCTCGTCGTTCTGGCCGTACTACTCACGTATGCACGGGCCATGGCCGATTCCCGAAGGCGGTGTCGGCGTCCCCATGGGATATGCCGCGTTCCCGCGCGAGATCGTGCGGCCGCCCAGGTCGGTTGCCGAGAAGTGGTACACGGACATTCGCCGCTGGACCGAGATGCCCGAGGGCGGCCACTTCGCGGCGATGGAGCAGCCCGAGGCGCTGGCGCGCGAGATCACCGAGTTCTTTCGTCCGCTGCGCTCGCAGTAGTTTGTCGACGTCAACTCGGCAACGTCGCGATCAAGAACCCGTTGGGCTCGAGCAGTGTCCTCGCGCCCTCCTTGCGAAGCGCGCCTGACAACAGCATTCGTTCGGGCGATGGCGCCGGCACGGCCAGCGCCTGTTCGCCGAGGTTGAACAGGCACACGAGGGCGCTGCCAGCCGCGCGGCGCTCGAAGCGCAGCAGCCCGAGCTCGGTCTCGTCTGTCGGCCCGCCATCGAACGTGACGTCGCCAGCATGCAGCGCTGCGTGCGCGCGCCGCATCGCAAACGCCCGCCGTGCGAAGTTGAGCACGGAGTCCGGATCCGCTTCTTGCGCGGCCACGTTCAGCGCCAGGTGAGTTGACGACATCGGCAGCCACGGCTCCGCGCTGCTGAACCCGGCGTGCGGTCCGCCGTCCCACGGCAGCGGTGTGCGGCAGCCGTCGCGGCCCTTGAACGTGGGCCAGAAGCGGCGGCCGTACGGATCCTGCAGGCGCTCGAAGGGCACCTCGGCTTCGGGCAGGCCGAGCTCTTCGCCCTGGTAGAGGCAGATCGTTCCTTTCAGGCAGGCGAGCAGCGCGAGCATCTGGCGCGCCACAACACCCGGCTCGCGGCCAACGCCCCAGCGGGTGGCGACGCGCGGCTTGTCGTGGTTGCTCAACGCGTAGCAGGCCACACCGGGGCCGGGGAGGTCCGTGGCCAGCCGTTCGAGCACGCTGCGCACGTAGGCGGCGCTGTGCGTGGCGCGCAGCAGGTCGAAGCTGTAGGCGCAGTGCAGGCGGCCGGGCGCCACGTAGTCGATCGTGAGCTGCAGCGCGTCGTTGCCGCCCACCTCGGCTACCGAATAGGCGCCGTACTCGTCGAGCAGGGCGCGCACACGCGCAAGGAAGGCCGGCACTTCGGGCCGGTTCTTGTCGTACAGGTGCTGCTGGAAGCCGTAGGGATGCAGCGCATGCGTGTGGGCGCCCGGCGCGGGCGGGTTGCTGCGCAGCTGGGGGTCCTGGAAGTAGTGGTTGCAGGCGTCGAACCTGAAGCCGGCCACGCCAAACTCCAGCCAGTAACGCATCTCGTCGAGCAGCTGCTGCTGCACGGCTGGGTTGTGGAAGTTCAGGTCGGGCTGGCTCTCGAGAAAGGTGTGGAAGTAGTACTGGCGCCGCGCGGCGTCCCAGTTCCAGGCGTCGCCGCCGAACACCGAGAGCCAGTTGTTCGGCGGTGAACCATCGGGCTTGGCATCGGCCCAGAGGTACCAGTCGTCCTTGCCACCTTCGCGCCGGCGGCTCGCCTCGAACCAGGCATGCTGGTCGGAGGTGTGCGAGACCACCATGTCCAGCATCACGCCCATGCCGAGTTGGCGTGCCTCGTCGATCAGGCGGCGCAAGTCCGCCAGGCTGCCAAAGATCGGGTCGACGCTGCGGTAGTCGGACACGTCGTAGCCGAAGTCGCGCATCGGCGACTTGAACACCGGGCTGATCCAGATCGTGTCGACGCCCAGGCTCCGGATGTAGGCCAGCCGCGAGCAGATGCCGGGCAGGTCGCCGATGCCGTCGCCGTTGCTGTCCTGGAAGCTGCGTGGGTAGATTTGGTAGATCAGCATGCAGTCCATTCTGTAGGAGGGATGCCCGCTTGGACACAACCCCTCACCGCATCGTCCCTCCGCTTTTGCGATAAAGGGCACGTGGACAAGATCAAGAAACAAGACGTGCCCGCCCGGTCGCGCAGCAAGGCGCCGGCCGCCCTCGGCTCGGCGCTGAGCGACTTCGACGCACATCTGTTTCGCGAAGGCACGCATGCGAAGCTGTACGACAAGCTCGGCTGCCACCTGCTCGGCGAGCCGGGCGATGAGCGCGGCGCGCGCTTCGGCGTGTGGGCGCCGAACGCGGCTGCGGTGTCGGTGATCGGCGAATGGAACAGCTGGCAGGAGGGCGTCTCGCGCCTGGAGTCGCGTGCCGACGGCAGCGGCATCTGGGAAGGCAGCTTTGCCCAAGTGCGCCACGGGCAGACCTACAAGTACCGCGTTCTCTCGAACCATCGCGGGCACGTGGCCGACAAGGCCGATCCGTTCGCGATCGCTGCCGAAGTTCCGCCCGCGACCGCGTCGCGCGTCTGGGACCTGCGCTACGAGTGGGGCGATGCGCAGTGGATGGCCACGCGCGCGCCGCGCAATGCGCTCGATGCGCCGGTCGCGATCTACGAGCTGCATGCGGGGTCGTGGCGGCGGCGCGATGGTGGTTTCATCGGTTACAGGGAACTGGCCCACGCGCTGGCCGACCACGTGCTCGCGATGGGCTTCACGCACGTCGAGCTGATGCCGATCACCGAACACCCGTTCTACGGTTCGTGGGGCTACCAGACCACCGGCTACTTCGCGCCGACCGCGCGCTACGGCACGCCGCAGGACTTCATGTACTTCGTGGACCACCTGCACCAGCGCGGCATCGGCGTGCTGCTCGACTGGGTGCCTTCGCACTTTCCGACCGACGAGCACGGCCTGCAGTACTTCGACGGCATGCATCTGTACGAGCACGCCGACCCGCGCCAGGGCTTTCATCCCGACTGGAACTCGAGCATCTTCAACTACGGCCGCAACGAGGTGCGCAGCTTCCTGTTGTCGTCGGCGCTGTTCTGGCTCGACACCTACCACCTCGACGGGCTGCGTGTCGACGCGGTCGCGTCGATGCTGTACCTCGACTACGCGCGCCAGCACGGCGAGTGGATTCCGAACCCGCACGGCGGCAAGGAGAACCTCGAGGCGATCGGCTTCCTGCACGAGCTCAACCGCGCCGTCTACCGCGCCCACCCCGACGTGATGACCGTTGCCGAAGAGTCCACCGCGTGGCCGAGGGTCTCGCGGCCCATCGAGATGGGCGGGCTCGGCTTCGGCCTGAAATGGAACATGGGCTGGATGCACGACACGCTGGCCTACATGAAGGAAGACCCGGTCCACCGCCGCCATCATCACGACCGGCTGACCTTCTCGCTGATCTATGCGTTCAACGAGAACTTCGTGCTGCCGCTCTCGCACGACGAGGTCGTGCACGGCAAGGGTTCGCTGATCGGCAAGATGCCCGGCGACGATTGGCAGAAGTTCGCCAACCTGCGCGCGCTGTACGGCCTGATGTGGACGCACCCAGGCAAGAAGCTGCTCTTCATGGGCGGCGAGTTCGGGCAGCGCCGCGAGTGGACGCACGAGGGCGAGCTCGAGTGGTGGGTCAGCGAGCGGGCCGAGCATGCCGGCGTGATGCGTTTCGTGCAGGCGCTGAACCAGCTGTACCGCGCCGAGCCGGCGCTGTGGCAGATCGACTTCGAACCTGCAGGCTTCGACTGGGTGGACGCGAGCGACAGCAAGGCAAGCGTGATCGCCTTCCTGCGCAAGCCGCGCGACGTGGCCGCGGCGCCGTTGCTGGTGGCTTGCAACTTCACGCCGGTGCCGCGCGAGAACTACCTGCTCGGGGTGCCGTCCGGCGGCACCTGGCGCGAGGTGCTCAACAGCGACGCGCGCGACTACGGCGGCGCGGGCTGGGGCAATCTCGGTGGCGTGGAGGCGGCGCCGGTCGGTGCGCACGGGCGCAGCCATTCGGTGAGCCTGGTGCTGCCGCCGCTCTCGACGATCGTCCTCAAGCCGTCATGAAGCGCGAAGCATGAACGACACCATCCCGTCGCTGCAAGCGTCGTCCCTGCAAAGAGTCGACGACGGCCGCCGCCGCGCCGTTGTCGACGCGGTACTGCCGGCAGTGGACGGCGGGCGCTTCGCCGTCAAGCGTGTGGCCGGCGAACGGCTCGAGGTCGAGGCCCACTGTTTTGCCGACGGCCACGACGTGCTGCGTGTGCAGCTGCTGTGGCGCAACGAGGCTGACTCGGCCTGGCAACACGTGCCGATGCGCGCGCACCCGAACGACGTCTGGCGCGCTGCGTTCACGCCGCCCACGCCCGGCCGCTATCGATACACGGTCTGCGCCTGGGTCGACGCGTTCGAGTCGTGGAGGCACGAGCTTGCCCGCCGAGTCGATGCCGACGACATCCGCCTCGCCGCGCGCAGCGGTGCGCTGCTGATCGACGCCGCGGCGCAGCGCGCCGGCGACGCGCGCGACCGCGCCACGCTGGCCGAGTGGGCGATCGCGCTCGATGCGCGGGCTGTCGATGCCGGTGACAGCACCACGCTGAAAGCGATGGCGCTCGACGCCGCGCTCGGTGCCGTCGCGGCGCGCTACCCCGACCGCCATCTCGAAGTGCGCTACGCGGTCGAACTGCCGCTGACGGTCGACCGCGAACGCGCGCGCTTCAGCAGCTGGTACGAGCTGTTCCCGCGTTCGGCCTCGCCCGAGCCGGGGCGGCACGGCACGTTCCGAGACGTCGAGGCGCTTCTGCCCTACATCGCCGAGATGGGCTTTGACGTGCTCTACCTGCCGCCCATCCATCCCATCGGCCGCGACAAGCGCAAAGGCCCGAACAACACGCTCACGGCCGGCCCCGACGACGTGGGCAGCCCGTGGGCGATCGGCGCCGAAGAAGGGGGCCACAAAGACATCCTGCCCGCGCTCGGCACGCCGCAAGACTTCAGGCGCCTGGTGGGAGCCGCCGCGCGCCACGGCCTCGAGATCGCGCTCGACATCGCGTTCCAATGCGCACCCGACCACCCTTACGTGAAGGCCCATCCGCAGTGGTTCCGCTGGCGGCCCGACGGCACGGTGCAATACGCCGAGAACCCGCCGAAGAAATACCAGGACATCTACCCCTTCAACTTCGAGAGCGACGACTGGCGCGCGCTCTGGCTCGAGCTGAAGAGCGTGCTCGAGCACTGGATGGCCGAGGGCGTGCGCATCTTCCGCATCGACAACCCGCATACCAAGGCGTTCGGCTTCTGGGAGTGGGTGATCGCCGACGTGCAGCGCACCCACCCCGACGTGATCTTCCTTGCCGAGGCGTTCACGCGGCCGAAGGTGATGCACCGGCTCGCGAAGCTCGGCTTCACGCAGTCATACACCTACTTCACCTGGCGCAACACCAAGCAGGAGCTCACCGCCTACTTCACCGAGCTCGCGCAAGGCCCGGGCCGCGAGTACTTCCGCCCCAACGCATGGCCCAACACGCCGGACATCCTGAACGAATACCTGCACGGCGGCCAGCGTGCGGCGTTCATGGCGCGGCTGGTGCTGGCAGCCACGCTCTCGGCCAACTACGGCATCTACGGTCCGGCCTACGAGTTGCTCGAAGGCGAGCCGCGCGAGCCGGGCAGCGAGGAATACCGCGACTCCGAGAAATACCAGCTGCGCCACCGCGACCTCGCGCGCAGCGACAGCCTCGCGCCGTTCATCGCACGCATCAACCGCATCCGGCACGACAACCCGGCGCTGCAGTCCGATCACAGCCTGCGCTTTCTCGCGATCGACAACGACCAGCTGATCGCCTACGTGAAGCGCGCCGAGAGCGGCGCCGACGACACGACCGACAACGTCGTGCTGTGTGTCGTCAACCTCGACCCGCACCACGTGCAGTCGGGCTGGGTCACGCTCGATGCCGCAACCCTCGGCGTCGAGCCCGACCAATCATTCCAGATGCACGACCTGCTCGCGAACCAGCGCTTCGCCTGGCAAGGCCCGCGCTGGTTCGTGCAGCTCGACCCGGCCCGCTCGCCCGCCCACGTGTTCGTGCTGCGGCGGCGCGTTCGCAGCGAACGGGACTTCGACTACTTTCTCTGAATGAGACCGAGCCCCGCAGGGAACCCTCGCGAAGCGAGGGCAAGCAGTGAAGCGCCGACGGCTGCCCGCCCGCGCCTTTGCTCGCGCCAAACGTCGAGCGAACTGAGATGATGTCGTTCATGGACGCACCCCTGGCCATCGTCGATCCGGACAAGCGCAGCATCGAGCTGGGCAATACCGCCAGCGAGACAGATCCGCTCTGGTACAAGGACGCGGTCATCTACCAGCTCAACGTCAAGGCCTTCTTCGATTCCGACGGCGACGGCATGGGCGACTTCAAGGGTGTGACCTCGAAGCTCGACTATGTCAAGGAGCTCGGCGTCAACACCATCTGGCTGATGCCGTTCTATCCCTCGCCGCTGCGCGACGACGGCTACGACATCGCGAGCTACGACGACGTGCACCCGCAGTACGGCACGCTCGATGATTTTCGCGAGATGCTGGACGAGGCGCACAAGCGCGGGCTGAAGGTCATCACCGAGCTCGTCATCAACCACACGTCCGACGCGCATCCGTGGTTCCAGGCCGCGCGCAAGGCGCCGCCGGGATCGCCCGAGCGCGACTTCTATGTGTGGAGCGACACCGACGACAAGTATCGCGGCGTGCGCATCATCTTCACCGACACCGAAACCTCCAACTGGAGCTGGGACCCGGTTGCCAAGGCCTACTACTGGCACCGCTTCTTCAGCCACCAGCCCGACCTGAACTACGACAACCCGCTGGTGCTCGAAGCGGTCTTCAAGACCATGCGCTTCTGGCTCGACATGGGAGTCGACGGCTTTCGGCTCGATGCGATTCCCTACCTCGTCGAGCGCGACGGCACAAGCTGCGAGAACCTGCCCGAGACGCACGAGGTGATCAAGAAGCTGCGTGCCGCGATCGACGCGAAGTACCACGGCCGCTTCCTGCTCGCCGAGGCCAACATGTGGCCCGAGGACGTGCGCGAATACTTCGGCGACGGCGACGAATGCCACATGGCGTATCACTTCCCGCTGATGCCGCGCATGTACATGGC
>Ga0075366_10001607_pt1 | contig 11320 bp, 9 predicted proteins | sample EndMethybrTD3031_FD_72351 | JGI IMG/M metagenome (GOLD analysis project Ga0075366, IMG submission 72351) | Populus endosphere microbial communities from Tennessee, USA - Endosphere MetaG P. TD hybrid TD303-1 | ecosystem: Host-associated > Plants > Roots > Endosphere | place: USA: Tennessee... | reverse complement strand
TACTTACACAAATGTGTTGTAAAAGTAGTTGAACCTAATAAAAAACTGGCCTACTCCTGGCGCTACGATGGTTACGAAGGCGAATCGCTGGTAACTTTTGAATTGACTGAGGAAGGCAGCGGCACACACATAAAAGTAACCCATACCGGTTTAGATACCTTCCCGCCAATTGAAGCATTTAACCCTAAAAACTTTAATATGGGCTGGAACCATATTTTAGGAACAAGTTTGAAGGAATTTGTAGAGAAAGCTTAAGCCTGTAGCCTTTATTGTTGGTCACCGTCCCGGTTATCTACACTTTTACCTTTCATAGCATGACTGATGGCCTGATCCATTAAACGTTCGGCAAACGGACGTGTAAATTCATTTAACGCGTCAATGTTTTTATGGATCAGGTCTTTATCACCCGATGTTAGTACCGATTGTAACTCGTTCATTAGTTTTTGGGTATCGGCAATTTCGGCTATAGATAAGTAAGCCGTGTTCTTTTCAATAAAACGTTTGGCGGTATAGATCATCTGTTCGCCTTCGGTGCGTGCCTCTATCAGCATGCGCTGGGCTACATCATCTTTAGCGTGCGTTATGCTGTCCAGCAGCATTTGCTCAACCTGGTCGTCGGTAATACCATAGGTAGGGGTAACCTCAACTTCCTGCTTAACACCCGAGCGCAATTCAACCGCCTGTATTTTCAGTATCCCATCTGCGTTAAGCAAAAAGTTAATATCCACTTTGGGGAAGCCTGCAGGCATAGCGGGGATGCCTTTCAAATCAAACTCGGCCAGTTTGCGGTTCTCTTTAATCAGGTCGCGTTCGCCCTGGTAAATGGCTATTTTCATGTTCACCTGGCCGTCAATAGAGGTAGTATACTGTCTGCCGGCCTTGGTTGGGACTTTAGAGTTACGGGGGATGATCACATCCATTAAACCACCCATGGTTTCAATACCCAGGGATAAAGGCGTTACATCCAACAATAAAATATCGCGGCGGTTGCCTGCTAAAATATCTGCTTGTATGGCAGCACCAAGGGCAACTACTTCATCGGGGTTAACACTATCATGCACGGGTTTGCCGAAGAAGTCAGCTACCATCTTCTTAACCAAAGCTGTACGGGTTGAACCGCCAACCATAATTACTTCGTCAATAGCATCAATACCTAAGCCAGCATCTTTCAAGGCGTTCTTACAGCAATCTATAGTTTGTTGTACTTTGGGGAGTATTAAACTTTCAAATGTATTCCGGTCAAGCGTACACCATATATCGCCAATCTTTTCGTTAAACAGGCTTTGGTGAATAAATGATTTTTTTGCTTCTTCAGCCTTCAGCCGCAATTGCTGGGTAAGGCCCGAATCCTGGGTCAGGATGGTTTTGTCCAGTTGGTTTTTTTCTATCCAATAGTTTACAATGGCGCGGTCAAAATCATCCCCGCCTAAAAAAGTATCGCCATTGGTAGCCAGTACTTCAAAAATACCATTCTGTATTTGCAAAATGGATACATCAAAGGTGCCGCCGCCCAAATCATATACGGCAATAGTTTTAGTTTCTTCGGGGTTTAAACCAATCCCGTAAGCCAAACTTGCCGCGGTAGGTTCGTTTACAATACGTAATACATCCAGGCCGGCCAGTTTACCTGCATCGCGTGTGGCCTGGCGCTGACTATCGTTAAAATAGGCCGGTACGGTAATTACAGCGCGGTTAACCGGTGTTTTTATCGCGTGCTCGGCACGGTCTTTCAACTCCTTTAATATTAAGCCCGAAAGTTCAATGGGGGTGTAAAATCGATCGCCAACCTTAATTTTAACCAGGCTTTCGGTATTATCATCAATAACCTTGTACGAGAAAAAATCTTTGTAATTTTCAATATCATGGTACGATCGCCCCAGCAAACGCTTAACCGAAAATATGGTGTTGGAGGGATCGCTGATGAGGTATTGTTTAGCATCGTTACCTACTGTAATATCGCCGGTTGGGCCAAAATGCACTACCGAGGGTACTAAAACACCTTTACCCGTATCGTTAATTACCTGCGGGTTTTTATCGGGGTTTATAAAAGCAACCAGCGAATTAGTGGTGCCCAGATCTATCCCAACAATTATATCTTCTTTCTGTAATGAACCTGTTGCCAGGTTAATAGAAACTTTAGCCATGTTTGTATTAACAAGCCGCAAATGTAGCGAGTTTTGCGCTATGGCTTATCATGCCAGGGTATAATTTTCGTATTAATGCGAGTGCACAATATCGCTTGATAGCAATACAACACCATCATGAGCGTTTTCTACGCCGTTGGCAAAGCTGTCGTGGCCTATCAGCATCTTTTCATTTTCGATATATATATGCGCGCCGGCTATTTTAAAATTACCTTTAATGGTAAATACAGGGTCGGGGTGCTGCGAATGTATCTCGTTAGTGATATGGCTTGAAAGCCCGGCATATTCGTGCGGATCAAGTTGATAAACATCCAATATTGGCTCGGCGTGGTTGGCATGATATAACCTTACACGGTTCGGTTCTGAAATTACTTTTACATCTGCTGCACCTTGCTGTACCATATTGGCGGTTACACGTACCGGGTGGTTATCGTCTACCGTATCAATATCGGCATCAATTATCAGTTCATGATCAGGTGCATTATTTTGTGGATTGTAAAAAGAGCGTATAGTTAAAAAAGTAGTGATAGTTTGACCATCGTTATAACTAAAGGTGCGGTGGTTACTTAGAAATATATTGGTTCCAAAAATGAATGCGTGTTTCATAACGGTGCGGTTTTATTGGTTAAATAAATATTAAAGCGTTGTAAGCCATAAAATGTTTTAATAATTATGTGAGAGCCTCACCCCAACAAAGTCCTTTAAGTCCTCTCCTTTGGAGAGGATTTAGGTGAGGCCTTTTGGTTATTTCGGTATAATTGTTGTACGTTATTAGGAAAGCAACACATGGCTTTTAAATAATTATTTACCTAAAATTAGTGATTATGAAAACGCAGCAGGATGTAAAGAAAAGTGGAAACATGCAGGGGCAATCAACATCGAACAAGGCATTTGATAATGTGCGCGAAGACAAAAAACAGCAAGGGATAAGCAATGCCGGCGGACAGCGGTCTGACCAAACATCAAGCCGGGATAGCATGCATAAGCCCGAGCATAAGAAATCTTAATAAAACAAAACCTATAAAAATGCCTTCCTGAAACAGGAAGGCGTTTTTGTTTAACATTAATGCCAATTAAATGTTTATAATGATTCTAAATAATAAACATCCCTTGTAATAAACATTATTAGCATTGCGTTTTGTATTTTTGTAAACTTTTTGATCTCGTACAAAAATTCAACAATGAAAAAAAGCTCGATTTTTGGTTTGGTGGTTATTGCTATAGCTATAGCGGTAATTATCAGCACCTACAAAAGTGCAAGTACTTATGGTTCGTTTAACGATGCCAGGCAAAGCGCAGCTACTTTACAGGTTGTTGGACACTTAAATAAAGAAAAGGCATTGTATTACGATGCTAAAAAAGATGCTAACTATTTCTCTTTCTTTATGAAAGACAATAAAGGGCAGGAGTGTAAAGTAGTATTTACTGGTACCAAACCACAGGATTTTGAACGTTCGGAGCAGGTAGTATTAACTGGCAAAATGGTAGGCAGTGAGTTTCACGCGTCGAAGATACTGATGAAGTGCCCATCTAAATACACCCAGGACAAACTGGAAACTACAGAATTTACCGCTAAACAGGCCAGCATATAATATTTAATGGATACAGCTTTTAAAGGGGAACACCTTGTGCCGGGCCACTTAGGCCAATTTTTTATCATACTGGCATTTGGTGCCGCTTTATTATCAACCATTAGCTACTATTTCGCAGCTACAGACAGCAACAAACTGGATAAATCGTGGTTATGGCTTGGCCGCATAGGCTTTTGGCTGAACACTGTTTCAGTTGTAGGCATTGGTAGCTGCCTTTTCTATATCATTTACAATCATCTTTTTGAATATCATTACGCCTGGGCGCATTCATCGCGCACGTTGCCGGTATACTACATTATTTCCAGCTATTGGGAAGGGCAGGAAGGCAGCTTTTGGCTATGGGGTTTCTGGCAGGCGGTATTGGGTAATTTGTTGATATGGAAAGCCAAATCATGGGAACGCCCGGTAATGACGGTTATCTCTTTATCGCAGGTGCTGCTGTCATCTATGCTGTTAGGTGTCGAGATATTTGGTACCCGCATTGGCAGTTCGCCGTTTATATTGCTGCGTGAAGCTATTGAAGGGCCTATATTCAGCCGCCCGGATTACATGGGCTTTATTAAAGACGGTAACGGATTAAATCCGTTATTGCAAAACTATTGGATGGTAATTCACCCGCCTACCTTATTCTTGGGCTTTGCCTCAATGATAGTTCCATTTGCCTACGCGGTAGCTGGCTTATGGCAAAAACGTTATAAAGAATGGGTGCAGCCTGCCATTTCATACGCCTTATTCGCGGTAATGGTATTAGGTACCGGTATTATTATGGGTTCGTTCTGGGCTTATGAATCATTAAACTTTGGGGGCTTTTGGGCCTGGGACCCGGTAGAGAATGCCTCGGTTATCCCGTGGCTTACGCTGATAGGCGCGGTGCACGTGATGATAGTATACAAAAATACCGGTCACGCTTACTTTACAGCTTTATTCCTTACGCTGATCAGTTTTGTACTGGTGCTGTACGCATCGTACTTAACCCGTAGTGGTATATTAGGTGAAACATCTGTACACGCCTTTACAGATTTGGGTATGACCTGGCACCTGATCATTGATGTGCTGATATTCCTGATCATTGTAGTGGTTTTAATTGCTGTGCGCTGGAAAGAACTACCCATCAGCAAAAAAGAAGAAGAAACTTACTCGCGCGAGTTTTGGATGTTCGTAGGCTCGGTATTCCTGGCTTTATCGTGCCTGCAATTGGTGTTTGTTACTTCAATCCCGGTTTGGAATGCCCTATTTGGTACGCACATTGCGCCGCCAAATGATAAGGTGACACTATATAATATCTTCCAAAGCGCGTTCGCGGTTATTATAGCCTTGTTTATGGGCTTTACCCAGTTTTTAAAGTACAAAAAGACAGAGACCACAAGGTTTTTCATTACCGCCATTGTTTACCTTGTTTTTGCGGCTTTAATTGGCGCATTAATAGTTTATGTAACCGGTATATACAAATTACACTTTGTATATGTGCTGTTGATGATTGCCGCGATATACTCGGTGCTGTCAAATGCTAAAGTGCTGGCCGATGCTATAAAAGGTAAGTTTAAACTGGCCGGATCGGCAGTGGCGCATATAGGCTTTGGTCTATTGCTGATAGGCGCTTTAATATCAGCGGGAACCAGTAAGGTGGTATCCCAAAACACAAGCGGCGAGCAATACAGCGCCGAATTTGCCAAGGCTAACGACCCGCGCGAAAACATTATGCTTTATAAAAACCAGCCCGTAAAAATGAGTGGGTATGAGGTAACTTATATTGGCGATTCTATTGCCTTGCCAAACCATTATTTTAAGGTTGACTATAAAAAGCTGGATGCTAACGGCAAAGTAAAAGAGGAATTTATACTGAAGCCAAATTCGCAGGCTAACCGTAAAATGGGACTGGTTTCATCGCCGGATACCAAACACTTCCTTTTCCATGATCTATATACCCACGTAAGCATGGCGCCCATTAAATACGACGATGAACTGCGCGGACAGGAAGCAGGGCACGAAGGCGAGGCTGACGATGATAAGAACTACGATCCGCCGGTAGCGCATGAAATTGCAGTAGGCGATACCATCCGTTTCCGCGAGGGTTATATGGTGCTGAAAGGTTTGAATAAAGATGCCCACGTGCAGGATATTAAACTTGGCGGTAACGATATTGCGGTAGGCGCCGATCTTGAAATTACATCGCATGGTAAAAGCTACATGGCCGAGCCAATATATATGGTGAAAGGCGGTAACGGTTTTGATTTTGCCCGTAAGGTTGATGATGTTGGCCTGAAGCTGCGCTTTTCTAAAATAATACCTGAGAAAAGTAAGGTAGAGGTAACCGTTTATCAGCAGCCTGAAAGCAAGAAACCATACATTGTAATGCGTGCTATCGAGTTTCCTTATATCAATTTCTTTTGGTCGGGTACAATTATTATGGTTATCGGCTTCCTGATGTCGATATTCAGAAGAAATAAGGAATTAAAGACGGTTTAAATCGGTTTATTTCTCCTTCAAAAATTCTAATATTCTCGCGTTAACCTTAGCGGGCTGTTCAAGATAGGGTAGATGTCCTGCGTCATCTACCGGGAAAAATTCTACTTTTAAAACCCTGCGCACCGAATCGCTGTAAGTGAAGGGTACCGTTTTATCCTCGCGGCCCCATATTAGTAAAACCGGTTTGTGTTTGGTATTTAGTTGGCTATTGCTTTCACGGCCATTATAAGGGTAGTTATACATGGTAGATACCAGCGAATTGGTGAACCCCTTGTATTGCATCTGCACTTTATATTTGGCCACCCAGTCCGGGTGCTGTTCCGGGTATTTAAAATCCCCAAGCTGACTTTCGGCCCGTTCACGCGGATGGATCCGTTCATAGTACCTCACCATAAATTCAGGCTTATCAGGCCGCAGGCTTTCATAACCGGGATCCACTAATATCACTTTACTCACCAGGTTAGGGTATTTTATAGTGAAGCTGGTAGCAATTGTGCCGCCATTTGAGATGCCTGCCAGTGTTACCGGTGTTTTTAAGTGTAGTGCCGTTAATAACTGTAAAAGCTGGTCAAAATAAAATTGGTGGTTATAAACGCTATCGGGTCTGTCAGAATATCCACGGCCATATTGATCATACCGCAGCACACGGTAACCGTGGCTGACTAAATATTCAAAAGTACCATCCCAAATGTAGTAGGGCACACTAAAACCATGTAACAGTACAACAACCTTCCCGGTATCGGGGCCGGCTAACTGGTAATGTGTTACCCCGGCTTTAAGGCGCACAAAACTACCCGGGACGTTTTTCCGGTCGTTGTCGGTCAGCGTTTTTTTCTCAACATCCCTATAAAAGTAAAGGCTTCCTAATATAACGGCGGTAATGCCGGTAAGGAAAATAAAAGCTACAAATAACAATCTAAAATATCTCATCCGGGATAAGTTTGGTTATATAAATATATTAGATATATACCATGTTTTAAACCAATTATACGAAATAAGGCCATTCATTTTTTGTGAATGGCCTTTGTTATTTAAGAATCCGATAAATTTACTTCAAACTTGCCCTGATCTTTTTAACATCAGCAGCTTTAACCGCGCCGGCTTTGTTGCCAAAGCTATTGCGGACATAGGTGAGCACATCGGCTATTTCCTGGTCGGTAAGGGTAGGCTGCGCGGGCATAGGGTTAGTATAGGTATCGCCGTTTATTTCCACTCCTTCATTAAAGCCTTTTAGTACAATTTGTATCATTTTGTTCTTATCGCCCAAAACATAGGGTGTGTTTATCAGCGGCGGGTTCATATTTGCTACGCCGCCGCCATCAGCCATGTGGCATGAAAGGCAATGCAGGGTATAAACTTTTTTACCGGCGGTTACCGATGAACTTAAACCGGTAACGGGGGATTTTGAAGCAGTTTTATGCGTTTGAGCATGTAATTGTGTGGTGCCTGCTAAAACAAGCAAGCTTAGTAAGTAATAAATCCTTTTCATTATTTTTTATAAGATATACGGTATAAAGCGCCTTTAGTATCATCAGTAACGTATAGTGAACCATCCGGGCCTTGTGCCAGGCCGCAAGGTTTATGATCAACACGGCCCGAGGCTGTTTTTTCAGGCGAACCAGAGAACCCATCGGCAAAAACTTCCCATTGCCCATCAGGCTTTCCGTTTTTAAATGGCTGGAACACCACATAAAAACCAGCCTGTGGTTCAGGCGCACGGTTCCATGAACCATGGAAAGCGATAAAAGCGCCGTTCTTATACCGCTCAGGGAATTGGTTTCCAGTGTAAAACAGCAACCCGTTAGGGGCAAGGTGGCCCGGGAAAGCTACCACGGGGTCAATAATAGATTTGTCGCCTTCTTTCTTTTTATCACCACCATATTCAGGAGCTACTATTTTTTTATGCTGAAATTGGTCGTAGTAAATAAATGGCCAGCCTGCATTGTCGCCTTTTTTAAGGGCATACATACATTCGGCAGGTAACAGTGCCGATTCTTTAGTAGTATACATATCCGGAAAAATATCGTGCAATTGGTCGCGGCCATGCTGCATAACAAATAACTGGTTAAGTTGCTGGTTCCAGTCAAGCCCAACAACGTTTCGCAGGCCGGTGGTATAGCGTACGCCATCTTTATAAGTCTGATTCGGTTTATCAGCCCTGAACATCCAAATGCCCCCCGCCGAATCCAGGATAGGGCAGCCTTTAATACCCATTGAGCCTTTTTCGCGGTCTTTTTCCTGGCACGAGTTTGAATAAGCGCCAATGTTTACATAGATGTTGCCCGCATTATCCAGTACAATTGATTTTGTTTCGTGCTGGCGACCCATTTTTAAACCTGTAACTATTTTTTCAGGCTCGTTAGGGTTAATAACTTCATAGGCATCATTAACTTTGTAACGAAATACTTCCTGGTTCGACGAGGTATACAGGTAACCATTTTTCAGGTAAATGCCTGTGCCGCCATAATTCCCAAAGCCCGATACGATGGTAGCTTTACCATCAGCGCCCTGCTTTAAAACTAAAATAGCTTTACCTTCTTTATTGGGCCGGGCCAGTTTTAAATAGATCAGGCCATTGGGGGTTACCACAATGTGCCTTGGCCGTGCGCCGGTTTCAGCAATAATAGCAGCGTTGAAGCCAGTAGGCATTTTCAAACCCGCGTTATCAGCATCGGCGCTTACAGCTTTATAAAATGCCGATTTTATGGCAGGGGCTATAAGCAATAGCGTAGCCGTAAGTATCATCGGCACAAACGATGTTAATAGTTGTTTCCTTTTCATAATAAATATAGCAGAGCTACGAATATAGTTATTGCTGTTAAAAATAAATGACAGGATTTTGGCTTACTTATGTATTATATATGCTACAATTGTGTTATTTAAGCTTGATTTTGCTGTAAGCAGTACCCGGTAAATATCATGATGATCCCAGCTACTTTTCAAGCCCTGGTCTTCAGGAGTGGTTAGCTCTACTTTTTCCTTTTTAATGTCCCATAGCTTCGCATCATAATCAAGCGTCACCTTTTTACCATTAGGTAAATCAAATATAATTTGGCCGCTTTGGTTAATATTTACAGGGCACACCGTCATAAAACTTTGTGTTAACGTTTTTATAGGTGCTGCTGTTTTGAAATTGTCACTAATCTCAATTTTCCCGGCTTTGTTTACCGAAACTGTACGTTGCAGGCTATTAATACCCGCATCGGCAGGGTATGCCGGCTTTATATCCATTACCAATTGTGCGGCGGCATTATTTAAAGTGTATTTTACATTGGAGGCCGCGTATTTAATGCCTGCCGACTGCTGTTGACCGTTTATTACCGGCAAATTATGGTAAGATGATGTATTGAACCACAACGTGTACCTGTCTTTACCAAAAGTGCGCGCGGTATAAGTGCCCGAACCGACATCAATAATAACGGGGTAGCCATCGGCATACACTACAAAATCGCCTACATCATTATGGTTATGGCTTTCGCCGTTGTTGCCGGCATGGCTGGCCACAAACAAACCATTATTAGTGCGCGATGCCATTAGCTGTATATCATCAAACCATACATCGGGTACATCGGTAAACTGGTCGCTTTTACCCGTCATAGTATTTAACGCGAACAGGTTATACAACACCCGTGTGCGGTGAAACCCTGTTGTTGGAATTTGCCTATGCTCTAAAGTGTTAAAAGACCAATCGCCAAAACCGGTCAGTTTAGGGTCGTTTATGGCTTTGCCGAAGCGATGCAGCATCACGCCATCCGGTGTCATTTCGGGATGCGCGTCGGCTACATTAATAAAGTATTTGCCGGCAATATGTGTTTTGTAAATATAAGATGCCATTTTTTCCGTGAACGGATCATTATAAATACTCAGCTTATTATTGGTGGCATCAGTTAGCAGGTTCAGCACATCAAACACGGCGCCGCCTGCCGCAAACCAATAGCTGGGGCCTTCATCGCAACCACCATCCTCGCCCAAGCCATTTATATATTGGTCGGTAATTTTTATGGCTATTTCAATAGCGTGCGCGCGTTTTGTTTCATCTTTTTCCAGCAGCAAGTTGGCAGCGGTATAATTAGCCATTATCCACGGCGCCCAGTTGTTCAGCTTAGCCTGGGGGTTTCCGGCGCCCATCCACCCATATTTAGCGGTAAGCATGGGGGTAAAAATGCGGCGGTTAACTTCATAATAAATGCGTGGGCGTATCAGTTTAGATACTTTCTCCAGTTTAGTACCGGTAAAGTAATCAGTCCAGCCCAGTATACAGGCAGTTTCACCTGAAAACAGCTCAACTACCGGCTCCTGTACATCGGGTAAACCCGAACCTGCCTTTTGCGCGCCCAAATGTGCTGTAGCGCCCCAAAAGGTCTCTTCGCAGATAGACCATACCCCATCGGCAATATGATCGGTAAAGCGCCCTTTATCTTCCACCGTTTCGGCCAGCACCAGATCAAACAATTGGTTGCGCTTGGCAAAAGATAAAGCCTCGTAATCGCTGCGGTTGCCAGTGCGCACAAATTCAAGGGTTACTGATGCCGGGATATTGTTGAACGGTTTTTTCAATGCCGCCTCGCCATTGGCGATGATCTTTTTAATTAATGAATCGGGCAATTGTTTGTGCCATCCGGCCGCGCTTTGCGGGAATGGCTTCCACAGGCTTTGCGGAACCAGCCATTCGCTTACCTGCTGGGATGAAAACTTTTGCAGTAAATTGCGCTGGGTTACCTGCGCACGAAGAGATACGGTTAAGGACAAGCATATCCCGGCTAATAGGAATGATTTTAATTTCATAAGGCAACTGATATAGTAGGGGCATAAATATCATTAAAAAAAATTTAATTCTGTAGTAAGGGCACGTGTCCATATTTTGTAACGTAAAAACTTGCGTAAATCAAATTTTAAAGAATATAATATCTTAATTATTGTTTATTTCAGAATATAGTTTTATGAAATTTAGATGAAACGGAATATATAGTGTAGCTACATTAAACCTTGGTAGGAGCTTACCGTCTATTACTGTATAAAAACTAAAACTTGAAAAAATGAAAAAGTTCATATTAATGTCGGCTTTGGTGATGGGTGGTTTAGGTATAAAAACTGCTAATGCACAATTAGGTATCCACG
>Ga0075366_10001606_pt1 | contig 11323 bp, 7 predicted proteins | sample EndMethybrTD3031_FD_72351 | JGI IMG/M metagenome (GOLD analysis project Ga0075366, IMG submission 72351) | Populus endosphere microbial communities from Tennessee, USA - Endosphere MetaG P. TD hybrid TD303-1 | ecosystem: Host-associated > Plants > Roots > Endosphere | place: USA: Tennessee... | reverse complement strand
CCGCGGCGCGGCGTGTCCTCCGGAGCCCAGATCCGCAGCGCCGTCATCGTCCAGTACGACACGGCGAGCGAGGCGGCGGCCGCGCCGGCGGACAGGATCGCGGACTCCGCCGCGACGAGGCGGAGGATGTCCACCCTCGTCGCTCCCAGTGCGACGCGCACGGCAACATCGCGGCGGCGCCCGACGGCTCGCGACAGCAGCAGGCTCGAGACGTTCAACAGCGCAATGGTCACCACGCATCCGGCGGCCGCGAGCAGGAGCAGCCAGGGCCGGCGCGTGTCACGCGTGGCCGTCGCGCCGAGCGGCTCGATCCGGAACGACATGCCCGGATTGGCGCGGCCGTTCGTAATCGCGGAGACGACCGACGGCATCGCCGCCTGCGCCTGCGCGCCGGTGACGCCCGGACGCAGGCGGGCCAGCACGTATCCGTTCGAGTGATCCGCCGGCGACCGCACCGTCCACATGTCAGCGTCGCCGGGAAAGGTGAAGCCGGCCGGCAGTACGCCCACGACGCGGAGCGGCCTGCCGTCGAGATGGATCGTCGCGCCGAAGACGTCGGGCGCGGCGCCGAAATCGCTTCGCCAGAGCGCGTCGCCCAGCAGCACGGCATCGCCGGATCGCCCGTCGCCGGCGTCGAACACACGTCCGGTGTGCGGGCGCACCTCGACGAGATCGAAGAACCCGATCGGCACGGACGCGACCGTGACGCTCCGGCCCGCCGTGTCGCGGGCGAGCAGCCGGCGGTCGCTGTCGTACATCTCGACGCGATCGAAGACCTGCGCGGCTCGCCTCAGCGCATCCGCGTCGGGCGGAGGAACGTGAAAGTGCCAGTTGTCGCGGTTCGCGCGCAGCAGCCAGACGTTGACGAGACGGTCCGTGCCGCCGAACGGCAGCGGATGCAGGACGGTCAGCCTCGGGGCGCCGCCGATCGCCGCCGTCGCCCCGATCCCGACCGCGAGGGTCACGATCAGCTCGATCGTCGCCATCCAGTCCTGCCGGAGCCGGCGGCCGGCCACGCGAACGTCGGACAGCAGCGGCGCCCATCTCCGGCCGCGAACGGGATCGCCGCCCGGATCGGGCCGCATGCGTCGCAGGCCGCGCAGCCGCGCGACAAGCGCGCCGTCGCGGTTGAATGCGGCCGTCACCTCCTGCCGGGCGCGATCCGGATCCTCGCCCGAGGCGAGCCTTCTGTCGTACGCAAGCTCGAGATGCTCGGCGAGCTCGTCGACGAGCGGCGCCTCGACGTGCGGCGGCAGCCGCAGCGGCGCGAGGTGCTCACGCACGACCGCCTTCCAGTCAGGCATGTTTCTTCCCCGTCACGCGGCCGACAGCGTCCACGAACGTGGCCCAGGTCTGGAGCTGCTTGGCGAGCACGGTGCGGCCGGCCGCGGTGATGCGGTAATAGCGGCGCCTGCGCTCGCCGGCCTTCTCGACCCACGTGCCGGCGATCAGCCCGCGTTCCTCGAGGCGGTAGAGCATCGGATAGAGCGAATCGACGTGATAGACGAGGCGTCCGCCGGAACGCGCCTCGATCAACGTGCTCAGCTCGTAGCCGTGCCGCTGGCGCGCTTCGAGCAGGGACAGGATCAGGAGATCGGCCGATCCCTTCTTCAACTCGCGATCGAGGCCGCGGCCGTCTTCGTCCGTCATGAACGGATTCTACGTGCCGGCTCTAACACTGTCAATGACAGTGCTCAAGGGTGCGTCCGGGCAAGCGGCGTCAGGTCCCGTCGGTCTGGTCGACGAACGGCTGCGTCAGCGCGATGGACGCGAACTGGATCCTGACGCGTCCCGCGGAGAAGCGCCGCCGGACGCCCGACCCCGGCGCGAAGTGACGCTGGACCTGCTCGACGAACGTGCACGGCTCCGGCTCCTCGACGCGGAGCAGCCAGTCGATGCCGGGTGAGGGCGGACTCGAGCCGTTCTTCGTCTGTCCGACCACCACGAAACGGATCGTCGCGCCGCCGTAGTCGAACGTCCACCAGTGCGCGTTCAGGTAGCCGCAGATCAGCATGCGCCACTGTAACGTCTCCGGCCGCCGCCTGGAGCGGACGCCGCGGCATAAGATAGGCCGCGACATGACACGCGGACGTAGACACAGAATCCTGCTGGTGGCCGCGGCGCTGGCGTCGGCCACGCGCGCGGCGGGAGCGCAGGCGGTCGGTTTCTCTCCTGCCAACGGCGCCACGAACGTCAATCCCGACACGCACCTCGTGATCACGTGTCCGGCCGCGCCCGCGCTGGGCTCCACGGGCCGGATCCGCGTCTACGACGCGGCGGACGACCGGCTCGTCGACACGCTCGATCTCGCGATTCCGCCTGGGCCCACCGCCGGTCCCGGCGCGACCGGCGGACGCGTCCCGTACACGCCGGTGCCGTACGAGTACACCCGCGGCCACCGCGCCACCAATGCCGACACGGCGCCCGGCACGCCGTCGGGCGTCGCGGCGCCGACGCCCGCCTCGTCGCAGTTGACGATCATCGGCGGGTTCACCGACGCCTTTCACTTCTACCCCGTCATCGCCCGCGGCAGCGCCGCGACGATCTATCCGCACCACGATCTGCTGGCCTACGGCCGCACGTACTACGTGCAGATCGATCCAGGCGTCGTGACGTGCGCCGGCTTCGACGGCGTGAGCGGCACGCGAGGCTGGACGTTCTCGACGAAGCGCCGACCGCCGGCGGCGGGATCGACGCGTCTCGTGGTCGCCGCCGACGGCCGCGGCGACTTCAACACGATCCAGGGCGCGCTCGACTTCGTGCCGGATCGAAGTCCCGTCCGCGTGACGATCGTCGTCCGCGACGGCGACTACGAGGAGATCGTCTACGCGCGCAACAAGAGCCGCGTGACGATCGTCGGCGAGGATCGCGACAGGGTGCGGATCCACTACGCCAACAGCGAGATCTTCAACCCGCATCCGCCGAACGTCGCGACCAACGAGTTCCCCGGTACGTTTCCCTCGCGGCGCGCCGCGTTCATGCTGGATCAGGCGGAAGACGTCCACCTGGTCAACCTGACGATCCGGAACGACGCCCGCGGACAGGCGGAGGGGCTGCTGCTCACGGGCCAGCGCAACATCCTGAGCCACGTGTCGATTCACGGGTCGGGCGACGCGCTGCAGGTCAACGGACCGGCGTTCATCGCCGACAGTCTGGTCGCGGGCGACGGCGACACGATCCTCACGCGCGGGCCGGCGTTCTTCCGCGACTGCGAGCTGCAGTCGCGCGGGCCGTTCACGTGGACGCGCAACACCGCGGCGAACCACGGCACCGTGCTCGTCAACTGCCGCCTGAAGGCCACCGGCGATCAACCCACCGTCATCGCGCGCGCCCCCACCAACGGCGGACGCACCTATCCCAACGCGGAGGTCGTGCTGCTGTCGTGCGCGCTCGACGGCATCAGCCCCGCCGGCTGGGGCGAGATCGGCGGCGACACGTCCCAGGCGCGCTATTGGGAATACGACAGCCGCAACCTGCGCGACGGATCGCCGGTCGACGTCAGCGCCAGGCACCCGGCGTCGAAGCGGTTGAGCAAGGAGGCGGACGCGCAGGCGATCGCCGATTACAGCAATCCCGCGTGGGTGCTCGGCGGCTGGAATCCGGCGATGGCGCCGATCGTCCTGAACGCACCCGCACCCGTTGCAGTTGCGAAGGGACAGGCCGCCACGCTGAGCGTGACGGTCGCTGCCATTCCGGACGCCGCGTACCAGTGGTTCAGGAACGGCAAGCCGATTGCCGGCGCCACCGGCAGCACCTTGCCGTTCGCGACCGCCCGCGCCGCCGACGCCGGCCGCTACACCGTCACGATCACCAACGCCTCGGGAACGGTCACCAGCGCGGCTGTGCAGCTCACCGTAAGGTGAAGGGCTTCAACTTCACAACTCCGCAATTCCCAACGCCCAATCAACGCCCGACAAGAACGAAGGCCACGCTCCCTTGGGAGTTTTGGGAGTTGCGGAATTCCGTCCTTGATTGGGCGTTGAGGAGTTGCGGAGTTGGGAGTCTTGATTGCTGAGCTTGCGATCGTCTGCGGTCTCCATAAAATTTCACTCCGGATGAGGCGTTCGATCGATCCGGCACAACTCACGTTCCTCGCGGGCGGCGGCGACATGGGCGCCCGCATGCGCGACATGGACTGGTCGGCGACCGCGCTCGGCCCGCCGGACACGTGGCCCCAGAGCCTGCGCAGCACCGTGAGCATGCTGCTGCCGTCGAAGGCGCAGATCGTGCTCTTCTGGGGGCCCGAGTTCAACGTCCTCTACAACGACGCGTATCGCCCCGTCTTCGGCGCCAAGCATCCCCAGGCGCTCGGCCGGCCGGGACGCGAGGCGTGGAGCGAGATCTGGGACAGCCAGCTCCGCGCGCTGCTCGAAGGCGTCGTCCGGACGGGCGAGGCGTTCTGGGCGCGCGATCTGCTGTTCGAGCTCGAACGTCACGGATTTCTGGAAGAGACCTACTTCGACGTGTCGTACGACCCGGTCCGCATCGAGGCGGGAAGCGTCGGCGGCGTGTTCTGCATCGTCACCGAAACGACCGATCGCGTCGTCGGCGAGCGCCGGCTGGCGCTGCTGCGCGACCTGGCCGAGCGCAATGCGACCGCCAGGACGGAGCGCGACGCCTGTCTGCTCGCGATGGACACGCTCGCCGCGAAACGGGACGATGTGGCATTCGCGCTCGCGTATCTGGACGAGGGGCTGCTGGCCGCGACCCCGGATGCCGAGGCACGCCTGGCGGCGGCGAAGCCCGAGCTGGTGAAATCGCTGACGATCTCGCCGTCCAGCGGCGGCCGCGCCGGACGCCTCGTCGTCGGCATCAACCCGCGGCGCCCGTTCGACGATGACTATCGAAGCTTCCTGGATCTCGTCGCCGATCAGCTGGCGACGGGGCTCACCAACGCGCGCGCGTACGAAGCGGAACGCCAGCGTGCGGAAGCACTGGCGGCGATCGATCGCGCGAAGACGGCGTTCTTCAGCAACGTCAGCCACGAGTTCCGCACGCCGCTCACGCTGCTCGTCGGACCGCTCGAAGAGGATCTGGCTGACGCCACGGAGGTCCCGCCGGCGCACCGGCAGCGGGTGGAAACGGCGCATCGCAACGCGCTGCGGCTGCTGCGGCTCGTCAACACGCTGCTCGACTTCTCGCGGATCGAAGCCGGACGCATCGACGCCAGCTACCAGCCGACGGATCTCGCGGCGCTGACGGCGGACCTGGCGAGCACGTTCCGATCGGCGATCGACAAGGCAGGACTCTCCTTCGCCGTCGAGTGCCCGCCGCTGCCGGAGGCGATCTACGTCGATCGCGACATGTGGGAGAAGATCGTCCTCAATCTCCTTTCGAACGCGTTCAAGTTCACGTTCGAGGGAGGGATTCGCGTCGCCCTCCGTGCGTACGACGATCATGTCGAACTGACCGTCGCCGACACCGGCGTCGGCATCGCGGCCGCGGATCTCGATCGCGTGTTCGAACGGTTCCACCGCATCAGGCACGCGCGGGCGCGGACGCACGAAGGGAGCGGGATCGGCCTCGCGCTGGTGCAGGAGCTCGTGCGGCTGCACGGCGGAACCGTCACGGTGACGAGCGAGGCCGGACGCGGCACGACGTTCACGGTCAGCATTCGCAGCGGGCGCGCGCATCTTCCATCGGACCGGGTCTTCGCCGACCGATCGCTGGCGCGGACGAGCACCGGCACCGCGCCGTACGTCGAAGAGGCGCTGCGCTGGCTGCCGTCCTCCGGCGCCGCCGATGCGGAGACGGCTGCCTACGACCCGCCTGCACCCGCGGCGACGGCGGACTCAGGCGTCCGTGCCCGCGTCCTGATCGCGGACGACAACGCCGACATGCGGGAGTACCTCGCGCGCATTCTGGGACAGCACTATCGCGTCGAGCAGACCGCCGACGGCCGCGCCGCCCTCGACCGGATCCACGCGCACGTGCCGGACCTGGTCCTCAGCGACGTGATGATGCCGAACCTGGACGGCTTCGAGCTGCTGGCCGCCGTCCGCGGCGACGAACGCACGCAGTCGCTTCCGATCGTCCTGCTGTCGGCGCGGGCGGGTGAAGAGGCCCGCATCCAGGGACTGCGCGCCGGCGCCGACGACTACCTGGTCAAGCCGTTCAGCGCACGCGAGCTGCTGGCCTCCGTGGCGTCGCAGCTCCAGCTGGCGCGCCTGCGGCGCGAGTCGGAGCACGAGCGCATCCGCCTCCTGCAGCGGCACGCGGCCGTGACGGAGACGCTGAACAACGTCGGCGCGATCGTCGCGTCCGATCTGGATCGCACGAAGGTCGTGCAGGCGGTCACCGACGCGGCGACGGAACTGACGGGCGCCGGGTTCGGGGCTTTCTTCTACAACGTCGTCGACGACCGGGGCGAGTCCTACACGCTGTACACGATCTCCGGTGTCCCGCGCGAAGCGTTCTCGAAGTTCCCGATGCCCCGGAACACCGCGGTCTTCGAGCCGACGTTCAAGGGAACAGGCGTCGTCCGCAGCGCCGACATCACGGCGGATCCGCGATACGGGCACAACGCGCCGTATCACGGCATGCCGCCCGGGCACCTGCCGGTGCGAAGCTACCTCGCGGTCCCCGTCAAGGGGCGCGGCGGCGACGTGATCGGCGGGCTGTTCTTCGGACACGCGGAGGTCGGCCGATTCGACGACCATCACGAACGGATCGCGGTCGGCATCGCCGCCTGGGCGGCGGTCGCGCTCGAGAACGCCAGGCTGTACATGAACGTGCAGGAGGCGAACCGGATCAAGGACGAGTTCCTCGCGAGCCTGTCGCACGAGCTGCGGACGCCGCTGAACGCGATTCTCGGCTACGCGCGCATGCTGCGATCGGGCGTCGTCCCGCCCGACAAGGCGCAGAAGGCGATCGACACCATCGAGCGCAACGCGACGTCGCTGACGCAGATCGTCGAGGACGTCCTCGACATCTCGCGCATCGTCTCCGGCAAGATCCGCCTCAACGTCCAGCCCGTGGAGCTGCCGATCGTCGTGCGCAACGCCATCGACGCCATCGCGCCGGCCGCCGAGGCAAAGGGCGTCCGCATCGAGACGGTCGTCGATCCGCTGACGCCGCCGGTCTCGGGCGACCCCGAACGGCTCCAGCAGATCCTGTGGAACCTGCTGTCGAACGCCGTCAAGTTCACCAGGCGCGACGGCAAGGTGCAGGTGCGTCTCGCCCAGGTGAACTCCCACGTGGAAGTCACGGTGAGCGACACCGGCATCGGCATTCCGGCCGAGTTCCTCCCCTACGTGTTCGAGCGGTTCCGCCAGGCTGACGCCGGGACCACGCGCGAACGAGGCGGACTGGGCCTCGGGCTGTCGATCGCGCGCCAGCTGATCGAGATGCACGGAGGCACGATCGACGCGTCCAGCGCGGGCACGGGCCACGGCGCGACGTTCCGCGTCCAGCTGCCGCTGATGATCCTGCATCCCATCCGCGAAGAGGCCGGCCGCGTGCATCCGCGCGCCGGATCCGGCACGCTCGACGTCGCGGCCGCCGGCCTTCACGGCGTGCACGTGCTGGTGGTCGACGACGAGCCGGATGCGCTGACGCTGATGGGCGAGCTGCTCGAAGCGGCGTCCGCGCGCGTCACGACGGCGTCTTCGGCGCAGGCGGCGCTTCGCGCCCTGGCCGAGGCGGTTCCGGACGTCGTCGTCGCGGATCTCGGCATGCCCGGCACGGACGGCTTCGGGCTCATCAGCCAACTCAGGCTCCACGAGGATCCGCGCATCCGGCAGATTCCCGCCGCGGCGCTGACGGCGTACGCCCGCTCCGAAGATCGCATGAAGGCGCTGCGGGCGGGCTTCCAGATTCACCTCGCCAAGCCCATCGATCCGGCGGAGCTGATCACGACGATCGCGGCGCTGGCGAAACGCGTCGTGGTCAGGAATCCCGATTCGGTCTCGTGATTGCACGCGTCACGCGCATGACCGAACGCGACAGGATGCTGGCCGGCGAGATGTACGACCCGTTCGATCCCGACCTGGCGGCGGGCCGGGCGCGGGCGCGCGACCTCTGCCAGGCGCTCAACGCCACGCGGGAAGCCGAGCAGGACGAGCGGCGCCGGATTCTCGCCGCGCTGTTCGGCGCGGGGGGCGATTCGGTGTGGATGCAGCCGCCGTTCTTCTGCGACTACGGCGTCAACATCGAGCTGGGGGCGCGCGTCTTCTTCAACTTCAACTGCGTCGTCCTCGACGTGTGCCGCGTGCGCATCGGCGACTACACGCTGTTCGGGCCGGCCGTGCAGATCTACACGCCGATGCACCCGTTCAACGCCGAGCAGCGCCGGCGCGAGGAATTCGGCAAGCCGGTCGACATCGGATCGGACGTGTGGGTCGGAGGCGGCGCGATCATCCTGCCGGGCGTCCGCATCGGGTCGCGGACGGTGATCGGCGCCGGCAGCGTCGTGACGCGCGACGTCCCGGACGGCGTGTTCGCGGCCGGAAATCCCTGCCGCGTGATACGCGAGATCAAGGACTGACGCGCGTCCTTCATCGGACGCCGCTCGAAAAGCTTGCGGCGCCTCACGTCTTCTCGATCGCGGCGTTATTTGTCGGACGAACTTCTTCCCTGCGCGGCAAACGCCTCCGCGATGCCGAGCGCAATCGACTTCGCGTCCGCGAACGACGTATTCGACGTCACGGCCACGACGAGGCCGCGCGCGGGGAACGTCATGAGGTACGCCGTGCCGCCGATGAAATCGGGCTTCGTGCCGTGGCCGGCCATCTGTGCGGGCGCGCCGGCGAGCTGCACCGTCTCGAGCTTCCAGCCGAGACCGTAGTCGGTCGTTTCCCCGGAGGTGAGGCGCTGCGGCGACTGGAGCAGTTCGACGGTCGGCGGCTGAAGCAGCTTGCCGCCGCTGACGGCCAGGCCGAAGCGCACGAGGTCGGACGGCGTGGAGAGAAACGCGCCGGCGCCCGCGAAGCAGGTGTGATCGCCCTCCCGCACGGACTCGGGTCCGTAGCGCGTGTCACCGCCGAAGCGCGGGAAGTAGAAGGTGGCGCGATCCGCGATCGCTTCCTTCCACGCTTCCGGCCGCGTCGCCGCCATCGCGAGCGGTTCGAACACCTGCGTGCGCATGAACGTGAAGAACGGCTCGCCGGCCGCGGATTCGATCGCCGCGCTCACGAGGATCCAGCCGTAGCTCGAGGAGCGGAACCGCGTGCCCGGCTCGAACAGGAGCTTGTCGTCCGCGAAGCGCTTCACGCCGTCGGCGGTTTTCTGGCAGTCCTCCTCCAGCCCCTCTTCGTCGCCGGCGTCGTTCCTCACGCCGCCCACGTGTCCCATCAGCTCGCGCACCGTGACGGGCCACTGTTTCTCCGGGAAGTCGGGGACGTACATCTGGATCACCGAGTCCAGATTGAGGCGGCGCTTCTCCACGAGGAGCCCGGCGGCGGCCGAGGTGAGCGCCATCGACACCTCGCCGATCCGGAACCGCGTCGCCGGCGTGACGGACGTCCGCTTCTCGAGATCCGCGAAGCCGAACCCTTCGGCCCACACGATCTCGCCGCCTGCGCCGACCGCCACTGACAGTCCCGGCAGGTTCTGCTTGCTGACGCCCGCACGCGCGATCCCGCGCGCCTGCTCCGCCGCAACAGCCCACTTTGCCGCGGGACCGGCATTCGCCACCGAGGGTACGGTCTTCGGCTCCGGATGGATCGGCGTGGCCGTGGCGTTCACGTAAATGAGCAGCCCGGAGATGAAGACCAGCAGCGCCACGACGGGCACGGCGATCACGATGAGCGCGGTCCTGAAGCCCTTCTTCACAATGCTTTGCATTGTAAAGTGAGTGGCCTCGCCGGCGCAAGGTCAGGCCGCGGATTCGCGGGAGGGCGGAACGGACGATTCGCGATCGTGGCGGGTCAGAGCGGCCCGCCGGGCGACCGGCCACTCCCGTGCGATCGGCGGCAGCAGCCGGCGCGTCGTGCGGATCAGCGCCGTCCAGCGCGCAAAGGCACGCGCGTCGCGCGGGCTCCACGCGAATCCGTAGGCCCGCCGGATCGGCGGCGGCAGCGAACCGATCGTCAGCAGCTGCATCGGTCGAAACGCCGGCCAGGCCGCGTACCACCTGGGCGGGAACAACACCGCGCGCGCGACCTCGCGGGCGGCGTCCGTGACAACGAGGCTGCCACCCGCGAGCATGTCGCGCATGTAGGTGTCGAGCTGCGCCCGGTCGCGCGGGAGCCATCCGGCGGGCATCCCCAGCAGCGGCTCCATGATCGCGGCTTCCACGCAGTAGCGATCGCGCTCGTCGCCGGTCAGCGGTCCGACCAGCAGGTCGTAGGTCATCGGGATCGAATCGAGGAGCGTGGCGTGGACCCAGCGCAGGAGCTCGGGATCGTGCGCCGAATAGTCGGGCCCGGACACGCGATCGTGGATGGCGTTGATGTGTGCCGCCGCGCCGATCGCCTCCTCGTCGGTGCCGAACGTCAGCGACAGCATCGCGCCGACCGTGGACGACAACCGCCCCACCCCTTTCGTGAGGCTGCCGCGAAAGGAACTGTGGTCGCGGATGCCGGCCGCCACCGCCGGATGCGCGAGCTGCAGCAGGATGGCGCGTCCCCACCCGGCGATCACGACGATTTCGCGGTTGATCGTCCAGGTGACGCTGCCGGGCCCGGCCCGCCGGTGATCCCCGTGGAGCAGGCGCGCGCGAATGGCGGCCCGATGACGTTCGAGGGCGTCCACCCGACTACTGTACGCGAGCGCGGAAGCTCTGCCGGCCTTCATGAATGTCACTTTACAATGTAAAGCATTTTGCTTTACCTTGTAAAGCATGCGCATCCTCCGCGCCACGCACCTCGGCATGTGCTTCGGCGTCCGCGACGCCATCGCGCTCGCCCTCGAGCACGCCGGCGCCGGCCCGCTGACGATCCTCGGCGATCTCGTCCACAACCCCACCGTCCTGCGCGCCCTCGAGGCCAAGGGGGTCGCCGTCGCGCACGACGTCACGGAGGTCCGGACGCCGACGATGATGGTGACGGCGCACGGGACGTCCGACCGGACGCTCGCGCGCACCCGCGCCCTCGGACTCACCGTCGTCGAAGCGACGTGCCCGCTCGTGCACGTCGCCCACCGCGCCGTCGCCGCCCTCGCGCGCGACGGCTACCACGTCGTCATCGTCGGCCAGCGGGATCACGTCGAGGTCCGCGGCCTGACCGGCGATCTCGATCGCTTCGACGTGGTGCTCGACGACGAGGACGTGCTCGCGCTCGAGGAGCATCCGCGCATCGGCGTGGCGGCGCAGACCACGCAGCCCCTCGAGAAGGTGCGGCGTCTCGTCGACCTGATCCGCCGGCGGTTCCCGCGGTCGGAGGTG
>Ga0075366_10001605_pt1 | contig 11323 bp, 10 predicted proteins | sample EndMethybrTD3031_FD_72351 | JGI IMG/M metagenome (GOLD analysis project Ga0075366, IMG submission 72351) | Populus endosphere microbial communities from Tennessee, USA - Endosphere MetaG P. TD hybrid TD303-1 | ecosystem: Host-associated > Plants > Roots > Endosphere | place: USA: Tennessee... | reverse complement strand
AAGCGCGTGCTGATCGTGCTGCAGGAACTCTCACTGCAGAGCTACGACAAGGTCGAGAAAGACTTCGCGCCCGCGCAGATGCAGGCGGGCGGAATGGAGGAGCTTGCGCGCGAGACGCTGGCTCTGCCCGGCGGAACGGGCCTTTTTGTGCTCGCGCGCGTCGTCGAGAACGGCACGCCGATGCGCAAGTACGCGCTGTTGACGCGCACCGAGGACACGACGGCGGTCGTGATCGCGGCGCTGCCCGAGATTTCAAGAGCGGCCTATCCGGACGCTGCGATCCGCGCGGCGCTTGCGAGCACCGTCGTGCGCGCGAAGCTCACTCCGGAACAGATGATGGCGGTGCTGCCTTATGCGCTGAGCGATCTTGGCGGTTTTCGGTTGCTGCGCGCGACGCCCGACGGCGTCGCGGTGCTGACGCTCGGCGACAAGGACACGACGCTTCCCGTTCAGCAACCCTACTTCCTGATCGCGCCGCGCACTGTCGAGGTGCCGCCGATCGCCGAGCGGCCGATGTTCGCGCAGCGCGCGCTGATGAGCTTCGTCAACCGGCCGGACCTGCGCATCGTGAATTCCGAGCCGGTGCGGATTGGTGGCGCGCCGGGCCACGAGGTGATCGCCGAGAGCAAGGACGAAGCCAGCGGCGAGGACCTGATGACCGTGCAGTGGCTGCGCTGGGGTACCGCCGGCGTGGTGCAGCTGTTCGGCATTGCCCGCAAGGACCAGTGGGCGACCGTACTGCCGCGCATGCGCGCGCTGCGCGACGGGCTGACGCATCCCTAAACCTGTCGGCATTAAACTTAATCGGCAAAACGGCTGCGCGTTGCCTTGCTGCCGTCGCGGTTCGCGACGACTTAGAGCATGATCCCGAAAAGTGGGAACCGGTTTTCGGGCAAGATCATGCTCGAACAAGAAGCGAGCTGTGTGCGAGGCACGGAGAGACCCATGCGCTGGCCGATCCTGTTTGTGCTGCTGATGACTGTCCCGGCGAATGCCGCCGGCAAGCTCAAGGCCGACTACACGCTCACCGTCGCGCGCATTCCGGTCGGCGCTGCGACGCTCGAATCCGACATTGCGGACGAGGCGTACACCAGCGCGATGACCGGTCACGCCAACACGGCGCTGCAAATGTTCGCGAGCGGCAAGGGCGCACTGAACGCGCGCGGCGCGCTCACGGGCGGACAGCCGAAGCCGGCAACGTTCACGTTCGACATCGAATCCGATGACGAGCGCACCGCAAAGATCGCGCTCGCGTTCGAAGCGGGGCTCGCGAAGGTCACGGCGGGCGACAGGCCGGCGCAAGAGGGCCGCATCGCGATCACCGAGGATCATCGCCGCAATGTGCTGGACCCGTTGAGCGCTCTGATGCTTCCCGCGAAAGCGGATGCGTTGGCCTGCGCGCGCACGCTCTCGATCTACGACGGGCGTCGCCGCTTCGACCTGAAGCTCGCGTTCAAGCGCACCGAGACGATCAAGACGAAGGGCTACGATGGCGCGGCGGCCGTTTGCAGCGTGACGTTCCAGGCGGTCGCCGGGCATCGTCCCGAGAGTACGGCGGTGAAATTTCTGTCCGATGGCCGCGAGATCGAGATCTGGTTCGCGCCCGTCGCCGGAACGCCGCTGGTTGCGCCGTATCGCATGTCGGTGGCGAGCATGCTCGGCAATATCGTCGTGCAGGCGAACGCCTTCGAGGCGGTGGCGAAGACGAAGCCGGAAGCGAAGGCGCCGTAGCTACAACGGCACAAACTTCCCCGTCTCGCGGTCGAGCACTTCCAGCACGCCGTTCGCAATGTCGAAGTAGGCGCCGTGCAGGTGAATGCTGCCGCGTCCTTCGAGCACCTGGATGCACGGGAATGTGCGCAGGTTGGCGAGCGAGAGTTTGATGCCCTCGCGTTCCAGCGCGGGCCGCAGCTTGTTGGTGTCGTCGCCGGGGTGCTCCGCGATCACGCGCTCGCGCGCCTCGTCCAGCATCGAGACCCAGTTGACGATGAACTGGGCCTGCGTCTGGCGCAGCGAGCCGTGTTCGAGGCACGCCTTGACGCCGCCGCAGCCCGAATGTCCGAGCACAAGAATATGCTTCACGCGCAGGTTCAGCGCCGCGAATTCGAGCGCTGCCGACACGCCGTGATATTTGCCCTGCGTCTCGAACGGGGGCACGAGGTTGCCGACATTGCGCACCACGAACAGCTCGCCCGGCATCGCCGAGAACAGCGTCTCGGGATCGACGCGGCTGTCGCAACACGACACCACCATCACGTCCGGGTTCTGCCCCTCGGTCGCGAGCTTCTCGTAGTGGTCCTGATTGGGTGCGAAGTGGCGGTACTTGAACCGCCGGAACCGGTCCGTGAGATGATCGGGGAAGTGCTTCATGCGTCAATGTCCTTCGGCGGCGAGCACCGCCTCGGCGCGGATTTCCTCCGTCAGGCGCGCTTTCAGGGCGGAGAACTCCGGGCTCGTCTTGATGGTGTAGTGGCGCGGGTAGGGGAGTGCAATCGGAACGTCGGCCTTGATGCGGCCGGGCCGTGCGCTCATCACCAGCACGCGCGTCGCAAGGAAAATCGCTTCCTCGATGTCGTGGGTGACGAACAGCACGGTCTTGCGTTCGCGCTCCCAGATGCCGAGCAGAAGTTCCTGCATCAGTGCGCGAGTCTGGTTGTCGAGCGCGCCGAACGGCTCGTCGAGCAGCAGGATCGCCGGATCGTTGGCGAGCGCACGCGCGATCGCAGTGCGCTGCTGCATGCCGCCGGAGAGCTGCTTGGGATAATGGTTGGCGAACGACGTTAAGCCCACGCGCGCGAGCCATTCCTCGACCACGCGCTTGCGTTCGGCCGCCGCGACGCCCTTCTCGCGCAGGCCGAATGCCACGTTGTCGGCGACGGTGAGCCACGGGAACAGCGTGTAGGACTGGAACACCATCCCGCGGTCGGGACCGGGGCGCGTCACAGGCTTGCCGTCGAGCAGGATGTGCCCGGCGGTCGGCGTGTCGAGGCCGGCGACGAGGCGCAGCAGCGTGGACTTGCCGCAGCCGGAGGGCCCGAGGATGGTGACGAAGGCGTTGTCGCCGACCGTGACGTTCGTCGGCTCCAGCGCGCGCGTCGGTTGCCCGCCGCGCACCGCGGGGAAGACGCGCGAGGCGTTCTCGATCAGGAGCTTGCTCACGCCAGGCTCCACGGGAACAGCTTGCGGTTCGCCGCCTTGAACAGGAAGTCGGAGACGAGCCCGATCACGCCGATCACGATGATGCCGAAGATGATCTGGCCCGTGGCGAGCAGCGCCTGGCTGTCGATGATCATGTGGCCGATGCCGGACGACGAGCCGATGAGTTCGGCGACGATCACATAGGTCCAGGCCCAGCCGAGGACGAGGCGCAGGATCTCGAAGATGCCCGGCGCGGAGGCCGGGATCAGCACGCGCGCAAGAATTCCCTGATCGCGCGCGCCGAGCGTCAACGCGGCCTCGACCAGATCGCGCCGCACGCTGCCAACCGTCACGGCAACCATCAGCACGATCTGGAATACCGAGCCGATGAAGATCACCAGCAGCTTTTGCAGTTCGCCGATGCCGGCCCACAGGATCAAGAGCGGAATGAACGCGGACGCGGGCAGGTACCGCGCGAACGATACGAAGGGCTCGAAGAACGCCTCGATCGGCTTGTAGGCGCCCATCAGCACGCCGATTGGCACCGCCACGATCGCCGCGATGATGAAGCCGCCGAGCACGCGCCAGATCGTCATACCGATGTCGAAGGCAAAGCCATGCTTGGTCAGCAGCAGCTTGCCGTCTTCCAGCATCGTGAGTGGGTCGGCCAGGAAGGTCTTCGACACATAGCCGCCGAGCGTCGCCCACGCCCAGCCGGCGAAGAACAGCACAAAGAACGACAAGCCGAGGAGGACCTTGGCGCCGGTGGAGATGGGGGAGAGGGGTTTCATCAAATTTGCATTTGCCGAGCCACGCGGTGCTTTCCCTCTCCCCGTTTACGGGGCGAGGGTGCCGAGCTGCACGAGCGGCGAGGCGGGTGAGGGGCTGTCGCGGTTCTGCAAAATGCCCCTCACCCGGCTCGCATCTCGCATGCGCTCGATGCGATCCACCCTCTCCCCGCTAAAGCGGGGAGAGGGAAAGACAGTACGCGCCTTACTGCACGAACTTCGGATCGGCGAGCTTGGTCAGGTCCGGGATCGCCTTGATGATGCCGATCTCGAGCAACAGGTCCGCGGCTTCCCTGGAGAATGCCGCATGCTCGCCGGTGAAGAACTTCTTGTTCGCTTCCTGATCCTGCCAGCGCAGGTAGGCGGCGGACTTGCCGAACTGCTCGCCGGTCTGCTTCACGTCCGCGCCCATGATCTCGTAGGCCTTGGCCTGCTCGGCCTTGATCATCGCGACCGCGTCGAAATAGCTCTTGGTCAGCGCCTTGGCGGCCGCCTCGTTCTTGGCCAGGAAGTCCGGCGTGCAGCCGAACGTGTCCATGATCATCGGATAGTCGAGCGTGGTGGCGATGATCTTGCCGGCCTCGGGCTTGTCGCGCACCGCCGAGAGATACGGCTCGTAGGTCATCGCGACGTCGTTCTGCCCGGCGATGAAGGCCTGCGCGGCTGGTCCCGGCTCCATGTTGACGACCGTGACGTCCTTCACCGAGAGCCCGTTCTTCTTCAGGAACCAGGCGAGCGTGAAGTAGGGCGCCGTGCCCGGCGCGGAGGCGGCGACCTGCTTGCCCTTGATGTCCTTGACCGACGCGATGCTGTTGCGCACCACCATGCCGTCGGCGCCGTAGCTCTTGTCGAGCTGGAAGATCTGCGTGGTGGCGACGCCGTTTGCGTTCCACACCACCCAGGTCTCGACGGTCGTCGCGGCGCACTGCACGTCGCCGCTGGCGATGGCCAGATGGCGGCTCGCCTGCGGGATCTTCTTGATCGTCACGTCGAGGCCGTTCTTGGCAAAGATGCCGGCTTCCTTGGCCAGCGTCAGCGGTGCAAAGCCGGTCCAGCCCGAGATGCCGATGGCGACTTTGGTCTGCGCCATGGCGGGCGCGGTGATGACGGTCGCGCCGAGGACGGCGGCGACCTTGAGCATTGATTTCATGGGGAGTTCTCCGTGCAAGGCAGTGAATTGCTGCGATGCGAGCACGGCGCGTTTGCCGAGTCAAATCCGCACGAAATGCCGCAGAAGTGGACTGTCCACGCCTGAAATTACCGCAGCGTCGAAATCCCGTGCGGCAGCACGAAGGGCACGCCGGGTGGCGTGCGACCGACCGCGCGCTCGCAGCGGAATACGCGCGCCAGCACGTCGTCGGTCACGGTCTCGGCCGGCGTGCCGGCGGCGGCCACGCGGCCGTCCTGCAGCACCACGATGCGGTCGGCCGACAGCGTCGCGAGGTTGAGGTCGTGCAAAATCGCCACCACGGCGACGCCGCGCCGCGCGCAGCGTGAGACCGCCTCGAGCAGGTCGAGCTGATGTTTGAGGTCGAGGCTCGCAGTCGGCTCGTCGAGAAGGAGAAGGCCCGGGCCGTGCTTCTCCTCGCCGCAGGCAAGCTGCACGAGGATCCGGGCGAAGTGCGCGCGCTGCTGCTCGCCGCCCGAGAGTGTCGTGATGATGCGGTCGTGGAATGCCGTGAGCTCGACGTCGGCGAGCGCGCGCTCGGCGAATTCGTCGATGGCGCGGCCACCGCGATCGCCCGCGCCCATGCGCACCACTTCGCCGACCGTGAACGGGAACGTCACGCTGATGCTCTGCGATAACACCGCGCGATGCAGCGCGAACTCGCGCGGGCCGTAGGCGGTGAGCGGCTTGCCTTTGAGCGTCACGTCGCCCGATGCAGGCTTCAGTTCACCCGCCAGCACGCGCGTGAGCGTCGATTTTCCGGCGCCGTTCGGGCCGACGAGGGCCACGAACTCGCCTGGCGCGACCGAGAGCGACACGCCATCGAGCAGCGTCTTCGCGCCGGCACGGAAGGTGATGTTCTCGGCGGAGATGACTCTCATCCCACCAGCGCCCTCTGCCGCAGCAGCATGGACAGGAAGAACGGCGCGCCGATGATCGCCGTCACAATGCCGATGGGCAACTCCGCCGGCGCCGCGATCACGCGCGCGAAGGTGTCGGCGATCAGCAGCAGGATCGCGCCGAGGCACAGCGCGGCCGGCAGCAGCAGCCGGTGGCCCGGTCCGATCACGAGCCGCAGCAGGTGCGGCACAACGATGCCGACGAAGCCGATGACGCCCGCAACCGACACGGCCGCGCCGGTCGCGCACGCGACCAGCACGATCGCGATGCGCTTCAGCCGCTCCACCGCGACGCCCATGTGGAAAGCTTCGGCTTCGCCCAGCACCATCAGGTCGAGCCCGCGCGCGATGAATGGCAACCCGACGCAGATCAACGCGACGAACGGCATGATCGCCCAGACCTTGGTCCAGGTCGCGCCGCCAAGCGACCCGAGCAGCCAGAACGAGATGTCGCGCAGCTGCCGGTCGTCGGCGGTGAACACCAGAAAGCCGATGCCGGACTGCGCGAGTGCGCCGATCGCGATGCCGGCGAGCAGCAGCGTAGCGATGGACGTGCGACCGTACCGCGTTGCGAGCCGATAGAGGATGATTGTGGTGATCAGCGCACCCGCGATTGCCGCGACGGGCAGAATTTCGAACGGCACCACCATCTTGGCTTCCGCCAGCATGCGGTCGCCGACGACGATGGCGAGCGCGGAGGCAAAGCCCGCGCCCGGTGAAATGCCGGCGAGCATCGGATCAGCGAGCGGATTGCGGAACAGGCCCTGCATCAGCGTGCCGCTGGCGGCGAGCAGCGCGCCGATCATGATCGCCAGCGCGATGCGCGGCAGACGGATCGACCACAGCACCAGCTGATCGCGCGCCACCATCGCGGGATCGCCCTGCGTGAGCCCGAGCGCCGCCGGCAGCCGTTCCAGCGGAATGCCGGCCGCGCCGATGGTTGCGGCGACCGCCGCCGCCAGCAACAGCACGACGATCAGTGTGCCGAGAACCAGTGTGGGAGACCGCAGCGCACTCCGGCCGGCGAGCCGCTCGCCCGGTGCGGCGAGCGCGGTCATTTGGCGCAGTCCGCGCCTGCGCCTTCGGAGGGCAGCGCTGCATGGCCGAGCGACGGGTAGAGTTTTTCGGCGAGATCGCGCGCGGCACTCGCGGTGCGCGGGCCGAAGCCGAGCAGATAGAGCCCGTCCATCGCGACAAACGCCTTGTCCTTCGCGGCCGGCGTCATCGTGAAGGCCGCCTGCGCAAACAGAGCCGCCGCATCGACGGCGTTCTGCTGGCGATCCATCACCAGCACGCTATCGGGCGCCGCCGCGATCACGGCCTCGTCGGCGATCAGCTTGTACCCCTCGTAGGCGTCGATGGCGTTGACTCCGCCGGCGAGCTTGATGAGGCCGTCGGCCGCGGTGTTGCGGCCCGCGACCATCGGTTTGCCGCCCTGCATGGACAGAACGAACATCACCTTCTTCGGCTTCGTGACCTTCTCGCGCAGCTTCGCCAGCGCTGCGAGGTCGAATTCGACCTGCTTGGCGAGACACGCGCCGCGCGCGTCCGCGCCGGCGACCGCGGCGATGAGCTTCACCTTCTCGGTGATACCCTCGCCGGTGTAGTGGTCCGGCACGCGCACTAGCGGCACGGTGGCGGCCTCGAGCACCGCGATCGTCGGCGGCGGCCCGGCGCCTTCGATGGCGATCACGACGGAAGGATTGAGCCCGAGCACGCCTTCGGCCGAGAGCGCGCGGAAGTATCCGACGTTCTTCTTCTCCTTCAGCGCGTCGGCCGGATAGAGGCTCGTCGTGTCGACCGCGACCACGCGATCCTTCAGGCCGAGCGCATAGAGAATTTCGGTCACGGCGCCGCCCGCAGACACGATGCGGCTCGCGTCATTCACCGTCACGCTGCGTCCGCCCGCGTCGCGCACCGTCACGGCATGCGCGGGCGCGGCGAGCAGTAGCGTCAGCGCGACAGGAAGCCGCAGCGTCTTTCTGATGCCGGAAAAGCACATCGCGCGACTCTTTCGGCTCACTTGGTGAGAATGAGTTTGTTCTGCGCGGTCAGGCGCAGCCGGTACACGTCGCGCCCGTGATGGATGACGAGTTCCCGCGTGCCGATGAAAAGGTCGCGGCTGTCGAGCTTGTGGCCGACGAGTGAGATCAGACGCTGTGCCGAGGAAGTGGACTGAACGGTTCCACTTTCCGGAGTGTCGTCGATCTTGTCAGTTCTTGTCATTGTCGAGACCGATTCAAGAATATCTGGAGCGTCTATTCTATGTAATTCGTAGACACTTCTTTACTTTGAAGTGATTTTAAACTACGAATATTCTTACTTTAGAGCGCTTTTAACCTGCATTTGTGTTCCTTGACAGTGCTAATACACCTCTATTACGAAGGCAACACTATAGAAAACGCCGAAAACGGCGTTGTATTCGCCAGCCAGCAAGCCTGCGCATCGCGCTCGCCCGCCAGCCGGGGCACCGAAGTCAGGGGCTGTCGATGGGTGGGTGGAGCAGGCGCGCGCGCGCGCCTTTCAACGGGATTTCGCTGGTGGCGTTGCTGATCGCAACCGGCGTGACGGGCGCGGCAGCGCAACAGACGCTCGATCCGATCACGGTCGTGGCGACCAGAACGGAAGAGAAGGTGATCGACACGCTCGCGGCCGCCAGCGCGGTGCGCGAGGAGCAGTTGCGTCAGATCCTGCCCAAGCGCCTCTCGGACATCTTCATCGCGACACCGGGCGTCGAGTTCCAGAACCGCGGCGACAGCCCGTCGACCGCCATCAACATCCGCGGCCTGCAGGACTTCGGCCGCGTCGCGGTCGTGGTCGACGGCGCGCGGCAGAATTTCCAGCGCACCGGCCACACGGCGAACGGCGAATTCTTCCTCGACAAGGAACTGCTCGCCGCGGCCGACGTGGTGCGCGGCCCAACCGCGAACATCTACGGCTCCGGCGCCATCGGCGGCGTGGTGTCGTTCCGCACCAAGGATGTCGAAGACATCCTCAAGCCCGGCGAGCGCTGGGGCGCGCTTGCCAACACGCAGATCGGCTCGAACAACGGCAGCGGGCTTGCCTCGCTGTTCGGCGCGGTGCGGGTGAACCCGAACGTCGAGTTCATCGCGGGCGGCTCCTACAAGGGCCAGCAGGACTACAAGGACGGCAACAACGACGTCGTCCCCAACTCGTGGAACAAGATCGGCAGCGCGCTCGGCAAGGTCACGGTGCGTCCGTCCGAGGGTCATGAGGTCAAGATCGGCGGGACGTTCCAGGACTTCCAGTACAACTTCGGCCAGCCGAACCGCGGCGCCGTTGTCGGCACGTCGGTCTACGCGACCGAAGTGCAGAACTCGACCGCAAGCGTCGGCTGGAAATACGCGCGTCCTGAAGACAACATCTTCAACTGGGACGGCAAGGTCTACTGGAACCGCACCGACCAGCAGCAGGTGAAGATCTCGCACACCAGCGCGGCCCCGAACGCCGGGCTGTGCGGCGCCGGGATCAGCGGCAACAACATCACGGGCTGCATCGGCGACCTGCGCGGCTATGTGCTCGACACCGTCGGCTTCGACGTCAACAACACCTCGCGCTTCCAGAGCGGCGACTGGCGTCACGCGATCACGATCGGCGGCGACTCGTTCAACGACAGCGTCACCGTGACCGACTCGCACGGTAACTCGAACGTCACGACGCCGAGCGGCGAGCGCACGGTGTCGGGCGCGTTCCTGCAATACAAGCTCAACTATTCGACGCTGGTCGAGATGATCGCGGCCGGCCGCTATGACCGCTACGAGCTCGACGGCCTCGGCACGCGCACCGAAGGCGATCGCTTCTCGCCCAAGGTCACCCTTGGCGTGACGCCGATCACCGGCGTGACCCCCTACGTGACCTACGCGGAAGGTTATCGCTCACCGGCGCTCACCGAAACGATCATCGCCGGTGCGCATGCCACCGGCGGCGGCCCGCCCTCGATCATTTGTCCGGACGGAAAGGGCGGCATCTTCTGCTTCCTGCCGAACCCGAATCTGCAGCCCGAGATTGGTAAGACCAAGGAAGCCGGCTTGAATCTGAAGTTCGACAACGTGCTGATGCCGGGCGCGACCTTCCGCGGCAAGTTCAACGTGTTCCGCAATGACATCAGCAACTACATCGAGCTGACCAACATTGGCACCGGCAACCCGCTCCACTTCCAGTATCGCAACCAGGACAAGGCCTACGTCGAAGGCGTCGAGTTCGAGACCATGTACGACACCGGCGACTGGTTCGCCGGTGTGGCGGGTTCGTTCCAGCACGGCATCAACGAGCAGACCGGTTTTGGCCTCGTCTCGGTGTTCCCGCGCAAGATCACCACGACGGTCGGCGCGCGTTTCCTCGAGCGCAAGCTGGTGGCGACGGTGTGGTGGGTCAACGCGGAGGCGGCCAAGAACATCCCGGCGAGCTACCTGCCGGCCACCGACTACAACCTCGTGAACTTCTACATCGGCTATTCGCCGGTGCCGGACGTGACGGCTGGATTTGGCGTCGATAACGTGTTCAATCAGTTCTACCGGCCCTATCCGGTGCCGGGCTCGACGCCGACCGACAACCAGCGCGACACGCTCTGGGCCTCGCCTGCGCCGGGCACGACGTTCAAGGGTTCGCTGCGGATGCGTTTCGGAGCCACGTGAGAGCCGTACCGGAGCGTTTTCGAGCGAAGTGGGTACCGGTTCGCGTGAAGAAAACGCGTCAGTGCAATAAGTTCGGAAACGAATGAGCGTACGCAAGCTTCAGACCGGCGAGGTGATCCCGCTTCGTCCTGAATTGGCCCGCGCCGACACCGGCGCGGGCGTTCTGCGTGCGCCGCGACGCGACGTGCCGCCGCCGTCCGAACTGAACGAGGGCGCGGATCTCACCAACGTCGTGCCGTTCCTGCGTCCGCGTGCGGGCGACACGCTGGCGCCCATCGTCGCGTTGCCGGCGGACGCGCTGGCGCCCACGCCCGCAAACCTGACGCGCGATCGCCTGCGCATGGCGGCGTTCCTGGCGCTGTCTGTGGCGCTGCACGCCGGCATCTTCGTCTACTATCTCTGGCGCGAGCCGACCCCGCTCGCGAGCATCGGCGTCGAGGTGATCTCGGCCGAGATCGTGGTGGGCGCGACCCAGCCGGCCGGCGCCGCGCCAACGCCGGGCGAGAACCAGATCAACTCGCAAGAGAGCAAGGCCGATCCGTCGCCGGCCGAAACCCCGCAGGACAAGCTGACGACCACGCAGGAGCAGTCCGTGCCGGTCGCGAGCCAAGAGACCGCGCCGGCCGAGACCGAAACCGCGCAACCGCAGACGCAAGAGCCCGCCAAACAGACGGC
>Ga0075366_10001604_pt1 | contig 11323 bp, 8 predicted proteins | sample EndMethybrTD3031_FD_72351 | JGI IMG/M metagenome (GOLD analysis project Ga0075366, IMG submission 72351) | Populus endosphere microbial communities from Tennessee, USA - Endosphere MetaG P. TD hybrid TD303-1 | ecosystem: Host-associated > Plants > Roots > Endosphere | place: USA: Tennessee... | reverse complement strand
CGCCGCCGTCGGCCGTGATCGTGCCGCTGTGCACGAGCTGCGCGTTCACCGCCGCAATCGGCACGCGGATGCTGAGCAGCCCGGAGCCGGTCGGGTCGACGTCGACCGCGCCGGCGGCGACCAGCGCGGTCGTGCCGCCCGGCGTCGTGATTGATCCGGCGTTGCCGACCTGCGGCCCGGCGAGCACGACGTGCCCGCCCGGTGCCGCGGTGATCGTGCCTTCGTTGACCACCGAGCCGCTCGCGATGTCGGCGGCCGAAAGCCGCAAGCGGCCGGCCATGAACTCGCCGACATCGGCGCGCAGCGTGGTCGCGACCAGGCTGCCGACATCGACCTGCGCGCCGGGCGCAAACAGCACGCCGTTCGGGTTCTGCAGGTAGACATGGCCGTTCGCGCTCAGGCTGCCGAAGATGCGGCTCGGATCGCTGCCGAGCACACGGTTGAGCGCGACCGCGTTGTTCGACGGCTGCACGAAGCGCACCGAGTTGCCGGCGCCGATCGAGAAGCTCTGCCAGTCGGCGACCATGCGCGGGCTGGTCTGATTGACGACCATGCCGCTGCCGTTGACGGCGACGCTGCCGGCGCCCTGCGTGATCGTTCCGCCGGTGGGCAGCGTCTGCGCGAGCGCGGTCGCGCAGGCCCAGGCCAGCGGCGTGAGCATGAAGACCCGGGTTCTCATGGACGGTCGCTCCCTGGATTCATCAGAACTGCTGGCTGAGCTGCAGCACGACACGCGTGCGGCTGTCGTCGCTTTGCGCCGGCGTGTTGCCGCGCACCGCTACCCAGCCCTTGACGAGCAGGCCGCTGGTGTTGCCGTAGGTCAGGCCAACGCCGTGCGCGCTCAAGTGGCGGGTGTTGTCGGTCGGGTCGCCGACCAGCGGTGTCTCGTGCAGCTTCGCGGCGCCGTAGTCGCCGAACACCGAGACGATCCAGTCGCCCGGCAGCGCCTCGAAGGTGAGCGGCTTGCGGTACTCCCACGTCAGGATCAGGCCCGAGTCGCTCGGCGACTCCGGCGACGGGTAGGCGCGCACGCCGTTCGGCCCGCCGAGGCTGAACTTCTCGGAGCTGTCGAGGTTCTTGCTCGCGAACTGGCCCTGCAGGCCGAAGAACAGGTAGTCCTTGTTCGGCAGCCCCTGCAGCCGCGACGCGGCGACGACGAGCTTCGTGTAGCGGCCCGCCGACTTGAAGTTCTCGGCATCGATCACCGCCTCGTCGGGTGTCTCGATCTTGAGTCGCCCGGCGACGACGTTGGCCGAGTAGTTGCTGATCCCGCCGCCCCAGACGGTGTCGCGGAAGTCGCCGACGACGCCGAAGGTCGCGTAGCCGCTGATCGCCTTCTTCGACTTCAGCGCGATCGCGTTCACGTCGTCCTCGAAGCGGCGCGCGTCGAGGCTCGCCTGCAGGAACAGGTTGTTGTTGCGCGAACGGATCTGCGGGTGCAAGAGCTGCAGCGAGAGCGCGCTCGCGGTGCCTTCGGCGGCCAGCGGCTCGAACAGCGCCGAGCCGAGCTTGTACTTCAGGAAACTCCCCGCGAGGCCGAACTTGGTGCCGCGCTCGTTGATCGGCGTCAGCCACGACAGCCGCGCGAAACGCGAGCCGGTCGAGAACTGCGTCTTCAGCGATGCGATGTCGCCGCGGCCGATGGGGTTGAACCAGTCGAAGTTCGCGTAGACGCGGTTGCGGCCGGTGTAGATCGAGCCGGCGTTGTCGTACTCGAGCGCGTAGGCGTAGCCGCGGCTCGCGCTGACCTTGATCGTCAGGTCGGCCTGGCCGACCTTGTCGCCCGGCGCCAGGCTCGAGGTCGCGGTGATGCCGCGCAGGTCGCCGAGCGTGAAGAGCGCGCGCTCGATCAGCTCGCGCTCGGCGACCGGGTTGCCGCGCAGCATCGCGACGATCCGGTCCATGAACTCGGGCGCGACCTTCACACCTGGCTCGGCCTCGATCTTCACCGCGCCGAGCCGGCCTTCGAGCACCTGCAAGGTGACGATGCCGTCGGTGAGGTTCTGCTCGGGCACGTAGGCCTGCGCGAGGAACAGGCCCTGGCGCTGCAGCGCGACCTCGATGTCCTTGGCGGCGTCCTCCAGGTCGGCGAGGGTCTTGCCCGGCCCGATGTAGCGCGCGACGAGCGGCAGCAGCGCATCGGCGCGCGCCGGCGTCAGGCCAGCGATGCGAAACCCCTTGACCTCGATCTTCGGCCCGCCGCTCGACGGCGCGGTGACCGCACGCGGCACGACCAGCTCGGCCGGCACGCGCGCCGCAGGCGGCGGCGCGGTCACCGACGGCTGGAGCTGCTGCAGCACCGAGCCGGCCGACGGCGGCGGCGGGGGCGGTCCCGCCTGCGCGAAGGCAGCGCCGGACACCGCGCACAACCAGGCCGCGGGCACGAGGCGACGGCAGCAAGCCGGTCGCGATGCTGTGGGTTCGGAAGTCAAGGCGCGCCCATCCAAGTTGGGCGCCGACGTTACGAACCGCCACAGAGCGTGTCAATCACCCAGAAACACTTGCTCTAGGGGTGGACCCGGATCGACGCGGACTCAACGCCGTGGCTGGCGGCTCCACGCGACCTTCAGCAGCAGCTCGATCAGCAGCGCCTGCTCGGCCCTGGACAGCATGCGCAGCGCGCTCTGCTCCATCGTCGCGGCGATCTTCTCGGCGCGCTGAACCAGCTCGCGCCCGGCGGCGGTCAGGTGGATCAGCATCGCGCGCCGGTCGCGGGTGCTGCGCACGCGCTCGACCCAGCCGCGCTCGACCATGCGGTCTAGCGTGATCGCCATGTTGGGCGCCGAGACGTCGAGCGCAACGCCGAGCTGCTTCTGATTGACCTCGGGGTTGGTCGCCACCAGCACGAGGATCGAGAACTCGACTGCCTTGAGCCCGAGCGGCCCGAGGTGGCGCGCGAAGCTCTTCTTCAGCTCGATCGACGCGCGGCTCGCCGCGTAGCCGACGAGGTGCGTCAGGCGCGACTGGTCGAGTCCGGCCGGCGGTGCGACGGCACCTTCATCGGCAGCGCGGTGCGACGGTGGTGGGTTCATGGTGTCGGGTTCGGCTCGATGGACGCGAGCGCCTGCCAGGCCGCCCGCACCCGTGCGAGCGCGTGGTCGAACTCGGGCAGTAGGTGGTCGGCGCAGTGGCGCGCGCTCGCACGCTTGGCGGCGTGCCAGGGATCGTCGGCATGGCGCGGCTGCGACGAGAGCGCTTGCGCGCGGGCCCAGGCATGTGCGACCAGCAGCCAGCCGGTCGCGTCGAGGAAGGCGTCGGCTGCGCGGTAGGGCAGTTCGGCGTCCGCCGGCGCGGCTTCGACCAGTTCGGCCGCTGCTGCCCGCAGCTGCGCGAGGCGCGTCCGAACCTCGTCTGCGAGCCGGCCTTGCGCCGGCAGCGCCGCCGCCAATGTGCCGAGCAGCGCCGCGAAGCGCACGCCGCCGTCGGCGACCAGTTTGCGCAGCACCAGGTCGATCGCCTGGATCTCGTTGGTGCCCTCGTAGATCATCGCGATGCGGCTGTCGCGCACGCACTGCTCGATGCCGTAGTCGTGCACGTAGCCGTGCCCGCCGTGCAGCTGCAGCGCATCGTTCGCGATCGTGAAGCCCTGGCCGGTCAGGAACGCCTTCAGCACCGGGGTCAGCAGCGACAGCTCGTCCTCGGCCTGCGCGCGCGCGGCTGACTCGGGCGCGTGGGCGGCGAGGTCGAGCCGGTGCGCCGCCTCGATCGTGAGCACCCGCGCGCCTTCGACCAGCACACGCTGGCGCAGCAGCACCATGCGCATGGCCGGGTGCGCGACGATCGGATCGGCCGGCCCGCGCGCAGCCTCGGGCCGCACCGGCGCACGCGACTGCACACGCTCGGCAGCGTAGCGCAGCGCGTTGTCGTGCGCGGCATGCGCATGGCCGAGGCCTTGCAGCGCCACGTGCAGGCGCGCCGAATTCATCATCACGAACATTGCCGCGAGGCCGCGGTTGGCCTCACCGACCGGCCAGGCCACCGCGCCGTCGAAGCCGAGCACGCAGGTCGCGCTCGCCTTGATGCCCATCTTCTTCTCGATGCCGTCGCAGCGCACCGCGTTGCGGGCGCCGTCGGGCAGGAACTTCGGGCACAGGAACAGCGTCAGCCCCTTGCTGCCGGCCGGTGCATCGGGCAGGCGCGCGAGCACCAGGTGCACGATGTTGTCGCTCAGGTCGTGCTCGCCGCCGGAGATGAAGATCTTCGTGCCGCGCAGGCGCACGCTGCCGTCGGCCTGCGGCTCGGCACGGGTCGTGATCAGGCCGAGGTCAGAGCCCGCCTGCGCCTCGGTCAGGCACATCGTCGAGAGCCACTCGCCGCTGACCAGCTTGTCGAGGTAGGCCGCCTTCAGCGCGGGCGACGCGTGCGCGCGCAGGCACTCGCAGGCGCCGTGCAGCAGCCCGGGGTACATCGTCCACGCGTGATTCGCGCCGACGAGCATCTCGTAGAGCGCCGCGTCGAGCACCTGCGGCAGGCCCTGGCCACCCTCGGCCGGATCGGCCGACAGCGCCGGCCAGCCGCCCGCGACGAACGCGCGGTAGGCAGCCGGGAAGCCATTCGGCGTCGTCACTGCGCCGTCGTGCCAGCGGCAGCCTTCCAGATCACCGGAGGCGTTCAGCGGTGCGATCACCTCGGTCGCGAAACGCGCAGCCTCGTCGAGCACCTGGCGCGCGGTCGCGGCGTCGAGCTCGGCGAAGGCGGGCAGCGCCGCCCACTGCGCCGGCAGCTCGAGCAGCTCCTCGATCACGTAGCGCAGGTCGCGCAGCGGAGCGCGGTACTGCCACATGTCGCTTCAGCGGGCCTTGCGCGCCGCGCCGAGGTAGGTGTCGATCACGCGCGAATCCTTCGCGAGGCTCGCCGCCTCGCCCTCGAGCGCGATCTCGCCCATCTCGAGCACGTAGCCGTAGTCGGCCACCTCGAGCGCGGCGCGGGCGTTCTGCTCGACCAGCAGGATCGTCACGCCGGTCGCGCGCAGGCCGTCGATGGTGCGGAAGATCTCGCGCACGACCAGCGGTGCGAGCCCGAGGCTCGGCTCGTCGAGCATCAGCAGCTCGGGCTCGCCCATCAGCGCGCGGCCGACCGCGAGCATCTGGCGCTCGCCGCCTGACAGCGTTCCGGCGAGCTGCGCACGGCGCTCCTTCAGGCGCGGGAACAGCGTATAGACCTTCTCGAGCGTTGCGCCGCCGGGCTTGCGGCCCAGGCGCAGCTGGCGATAGCCGCCGAGCAGCAGGTTGTCCTCGACCGGCATCGTGCCGAACAGCGCGCGTGTCTCGGGCACCAGCGCGATGCCCGTCATCACCCGCTCCTCGAGCGAGTGGCGCGCCTGCGACTGGCCGCGATAGTTGATGCCACCGCGTGCCGGCAGCACGCCCATCAGCGCGTTCAGCAGCGTCGACTTGCCGGCGCCGTTCGGCCCGATCACGGTGACGACGCTGCCGGCGCGCGCCTTCAGGTTCAGGCCGTGCAGCACCTCGGCGCGGCCGTAGCCGGCGTGCAGGTCGGTGACTTCGAGGAGGAATTCGCTCATCTCTTGCTCATTGGTGCCTGCAGCAGCCCGCCGGGGTGGTGCCTGGGCGGCAGCCCGCCGGTCTCGCCCGGCCGGCGACCTACTTTCATTTGCTGGCCCAAATGAAAGTAGGCAAAGCAAAGGGCCTCAATACGATCCGGCCAAACCACTTGCCAGAGGGTTCGGTTGGTGAAGGCTGGCGGACGCTCCAAGCGGCGGCTCGGTCTGGCCGGCTCTGGAAGCTCAACACCGCTTCGACACGACAGGGTCCTCTGTCCTCGCAACAGCCGCCTCGGGTCTCTTGCCACGTCAGCGAGACAAATCGTATTGGGCCCTCTTCTTTGCCTACTTTCATTTGGGCCAGCAGAAGAAAGCAACTCGCCGGCCGGGCGAGACCGGCGGGCTGCCGGCCAGGTACCATCCCGGCGGGCTGCTGCAAGCAGAACCCTCACGTTCAATGCTCCGTGCCCAAGTAGGCCGCCCGCACCGCCGGGCTCGCCTGAACTTCCTCGGGCGTGCCCTCGATCAGCTTGGTGCCGAACTCCATCACGACGACGCGGTCGACGAGGCCCATCACGAGATCCATGTCGTGCTCGACGAGCAGGATCGACAGGCCCTCGCCGCGCAGCTGGCGCAGCGTGTCGGCGAGCGCCTGTTTTTCCTTCAGGCGCAGACCGGCGGCCGGCTCGTCGAGCAGCAGCAGCGTCGGGTCGGCACACAGCGCACGCGCGATCTCCATCAGGCGCTGCGGCCCGAGCGCGAGGTTGCCGGCGAGCTCGTGCATGCGGTCCGCCATACCGATGCGCTTCAGCTGCCGCTCAGCCTCGCGCAGAAGGCGCTTCTCCTCGACGCGGTCCAGGCGCAGCATCGCCGCGGCGACGCCGTGGCGGCCGCGCAGGTGCGCGCCGAGCGCGACGTTCTCGAGCACCGTCATGTTCGCGATCATCTTGACGTGCTGGAAGGTGCGCGCGACGCCGCGGCTCGCGATCGTGCGCGACGGCAGGCTGTGGATCGCCTCGCCGCGCAGCCGCACCTCGCCGCGGGTGGCCGGCAGCACGCCGGTGACGAGGTTGAAGGTTGTCGACTTGCCGGCGCCGTTCGGCCCGATCAGCCCGAGGATCTCGCCGGCGCGCACCTGGAAGCTGACGTCGTTGACGGCGACGAGCCCGCCGAACTCCTTGCGCACCGCCTTCACGTCGAGCACCACCTCGCCATGCGGCGGCTTCGGCCGCTCTGGCAGCGCCGGCGCATCGGCCCAGTCGACCTTGCGCGGGGTCTTGGGCAGGCGCGCCTCGACGAAGGCCCAGACGCCGTCGCGGGCGTACTGCAGCACCAGCACGAGCAGGATGCCGAACACGACGATCTCGTAGTTGCCGCTCGTCCCCATCAGGCGCGGCAGCCAGTTCTGCAGCTGCTCTTCCATCACCTTCACGAGGCCGGCGCCGACCAGCGCGCCCCAGACGTGGCCGACGCCGCCGACGACCGCCATGAACAGGTACTCGATGCCCTTGTTGAGGCCGAACGGCGACGGGTTCACGGTGCGCTGGAAGTGGGCGAACAGCCAGCCCGAGACGCTTGCGAGCAGCGCTGCGAGCACGAACGCAGTCACCTTGATGCGGAAGGTGTTCACGCCCATCGCCTCGGCCATCGTCGTGCCGCCCTTCACCGCGCGCAGCGCGCGGCCGGTGCGCGAATCGAGCAGGTGCGTCACCGCGATCGCCGCGAGCACGACCAGGAGCCAGAGCAGCCCGTAGAAGCTGCGCCCGGTGTTCAGCGTGACGCCTGCGAGGTTGAGCGCCGGCACGCCGAGCAGGCCGTCGTATTTGCCGAGCGCGTCGATGTTGCCGAGCAGGTAGTACAGGCTCAGGCCCCAGGCAATCGTCGCGAGCGGCAGGTAGTGGCCCGACATGCGCAGCGTGATCCAGCCGAGCACCAGCGCAGCGGCGAACGTGACCACGAGGCCGATCCACACCGTGAGCCACGGCGAGACGCCGTACTTCAGCGTCAGGAACGCGGCGGTGTAGGCGCCCAGCCCGACGAACGCGGCCTGGCCGAACGAGGTGAGGCCGGCGACGCCGGTCAGCAGCACCAGGCCGAGCGCGACCAGCGAGTACAGGCCGATGTAGTTCGCCTGCGTGATCCAGAACTCGGGCACCGGCAGCAGCGGCATCGCCGCGAGCAGCAGCACGAAGACAGCGAGAGCGATTCGGCGGAAGCTCATTCTTCGTCGTCCCCATGGCCATGCTGGAACGAGCGCCACAGCAGCACCGGAATGATCAGCGTGAAGACGATCACCTCCTTGAACGCGCTGGCCCAGAACGAGCCGAAGCTTTCGATCAGGCCGACGAACACCGCTCCGAGCGCGGCCGCCGGGTAGCTCGCGAGCGCGCCGAAGATCGCCGCGACGAAGCCCTTGAGGCCGATCAAGAAGCCCGAGTCGTAGAACATCGTCGTCGTGGGACCGATCAGCAGGCCCGACAACGCACCCATGAACGCGGCGAGTCCGAAGCTCAGCTTGCCGGCACCCGAGGTCGAGATGCCCATCAGACGCGCACCGAGCCGGTTGACCGCGGTCGCGCGCAGCGCCTTGCCGTGCAAGGTGCGGCCGAAGAACAGCGCGAGCGCGACGATCAGCGCGATCGATGCGAGGAAGATGATCAGCGTCTGGCCGGTCAGCGTGACCGGCCCGGCCGAGAAGCGGGCGTCCCAGAAGCTCGGGTTGCGGAAGCCCTCGGCGCCGAAGAACACCAGCCCGAGCCCGGTCAGCGCGAAGTGCGTGCCGACCGAGACGATCAGCAGCACCAGCACGGTCGCGTCGGCGAGGCGCTGGTAGGCGAGCCGGTAGACCAGCGGGCCGAGCGGCGTGACGATCGCGAGCGTCAGCAGGCTTTGCAGCAGCAGCGGCCACTGGCGCGCATTGCCGACCCACGCGAGCACGAACACCGCGACCGGCCAGGCGAGCGTGCGCGCGGCCGACGCGGCGAGCATGCCGGCCGTGCGCCCGAGCCGCGCGCCCTGCACCGCATCGAGCAGCGCGGCGAGCAGCGCGACCACGAGCAGCAGCCACAGCGTGCCGGGCAGGTCGCCGTGGCGCTGCAGGAACGAGCCGGGCGCGTTGCCGGTCTGCAGGATCGCGAGTGTCAGCGCCCCGTAGGCGACGAACTCGCCCTGCGGGATGAAGATCACCCGCGTGACCGCGAACACCAACACGGTCGCGAGCGCCAGCAGGGCGTAGATGGCGCCGTTCGTGACGCCGTCCAGCATCAGGATGCCGGCAATCGACAGATCCATGGTCTCAGTTGCTCATTGGGAGGCGTCGCACGACCCGCGACGCATGAACCATCGGTATCCAGCGGCCGCCGCGGATCCGGCTTTGCCGGTCCGCTAGCGGCGCCCCCTTTCGAGGGGGAGCGCCGAAGGCGCTACGGGGGTGGCCCACTTCAGTCCGCGCGGGCCTCCACCTTCCAGTCGCTGTTCACGACCTTCAGGATCACGCCGGTCTCGGTCGTGAAGCCCCAGTGGTTGTCCTTGGTGTAGTTCAGCACACCGTGCGAGACGACCGTGCGGCCCATCGTCTCCATCGCGTCGCGAATCGCGGCGCGGAACTCCTTGGTGCCGGGCTTGGCCTTCTTCAGCGCGATCGGGATCACCTTCTCGAGCACGACGACGGTGTCGTAGGCGTGCGCCGCGAACTGGTTGCGGTTGCCCGCGCCGTAGGCCTTCTCGTACTTCGCGACGAAGTCGGCCGCGAGCGCCTTCGACGGGTGGTTCGCCGGCAGCTGCTCGGGGATCACCGCCGGGCCGGAGACGACGAAGGTGCCTTCGACGTCCTTGCCGCCGATGCGCATCAGGTCGCGCGTCGCGGCCGCGTGCGTCTGGTAGATCTTGCCCTTGTAGCCGCGTTCGACGATGCCCTTCTGCGGCATCGCGGCACCGCTGCCCGAGGCGACGACCAGCATCGCGTCCGGGTTCGCGCTGACCAGCTTCAGCGCCTGGCCGGTGACGCTGGTGTCGGACCGCGCGAAGCGCTCGGTCGCGATCACTTGCGGGCCGCCGAGCGCGGCCGACTGCGCCTTGAAGTCGTTCAGCCAGCTCTCGCCGTAGGCGTCGGTGTAGCCGAGGAAGCCGACCGTCTTCACGCCCTGCTTCTTCATGTGCTCGATCATCGCGTAGGCCATCACCGCATTGCCCTGCGGCAGGCGGAACGCCCAGGTGTCCTTGCCCGCGGGCAGCACGGCCGGCGAGAACATGAACTGCGGCGTGCCCGACTCGGCGGCCGTCTCGGCCATCGCGATGGCGACCGGCGTCGCGGCCGAGCCCATGATGATGTCGACCTTGTCCTCGGTGACGAACTTCTTCGCGTTCGTGACGCCCTTGGTCGGGTCGGTCGCGTCGTCGAGCACGATCACCTTCAGCGGCTGGCCGGCGATCGAGGTCGGCCACAGCTTGATGTAGTTGCCCATCGGGATGCCCAGACCGGACGCCGGGCCGGTCAGCGGCAGGCTGACGCCGATCGTGATGTCGGCCTTCGCGACGGTCGCGACCAGCGCGAGCAGCGCGGCAGCGAGGGGTTTCAGCAGTTTCATCGTCTGTCTCCTCTGGGGTCTCAGGTGCACAGGGCCTTGATGTCTTCAGGCACGGGGATGGCTCGCAGCCGGTCGGCGTCGGCCGCATCACGCTTGACGAAGACACGCACCTCGCGGCCTTCGCAGATCAGCTCGTCGCCGCGCGTCACGCGGTGCATCTGGATGAACGCCTTGTCGCGCCACTCCTCGATGTGCGTCGCGATCGAGATGCGTTCGCCGTAGGTCACGGCCTTGACGAACTTCGTGTTGATCTCGAGCAGCGGCGTGCCGACGATGCCGCGTGTCTTCACGAGTTCGCGCCACGGCGGCACGCCGCACTGCATGAAGAACGCCAGCGAGGCGGCGTCCATCCAGCGCGAGAAGTTCGGGAAGAACACGATCCCGGCGGGATCGCAGTCGCCGAACTGGACATCGACGTGGAAGTGCGTGGTGCGGGGCATCGCCGGGGTCAGCGCGGGGCGAGGCGGAGCGCGCCGTCGAGGCGGATCACTTCGCCGTTGAGCGAGAGGTTCTCGATGATGCCCGCGGCGAGTTGCGCGAACTCCTCGGGTTTGCCCAGGCGCTTGGGGAAGGGGATGCTCGCGGCGAGCGAGTCCTGCACCGTCTGCGGCAGTTCGGCGACGAGCGGCGTGAGGAACAGGCCGGGCGCGATCGTGCAGACGCGCACGCCGAACTGCGCGAGGTCGCGCGCGAGCGGCAGCGTCATGCCCGCGACACCCGCCTTCGAGGCGGCATAGGCCTCCTGGCCGACCTGGCCGTCGAACGCGGCGACCGACGCGGTGTTGACGATCACGCCGCGTTCGCCGTCCTCGAGCGGCTCGAGCTTGAGCATCTCGGCGACCGCGAGCCGCGTCACGTTGTAGGTGCCGATCAGGTTGACGCGCACGACACGCTCGAAGTCCTCCAGCGGTGCCGGACTGCCGTCCTTGCCGACGATGCGCTTGGCGGTGCCGATGCCGGCGATGTTCAGCAGCAGCCGCGCGGTGCCGTGCACGTCGCGCGCGGCCTCGATCGCGGCGATCACGCTGTCGGCCGACGTGATGTCGCAGCCGATGCCGATGCCGCCGATCTCCGCGGCGAGCGTGGCCGCACCTTCGGCGTTGCGGTCCAGCACCGCGACCTTCGCGCCGCGCCGCGCGAGCTCGCGCGCGGTCGCCGCGCCGAGCCCGGAGGCGCCGCCGGTGACGAGCGCGGCTTTCCCTGCGATGTCCATCGTCGTGTCCTTGGTGCGGGC
>Ga0075366_10001603_pt1 | contig 11324 bp, 7 predicted proteins | sample EndMethybrTD3031_FD_72351 | JGI IMG/M metagenome (GOLD analysis project Ga0075366, IMG submission 72351) | Populus endosphere microbial communities from Tennessee, USA - Endosphere MetaG P. TD hybrid TD303-1 | ecosystem: Host-associated > Plants > Roots > Endosphere | place: USA: Tennessee... | reverse complement strand
CGCCGGCTTCGGCCTTGGGTCGGCGTTCGATGGTGACGTCGGAGCCCTTGATGACCTCGCCCTGGCGGAGCCCGCGTGTCAGCGTCGCCACCTCGATCATTTCCCGGGCCGTGCCGGTGAAGCGCAGCGGCAGAAGCCGCGCCGCGGAACTGCCCGGCAATTCGAACGAGATGTCGAAACGGCCGTTGCGCGGCTCGACGTTCATCCGCGAAACCAGCAGATCGGATGTTGCGGTCGCTTCGACATGCATCACCCGGATGTCGCGGTCGATCATGATGGAAATGTTCTGCGGATCGCCGTAGCCCATCTGGCCGGAGACCGCGCGGGCGATGCGCTCGGCGATGTCCTTGCGGGTGATGGCGCGCGACAGTCGCGTCACCACCACTTCGCTCAAGCCTTCGGTGTCGATGTCGGTCAGGTCGTAAGGCCGCAATGCATCGGTGATGCGTTGCACCAGGACTGCGCCGGTCTGGCCGAGATCGGGCGCGCGGAACACCGGCACGGTGCCGGCCATGCCGGCATTCTCGACGAGATCGCCGATGCGGACGACCTCGGAGGTGACCGAAACCAATTCCTTGAGCCGTGGCGTCTTGAGCGCGATCGTCTTTGGCTCGAGTGTTCTGGGCTCGATCGTCCCGAGCGCGAGCGTCCTGGAGTCGAGCGCCCTGGGCTCGAGCGTTCTGGACTCGATCGTCCTGGGGTCGAACATGCTGGGCTCGAGCATTTTGGACTCGGGGCCCGATACGGCCTCGTGACCAAGCACGAGAAGGAAAACGACAGCAGTGGCGATCCGGATCATGGTTCGACCTCAGCGCATCAGGCTTGAAGTGGCTTGCAGCATCTGGTCGGCGGCGGTGATGACCTTGCCGTTCATCTCGTAGGCGCGTTGCGCCGCGATCAGATCGGAAATTTCGGTGACCGCTTCGACGTTGGCCTGTTCGAGGCTGCCTTGCTGCAGGTCGCCCATGCCGTCGGTGTTCGGCACGCCGTCCTGCGGCGTGCCCGAAGCCGGCGTTTCGACAAACAGGTTGTCGCCGCTGGCCTGCAGGCCGGCTTTGTTGATGAAGCGAGTGAGCACCAGTTGCCCGAGATTGCTCGGCGCGGTCTGCCCGGGGATCATCGCCGAGACCTGGCCGGCCGGGCTGATGGTGACGGATTGCGCGTTGGTCGGAACAGTGACGCCGGGCTGGATGACGTTGCCTTGCAGCGTGACGATGCGGCCCTGCTGGTCGAGCTGGAACGAACCGTCGCGGGTGTAGCTGAAGGTGCCATCCGGCATCAGCACCTTGAAGAAGCCTTCGCCGCGGACCGCGACGTTGAAGTCGCCGCCGGTCGGCGAGATCGTGCCCTGCGTCATCAGGCGCGGCGTGCCGACGGTCTTGACGCCGCCGCCGAGGTCGATGCCGACCGGAAGGATGTTGCCCTGCGTCGAGGTCTGCGTGCCGATGCGCTTGACGTGCTCGTACAGCAGATCCTGGAATTCAGCACGCTGGCGCTTGTAGCCGGTCGTGCGCATGTTGGCGATGTTGTTGGAGATGACCTGGACATTGAGCTCCTGGGCCATCATTCCGGTCGCAGCGGTGTGAAGTGCGCGCATGACGATGTCTCCTTAAGCGTTTATGCCGGCACTTCGGCGAGCTGCTGCAGCGAGTTCTTCCGCAAGTCGTTCTGCTGCGCCAGCATGGTGGCGACTTCGGTGTAGGCGCGCGACACTTCGATCATGCGCGCCATTTCGATCACCGATCGGACGTTCGATTTCTCGATGGAGCCCTGGATGATGTTGGGGGTGTTCACGATCTGCGGCGTCATATCCGCGGGCGCGCTGTAGGAGCTGGCGCCTTCCTTGCGCAGCCGCTGCATGTCGGCGAAGCGGACGACGCGCATTTTGCCGCGCGTTGAGTCCGAGTTCAGGCTCTGGCCTTCGCGGACCTTGATGGTGCCGTCCTTGGTGACGACGATGTCGCGGTCGGTCTGCTGCAATATGATCGTGCCGTTCTCGCCCACGACTTTGTCGCCGGAGAGAGTGACCAGTTCGCCGAGGTTGTTGATCTGCAGCGCGCCGTTGCGGGTGTAGCGTTCGCCGGCGGTGGTCTGCACCACCAGCATGCCGTCGCCGTCGATGGCGATGTCGAGCGGGTTGCCGGTCTGCTGCACCGTGCCCTGGCTCATGTCGTGCCAGCTCATGCGATCCTGCACGAGGCTCAAGCGCCGGTCGGGCGCATGGAAAGTTTCTGCGCTCGCCTTGTTTTGCAAATACTCGCCGAACACCGCGCCGTCGGCTTTGAAGCCTGTGGTGTTGATGTTGGCGATATTGTTGGCCACCACCTCCAGTTCGCGTTGCAACGCGGTCTGGCGCGACAGGCCGATGAGAATGGCGTTCTCCACGACGTGCTCCCCTTAAGCGGCGGGTGCGCCACCCTCCCAGGCGGCAACCCGTCGATCGAACCGTCCACTCTCCCAAGCGGCCGGCTCACCGGGACCACTGCAGTCGGCGTGCCAAACTTAAAGTGATGTTAAATCAATAGCTTGGTCCGGATCGTCACAAAATTGGACCGGCAGGATTCACCTTTTGCCGAGGCAAACTAGGCAAAAAGTTCCTGGTCGGCGGCGCCGGGAAAGGTTCCGTTAACCATAGCCTCCTACGGTCACTACCAAGGCGTCCGGGGTCGGCGCCGCGGCCTGTCTCCTGTGTTTGCCGCCGGCCGGCTCCTCATCCTGAGATCTGCGATCCGGAGTTCCACTTCAATGGCAAACGCGAAGGCAGCAGCGGCCGACGAGGCCGATGTCGAGGACGGCGCCGAAGGTGCGCCGGAGGGCAAGAAGCGTTTCGCTCTGCCGCCGATGAAGTATCTCATGATCGGTGGCGCGGCGCTGGCGGTGCTCGTCGGCGCAGGCGGCGGGGGCTACTACTTCCTTTCGCATAAGTCGGCGCCGAAACCCGACGTGGCCGTCGTCAAGTCCGCGGTGTTCGTCGACCTGCCGGAAGTCCTGGTCAATCTTTCCAACACCGGTTCCGAGCGGACTCAGTATCTCAAGATCAAGCTCGTCCTTGAACTCGCCGACCAGCCGATGGTCGCGCAGATCACGCCGGTTATGCCGCGGGTCATGGACGCGTTTCAGACCTATCTCCGCGAATTGCGGCCGAGCGATCTCGAGGGCTCCGCGGGACTCTATCGGCTGAAGGAAGAACTGACGCGGCGCGTCAATGCTTCGATCGCGCCGAGCCGCATCAACGCGGTGCTGTTCAAGGAAATCGTGGTGCAGTGACGGTCTGACATCACATGGCGGAACCAAACAACCCGAACGAACAGGATGCCGTCGCCGCCGAATGGGGCCGCGCGCTCGACGCCGATGCCTCCAAGGCAGCGGGATCGCCCGCTGACGTGTCGCTTTCGCCGAGTGCGGCCGCCGAGGAATCCACCAAGATACTGCACAGCTCCAAGGGCGGCACCGAACGCGTCCTGAGCCAGGAGGAAATCGACAGCCTCCTCGGCTTCAGCCTGTCCGATATCTCGCTCAACGACAATTCCGGCATTCGCGCGATCATCGACTCGGCGATGGTCTCCTACGAGCGCCTGCCGATGCTGGAAATCGTCTTCGACCGGCTGGTCCGGCTGATGACGACGAGCCTGCGCAATTTCACCTCGGACAATGTCGAAGTCTCGCTCGACCGCATCACCTCGGTCCGCTTCGGCGATTACCTCAACTCGATCCCGCTGCCCGCCATCCTTGCGGTGTTCAAGGCCGAAGAGTGGGACAACTTCGGGCTGATGACGGTCAGCTCCGGCCTGATCTACTCCATCATCGACGTGCTGCTCGGCGGCCGCCGCGGTCAGACCACGGTTCGGGTCGAAGGCCGGCCCTACACGACGATCGAATCCAACCTCGTCAAGCGGATGATCGAGGTGGTGTTGGCCGACGCCGAGCTTGCCTTCAAGCCGCTGTCGCCGGTCAAGTTCAATATCGACCGGATGGAGACCAATCCGCGCTTTGCCGCGATCTCGCGGCCGGCGAACGCCGCGATCCTGGTGCGGTTGCGCATCGACATGGAGGACCGCGGCGGCGAACTTGAGCTGCTGCTGCCTTACGCCACGATCGAGCCGATCCGCGAAGTTCTCCTCCAGATGTTCATGGGCGAGAAGTTCGGCCGCGATCCGATCTGGGAAGGCCATCTCGCCACCGAAATCGGCCAGGCCGAGATCGCGGTCGATGCCGTGCTCTACGAGGCCAAGCTGCCGCTGAAGAAGATGATGAATCTGGAGGTCGGCGACACACTGATGCTTGAGCTCAAGCCCGATGCGATGGTCAGCGTGCGTTGCGGAAACGTGACGCTGAGCGAAGGCCGCATGGGACGGGTCGGCGATCGTGTCGCAGTGCGCGTTGCCAAGCCCTTGCGGCGACCGCAGACCACCTTCGCGATGTTCGAAAAAGCCGATGAGCCGGGCAAGCGGGTGGAGGCACCGTGATCAACCTTCTGCCAATGACGATCGAAGCCATGGTGGCAATTCTGCTGCTGTTCACCATCCTCTATTGTGTGCGCCTCAACTCCCAGCTCCGGCGCCTGAAGGCGGACGAGTCGGTGATGAAGGGCGTCATCACCGAACTCTTGACCGCGACCGAGAACGCCGAGCGAGCGATCGCCGGCCTCAAGGCCACGGTGCGCGAGGCCGACGACACGCTGGGCGCGCATCTCAGGGACGCCGAGCGCTTTTGCATTGAAATGAAGACCGGCACCGAGGCGGGCGCCGACGTGCTCAACCGTATCTCTCAGATCGCCGGCGCGCGGCCTTGGCTCCTGGGCGTGTCTCCGCCGCCGGGCAAAGACCCCACGTCCGATCCCAAGACCATCATCGCGGCCGCCAAGGCGCTCGCCGAACGGGCCCATGCCCGGGCGAAGGCCGCCGCCGCATGAGCAAATCGTTGCGTGACATCCGTCTGATGCCGATCGTGCTGCTCGCGATCGTTTGCCTGTTCGTCCTGAAGTCGATGGGACTGTTCTTCGACGGCGGCTATACACTCGGCCAACGGCTCGGCGGCAGCGGCACGCTGGTTGTGACCACGGTGCCGATCCCGCCGGTCACGCAATTGCGCTCGCCCGCTCAGCCGCTGGGGACGCCGCCATCGCAACAGGCCGGCGCACAGCCTTCTTTTATGCAGCAGAAATTCGGCTATCCGGGCGGTGGCCCTGTGGCGAACGCCAGCAGCAACAGCAACACCGGCGATGTCGCCATCACTGGATCAGTCCCCAACAAGTCCGGGGACAAGCTCGCGGAGAAAAGGGACGAGAAGGCGGAGCCGGCCGTTCCGCCCGCGCCGGAAAGCATCGCGGCGCGTGGCACCGTGGTGTCCATGGAGCAGCAGCGTCCGCCGTCGGCCGGCGAGCGGGCTTTGCTGGAGCGGTTGCAGGAGCGGCGTCAGGCACTCGACGCCCGCGCCCGCGAGCTCGATCTTCGCGAGAGCCTGGTCAAGGCCGCGGAAAAAAAACTCGAAACCCAGGCGGCGTCGCAGGAGGCCGACAAGGTCGGCCCCAACGGTCAGAGCAAGGAAGACGCCGGCAACGCGCGCTTCAAAGGCGTCGTCACCATGTACGAGACGATGAAGCCGAAGGACGCCGCCAAGATTTTCGACCGGCTCGATCCCAAGGTGCTGATCGAGGTGGCGAGCCAGATCAAGCCGCAGCGGATGTCCGAGATCATGGCGCAGATGTCGCCCGAGGCGGCCGAGCGGCTCACCGTCGAGATGGCGACGCGCGGTCCGGCCGATCGCACCGTGAATCCCGCGAACCTGCCCAAGATCGACGGCAGGCCCGGCGGCTGACGTCGTAACGCGCACAGCGTTACGCATTTTCGATCTGATCAACGACACGACTCTGCTTACGATCGCCTGCGCCCCGGCATCGTGTCGGCAATTGCGTCACGTGGGGAACAGAGTGGGTCGGTAAACGTTCTGTGAAAGGGGAGCCAGAGAGAGGAATCGCCATGAAGGGAACTTTGATCGTTATGACTGCGCTTGCGGGCTTGGCCTTAGCAACCCCTGCGCTCGCCCAGGACATCTACGTTGGTACTGGTCGACACGGTGGCGGCATTGGCGTCGGAGTCGACGTTGATCGGGGATATGATCGATCCCGCCGCGAGCGCGAGGTTTACACGTCAGGTTCTGGTCGCTTTCGTGGGGATTGCGAGACGACAATAACCCGCCGGAGCGATGGCTCGGTGCGCAAGGTCAAGCGCTGCCGCGACTGATCAGCGGAGCCCATGAGGCAAAGGCAAGCGGCCTCGCGTATGCGGGGCCGCACTGCTTTTGCGGGAAGCGGCCTCGCGTATGCGGGGCCGCGACGTTTTGCAGGCCATTGGACGGCCCAGCCCGGTTGGCTTCTCTAAGTAATTGTTAAAGCTCAACATCTTCGCAACGTTCTTAACGCTGCCTTAAACGCTCTCTTCTAGGGTCAAAAGCGCAGCTTCAGGCGTGGCTTCGGCGTGTGCGTATGTTGAGTCCTCAGAGACCGGCGAAAGCGATCAGCCGTCCCGGCCGTCTGCGGGGCGGGCTTCGCCACATCCGATGGGCGCTCGCAACCGCGCTGCTGCTCTCGCTTTCATTCATGGCGCGCCCGGCGCTGGCCCAGTCCCAGCCCGTCAAGGGCGAACTGACCATGAGCACCACGGGCGGCTACGGCCGCCTGGTGATCCGTCTCGACGCCGAAGTGGATCCCGAGGTTCGCGTGTCGAGCGGCGTGCTGATCGTGCAGTTCCGGCAGCCGGTCAATGTGCCGGTCGACCGCGTCACCAACGGTGCAACGCAGTATTTCGGCGCCGCGCGCCGCGATCCGGACGGCAAGGCGCTGCGTTTTGCGCTGGCGCAAAAGCTCAAGGTCAGCACCATGACGGCGGGCGAGCGGCTGTTCATCGATCTGCTGCCCGAGAGCTGGAAAGGCGAGCCGCCGGGCTTGCCGCGCGAGATCGTTGAGGATCTGGCCCGGCGCGCCAAAGAGGCCGATCGGCTGGCGCGACAGAAGCTCGCCTTCGAGGCGCAGCGCAAGGTGCCGATGCTGCGGGTGCGGGTCGCGAGCCAGGCGACGTTCACGCGCTACATCTTCGAACTGCCTGATTTGACTCCGGTGAGCTCCGAGCGCGCCAAGGACAGACTGACACTGACCTTCGCGGCGCCGCTGATGTTCGACCTGTCCGATGCGAAGCTTTCGCCGCCGGCCGCCGTCGAGGCGATCGACGCCGACAACGACGGCGCGCAGACCATCGTGAAGTTCTTGTTTGCCCAGCCGGCGGATGTCCGCGCGTTTCGCGAGGATACGAATTATGTCGTCGACGTCACCGCCGTGACGGCGAGACCGGTCGCTGCTCCTCTTGTGGCCAGCGGCCCGCTTATCGGCGCCACAGTGCCCGACACGGTCCCGGCAAAGGACGCGGCCGCTCCGGGTGTGAAGCCCGAAGCCAAACCCGAAGCCAAGCCGCAGGCGCCGCCGGCCGAAGCATCCGACCCGTCGTCGCAGCAAGCCGAAGCCAACCCTGAAGCAGCCCAATCTGAAGCATCCAAGCCTGAGGCGGCCCCACCGGCACGCCGACGGCCGCGTCAGGCCAGCCGTCAGGTGACGGCGGAGCTGCGCCGCCAGGGCGATGGCCTGCGCCTGCGGTTTCCTTTTACGCAGCCGACGCCGGCGGCGATGTTCCAGCGCGCCGACACGCTCTGGCTGGTGTTCGACACGGCGCTGCCGATCGATGTCGATACGCTCACCAACGATCCCAGCCAGACCATCCGAAGCGCCGAGGTGACGCGCGAAGACGACGCGCAGATCGTGCGGCTACGGTTGGAACGTCCGCGGCTCACCAGCGTCGAAGCGGAGGAGTCCGGTTGGACGGTTGCCATCGGTGAGTCGATGCAAGGCACCGTCAAGCCGATCGTCATCGCGCGCAACGTCGTGACCTCAAGCCGCACCAGCATTTCGATTCCGTTCGATGGCCCGCACAAGGCGCATTGGTTGAGCGATCCCGATATCGGCGACAAGCTCCTGGTCGTCACTGGTACCGGTCCGGCGCGCGGCCTGGTGCGAACGCAAGACTTCGTCGATCTGCGCGCGATCGCGACAGCGCATGGCATCGCGGTGCAGTCCTATGCCGACGACCTGCAAGCCGAATTGTCGGTCGACAAGGTCCTGCTGGTCCGGCCGAACGGATTGACGCTGTCGGAGGTCAATGCGCCGAAGATGCAGCGCACCCTTCATGCGCTCACCTTCGACACCACGCAGTGGAGCGCCGACCGCAAGTCCGACTACATCAAGCGGCAGCACGAATTGGTGCGGACGGCGGCGGAAGCGCCGTTCGTGCAGCGCACCTCGTATCGCCTTGGTCTGGCGCGGTTCTATCTCTCCCGGCAGATGTTCGTCGAGGCGAAGTCCGTGCTCGATACCGCGATCGCCGATGAGCGCCCGACCGCCGCAGATCCTTCGCCGCTGGTGCTGCGCGCCATCACCAACATCATGCTCGGCCGCTTCGATTCAGCGCTCAAGGACCTCAGCGATCCCGCCGTCGGCAATCAGAACGACGCGCAAATCTGGCGTGCGCTGGTTGCCTCCCGTCAGGGGCGGTGGGCCGAGGCGCGCGATGCGTTCCGCCATGTCGAGGCCGCGATCGGTTCGCTGCCGCTCGAATTGCAGCAATACGCGTTGCGGGATTCGCTGCGCGCTTCGATCGAGGTCGGCGATTTTGCCGGCGCTGCCAACCGCCTCAACGACTTTCAAGTCATCGGCGTGTCGCCGGACATCGAGCCTGACGTCACGGTGCTGACCGGCCGGCTCGCCGAAGCCGCCGGACGCGTCAATGATGCGCTCGCGGCCTACAAGACGGCGGCCGCGTCGCCGCATCGGCACCCCGCGGCGGCGCAGGGCCGGCTTCGCGAACTGGCATTGCGCTATTCCACCGGCGACATCAAGAAGGACGAGATGATCGCCGAGCTCGAACGGCTGACCACGGCGTGGCGCGGCGACGAGACCGAGGTCCAGACTTTGCAGACGCTCGCCCGGCTCTATATGGGGGAGGGCCGTTACCGCGACGCGTTCCAGCTCATGCGGGTCGCGATCCGCGCGCACCCGAATTCGGAGCTGACCCGCTCGATCCAGGACGAAGCCGCCAAGACCTTCGACGGGCTGTTCCTGGCCGGCAAGGGCGACGCCTTGTCGGCGATCGATGCGGTGAGCCTGTTCTACGACTACCGCGAACTTACGCCGATCGGCCGGCGCGGCGACGAGATGATCCGCAAGCTCGCCGAGCGGCTGGTGTCGGTGGACCTGCTCGATCAGGCGGCCGACCTCTTGCAATACCAGGTCGACAACCGCCTGCAGGGCGTAGCCCGCGCCCAGGTCGCGACACGGCTTTCGGTGATCTATCTGCTCAACCGCCGGCCCGACAAGGCGCAGGCCGTGCTGCGGGCGACGCGCAGCGCCGACCTTTCCAACGAAATCAGGATCCCGCGGCTCTTGATCGAAGCGCGCGCGCTGTCCGACAGCGGACGGCATGATTTCGCGCTTGATGTGATCGCCGGCATCGAAGGCCGCGAGTCGCTTCGCCTGCGCTCGGACATCCATTGGGCGGCGCGGAACTGGCAGAAGGCGGCCGAGCACATCGAGCTGCTTTACGGCGACCGCTGGAAAAGCTTCGAGCCGCTGAGCGACGTCGAGCGTCCGGACATTCTGCGCGCCGCGGTCGGCTATGCGATGGCCGAGGACAAGCTCGGCGCGACGCGGTTGCGCGACAAGTATGCGGCGAAGATGGCCGACGGACCGGACAGGCGCGCCTTCGATCTCGTGACCGGCGGCATCGGACCCAACAGCCCGGAATTCCGCGACGTGGCGCGCATCGTCGCTTCGGGCGACACGCTGACCGGCTTCATGCGGGATCTGAAAGCGCGCTATCCGGAATTGCAGGGCAGCTTGTCGGACGGCGTTGCTTTGCCGCCGCTTCCAGCGGCTCCGGCGACAACGCCGGCCAAACCCGATCTGGCGCCGACCGGCTCGGTCCGGCGGCCGGCCTTGCCGCGACTGACCGCGCGTTAGTCTGCTCAATCACTTGACGGTCATTCCGGCAGCCCTGCTTTTCGCAGACCGTCCGCGAAGATGGTGAGATCGTCCGGCCGCTGAAGCGGCAGCCAATCCGTGAGATTGGAGATGCGCAGCTTGGGATCGAGCTTGCGCAAATTTCCCATCGCTCGCCGGGCTTCGTCCATCCGGCCGGCCAGCGCATGGCTTGCTGCGATGATGCTGACCGCGATCAGGAAGCTCGGCAACTCCCTGAATGCCTTCTCGGCCCATGACGACGCGGCGTCGAAGCGCCTTTCCAACAGATGCGCCATCGCGGTTCCGGCCTGCATTCGATACATCTCCGAGTCCAACGGGCTCAACCGCATGGCGCGCGCGAAGCGCTCGATGGCGTCGTCGGATCCGCCGCGCCAGATCCTCAAGAAGCCGCCGAGGAACCAGCCCGCCGCGAGATTGGGATTGAGCACCAGCGCCCTGTCGATCAACGCGATGCCGCTGTCGAAGTCTCCAACGAGATGCGCGAGCGCATGGCCGCTTCGGGCGAGCGCCACGGCATCGTCCTTGCCCAGCTCCACGGCGCGACGTGCCAATCGGGCGCCCTCGGCGGACTCCTGCGTGCGATCGGTCATCCAACGATTGAGCTTGCGCCAGAAATGGCACCATGCCGCCATCGCGTAGGCCGACGCAAAGTCCGGATCGAGCTCGGTCGCCTTGAGGAACAAGGCCAGCGCCTCGTTGATGGCCTCCCGGGTGCCCCGATGAACGTTTGCCATTCCCCGCAGATAGTAGTCGTAGGCGTCGAGGCTTTCGGTTGGCTTGCGCTTCGCGCGTCCGATCTCCGCGCGTTCCAGCTGCGGCGAGATCGCGCCGACGACGCTGGTGGCGACCTGGTCCTGCAGTTCGAAGATGTCGTCGAGGGTGCCGTCGAAACGGTCGGCCCAAAGATGGGTCCCGGTCGTCGCATCGATGAGCTGTCCGGTGATACGCACCCGGTTGGCTGCCTTGCGCACGCTGCCCTCCAGCACATAGCGCACGCCCAGCTCGCGACCCACCTGCTTCACGTCCACGGCGCGGCCCTTGTAGGTGAAGCTCGAGTTGCGCGCGACGACGAACAGCCAGTTGATGCGCGACAATGCCGTGATGATGTCCTCCACCACGCCATCGGCGAAATACTCCTGCTCGGGGTCGCCGCTCCAGTTCTGGAACGGCAAGGCCGCAATGGAGGGACTGTCGGGCAGGGTCAGTATAGGTGCAGGAGCAGGTGCAGGCACAGGTGCAGGTG
>Ga0075366_10001602_pt1 | contig 11326 bp, 10 predicted proteins | sample EndMethybrTD3031_FD_72351 | JGI IMG/M metagenome (GOLD analysis project Ga0075366, IMG submission 72351) | Populus endosphere microbial communities from Tennessee, USA - Endosphere MetaG P. TD hybrid TD303-1 | ecosystem: Host-associated > Plants > Roots > Endosphere | place: USA: Tennessee... | reverse complement strand
GCTTGGGCGCTGTTCTGAAGTGTTATTGCCATTACCAGTGGAGCAGCTACTCAGCGCCAGCAGGCCAGCCGCGACAGCCAAAACTGGCCTATATTTACGTAACTGCGCCTCCTTGTGGAATTGCTTAAGGTGAGAATGCTCGGCAATAATCATATAATAAGTATACTCCGGTCAGTGTTGTACTACTGATGTAATAACGACTTGCCCGACCATTTATATCAAGTAGCACGAAGTTCTAGGAAAGCTTTGGATTGAAGTCTCATTAGCGCATAGACCATCTTGCTCCGGCCATCACAACAGCCGATGTTTTGCAGAAATATGCATAATATTCTATAATATAATTAATGACACCTTACGAGAGTGCTCTTCCTAGCGAGACAAGCCAAGCTTACAAAAAGCTTGCTCAGGCAGCAGAGCTTATTACCCTTGCCGACCCCGACAACCGCTATCTAAGTGATGCTGCTGAATTTACACGACTATGTAATGACGACGCTGAATTTGGCGAAGCAACAAGCGAACGTCGTGGTATGCAGCTGCGCGTACTCGAAGCCTTGGGCACGCATGCCGTAACTGTTGGCAACGAACCCTTAGCCAACCATACATTCGCTGCGCTGCCTTTGAGCGCTCAGTGGCAGCTTTATGCAACTGCACGCGAAAAATCTGCCCTTTCCGTCGACACGCTAGCTACTTGGCAGTTTTCACTCGAAAGTGAGCAGGTACAAGCAGCAACCATGGATGATCCCAGCACTGCTGCGTCAATGCACTCAGCTTATACAAAAATGCTCGCCACAGATTATCAATTTGCAGCCAAAGAGGCAGAACGTAAAGCGCTGCTATCTCAAATCAGCAAACGCAAGGCCCAATTTATGGAGGCTATCAATGCACCGGGTGTCGACCCATATTACCGGCGTGATATGATCAACAATCTCAACTATAGTGTTGGCCGAGCGGGTATCTGGCAAGAAATAGAAGACGACCCATTCAGCTCAGAAAAAAGCGGCCTCGAAAAAATGGTCGTTAAAGGTCTTGCTGGCCAGCTTACCTGGCGGGATCGCAAACGCATACCTCGCAGTAGGATGTCTGGAGTATCACACGTGCTTCATTGGCTTGCAGCACTTCAAAAATCATCTGACATACTTCCGCCTGATCTCGGCTATAGTCGCATTGAGGATTTCGCCGGCAAGGCACTTATCGAAGAAGTTGCCCCCGATGCAGCCAACCAACTTGAATTGCAGCCAAGTTCGCTTACTCGGCAACTACAACTCATTCTGCACGCAAAAGATTTTGAAACGGCTACGACTCATTACGAGCACCTTATTTCGCATAGTTACGGTAGCGAAGCACGGGTTCATGCGGCACTTATTCTATCGCGGCATCTTACAGACATGACGGCCGTTGAGCCAGCCCACACGGTATACGGCAACGGGGTTCAGCAATCAATCGAAGCCATAGCAGCACAAATTGGCACTCAGCTTGACCCTGAAATTATTGACGCGCGCCTAAGAGAACTCCGGATTGAAATCTCTACCCTCAAGGACCCAATAGAGCGCATGCGCTGCTTGAGCGCTCTTACTGCCGCACGAGTACAACTTGATCCTGAGCGCTCGACAGACACTGTACAACAAACCCTTAGCAAAATATGGAGTGGCCTTGAACAAACAGCAAGTGACGCGCAGCTCTCCACACTTCGTGATGATATAGCTGCTCATGGCATTCGATTGGCTCCTGCTTTAAAGCAGCATGATAGTGGTCAATATTATGTTGGTTACACCCCTGTTGTCGTTACTTCAATGGAACATCCATCAAAAGTAAATCGTGTTTGCGACCTGCCGGTCGACCCAGCAAGTGTGGTGCAGTGGCGCAAAACTGCGGCAGTGCTTAATGCACTTTTAGGTGAGCAACGATACGTTATTAACACAAACGCACAGCCGCCCCAGATGACTGGAACGTGGCGTTCAACGCTCATTTTTCTTAAAGAATTCAGCCAAGCAAATGAACTTTTAGCGGCCGGTCGCTCGCTTAATGTTAATGAAGCGCTGAGCGCTCGATTGCGCAATGCACTTAGATAACTATGTGAGGTAGCCGGACTTTAAGATGCTAAACATCAAGATGTACGGCAAAGGTATCTACACCTTGTCTTTTTTGACGCTTACAAAAAGGTGCTGGAATGGGAATGAAAAACCACCATCTTTAGCGTAATTGTCAGTAAGGTATTGCTCAATAACGTTGGCTTTGCTCATAAAGCGCTCCGAACGAGCCAGATTGCTTCCGGAGGCAATAAAGTTAAGCGCCTCGAGCAAGTCGTCGACGTTTTGTGTTGCTATCGTAGTTTCTACCTTCTCAATCTCCACTGTTCCATGTACGGTCATGGCCTCCACAATATCACTAAAGGTAATGGCAAACTTTTCGGGTTCACCAAAGCCAATATGTGCTAATAACTTTTCCCAATCATCATCTTGGCTATTGCCATGTGTTGCCACCAAAAGATGACCGTCGGGCTTTACGAGATCCCAAGCAGCTGGCACAAGCTCATTTTGGTTGCCCTGGTTGTAAGAAATAACGTGCGACATAAGCACCAAGTCATAACTACCCTGCACCCGAATCGGAAAACTACCTTCAATTGCTTGGAGGCCAGCAGCTTGCAGCTGAGCAACATATTTTTCTTTTGGTTCAATTGCCAAGTATGTCTCTACCTTTTTAGCCAAAAGTGTTGCCAGCGAGCCGTCCCCGGCTCCTATATCAAGCAGTGACCGCGCACCAAACTTGTTGATATAATCACCAATCTTTCTATCAAAAACTTGTTTTTCGTTTGTATGTTTGAGGAGCTTCTCAAAGCCTTGCATATATGAGTACATGAAGCTGATTATACACCTCTGTTAAAGTAACAGATCAATTAGTCTGGCAACACAAGAAAAATCCCCAAACTACAAAGGTTTGGGGATTTTTCTTGGTGACCTCACGGAGAATCGAACTCCGGTTGCCGGGATGAAAACCCGGTGTCCTAGCCGCTAGACGATGAGGCCGACTGAGGGAGATAAAAGTGTGTAAACATATTTTATCTATCGATGGAGGCCGGCATATGCGAAGCATATGAGGCCAAATTTTGAAGGAATTATGACAAACGCCAAAACTCACAACGGACTTATTCTAACACATCTGGCTTAAAAAGAAAATCCTATTAGTATACTTACCACTGTACTTATATTGTTAAAATGTCAAAAAAGTAATAAAATTGTCTATTATGTCGGAGGCCCTCGTCTTTCATACAATTCTCGATACTCAAGTTCGCCCTAGAAGTTTCGACGACCCCGTGCAGCATGCTAAAGGAATTGCTCACTGCCACGAGGTGCTCAATGGTCTCGAAACGGCCGAAGATCCTGTGGAGCATCTTAACGATTTAGAGCGCATGTACTGGCAACCAGTGGCTACAGCACTTGGCGGCGCGCCGCTCACCACACTTCAGCGCTACGGCGAGCGCGCACTTGCCTGGACAGATCTAAGATATGCTCATTTTGAACACCCAGAGTTTCAAGCTGCCATGGCCCAAACCAGCTACAATGTTAAGCGCTTTGAGCGAGCAGCGGCATGGGGCAGACAAAGAAGAAGTTACAGTCTTACTTTTGCCGAACGTCAGTATGAGCTGGCCAGTAACCTAGAATTCAGCATCGAAAGTCTACCTTTGGATGAAATTATCACCGATAATCTTCGCCCAGATTCACGGTGCAAGCCCCGTCAGCTTGGCTCCTATTCTTTACGTGCGCTCGAACAAGACCACCTTGGCAGTGGATTCTTACACAAAGACTCACGGCCCTTTTCGAACGATATCTATCTAGACGCACCACTCGGTTTTGCCATCTGCTACAAAGATATACCGCAAGTTGTAGGCTCCGTAAGTCTATCCTACCCCACCGAGCTTATGGCATATCAGCTGCAGCGGCTACGCGTCAACCATCCGCAATCAGGGCGGGGTTGGCCACGACTCAACTGGCAAGCGGCGCTTATTGATGTCGCCGAACGGCTCACCATTGACGCCGGCCTCGCCTTTACGGGCGTTCAATCCGCACAAAACAATAGCTGGGTGCGCACTGGCTTAGTAAAAGAAAGAACACCTAAGCACTTCCGCAAATTTTATGATATTCCAGCCAAGCAGCAAGGTTACTGGAAAGGCAAAGACAATAACTGGCATATTCAGCATGTTCCATCTGTCGAATCCGTTATTAGCTAAACCGTCAATAATCACCGGCAAGGCCTAAAAAATAACCTCCTAATTGCTTAGGAGGTTATTTCGGGAGCGGTCAGTCATGCTCGTTACTTGTAACTCTAGCACATCAGACCCACCCGCGCTAGCAGTTATCCACACCCATCGCTATTTCCATAGCTATTATCTGTCGATATGTTCTAATTATAGCATATTACTCTAAATTAGTCAATTATCCTTAGGCTAACCTAATACAGAACCTTTGTTTCGACACCGGCATTAGCACTAGACTTAGCCTGAGGTGCGATACCAAATGGTGAAATTTGCTTGTTCTTAAGTGGTCGGTCACCCGCAAAGCGCAAGGTGTCACGGCCCATAAGATCAAGTGAGTGCTCTGCCTGTGACGTACCGGCAGTATTACCATATGGCGTGGTCGTCATGAATGAATAACCATAGGCTTTGTGAGTCTTAGTATTATAAATAATGCCTACGTCGTGGCGGTTATTGCCGTCAACATCGTCCAGAATACCTACCTTATTGGCAAGCACAATAAACCCGTTACCTTCTAGCTGACTACGTACACCGTAGTACGAAAAGATATTAGTTTGCAACGCTTCCTTAACTACCTTTTGGTATTTGTCACTCTTGGCAAGCAGCTTTTCCATAACCCACAGCGATTCCTTACTGGTGCTGTTACCTACATAAAAGCGGTTGGCGTCAAGGGGCTGTAGCCTGGTGTTAGGAATTTGCGGATAGGCAGCTAGTCGAGTATTAACTGCTGCGGCACCACCGAGTTTGCCGTTTACCAAAGCGCGCACGGCAGTATTGCCAGAGTAGTTAAGCATGTCGTGCAGCAACTGCTGTACCGTAGCCGAGGTTGCCGCTCCAGGTTGGTCATATATACCATAGCCGGCTCGCACATCGGCAGCCGTCCAGGTAACGGTATCATTCAAGGTAATTTTGTTAGCCCGTAGATCTTGCAAAATAAGCCATGCAATAGGCAATTTGTTCACGCTTGCAGCAAATTGCACCGAAGATTCGTTGCGCTGCACGAGCATACGGTTGGTCTGCATGTCGAACACATTTACGCCCGTAACAGATACGCCTTGCGCTTCGTTTTGCGCAATAACCTTGTCAATTTGGTTACGAAGTGCGGCAGCCTTATAGCTGTCTGAAAGATCGTTGCGAAGTAAGGCGTCGGCGCCCAAGGACTCTACTTGTCCAATACTTGCAACAATTGGTTGATTAGACTGCGATGGAACTGGAACTTGCATCTACTCTCCTTATTTACATCGAGTGCTTGGCCAAACACACGTACCAGTATGGCACGAGCCACAAAACATAACCACCTTGAAAAACTACTTTTCTGTGCTAGCAGGTGTCTTAAGTGGCGTCTTGGCAAAGGTAAAGCCAAAGGTACTTCCAATACCCTCTTGACTCTTAAAGACAATCGAACCGCCTTGAGCCATAATGACCTTTTTGGCCATAAATAGCCCCAAGCCAGTGCCGTCGGGGCGTGCTCGTTTGGCATTGTCGGCACGATAGAATTTACTAAATAAGTGATGTTGTTCGGGTTTTGGCACACCAATACCATTATCAGCCACTGTGAATTCTACAACTTGCTGGCGTTCCGTCAAACTCACCACGATCTTACCGCCACTCGGCGTGTAATATATGGCATTATCAATAAAATTCATGATTACTTGCCGCATCTTGGTTTCGTCGAGCATGAGTGTTGGGAAATGCTCCGGCTTATGATAAATAAGCTCCAGGTTGCGACCCCTAGCAGTCTCTACCAACTGCTTTACCTCGTCTTGAATGATGGTCGATAGATTAACAGGGACGGTCTCGATAATAAACTTGCCGGTACGCAAACGCGAGACATTAAGTAAGTCAGAAATTAAGTACACCATGCGCTGAGAGCTAATAAAGGCTTGGGTCAATAATTTGCGCTGCATCGTTGATATTTCGCCGGCATCGCCGTCAATTACCATACTCACATAACCCTTAACGCTAGTAAGCGGTGTACGCAATTGGTGGGATGCCATACTAATAAAGTCATCTTTGGTTTCGTCGAGCTGACGAAGTTTTTCGTTAGTGCGACGCAGCTTGCGAGTAGCATCATCAACTTTTTGCTGCAATGTTGCATTAAAGTTTTCAATCTCTTCGAAGCGCAAGGCGTTTTGAAAGGCCAACACCAACTCGTTAGCGATTGTTTCTATAATACGTAGATCTTGTGAGCTATAAGGATTGCCGCTCCGTTTAGGCCCGAACAATAAATGGCCCAGCCCTTCACTGCCTCCTGGTGTTTTGCGGCCAATTTGCGCCAATACAGCAATATCGTCTTTAACCAACACGCGCTTGAGGCTGTTCTCGCTGTAGTCTAGATCATCGGCGGCAATAACCAGCGGGTGGCGCTCCGTCACCAGCGCGCGGGAGTGGATAGCTTTCATGTCTGCCACACTAAATTTAGATTCCGACGCACCCACAATATGGCTTACCGCAGAAGTTTTAGGATCTATTAAAATAACTGCGCAATACTCGGCTTTAAAGCTTGCCTTTAAAGTAGCTGTGATGCCATCGGACAAACGTGTAAGGTTAGTCGTAGAAACAAGTACCTTGTTTAGCGTATTAAGGAGTTCCTGTGGGTCGTAGGCGTCGCGGTAAAAGAGGCGATTAGTAAGTTTATCGAAGAACTTTTTAAGAAATGGAAAGAGAATGGCAGCAAAAATGGCCAGTACGATATATAAAATTCGCTCCGAGAGCCCTACATTTTCGCCAACTGGCAAGACCAATGATACAAGAATACTAAGACCAGTATATACACCTACCAGTACCGAAAGCACCAAAACATAGGCTACCGAACGCGCTACCACCAATCGAATGTCGAACAATCGGTGCCGGACAATAGCATACGCCACAAGGGTAATAAACAGTACTAAACCAAAATACGACAGATTGCCAGCAAGCTGATTAACGGCCTTGGCATCAGTAATCATAGGTACAACAAAGTTAGCAACAATCAAGGCGAAAGCCGCTACTCCCCCAGCCCACAGCATCAAAACAATCTGGGCGCGCAATAAACTACGCGCTACTCGGCGCGCACTTATTAAGTTGTATACTCCCGCCAGTACCAAAAAGGAAATTGCTACCGAGTAAACACCATATAATGGCCCATACTCAATAGATACTGTCCCATTTTGTACATGCGGGTTGACTACCAGTTCACTAAGCGCAATCAGCGAGAAAAAGCCAGCTATAACAATAAATACGCTATCTACACCTATTTTACGGTGTGTCTCCTTGGCTTGCACAAAAAGATTGCGCGTAAAATTCCAAAAAGTATAGCCCAACCACGATCCGAGCGAAAGATCGGCGTAGACAAAATATGTCGCAAAACTGTGGTCTTTAAAGTTAGCGCCTACATAGTTTGCGGCCACCCATAATGCCATAATAGTGGCGAACAACGCAAAGCTACGGTTAATAGTTGATTTTGTATTCCGTGCCAGCGTAAATGAACCCAGTCCGGCAAGCGTGGCAAAAATCAGAGCGACCCATATATTCAGAAGCATATGCTGCTTATATGGTAATACTCAGCTAACCAGATAGCAAGATAGAGCTTATGCTTCCAGGCGAGCGATGCGTTGCTCATTTTGTGCGCGATGTTCTTTAATGCCGTCGAGCATCATTTTGCGAACATAATAAGTGACTCCGAGGTCAAAAGCAGGAAGCGCTAAAACGCCCCATGAGCTTGGCGGCAAGTACTCCACTGCTGCAGTAGCGCCAATTACCGCAGTGCCGATAGCACCCGTGGTGTTAACCCAAAAACCTGCCTTGAACAGTAAGCTATTGTCGGCCTTTTCACACACCTCTGGCATGCGCTCTTTCCATTTGGTTGGATTTTTACCAAGATTAACTCCAACCGAACCAGCCATTATAGCCAGCCCACCGCAAAACATTGATTCGCTTACTGCTCCACCAGCTACAGTCCAGCCAATGGCTGAACCCACCTGTTCGGCAGCTTTATCGACAGGATTAAGTACAAAGGGCAACGCCAAACTTACTCCACACGCTGCCAGGGCCAGTTTGCCCTTGTGGCGCCCCAGGACATCACGTGTGCGTTGCATAAATGATTTTTCGAGCTCATCTATCTCGGCAGCCTGCGGTGCGATGTGTGTAGCAGTAGACGCATCAAGTTGATCAGCACATCGCTCATGCTGGTTAAGACCCAAGAAATCACCGGGATTCTCTACGGCGTAGGGTATATAGAGATCTGGCATGTACAAAGTGTCGGGTTTGGCAGTATTCATAATTTAAAACAACTTTTCGGCGACTTTACCGAACCACGGCTGACGAGAAGCCCAGCGCATAGTGCCACCCACTGCTTTTCGCGCCAGACGACTCTTTCGCAGCATTTTAGGCATAGGATTCTTAAATACACCTACAGTGCCAAAGTTCAATGAAGGCTCATCGTTATAGGCATTAGGCACAACTCTATCAAAGGTACAGCCCACCCCTTCGTAAATACGAACCAGTGGGTCTAAAGCTACTTCTTTGCCCTTACTATTTGTTTTTTTAGTATTGAAATAGATGTTAGCAAAGCCTAGCTTGCGCTCTTCATCTAGGTTATCGAGATCCAAATGCAAGAAGCCATACTTGTCTGCAATCCAATCCCTCAAGCCTGGCAAGCGGCTTTCAAAGAAGAAGTTGTCAAAGTCGCCTTCAATCATTTTGCCGATCTGGTTCACAAAAATCATATTGCGTGCCGCCTGACCACAGCCTTCCATAGTAAGACTGACAATATAAATGTTTTTGCCGTTAGGGTCGTAGGTAGTGTCGAGCGTACCATTGTCGGTAGTTTGCTCCCAAGATTGGAATTCTTCGGGTGTTTTGTTGGTTGGGCAACACATCATAAAACCGAATTTTTCCCCTTGCTCGTATAGCTGGTTCCAATCGCCGCCCACTTTATTAAAGCGTCCGGTAAATTTTTCTATGAGTTCAGCGCGAAGCTCCTCTTGAGTTTTGTTATACCCGGCATAGACCTTGCTAAAATCTTTCATGTCTTTCTCTACCATGCGCTCAATATCAGCACTCGTTGCAGGACGAATAGTGCCCGGGCGACTCTTCTTTGCACTCGTGGACTCAGCTACTGGCTGAGTTATTTCCGGCCTAAATAGAGGAGTCTTCACCGTATGGGGCTCAAAAACCGCATCACTATCTTTTGTTACTCCAGCAATTTCGGGCACAAGGCTGAGTGTTTCGACTGGCGACAGAACTACTTCACCCGATCCCAATGCTTCGGGACCTTGCTGTAGCGCCTCTGGGGGTTGAGCCTGCAAAACGTCAGCCCTTGCACTTGCCAGACGGATGACTTCGGCTACATCACCAGCAGCACGATCAATACGTGTTGGTGGCTGTTCAGGAATCCGAGGTCTAACTCCAAGAAAGGCGATATTGCCCCCTCTAACACCAGGCGAAGCCAAGTACGGCAGATCTGCCTCTACTAAATATGGCTGCGGTGGACGATTGTAAACGCTAAAGGCTTCGTGTGCAGACATAGTTATTCTCCCTTTGCACTTTCTGTAGACTGAGCCGCAGCGCGAGTCAGACAAAAAACGCCACCCAGGTCGGTGGCGTTTTGTTTAATGACATAAAACATTCCGGCGACACTTCCGTCGCCTCCAACAACATCAAAAACATCAGGTCGCTCACCTATAATTGGCACAAAATAAATAGACATATTGATTGTTGGTTCCACGTTATTCAACTCCTTATATGAATTCTCAGGAGTGCTCCCACATAAAAACAAAAAACGCCACCAGAAATAATCATTTTCATTTCATAAGGTGTCGCTTTAGTTTACTAATCTACGAATCGCTACACGATTTGTATTCGCATCATACTCCTTTTAGCATAAAATGTCAATCAATTTGCCCAGGCAAACACTTTCCAGATCATAATATACCTTCATATGGATATTACACATATCATACACATATTAAATACTAAATGCCCTAATTAACAACTCCTACGCACTCTTTTTGACATTTATCCAATTTATATACATAAGTCAGTATTGCTATATCTACCTGGGGTGTGGTACTACTTAAAACAGTTTGTTTTGAAATTGTTATTACGGAGCAAAATGTCACAAGTCACCCCTAAAGCCATTATTATCGAAGATGATCAAGATCTGCGGTTTCTTTATAAGCTAAAACTTGAGCGCGAGGGATTTCAGGTTGCCACCGCAGAAAATGGCGAGGAAGGTTTAGAACTTACCAGGACATTCAAGCCCGATATAATGCTCCTCGATTTAATGATGCCTGTTATGGGCGGTGCCGAAATGCTTGCCCTCCTGCGCTCCCAAGACTGGGGGAGCAGCATTCGTGTTATTGTACTTACCAACATTAGCAAAGATGAAGCACCACAAGCTCTGCGTTTTTTGCATGTCGATCGCTATATCGTAAAAGCCCACCACACCCCTGCACAGGTGGTGTCAATTGTGCACGAGATACTTGGCAAAAAGGCAACATAGTGACATTATGGATTTCCAATTAAACCATAAGTGATACACTAGAAATACAAAGGATAGTAGTATGGCAACCAAAGTAGCAATTATCGAAGACGATCAAGCAATTTCGCAAATGTATCGTATCAAGTTTGAAGCAGAAGGCTATACGGTTGAAACGGCAGAAAACGGCAAACTTGGCCTGGCTCTTGTAGAGCAAATGAAGCCCGATATTATTCTTCTTGATCTTATGATGCCAATTATGACCGGCGAAGAAATGCTCGCCAAGCTTCGCAAGATGCCTTGGGGCAAGGACATTAAGGTTATTGTGCTCACTAACCGCGGTGAACAAGAGATTCCAACCGAAGTACGTCAGCTGGGCATTACCTCCTTAATCCTAAAGGCCGACATGACACCACGCCAAGTGGCCGAATTGGTAAAAAATAAACTCTCCGAAAAGGCTTAGTCCGGTATGAACGTCGCAGTTATTGGCTACGGCCTTGAGGGTGAGTCGGCTGTCATGTACTGGCAAAAGCAAGGCGCGCATATCACCATTTGTGACCTTGATACCAGCAAGGTAATACCGGCGGGACTCGATAGCCAGCTGGGCGAGCATTACC
>Ga0075366_10001601_pt1 | contig 11329 bp, 9 predicted proteins | sample EndMethybrTD3031_FD_72351 | JGI IMG/M metagenome (GOLD analysis project Ga0075366, IMG submission 72351) | Populus endosphere microbial communities from Tennessee, USA - Endosphere MetaG P. TD hybrid TD303-1 | ecosystem: Host-associated > Plants > Roots > Endosphere | place: USA: Tennessee... | reverse complement strand
ACCGCCGGCAATTTCCAATTTCTACGCATGGCAATAATGCGGATGGTGCATACCACAACTATGGCCACGGCTTCAGCAACGATCTTATCTGAGATCATTAACAATAAAATATAACAACTGCCGCCTATAATGCAAGCCGTGGCGTAAATTTCCTTGCGGAAAAGTACGGGTATCTCGTTAATTAAAATATCGCGCACAACGCCGCCAAAGCAACCGGTGATGGTTCCCAATGCAATACAAGCACCAGGATTAAGATTGGCGTTCAGTCCTTTTTGAACGCCAATAATAGTGAATAGGCCCAGGCCTAAAGCATCAAATAAAAACAGGGTGATCTTTAAATTCTTGACGTACTTTTTAAACAGGATGGTGATAATGGTAGTGCCAAGGATAACAAGCGGGGTTTCCATATCGCGCATCCAGGCTACAGGAAGGCTACCAATCAGAATATCGCGCAGGGTGCCGCCGCCAATAGCGGTAACAAAGCCCAGTACAAACACGCCAAAAATATCCATGCGCTTCTGCATCGCCGAAAAAGCACCCGATACGGTAAAGGCTACTGTGCCCAGTAATTCAATAATAGCCGAAAAACTATCGTTCATTCAGGATTGGTTATGATTTGTTACCTAAATATACGTGAATTTGATATAATCCCCTGTGTCATTTCGAACGAACCAAGGCTGATTGTGTGGTGGCGTGAGGAGAAATCTTCTACGTTCGACAGGTATTACCGCAGAAGATTTCTCCTCGTACCTCGTTCGAAATGACATAAAGAGGTATCCGAACTCAGGTTAAATACATCACTAATTATGCTCAAACCCCTTGCGGTATTTTTTCAAAGCACGCATAATAGAGCGGGCAATTTCTTCCTGGCCTTCTTCAGAATTTAGATATTTCTCTTCGGATGGGTTGTTAATGAAGCCTGTCTCTACCAGTACCGATGGCAGGGCGCTATGGGCCAATACCAGTAAGCCTTGTTCATGCACACCCTCGCTGCGGCGGTTGTCGTGATCAACAAACTGCTCGTTCACCAATTTCCCGAATTTGATGCTTTGGTCGCGGTAGGTTTTCATGTACATGTTCAGCATAATGAAATATGCCGGGTCGTTACCTTTATAGCCTTCGTACTTTTTGTTATAATCCTTTTCCTGGTAAATAGAAGCATTCTCCCGCAGGGCTTCCAGCTGTTCGCCCTTGCGGTGAAAACCATAAACCAGCAGCAATGTCCCTTTGCGGCTGCCTGTACGCTCGGGCGATGAATTACAGTGGATAGAGATAAATAAATTGGCCTTGTTGCGATTAGCAATTGCCGCGCGCTCCTGCAGTTCCACAAACTTATCGGTGGTGCGGGTCATAATTACGTTCAGGCTGGGTATTTCGTCTCTAATGGCATCACGCAGTTTTAAAGCAATGGCTAATGCTACATTTTTTTCTTTTGAAAACTCGCCATGCGCGCCGGGATCTTTACCGCCGTGTCCGGCATCAATAACCACGGTTTTAAACTTAAATCCCGGACCATCATCGTCGCCCTGATTTTGTGCTTCAGCATGGGCATTGCCCATCAATAGAACGGCTAATAAAAGCGTGAAACTTAATACGGTGAATTTAAGACGGGTAATTATTTGCGGCATAGCTTAATAGCGGATAAACGATTAAAAAGTTTACAAGCCGCAAATATACATGCTGCAAGTCGTAGGTTGTATTAAACTTTTAAACGTTCGCACACCTCAGTAACAGACTGGCTTACGGGTTTAAAGTTTAAGCTGATGGCCTGTTTAATTTTGCTGTTATCGTAATTCCGTTCCGCACTGGCGCTTTGTGCCGATACCTTGTCAATAGCAGGAGCGCCGCCGCGTATGGCCGCCCAAAAAGCCGCCGCGCGCCAGGCCAGTTCCATCATCCAGGGTTTAGCTTGTTTGGCAGGTGCAGGTAAATTAAAACCTTTGGCAATTTCGGCAACTATGTTTTGGTACGATCTGTTTTCGGCGCTAATAATATAGCGTTGCTCGGTAATACCACTTTCCATTAGCAATATCATGCTTTTGGCCACATCTTCCACATCCACAAAACCAATGCTACCGCTGGTATAATATTTTAAACCTTTGCGTACAGTCTCAAATAATTGCCCGCTGCCTAAAGTGCCTGCGTTTGGACCAATAATAATAGAAGGATTTACAATTACGGCATCCAATCCTTCGGCAATGCCGCGCCATACTTCCATTTCACTTTCCAGTTTTGAGGTAGCGTACCCATCATGGTCGCCGGTTTGGTCAAGATGGTGGTTTTCGTTGATCATTTCGCCGGGTTTGGCCTCGCCAATGGCCGCTACCGAACTTACGTGCACCAAACGTGCGCCATATTGCAGGCATAAATTTACCACGTTGGCGGTGCCTTCCACATTGGTGCGGATCATGGGCTCTTTGTCGGCTTGCTTTAAAGATACCCAGGCAGCGCAGTGGTAAACCTGGGTTACACCGTCAAATGCGTCATCAAGCGCCGGGTAGTTAAGCATATCGGTATCAACCCAGTCAATCACATCGCCGTAAGGCACTAATAATTGCGGAATAACAGATGACGTGCGTTTAGTGCAACGGATACGCTCGCCGCGCCCGGCAAGCTGTTTGGCCACTTCCGCCCCGAGAAAACCAGTAGCACCTGTTATAAGGATCATAGATGAATGTGCAAATATGCGAATGTGCAAATGTGCGAATAATGTGCAAATAATTTTTCTTCATTTGCATATCTGCACATTCACACATCCGCACATTATACTACATTTGCAAGCATATGTCTCTGTCAGATTTTTTTTCGCCGATCGACCTAAAAAAGATCATTCCTAAAACCGGGTTTTACACCAGTCATATGGGTAGTAAAATAGAACACTATTCGGTTGATTTCCCCGATCTGGATGGAGAAAAAATAGACATCGCCATTATTGGGGTAATGGAAGACCGTAATGCTACCGGTAACGCGGGCTGCGCTTTAGGTCCGGATTATGTACGCGAAAAATTATACTCGCTATACGAGGGTAGCTATAAAACTAAGATAGTTGATCTTGGGAACATTAAACAAGGCGCAGCTATTACCGATACTTACTTCGCGGTAAAAACGGTAGTTGCCGAATTGATAAAAAAAGACATATTACCTTTAATTATCGGCGGGGGGCAGGACCTAACCTATGCCCAATACCTGGCCTACGAAGAACTGGAGCAACGGGTTGATCTGGTAGTGGTAGATCCGCGCTTTGACTTGGAAGACGATTCGGTTACGGAGAGTATTGAAACCACATCTATATCGTACCTAAACAAGATCTTCCTGCACGAGCCTAATTTCCTGTTTAACTTCAGCAACCTGGGTTACCAAACCTATTTTGTGAACCAGGACAGTTTGCGGGTAATGGAAAAACTTTATTTTGATACCACCCGTTTAGGCGAATTAAGTGGCGAGGTAGCCGTTGCCGAGCCGGTTATCCGCAATGCCAGTATGATCAGTTTCGACATAGGCGCTGTCCGTTCGGGCGACGCGATGGGTAATGCGAATGCTACGCCAAACGGTTTTTATGGCGAAGAGGCTTGTCAACTGGCGCGTTATGCCGGTTTTAATGACAAACTCACTTCGATAGGGTTTTATGAGTTTAACCCGGCTTATGATAGCAACGGCCAGACGGCTACACTGCTGTCGCAAATGATATGGTATTTTATTGATGGTTTTTATAACCGCAAGCGCGATTTTCCGCTGAACCCAAAATCGCAATACCTGATCTATAAAACCAGTTTGAAGCATGACGAACACGAACTGGTATTTGTAAAAAGCAAAAGATCAGACCGCTGGTGGATGCAAGTACCGTATCCCACAGGCGGCTCGCAAAATGAGCGGTTCCACCTGGTGCCTTGCCGGTACGATGATTACAAAACCGCTGTATCCGGCGAAATGCCCGACCTGTGGTGGCGCACTTATCAAAAGTTAAGTTAAAAGGCCTCACCCCAACCCCTCTCCAAAGGAGAGGGGGCTTTGTATATTTAACATTCCTTAAGTCCTCTCCTTTGGAGAGGATTTAGGTGAGGCCTCCTTTGTAATAAGCATCTTACAATAAGAAGGCTGATTGCCAATAGCTAAAGCATAATTTTAACCCCTTATTATACGTTAGTAAGATTTATATTCAATTCATGAAGAAATTATTTTTCTATATCCTGGCTTTTTTACCCCTGTTGGCCAGCGCGCAGGACGGTTTTGTTGTTAGTGCCCATGTTGGCAACTTAAATACACCTGCAAAAGCTTACCTGCTTTACCAGGTAGGTGCTAACCGCGTGCTCGATTCGGCTGCCATTATTAACGGCACTTTTGTAATAAAAGGTAATATCCTAAACCCTGTAGGGGCCATATTGGTGATAGACCGTGCAGGTGTGGGTATTAACAAACTTGATCGCAGTTCTGATAACTTAAGCTTTTACCTTGAAAAAAGCGAGATTACGGTTAGTGCTGCCGATTCTGTTTCAAAAGCTCAGATAACCGGGTCGAAAATTAATGATGATAATAAGGCGCTTACAGCCAAACTGGCCGTGGTGAATAGTAAAGCGAAAGCCATAGCCGCCGAAGCCAAGGCGGTTCCGCAGGAAAAACAGCAGTCGGCTGAATTCCAAAACAGCATGCAGGCAAAACTAAAAGCCTTGCAAACCGAACAAGAGACCGTACTTAAAACCTTTATAAAGAATAATCCTAATAGCTACTTAAGCTTGCTGGCACTAAGTTCGTTAGGCGGGCCATCTGCAGACCCAAAAGAATTGGAACCCTTGTATGCCGGTCTTGCTGATGTGCTAAAAAGTTCGGAAGCGGGCTATGCCATGAAAACCTCTATCGATGAGTTAAAATCGACAGCTATAGGTGTTGTAGCACCGGATTTTACACAAAATGATGCAGACGGGCACCCTGTTAAACTATCATCGTTCCGTGGCAAATATGTACTGATCGATTTTTGGGCGTCGTGGTGCGGCCCGTGCCGCCAGGAAAACCCCAATGTAGTGCGTGCTTATAATAAATATAAAGGACAGAAATTTACGATCCTGGGTGTATCGCTTGACCGGCCTGACGGCAAAACCGATTGGATGAACGCTGTGAAAAACGACGGACTAACCTGGACCCAGGTATCCGACCTGAAATATTGGAACAATGAAGCAGCAGCTTTATACTTTGTACGTTCTATCCCGCAAAATTACCTGATAGACCCGGATGGCAAGATCATTGGAAAAAACCTGCGCGGTGCTGATCTGGAAAACAAATTGGCCGAGATTTTTGGGAAAATATAATCAAACCCTTATCTTGCATAAGATATCATAACTAATCAAACTTAATCTTTTGCGGATATGAAAAAAATACTCCTTACTATACTTGCCGCCTTGCCGGCATTTGCTTTTGCACAAACCGTTTATACCATTAAAGGTAAAGTAGGCAGCATTGGTGCGCCATCAAAAATATTTTTACAATATCGTGCCGATGGTAAAACCGTCGTAGATTCAACCGTAGCGGTGAACGGGGCTTTTACTTTTAACGGTTCGGTTAAAGATATTACGGCTGCTTCATTGATTTATGACCCAACCGGCAACGGTTTAGCTAAACTTGACCGTAAAAATAAAGTTGATGCAACCCAGGTTTATCTTTCATCGGGTACTATTACGGTAAACAGTGCGGATTCACTTTCAAAAGCTAAAGTAAGCGGTACAAAAGTTAATGACGATAACACGGCTTACAAGGCTTTTATGAAGCCGGTAAATGATAAAAATGCCGCATTGAACGCATGGTATAGTGCCACCCCTGCCGAAAAACGCAAAGAAAAAGAGTTCCAAGATGCATTGGAGGCAAAATCTGACGCTATTGAAAAAGAGCAAGGCGAATTGGCTAAAGCATACGTAAAATCCCACCCGGATTCGTACCTGAGCTTAATGGCTATGAATAGCGCATTAGGTTACTATCCTGAATATGCTGATGCAGCTGCCATGTATAATTTATTGGGTGCTGATTTAAAAGCATCAACAGCCGGTAAAGCTTTTGCAACCCGTTTAGAAAAATTTAAAACCGTTGCCCTTGGCGCAATGGCCCCTGAGTTTGCACAGGCTGATACCAGCGGCAAAATGGTTAGCCTGTCATCATTTAAAGGCAAATATGTGCTGATCGATTTTTGGGCATCATGGTGCGGCCCTTGCCGTGCAGAAAATCCTAATGTGGTTAAATGCTTCAATAAATTTAAAGATAAAAACTTTACCATCCTTGGCGTATCATTAGATCAGCCGGGCGCAAAAGATAAATGGCTGGCCGCTATCCATAAAGATGGTTTGAACTGGACGCAGGTATCCGACCTAAAATATTGGAACAATGAAGTTTCAACAGCTTACGGCATACAAGCTATCCCGCAAAATATACTGCTTGACCCAAGCGGAAAAATTATTGCCAAAGGCTTACGCGGTAAAGATCTGGAAGATAAACTGGCACAGATCTTCGGCAAAATATAATTGCACTTTATTTAGTAAAAAAACCCGGTGTAGTTAATTACACCGGGTTTTTTGTTTTACAGCTGATCTATAAAACCGCTTTTACACTGAAGCGTTATGTTCCTATATAACAGCAGAACATGGCGGCAACCCCCAATTTACTTACAACGGATTTGTTGAAAGAACGCTTTTTTTCAGGCACCAGTGGATTGGTGTTACCTGTGCCTAACAAGCAAGCCTGCCCTCCTGAATTTCAAGACCGGCCACGTCTGGCCTTCTACGCTTCGCTATTCAATAGTATCGAGGTTAATAGTTCGTTTTATAAAGTGCCAATGGGCGCTACTGTAAGTAAGTGGGCTGGTATTGTTCCTGGTGGTTTTAAGTTCACCTATAAATTATGGCGCAACATTACCCATAACAAAGAGCTTGCTTTCGATCCGGCCAATGTGTTTCATTTTATGAATGTAATTAACCAGGCCGGTTCAAAAAAAGGAAGCTTGCTTGTTCAGTTCCCGGCATCTATAAAAGCCGACAAGATGCCCCAATTGGAAAACCTGCTTAACTATATCAGGCAGGCGGATACTGAACAGGAATGGCAAGTGGCGGTCGAGTTTCGCCATATATCCTGGTATCAGGACAAAACCTACTACTTACTGGACAAATATGGCATGGGTATGGTGCTGCATGATATGCCGGCATCGGCAGCGCCATTAATGGAAACCGAAGCTGATTTTATATACCTCCGTTTTCACGGGCCTAATGGGGGATACCGGGGTAGTTATACCGATGATTTTTTACAGGAATATGCAAGCTATATACAAGATTGGATAACCGATGGTAAAACAGTGTATGCGTATTTTAATAATACGATGGGCAGTGCCATTGATAATCTTACCAGTTTGAACAAATTTGTATCCGGCAATTTTTTTTGATACACAATGTTAGTGTTTTGGCACATTTTTGGCATTATAGGTAGTATGAAAGTATTAAAATTGAAATCACCGCGACGTTTAACTGCAACAGAGAAGTTTATTAAAGCGATACTGAAAGACAATCTGGATGCTTTTAAAGCCACCAGCAGGCAGTTTTTACGCAACAACCAGGTTTATTTCCCGGATAATACCGGGTTAATTGCCTGATCAATATATACGTTACCTATGAAAACAGACAAGCAGCGCTTCCATACAGATACGCTGCTTGTTTTTTTCATAGGATTTACGCATCAAAAACAGATCAATAAAAAATAGAGTTACTGTCTGTTTTTCTGATCGTTTTTTATTTGCGTAGGATATTTTAAAACATTAATTCCGTTTTATTAGTTATTATAATTCGGCGATCATCTACATCAAAATGAAAACTAAAAACTACATCACATACTATTGCTTTAATAAAGCTTGTAATGGTTCTGTATATTTTAGTGATACGATACGGGTGAACGAGCTACCCATAACTATTACTAACCTGGCCGAAAATCATTATTGCGATTTGTGTCATTCGCGAATGATCTCTATCATAGATATCGAAATTAAATTGGCCGTTAGTCAGGGTGAATTACAACCCTACAAGCTTTTGCATTATTAGTAATAGCTATGAAAGTTATTACAGCAATGACGGAATGCCCAAAAGGCAGTAACCACAAATTAGATTACGACCACCACACCAACCGCTTTAAGCTTAGTAAGGTACTGCCTGCCGGATTGGTTTTCCCGTTTGATTTTGGTTCTATACCAGGTACAAAAGGCGAAGATGGCGACCCGCTGGACATTATTATTATATCCGAGATAACCAGCTTCCCCGGCTGTTTGATAGATTGCCGTATTGTTGGCGCCCTGCAAGCCCAACAAACCGAGCGCGACGGCAAAACCATTCGTAACGACAGGTTTATTGGTATACCTGATGTTTCGCAATTGTATGCTGATGTTACTGAACTGGCGCAACTGCCGGAAAGTATACTAAACCAACTGGAGGCTTTTTTTAAAAACTATAACCAGCAAGCCGGCAAACAATTTGAAGTACTAGACAGACTAAGCGCAGGTAAAGCTTATAAGCTAATTAAGTAACTGGGAAGAAGTGCCCGGAACGAGATTCGAACTCGTACATCCTTACGAATGCCACCCCCTCAAGATGGTGCGTCTACCAATTTCGCCACCCGGGCTTGTTTTAAAAGTACAAAGTCTTAAGTTATTAGTCGTAAGTCAGGAAGACTGTAGACTTTAAACTTAAGACTTAACACTTAAATGGATGTGCCCGAAGAGAGACTCGAACTCTCAAGAGACAATTCTCAACGGCTTCTGAGACCGCAACGTTTACCAATTTCGCCATCCGGGCCTGGTGAGCTAAGGTAGCATTTGGAGCTATCTTTTGCTTAACAAGGGTGCAAATATAAATCTTTTCTGCAATAACCATTTAATAAAATCGCTAAAAAATTAGCTTGGTTTTGTGTTAAGCATTGTAAAGACTACCTTAGTTTCATCATCAATTTACTTGCTATGCACATCATTCGTAACTTATTCCTGCTGATCGTATTTCTTTTTTGTACCAATGCTGTTAAAGCGCAAAAGATTGAGTTATTGCAGCAGGGCAAGCCAACCAGCATTCGCGGCCTTTCGGTTGTTGATGATAAAATAGCCTGGATAAGCGGTAGCAAAGGGTATATAGCCCAAACTACCGATGGCGGCAAAACCTGGAATTGGCAACAAGTGAAAGGATATGAACAGGCAGATTTTAGGGACATTGAAGCTTTTTCAGACAAAGAAGCGATTATCATGAGTTCGGGCACACCTGCGCTCATTTTAAAAACTACCAACGGCGGCATAACCTGGGATTTAAAATATAAGAATGACGATAAAGCTTATTTTTTAGATGCGATGGATTTTGCCAATAAAAAACACGGCTTCATTTTAGGGGATCCGATAAACAATAAATTCCTGCTGCTGGAAACCACCGACGGAGGAGATAGCTGGCACCCCTTCACTAATCAACCCGATGCGCTACCCAACGAGGCTGCCTTTGCCGCAAGCGGGACGTGTTTACGGGTAAATAATAAAACGCTAAACGTTGTAACGGGTGGCAGTACCGCGCGGCTATTAACTTTCTATTTGAAAAGGAATAAATGGGATGCATTAGCGATAGCCATTAAGTACGGCCAGGCAAGCCAGGGAGCTTTTTCAATTAGTGACGACTTGAAAGAAATTGTAGGCGGCGATTACTCGCACGATAAAATGAGGGACTCGGTGGAAATCAACGTAAACCAAACGCAGGTTGTTGGGCAATCTCCTACAGGCTATCAATCATGCGTGGAACATATTAAAGATAGTATTTACCTATCAACAGGCACCCCGGGCAGTAATATAACAACCGATGGCGGCATAAACTGGCAGCAAATAGATACTATTAGTTACAACGTTTGTCGCAAAGCCAAAAAGGGCCGCCTGGTTTTATTAGCAGGCGACCGGGGCAAAATAGCTATATTTCACTTATAGTTTATTGGAAATGAAGTGCTTAAAAACGCCTTGAAAATAAATTGAAAAAAGGCTTGCAGGCAAAACGTAATAGTCCTATATTTGCACCACTCTAAACAAAACGATTAAACGTTTTAAAAAGTGATGATTCCGTAGCTCAGCCGGTAGAGCATAACACTTTTAATGTTGGGGTCCTGGGTTCGAGTCCCAGCGGGATCACTGGAATAGCCTCTCTAAAATTTTAGAGAGGCTATTTTCATTTATACGGCACTACAGGCGTATGACTGGATAAACACTCATAATAATTATACTGTAAATCATTAATTCCTGCTACAATTATTATAATAGTTTGCTATTGAATGGTACAAATAATTTGCTTAAGTTAACGCCGCAATTGAGCTAACTTAAACATGTCATCTTACGCCAAAGTAACCGCGCTGCTTATCGTTTTTTATCTTTCTTTTATCGCCTGCCATTCCACAAAAACAAACACCGGAACCATAAAAGAAGTTGAAATTAAAAAGGAAAATGGGAAGTATACTTTATATCGCAATGGAAAACCTTTTATTGTAAAAGGCGGAGCTGGCTACACCCGTTTAAAAGAATTAAGCGAAATTGGCGGCAACACTATAAGGGTATGGGATACCCTGCAACTGGCTAAAATCCTGGATTCGGCACAGGCTCATCATTTGGCGGTTATCGTGGGGATACCTTTACCGCTTAATGAAAACATGGATGCTTTTTATAATAATGACGCTAAGGTTAATGCGAGCTTTAAAAAGATCACTCAAACCGTTAATAAGTTCAAACATCACCCGGCCTTATTATGCTGGTGTTTAGGTAACGAGATAGAGTTTCCATGGAAGCCTAACTTTAACAAATTCTATAAAGCGTTTAACAATATCGTGGATATGATACATCATGATGACCCCGATCATCCGGTTACTACTACCATCATGACTTTTAAGCGAAAAAATATTGCTAACATTAAATTGCGCACCAATATTGATTTTATTTCTTTTAACATATTTGGTTCTATCCAAACACTCACTAAAGATTTAGACGATTTTAAGTGGTTTTGGAATGGTCCTTTTTTAATTGCCGAATGGGGGATAGAAGGGCCCTGGATAAAGGATAGTCAAAATGCATGGGCTGGAAATATTGAAAATAGTAGTAATAAAAAAGCCGATCAATACTTATCCATCTATCAAAAGTTTATGCCGGTGAACAACCCGGGCTTTTTAGGCGAGATGGTTTTTTACTGGGGACAAAAACAGGAATTGACCCCCACCTGGTTTAGTTTGTTTGATAAGAACGGTGCAAAAACTGAAGCTGTTAACACGATGCAATATATCTGGACAGGCAGGCAAGCCACTCACCATGCCCCGG
>Ga0075366_10001600_pt1 | contig 11333 bp, 11 predicted proteins | sample EndMethybrTD3031_FD_72351 | JGI IMG/M metagenome (GOLD analysis project Ga0075366, IMG submission 72351) | Populus endosphere microbial communities from Tennessee, USA - Endosphere MetaG P. TD hybrid TD303-1 | ecosystem: Host-associated > Plants > Roots > Endosphere | place: USA: Tennessee... | reverse complement strand
CAACGACACCACGCCGGACGGCACCAGCTTCGCGTCGGCGAACAACGGGATCTCCTCCGGCTTCTTGCCTTCGTTGCGCGCCATGTTCTCGCGCGTGTTGCTGCAGGCCTCGAGGACGACGTTGGGCAGGCTCTCGGAGATCGACTTCAGCCGCGCCAGCACCGGCGAGCGGTCGGTGCGCAGCATGTTGAGGCCGGCATTGAAGGCCACGATCCTGATCTCGACCTCTTCGCCCACGCCGGCGTAGTGACGCGAGACGTTGGCCGCGACGTTGAGCACCGCCGTCATCTTCTCCGGCGTGTCGTCGCTGATCTGCAACGCCAGCCGATGGGCCTTGTCGGCAGCACCCGCCGGCAATGCGGCGGCGGCCAGGGTAGGGGCGAGGACCAGCCCCAACAGGAACGCACGCACGATCATCTGCTTCTCTCCTTCACTCGGCCGACATGCCCATCGGATCGTCGGCGATCACCTTCACATGGCGATTGGGCGCGATCCGCACGGTCTGCTGGCGCTCGATGTAACGGGCCACGACGTCGTAGATCGCCGGCCCCTGGGTGCTTTCGTTGACCGACGCCCAGCCGCTGACGCGGTAGCTCTTACCGGCCTCGATCTTCTCAGCCGTTCGCAACAACACCATGTCGGAGATGCGCTGCCCGGCGGGTTTGGCGACGTCGAGCGTGTAGGCGAGCCCGCCCGCGCGCACCATGTCGCCACCCTGCTGATAATAGGGGTCGGGATTGAACAGGTTGTCGGCGACGTCCTCGAGGATCTCCTTCAACGACGCGCCGGTCATTTCGGTGCGATAGGCCGCGGGGTAGGTAATGGCAGTCTGGTCGTAGACGTCTTCCAAGCGGATCTCCTGCCCCGGCAGCAGGCTTGAGCCCCAGCGGAAGCCCGGCGACAGCGCGATCTCGACGTCGCGCTCGGCGATCAGCGCCTGGCAGATCAGATCGTCGAACGTGCCGTTGAAATTGCCGCGGCGGTACAGCAGCGATTCGGTGCGTCCCAGCACCTTGCCCAGCTTCTCCTGATGCGGCGCCCTGATCTCGCGCACCAGGGCCGCCATCTCCGGGTCGGGCGCGATGACGTCGGCCAGCACGGGGATCAGCCGGAAGGCGTAGTTGACGATGCGCTTGCCCGAGACGTCGAGATCGAGCCGCGCCAGGAACTTGCCGTGGCTGCCCGCCGCGACCAGCAGGGTGTTGCCGACGATCACCGGCTCGGGCAGCGCGTCATGCGTATGTCCGGTCAGGATGACGTCGATGCCCTTCACTCGCCCGGCGAGCTTGTGGTCGACGTCGAAGCCGTTGTGGCTCAGCAGCACGACCAGATCGACGCCCTCGGCGCGAAGGGCCGCGACATTGGCCGCGAGCTTCTCTTCCTCGATGCCGAACGACCAGTCGGGCATCATGTAGCGGGGATTGGCGATCGGCGTGTACGGGAAAGCCTGGCCGATCACGCCGATGCGCAAACCACCGCGCTCGACGATCGTGCGCGGCTGGAAAACCGGATCGCCCCAGGTCGCCTCCTTCACGTTACCGGCGAGAAAGGGAAACTTGAGCTGCTTCACCAGCTCCTCGACTCTCTTGGCGCCGTAGGTGAATTCCCAATGCGCGGTCATAGCATCGACGCCGAGCGCGTTCATGACCTTGACCATGTCGCCGCCGCGACTCTCGAGCGATGTGTAGCTGCCCTGCCAGGTGTCACCGCCGTCGAGCAGCAGCACGCGACCCTTCCGCTGCACGCGGATCGCCTTGATCAGCGTCGCGAGACGATCGAGCCCGCCGACGCGGCCGTAGGTGCGAGCAAGGCTTTCGAAGTCGGTGCAGGCCAGCGCATAGGCATCGTAGGTGCCGCGGCCGATCCGGTACTTCGCCAGCAGCCGCTCGCCCACGACATGCGGCGGCAGGCCTTTGGCCTCGCCGACCCCGAGATTGACCGACGGCTCGCGAAAATAGATTGGCACGAGCTGGGCGTGCAGGTCGGTGAAGTTGAGCAGAGTAACCTGGCCGACCGGCGAGAACTCGAGCAGATCATCCTGGCTCGGCCCCCGGCCCTGCGCCGCGGCACCGCGCATGCCGCCCAGCGCCGCCGCAGCGGTTGCGACCTGCAGGAGTTCGCGGCGTCCCAGCCTCACATGTCACCTTCGACGATGGCCGGCGCGACCGAGCCGCGCCGTGCCTCTTTCTACGAAACGTCGAGCTTGCTCTCGGCCGTCCAGCTGTTCTTCTGATCGTCGGTCCAGGTGAACTTCAACGTGCCGCTTTCCTGGGCGCGCATGAAGAACGACATGTAGGGATTGGCAGCGACCGCAGGCTCCAGGGTCACGTTCACCACCGGCTTGCCGTTGAAGGTGACCGTCAGCGCGTTGACGATCATGCGGGGCACGAGCTTGCCCTCGGCATCCTTGCGCTGGCCGGATTCCATCGGATGGGTGATCAGCGTCTTGATCTCGACCAGCTCGCCCTTCCTGGCGGTGGCCGGAACGCGAAGGCGCGGCTTGATATCGTCTGCCATGGAACTCTCCTGCCTCAGCCGCCGCAGCCGCCGATGGTGACCTTGACCTCGCGGCTCGCCCTGTAGAGCGTGCCATCGTTCATCTCGGCCACGGCGATCAGGTTCTGCGTCTGCGAGAGCTTCACCCGCAGCGCCACCTCGGCCTTGCCGGCGAGCGGCGAGAATTCGTAGATCGCGACCGGCGGATTGGGATTGCCGTCGGCGGCGATGTAGAGCGCCTTGACGTAGGACTTCTCGCTCATCTCGCTGTCGACCGAGACGGAGAACGGCACGGCCATGCCGTTCTCAGCGATCTCCGGCGCCTTCAGCGTGACCTTGGCGTCCTGCGGCGTGCCCTTGGCCAGGCCCGCCAGCCATTCGCGGGCGCTTTCCGGCGTGGCCATCGCCTGGCGCGTGGCGATCACGGCGGCGATGGCCGCCAGCGCGCCGCGCCGGGTGATTAGGGAAGAAGAAATCGTCATCGTGGTGGCCTCAGTGCCGGATGTTGGGGGCCGTGAGCTTCAGCCCTTCGTTTGCCTTGCGCAGGTATAGCTCAATCTCGCCGTATTGCGCCGCATCGGGCGGCAGCTCATTGGCGCGGACCTGGACATTACACCACTCCAGGCGCTTGCGGATGTCCCAGATCTCGTTGCGGCTGGTCCGCCACAGCGGGAAATGGTCGAACTGGCCCTTGGCCTCGCCCAGCCACTGACCGCGCACCCACTTGTTCGCCGACTTCTGGTGGCAGTCGACGCAGGAGAAATTGAACTGCCCGATCTTGAGTTGCGACAGCGCGACGCCGCGCTCGTACGCGGCTTTCGCCTCGGGCGTCGAGAGGTCGACTTTGATCTCCTCGCCGTTGGCGAGGCTATGCAGATAGACCGACATGTCGGTGTTCGCCTCGCCCTGCATCAACCAGTCGGCGCCGGTCGTTGCCTTGGCATGGCGAGCGATGAACTCCTCGGTACCCAGCACCTTGTTCAGCCGCGGCTCCCATTTCGGCATCTGCACCGCCCATCGCTTGAAGGCGGTCTTGGGGTCGGCGTGACAGGCGACGCAGGCCTTGCCGTTCGGTCCAGGCTGCTTGAACAGGTTGGCGCCGACCTCGATGCGTTCGGCCGACGGATTGACGAAGATGTCGAGCGCCTCGCGGTCCTCGACCGGCAGCGGCCGCTTCTCGGGATCGTCGAGCGCATCCTTGAAGCTCGCGGGCGTCTTCAGTGTCTTGAGGAACGCCACCATGTCGCGGATCTCGGCCTCGGTATAGAAGCCGTGCTTGCCCCAGGGCGGCATCACCGTCTCGGGATTGTAGACGCGGCCGTCGAAGACGTAGTTGAACAGCCACTGGTCGGTGCGACCGGCCTTGCCGATCTCCGACAGGTCGGGCCCGACATTGCCTGGCAGTGCCTGCGTGCGCGGCCCCATGACATGACAGGCGAGACACCCTCCACCGCGGCTGCGATCGAACGCAAGCTTCTGGCCGTTCGCAACATCGCCAGTCACCTCCTTGACCACGATCTCAGGCGTGGGCGGCGGCGTGACCTTGGTCTGGGCGAGCGAGTTGTAGTTGTTCCAGAGAGTCTTGTTCCAGCCGGCATAGCGCTGCCACGGCTGCGGCGCCGCCGAGCCTTCGAGTTGAAGAGGCGCCAGTTGCGCGGCAGTCTGTTGTGCGAGAGCCGCCGTCGCGGTCGTCAACAGCGCCGCGACGACGAAGAGAAGACGATGCATCTATTGAGTGGCTTTCTTGAGATAGGCAATCATGTCGGCCATCTGCTCGGGCCGCTTCAGGCCGGCATAGACCATTTTGGTGTCGGGTACCTTGGCCTTTGGGTCCTTCAGGTACTCGGCAATGGAAGCGTCATCCCAGGTAATGCCCGACTTCTTGATCGCCTCGGACGAGGCGAAGCTTCCGGTCTCGCCGGCCTTGCGGCCGAACATGCCGAACAGATTAGGCCCAAGGCCGTTGGCGCCGCCCTTGTCGACGGTGTGGCAGGTCTTGCATTGCTGGTTGAACAGGCGTTCACCCCTGGAGGCTTCCCCGGATTGGGCGGCCACCGTACCGGCGGCGCATATCAGGGCAATCGAAAATGCTGCTGCCAATGCTGACTTCATTGGATTTTCCTGTCCTTTGGGAGGGTCGTCGGAGGAACTCGTTTCGACCCTCAATGTGATAGATTGTCGGCGGTCCGCAAGAGGTTGAACCGATGGCAGGCGTTTTCAAACGCGGCGCGTTTCTGAGTGCGATCCTGGCGACCGTCCTGTCCGCCACGGCGGCGATCGCGCCGCTGCGCGCCGAGCCGGTGCAGATCAAGCCCGGCCTGTTGCGCCTCAACGGCAATCTCGAGCTGCCGAAGGGCAAGGCCGTGGCCGACAACGACGTGCTGGTGATCGTCCACGGCATGCTCTCGCATTTCGGTCAGGAGACGGTCGCGGCGCTGCAGAAGAACCTCGCTTCGCGCGGTCGGGCTTCACTGGCGATCAATCTCTCGCTCGGGATCGACGACCGCAAGGGACCGCGCGCCTGCGACGTGCTGCACGACTATGCGATCGCCGGCACCCAGCGCGAGATCGCGAGCTGGGTCGACTGGCTCTACGGCCAGCGCGCCCGCGCCGTCGACCTGCTGGGTTTCTCGCGCGGCGGCGCGCAGGTCGCGGCCGTCGGCCCTGAGCTGCCCAACGTGCGCCGCGTGGTGTTGCTGGCGCCCTCTTTCGCGAACTCGGCCGAGATTGCGCAGGCCTACGAGAAGACCTACGGCCATCCGCTCGCCAAGGAACTGGATGCCGCAAAGAAGGCGCCGCTGCAGAAGTTCACCGCCGACTTCCTGAACTGCAAGCAGGCGCCGGTGCTGGGCGCTACCTTGCTCGACGCCTACACCGAGCTGCCGCCGCGGCTTGCCGCCAAGACTGGCCATCCGACCCTGGTGGTGATCGCGGGCAAGGACGAGATCGTTCCCGGCCTGGACGCGAAGGTGCCGTCCGACGTGCGCAAGGTCACGATCGACGGCGCCGGTCACTTCTTCGCCGACCTCTATGGCGAAGATGCAGCCGACGCCATCGCCAAGTTCCTGACCCGCGAGCCGCAGATCACCAAGTAAGGGATGGCGAGTGGCGCGGAGCGCTACTCGGCCTTGATACCCTGTTCCTTGATCAGGGTCGTCCAGACCTTCTCTTCCTTGAGATAGAAAGCCTTCAGCTCCTCCGGCGTCGAACTCTTGATCTCGACTCCCTGGGCCTTGAAGCGCTCGATCACTTCGGGATCGGCCGCGACCTTGGCCAGCGCCGCCTGCAGCTTGTCGATGATCGGCTTGGGTGTACCGGCCGGCACGACCATTGCCTGCCAGAAGATCGCCTGGAAGTCCGCGAGCTTGGCCGACTCCGCGACCGTCGGGATGTCCGGGAACGCCGGCTGGCGGGTCAGGCTCGAGATCGCAATCGCGCGAGTCTTCTTGCCGTCGAGCAGCGGCTTGGCCTCGAGCGAGGCCGAGAACATCATCTGCGCGTTGCCGGCAGCGAGATCCTGGCCGGCCTGCGCGCCGCCGCGATAGGGCACGATGGTGTATTTGAGCCCCGTGCGCGCCTTGAACAGCTCCGCCGCCATGTGGTTGGTCGCACCGGTGCCGGAGCTCGCCATGTTGAATTTGCCCGGGTTGGCCTTCAGGTAGTCGAGCAGCTCCGTCATGTTTTTCGGCGGGAAGTCGGCATTGACGTGCAGGATGAACGGCGTGAACGACATCACCGAAACCAGCTCGAAGCTCTTGTGCGGGTCGTACTGCACGTTGCCGGTCAGGGTCGGGTTGATGATCAGCGACGTGCCGCCAGCATAGATCGTGTAGCCGTCGGGCGGGGCCTTGGCGACGTAGTTCGAGGCGACCGTGGTTGCGGCGCCGGCACGATTGTCGACGATCACCTGCTTGCCGAGGATCGCCGTAAGCTTGTCGGCATAGACGCGCGCCACGGCGTCGTTCACGCCGCCCGGCGGATAGGGCACGACCATGTTGACCGGCTTGTTCGGCCAGTCGGTCTGGGCGCCGGCACCAAAAGGCAGCAAGGCGGCCGCGAGCAGGCCCGCGACGAATGTCGAACGATTCATGATTTCCTCCCTGGAAGTCCTTACGCCGCGACGAAGAATGGCAGCGTCGTCTCTTTGTTGACCGGTTCGAATTTCATCTGCACGCGCTGGCCGATCTTGAGGTTGGCCTCGGTGATGCCGCGCAGCGGCGCGTTGACCCGCACGCCCGCATCCATGTCGATCAGCGCCACGATGTAGGGCGCCTGCTGCTTGAAGAAGAAGTTGAACGGATGGTGGCACACCGTCCAAGTGTGAACCTTGCCAGTGATCGGCGCTTCCTTGAACTCACTCTCCAACGAAAAGCAGTGCGGGCACACCGGACGCGGATAGTGCCGGACCTTGCCGCACCCCAAGCAGTGCTGCAGCAGGAAACGACCTTCGCGCATGCCGTCCCAGTGGGGCTGACTCTCGCGGGTCGGCACCGGCAGAGGCCGCTCGGGCGCCGGAGCAGTGGCTGTCGTGCTCATGCCGCTCTCCTCAGGATCGCGAGCGATCCGTCTCCCATGTCGCCGTAGCCGGTGACCAGGCCCATCTCGGCCTTCTTCACCTGCGCCTTGCCGGCCTCGCCGCGCAGCTGGCGCGTCAGCTCGATCACGTGATTGAGGCCGACGACGTGGCCCTGGCTCAGCAGGCCGCCATGGGTGTTGATCGGCAGCGCGCCACCCAGCTTGATGCGGCCGTCCATGACGAACGGCCCGCCTTCGCCGGTCTTGCAGAAGCCCAGGATCTCGAGCTGACGGATCACCGTGAAGGTGAAGCAGTCGTAGATCTCGGCAAGGTTCATGTCCTTCGGGCCGACGCCCGCCATCTCGTAGCCCCGCTTGGCCGCCTTCACGAGGCCGAACTCGAGCAGGTCGGGACGCTGTGCGATCGAGGCCGGCGATTCGGGATGGCCCTCGGCCACGCCCATCACGGTGACCAGCGGCTTGCGCAGCGACTTTGCCCGATCGGCTGCGCTCACGATGATCGCGGCGCCGCCGTCACTTTCGAGGCTGCAGTCGAACAGGCGGAACGGATCGGAGATCATGCGCGAGGCGTGATGCTCCTCGACCGTGAGCGGCTTGTTCATCACTACGTTGCCGTTGAGGATCGCATGCTCGCGCGTCGTCACGGCTATCTCGGCGAAATGCCTGGCCGTGGTGCCGTAGAGTTCCATGTGGCGACGCGCGCCCTGGGCGTAGAGCTGGGCCGGCGCAAACATGCCGATCGGCGCCTCGTACTCGGCAGCCAGCGCAAACTGCGGAAACTGTTGCAGGCGTGTGCTGACCCGGGCGCCGGAGTAGCCGGTGCGGCCGACCGAGATCAGGACGTTCTTGCAAACGCCAGTCGCCACCGCCATCGCGGCACTCTGGATGGCCGCCACACAGGTGGCGCCGCCCATCGGCACGAACAGCGACAGCGTGACATCGGGCAGGCCGAGATTGGCGATGAAGTCTTCCGCGATACCGCCGCCCGGGAAGTACGGAACGATGCCGTCGATATCGCGCGGCGACAGCCCCGCGTCCTCGATCGCCCTCAGGCTGGCTTCGAGCTGCAGCGCCAAGCCCGATTTGCTCGTGCCGCGCGAATAAGCCGTCTCACCGATGCCGCTGATCGCCGCCTTGTCGCGGAGCGGATGCGCCATGTTCATTTCCTCCGGTTTGCATCTTGCCTGAAGCCGGAGGGGAGGCAATGCGGTTGGATGATTGGACCAGCCACGATCCGATCAGCGATATCAGTCGGCGCGGATGTTGCCGGCGATGACGACTTCCTTCCAGCGAATCAGCTCGCCTTTGATGAGATCGGTGTAGGCAGCGGCTCCCAAGGTGCCAGGCCGCACACCGATCTTGGCGAAGGCTTCCTTCACCTGAGCGCTCTGCAGAGCGGTAGAGACCTCCACTTCCCAGCGTTTCGTCAGATCGGGCGGAAGGTCGGCCGTGGCCGAGAAGCCGAACCAGTTGGTGGTCACGACGTTGGCGATGCCCGCTTCGCGGAAGGTTGGGACATCGGGCAGGCTGGGCGAGCGCTGATCCTCGCTGACCGCCAGTGGCCGCATGCGGCCCGAGGTGAAGTATCCAATCGCCGTCGGCAGGCTTTCCATCAGGGCGGTGATCTGTCCGCCCAGAAGGTCGTTCATTGCAGGCGCCGAGCCGCGATAGGGAATGTGAACGAGTTGCACGCCGGCGGCCCGCGCCAGCACCTGGCCGGTGAGATGGTTCATCGTCCCGTTGCCGCCCGAGCCATAAGTGACCTCACCCGGCTTGGCCTTTGCCAGCTCGATCAGCTGGGCAACCGATGTGATCGGCGACGACGTGTTCACCGCGAGCACGGTCGGGAAAGTGCCAACCAGATGGATGTGCGTGAAATCGGCCAAGGGATCGTAGGGCACGTCCTTGTAGAGCACCGGCCCGATACCGTGCGAGGCGGCACTCGACATCATCACCAGATGAGTGTCGCCCTTCCCCTTGGCCACGATGTCGGCGCCCAACATGCCACCGGCGCCCGGCTTGTTCTCGACCACGATCGGCTGACCGAGGCGTGCGCCATAGTATTCGGCCAGGGTACGCGAGAGGATGTCGGCGGCGCCGGCCGGCGGAAAGTTGACGATCCAGCGGATCGGCTTGGACGGCCAGGTCGACTGCGCCCACCCGGTTTTTGCAAGGCTGATACCGGAGGCTGCGGCGGCTGCCGCTGCGATCAGTGTTTGCCGTCGTGAGAGCATGGAGTTCACCGGTCCTCTGCCGCCGCCTGAGACTGTAAATGGCGCACGGCGTGGTGCAACATGCGTGCCGGGTAACGTTTGCGACAGGATTGACGATGGATTTCGACGTCGTATTGCGCGAGGTGCGCCTTCCCGGCTCCAAGCCGGGTCAACCGGCGACCGATATCGGCGTCAAGGATGGCAAGATCGCCGCCATCGCTGCCAAACTGGGGGGCAAGGGCCGCGAGGAGTATCAGGGCGGCGGGCGGCTGGTCTGCTCCGGTTTCGTCGAAACCCACATCCATCTCGACAAGGCCTGCATCCTCGGCCGCTGCGATCACACGACGAAGCGCATGCCGCACCTTGCGATGGAGCGCGTGTCTGCGGTCAAGCACACCATGACCGTCGAAGATGTAATCGAGCGCGCCTCCACCGCCATCGAGAAGTGCATCAGCCATGGCGCGACCCGCATGCGTCCTCACTGCGAGGTCGACCCCAAGATCGGCATGCGTGGCTTCGAGGGCGTGAAGGCACTGGTCGACAAATACAAGTGGGCGATCGACATCGAGCTCTGCGTCATGCCGCAGGAAGGCCTGACCAACAATCCCGGCACCGACGAACTGATGGTCGAAGCACTGAAGAACGGCGCGAAGGTCGTCGGCGCCGCGCCCAGCTATGACAGCGACAGCTCGGCGCAGATCCGCCGCGTCTTCGAGATGGCGCGCGAGTTCGACGCCGACATCGACATGCACGTCGACAGCGGTCCTACGGCCGATCACCTCGACACGCTGCTGGTCTGCGAGCTCGCCGAAAAGCACAAGTGGGGTGGCCGCGTTGCCGTCGGCCATGTCGGCAAGCTGTCGACCATGCCGTTCAAGGATCTCGACACGGTCGCTCGGCGGATGGCCGATGCCGGCGTTGCCGCCACCGTGCTGACCGCGACTGACCTCTATCTCGGTGGGCGACACACCGACCACAACGTACCGCGTAACGTCGTCGACCTGAACTTCCTGACCGAGCGCGGCGTCACTTGCTCGATCGGCTCGAACAACATCCTCAATCCCTTCACGCCGTTCGGCGACGGCCAGCTGCTGCGCCAAATCAACATGCACGCCATCGTCACCCAGCGCGCCAACGACGACGAGGTGAAGACGCTCTGGGACATGGGCACATCGTCCGCCGCCAAGTTGATGCGCAAAGACGACTACGGCATCGCCGTCGGCGGACCCGCCGATCTGGTGGTACTGGATGCGCCCGACGAAGTCATGGCGCTGCGCACGATCGCGCCCGTGCTGGCCGCTTTCAAGCGCGGCCGGCGCACCGTGACGCGCGAACCCGTGAAGCTGCACCGGCCCTAGCTTTCAAAGAACAAGATTTCAAGGAACAAGAGGAACTCATGTCCAATCGTGAATTGCTGGCGCTGTCGTCCGTCGAGATGCGCCGCCGTATCGGCACCAAAGAGATCTCGCCGGTCGAACTGCTCGAGGCCTGCCTGCGCCGCATCGAGGAGATCAATCCCGCGGTCAATGCCGTGACCGCGATGTGCGTGGCGCGGGCCCGCAAGGAAGCCAAGGCCGCGGAGACTGCGGTGCGCCGCGGCGAGGAACTACCGCTGCTGCATGGCCTGCCGACCGGCATCAAGGATCTGGAGGAGACCAAGGATCTTCTCACCACCTACGGCTCGCCGCTCTATCGCGACTACGTGCCGGCCTACGACAACGTCATGGTCGGCCGTGTGCGCGCCGCCGGCGCCGTCGTCGTCGGCAAGACCAACGTACCGGAGTTTGGTGCGGGCTCGAACAGCCGCAACCCGGTGTGGGGCGCGACCGGCAATCCGTTCAATCCGACGCTGAATCCCGGCGGCTCCTCCGGTGGCTCGGCGGTGGCGCTGGCGACCGACATGCTGCCGGTCTGCACCGGCTCCGACACCGGCGGCAGCCTGCGCAATCCCGCGGCGTTCTGCGGCGTCGTGGGCTTCCGGCCCTCGCCCGGCATGGTGGCGGTGGAACGTCGCGCCATGGGCTGGACGCCGATCTCGGTTCTGGGCCCGATGGGCCGCAGCGTCGCCGACCTCTGCCTGCTCTATGC
>Ga0075366_10001599_pt1 | contig 11333 bp, 10 predicted proteins | sample EndMethybrTD3031_FD_72351 | JGI IMG/M metagenome (GOLD analysis project Ga0075366, IMG submission 72351) | Populus endosphere microbial communities from Tennessee, USA - Endosphere MetaG P. TD hybrid TD303-1 | ecosystem: Host-associated > Plants > Roots > Endosphere | place: USA: Tennessee... | reverse complement strand
GACGAGGACGTGAGATGAAGAAGTTTGCGCTGGGGGACGTCGTCAACAGTGACAAGGGCCGCCGCGGCGTCGTTCGCGCCGCCTTCAAGTCGCGGGAAGGCCAGCAGTTCTATGCCGTCGAGAAGGACGGCGCGATGGACTATCTGGAGGAAGACCGGCTGAGCCCGGCGCCGCGCGTCGAGCTCGCGGCCTAAGTCCAGCTCATTTTCTACTCTCACTTGCGAGCCGGTCGAGACGCTCCGCGAAGGGATCGTCTCCGCTCGCAATGCGATCATTCGTGATCAGCAGCAGGCGATCGCCGCCTGCCGCCGCGTCCCAGCGTGGCAGGTCGGGGCCGTTGGGATCGCCGCTCCTGGCGAAGTTGATCCAGTAGCTGCGCATGCGGCTTGCGAGCTCGCGATCGCGCCGCGAGAAGATGCCGGCACCGGGCACGCCTTCCACGCCGAAGATGAACTGCAATTCCCGCCCGTGACCGCCCTCCGGATTGGTGCGCCGGGCCTCCGGCACGTAGGCGAAACGATAGCGGAAGGTCAGCGCGCCGCTTGCGGCGTGCAGACGAGCCAGCAGTCTCACCGGCTCGGAGAAGACCTTGTCGGTATAAAACCTTGCCGCAAGGTCCGAAGCTCTGGCGAGGTCGGGATAGAGCTTGGGCAGGTCATCGCTGGTGATGCCAGACGATGCAAGCGCCTCCGCGATGTCAGGTTCGCTGTCGAAATCCGTCTCGTCATCGTTGGAGCCGATGATCAGGGGAATCCGCCCTTCATGCCCGGCCGCAAAACCTGCGGCGATATCTTCCGTCACGAGGCGTCCATCGATCGTTGGCGCAAAGCCGTGCGGGAATTTCGCGAGCAGCTTCGTTTCGGCGGCAAGCAGCCGTATGGCCTGGATCGTACGCGCGTTGATCTCCTTGCCATCAGGGCCGAGCGTCGCGACGAATTGCCGGCCCCAGGCCTCCGCCTCCTGCCGCGAGCGCAGGCGCGCCCGGCCGGGCACCGATTGCAGGATGGCCTTCTGAAACAGATCACGCACCTCGTTGCATAGCATCAACAGCGCGATCGACGTCGCGCCCGCGCCACTACCGAACAGGGTGACGTTCCCGGGATCGCCGCCGAACGCTGCGATGTTGTCGTGGACCCAATGCAACGCCGCGATCTGGTCCATCAGTCCGTAGTTTCCGGAGCCGCCTTCCGACAGCGCCGGATGCGCGAGCCAGCCGAGCGCGCCGAGACGGAAATTCACGGTCACCACGATCAGGCCGGCCTGCGCGAGTTTCGCGCCGTCGAACATCGGATCGTTCGCAGTGCCGCCGACGAAGGCACCGTCATGAATGAACACCATCACCGGCAGCGGGCCATCGACGCCGAAGGGACGGAACACGTTGAGCGTGAGGCAATCTTCGCTCGCCTTCGGCAGCGACGGCTGGAGGCAGGGCGCGCCGTACTCATAAGCGGTGCGCATCTCGGAGCTCTCGGCCGTTGCCTCCGGCGGGCGCCAGCGCAGCGGGCCGACCGGCGGCGCTGCATAAGCGAGCCCCTTGAAGAAGGCCACCTCGCCTTCGACGCCGCCGAGCATCTGGCCCTCGCGCGTCAGCGCGAATGGAAACTGTCCGACCTGCTGGGCCATGGCCGAACCGGCGAGGCAAAGGAATCCGGAAACCACTGTGAGCGCAAGCAGGGACCGCATCTTTGGGGGATCTCAATGCGCGGAGAAGCTCCCCGGAAGGTTACGTCTACGACTGACGGAGAAGCAAGCTCCGGCCTTGCTTCTCCCCGCAAGAGCGGGGCGAGGGAGCGCGCCGCGGGCCAGAGCCCAACTTCATCGCAACAGCGGCTAGCCGCCCTTGCCGATGAGCTCCGCCAGCGCGCGCCGCGCGACGATGCCGAGCTCACCAAGAGTGGAGTGTCCCGCTTGCGCCGCCTCGATCAGGCGCTCGGCGATGAATCTGCGGCTGTCGTGATCGCCGCCGTGCGGCAATTGGCGGCACGTCTCCTCCAGGACGACGTCCATGTTCGCTTTCGTCCGCTCACTCAACTCTGTCATGTCGCCCGGTCGGTACGCGTGGCTTGTAACCGCAAGCATACACAGGCGGATCGTGCCTGATTAGACCGGTAAATCACGGCGATTGTGCATCGCGGTGCGTGCATTGAGGTAAGCTTCGCGCGGCCACGATGACGCCGCAAACAGCTACCGAAGATTGCACTTGTTCTGATGACAAGCCCGGCCTGTGGCGATAGCGTGCCGGCAAAACAAAAGCACGGGAGGAATGGATGCCTGACGCAATGGTTGCTGCGCGTGCCTCTGACGCGGCGCGTGGAACACCCCGGCAGGTCGACGTTGCCGTGGTCGGCGCCGGATTTGCCGGCCTTTATCTTCTCCATCGCCTGCGCAAGGCCGGCTTCACGACCGTCGCCCTCGAAGAGGCCGGCGATGTCGGCGGCACCTGGTACTGGAACCGCTACCCCGGTGCGCGCTGCGACATCCAGACCATCGATTACAGCTACACTTTCGATCCGGAACTCGAGGCGGCCTGGACCTGGTCGGAGAAATACGCGACCCAGCCCGAGATCCTGCGCTATCTCGGCTTCGTCGCCGACCGCTATGAGCTGCGCCGCGACATCCGCTTCGGGACCAAGGTCACCGAAGCCAGTTGGGACGAGGCGGCTGAGCGCTGGCAGCTCACCACCGACAATGGCGCGCCGGTCTCCTGCCGCCATTACATCATGGCAACCGGCTGCCTCTCCGCGCCAAAGCCGCCGGAGATCGACGGCGTCAAGGATTTCAAGGGCGAGGTCTATTTCACCGGCCGCTGGCCGCATGACGGCGTCAATCTCGCGGGAAAGCGCGTCGCCGTGATCGGCACGGGCTCGTCGGGCATCCAGTCGATCCCGCTGATCGCCGAACAGGCCGCGCATCTGACCGTGTTCCAGCGCACGCCGAATTTCGCGCTGCCGGCGCACAACGGTCCCGCGCCCTCCGACCGCATGAGCCTGCTGCAAGGCGACCGCGCGGCCTATCGCGAGCAGGCGCGCCAATCGATGGCCGGCGTGCCCTATCCGCAGCAGACGGCCGTGAGCTGGCAACTCAGCGACGCCGAGCGCCGCGCGCGGTTCGAGGAAGCCTGGGGCAAGGGCGATCTCGTCTATATCCTGACGCAACTCTGGGCCGACCAGGCGGTCGATGTCGACGGCAACAGGCTGATCTGCGATCTCATTCGCGAGAAGATCAGCGCCGTCGTGAAGGATCCCGAGACGGCGGCGGCACTGATGCCGCACGACCATCCGTTCGGTGCGAAACGCCCCTGCCTCGACACCAACTATTACGCGACCTACAACCGGTCGAACGTCACGCTGGTCAATCTGCGCCAGGAGCCGATCAAGGCGATCACCGCAGGCGGCATCACCACGGCCAGGCGCAGCGTCGACGTCGACGTCATCGTGTTCGCGACCGGCTTCGACGCCATGACCGGCGCGATCCGCGCGGTGCATCCGATCACCGGGCGCGGCGGCAAGTCGCTGTCGGATGTCTGGGCACAGGGGCCACAGACCTATCTCGGGCTCACGGTCGAGGGCTTCCCGAACTTCTTCATGATCACCGGTCCCGGCAGCCCATCGGTGCTGTCGAACATGGCGGTGTCGATCGAGCAGCATGTCGACTGGGTCGTCGACCGCCTTGCCGCGCTGCGCGATGCCGGCTTCACCACGATCGAGCCGACCGAGGCGGCGCAGGCCGGCTGGAACAGGCACATGGCCGACTGCTCGACGCTGACGCTGCACCGGCTCGCCAACACCTGGTACACGGGCGCGAACGTGCCCGGAAAGGTGCAGGGCGTGATGCCCTATACCGGTGGTGTCGGCCCCTATCGCAGCATCTGCGACGAGGTCGTCAGCCGCGGCATGCTCGGCTTCAGGCTCACGGGCCCAAATGTCGCCGCGCAGTGCAATGACGGCGAGGCGGTGCGGCTGCAACCGGATGTGCGGCTGGTGCTGAACCTGCTGGCAACGCTGAACCTGCCGCCGATCGAATCGATGGGCGCGCTCGGCGCCCGCGCCTTCGTCAACGAGTTCAACAAGGGCCGCCCGGCGGGACGGCCGATCGGCGATGTCGTGGACGGCACGCTGCCGGGCACCGACGGCCCGCTTCCCTACCGTGTCTACAAGCCCGCAGCGCCCGGGCCGCATCCGGTCGTGGTCTATTTCCACGGCGGCGGCTGGGTGCTCGGCGACGAGCAGTCGGACGATCCGTTCTGCCGCGACATGGTGCGACGGACCGGGATGATGTTCGTCAGCGTCGGCTACCGCCATGCGCCGGAGCATCGCTTCCCGACCGCGGCCGAGGACGGCTATGCGGCGACGCGCTGGATCGCCGAGCACGCCGCCGAGCTCGGCGGCAAGCCGGGCCCGGTGCTGGTCGCCGGCTGGAGCGCCGGCGGCAACATCGCCGCCGTCACCTGCCAGCTCGCGCGCGACCGTGGCGGGCCAGACATTGCCGGCCAGCTCCTGCTGTGCCCGGTCACCGACTGCGACTTCGATCGTCCCTCCTACAACGACAATGCGACCGGCTACTTCCTGACGCGCTCGCTGATGGACTGGTTCTGGGACCTCTACTGCTCGCCGGCCGACCGCATTGACCCGCGCGTCTCGCCGCTCCGCGGCAAGGTCGCGGGCCTGCCGCCCGCCTTCGTCGTCACCTGCGAGTTCGACCCGCTGCGCGACGAGGGCATCGCCTATGCCGAAGCGATGGCCGCTGCCGGCGTGCCGGTCCAGCAGCTCAAGGCGCGCGGCCATTTCCACTCGTCCTTCACGATGGTGGACGTGGTGATCACCGGCGCGCCGGGCCGGGTGCAGATGGCCGAGGCCCTGCGGCGCTTTGCCGGGCTTCCGCCGGAGGTCAGCCTCGGCGACGAGCACAGCCACGGTCACACCAGCCCGGGGCACAGGATCGCAGCGGCCGCAAGTTGACTACAATAAGGCAGCCGGGAACCTTTCCCCGACTGCCGCGTTGTGTGCTCATAGCATTGAGATGCAGCGTTTGGATGTAGGCCCCGGCGCGCAGATTTGCGTGCTGGGGTTCTTTTTTGCGTGAGGCCGGGCGATGGGGGACGTGGTTGCGGATTCAAAGGTCGATTTCGGCGCAGTTGCGGCGCTGTATAAATGGCCGTCACTTGCCAACCAGCGCCGGCCGGACCGCGAGTCCTACCAGGTGAGCGAGGGCACGCTCGACGAATGCATCTCGGCGTTCATGCAAAAGCCGGCGGCGACCAGGCATCTCTATGAGATTCGCACGGCGGCGCAGCCGCCGCTGGTCACGGATATCCTCTCGCCCGAGCACATCATCGAGCTCTCGCGCTTGAGAGAATTTCTCTGATTGTGTGCAGACGCCAAAGCTGCACGTGCACGACAAGCTTCATCCACACCCATAGGAACCTTCTTCCGGTTTTTCCCGTTAACGGGGATCGGAAGCCAAGGCGTGAGTGTCCAAGATGCTTAGAGCTGACGTGCCATCTCCGGTCGTGCCCTATGGCGCAGACCAGACCCTGTTCGTGGTGATCGACCGCCGCGACGAGGCCACTGAAATCCGCATCGAGCGGAACGATCTCGAAGTCACGATCAATGAGCTCGTCGCCGGCTGCTTCAACGATCCGATCAAGGTGATCTCGTTCAACACGCTCGAGCACTGGGTGAAGGATATCTCGCCCGAAATCGCCGCCGAAATCCGGGCGCGCTGTGACATCGACCGCATCACGCTTCCCGACTATCTCAGCGATTTCGTCGAGAGCCACACCTGACCGCGCATCGTTGTCGTCGACGCGCTGCAAATCGCAGGCAAAGCCCCGCTCTCGCGGCGTTCGTGGAGGGTCAAGCGCGCCGATACTTGCCGGCGATGACCTCGATCTCGCGGCGGCGTTCGTCGGCGAAGGCCAGGAGCTTTTCGATCGTCAGTGTATCCGTGATCCGTTTGGCGAGCCGCTCGGCACGCGCGGCCTGATCTTCGAGATACTGGATCGTATTCAAGCGTCCGCCTCCCCAAAAGCCCTGAATTGTTGGGCATCCATGGTGCGTGAGAAGCGGCTAACAGGCGGTTAAGCGGCGGCGCCTTGCAGCGACGAAGCGGCCTTACCGCACGACGTCGAGCCTGACATTGGCGAGGCCCTTGTCCACCATGCCGAGCGCCTCGGCTGCGGACGGCGAGATATCGACCACGCGCCCGCGAACGTAGGGTCCGCGATCGTTGACCCTGACGGTCACGAAGCGGCCGGAGGAAACATCGGTGACGCGCAGCTTCGTGCCGAACGGCAGGCTGGGATGGGCGGCGGTCAGCTCGTTCTTGTCGAACCTCTCGCCGCTCGCAGTCTCCGTATCCGAATAGAAGCTGGCGACGCCATGCGAGGCAGTTCGCTTTGCATCACCGTCGGGGATGCGCGCCCGGCTGATCGGCCGTGGATGCAGCGCGGCCACGCGATGCGGCCGCTCGACGGTCGCCTGCCGGTTGGTGCCAAGATCGGCCTTCTGGCGGCCGACCGGAGATTGCGCGCAGGCCGCGAGCGAGGCCGCGCCAATGATGGCGAGCAGCAACCGGAACGAAGTTGCGGGGGAAATCCGGGCACTTTCGGCACGTGCAAAGCGAGACATGATACGCCCCTCCGAACGGCCTCAAGTTTCGGCGGGCAATGAGGGCAGAACCTTGTCGGAAGAAAAGCGGGCCTGAGGCCGGGGTTTTTTCGCAACCCGCTGTGACGATTCCACCACACCGGCGTGTCCTGAATCGGGACAAATCTGCGAAATATCAGCCTGATACGATGCGCCAGACCATCGGGCGCGGTTCCGGTTGAGCATCGCTCGCCTCGGCGCCCCCGTTCAGCAGCCGCGCCAGCTCAAGCCGATAGAGCCTTCGCCAGCCGGTTTTCAGGCTGGCGAGAAAGTCGAGCTCCCGTTGTGTCAGTGTGCCCATGAACCCGATCCGGTTTCGAGAGGCGCCGTCAGCCGACGAGGCCTGGCATCGGTCTGACGTCGGCGCTGCCGGGGAAGACCGTCTCGGCGAGCACCTTCTCCTCCACGCGCAGATGATCCCTGAGCAGACCCTTCAGCACGGCGCGCAAGTCGGTGGTCGGCTTGAGATCGCGGTCCTCGAACAGCTGCGCCGGCTTCAGGCCCGGCCAGTCCGCGATCACGCGGCCACCGGCGAGCCCGCCACCGATGAGGAAGGCGACCGTGCCCGTACCGTGGTCGGTGCCCTGCGTGCCGTTGATGCGGGCGGTGCGGCCGAACTCGGTGACGACCACGACCACCGTCTCGCGCCAGGCTTCGCCCATGTTGGTCTCGATCGCGGCGAAGGCGCCGTCGAGCGCGCCGAGCAGATTGTAGAGCTGGCCCGAGGCTGCGCCTTCGGCGATGTGCGTGTCCCATCCGACGAAGCCCATGGCGCCGACGCGCGGGCCGTCGGGCTTGGCAAGATAGCGCGCGGCGGTGCCGGCCGCTTCGGCGAAATAGGCGCGCACGCGTGCGATGCCGGGAGGCGCCAGCGTCGGATCGTCCGACATCGGATCGCCGGTCCCCACCGCTCCGTCGAGCGAGGCGAGCTTCATGCGCGCCTGAAGCACGCTCGCAAGCTTCGGGTCGGTGTGCTGGTAGAGATCGAGCAGGCGATTCTGCGTGTCCTGGCTTGCCGGCAGGAGTTTCTGCGGCACCCATGTCATGACCGGCGCTGAGCCGCGCACCACCAGCGGCGTCACCGAGCCGATGCCGAGCGCGCGACTGCCGCGCGGATCGACGCGGCCGCCGGATTCCAGCGCGAGCAGCGCGCGGTTGAGCCATCCCGATGCGGTCGCGCCGGGTCTGGTGAACCCGCTCTCGAGCACGTCCTGGCCGTCGAAATGCGAACGCTCGCGATAGGGCGTCGCAGTGGCGTGGACGATCGAGGCCTTGCCGCTCTTGTAGAGCCTGTGCAGGTTCGGCATCGCCGGATTGAGCGCGAAGAAGGCATCGAGCGGCAGCGCCGGCGACTTGCCGTCCAGCACCAGCGCGCGATCGCCGCGCAAGGAGATCCAGTCGGGATCGCCGACCGGCGCGACCGCACCGAGACCATCGAGTGCGCCGCGCAGGACGATGACGAGCAGGCGTGGATCGCGCCCTTCGGCGCGCGCGATCCGCGGCATCTGACTCCAGGCGAACAGGGTGCCGGAGCCGATCAGAAGCTCGCGCCGCGTGGGCAAATGATTGTCCGAGCCCATGGTCACCTCCTCTGGAAATCCGCCGACATGAACAGCAGCGCGAGCGCCTGCTGCCGGCTTTCGGCGCGGCCAACCGCCTGCTTCACCTCGGGCGCGATCTCGGATCCGAAGACGTCTTCGATGATGACTTGCGGATCGGCCATGCCGGTGATGCGTTCGGCAAAATAATTGGCGACGTCGAGCCGCCGGCCGACCCCGTCGATCCAGCTCGCCTCGTCGTCCGGATAGCCCTTCGGCGCCGGCGGGCGCCACAGCGCCTCGCCGAGAAGTTCCTGGCCGCCGGTGTAGCGGACAGGATCGACGCTCGTGATGCCGGTTGCGCGGACCATGCCGACCACCCATTCGCCGGGACGCTTCAGTTTTAACGCCGGCCCGCGCCAGGCCTCGTCCGACGACACCATGGCGATCGCGACCTGCTTGAGATCGCCTTCGGTGTCGCGAAAGGTCTTCGCCATCTGCGCCACCAGCGCCGGCGGCGGCTCGTCGGCGACGAAATGGCGCGCGAGCTTCGTTGCGACATGGGTCGCCGTCGCCGCATGCGCGGCGAGATCGCGCAGCACGGCGCGGCCCTGCTCTGCGTCCTCCTGCTCATAGCGCTTGCCGAGCACCGTCTGTGCGCCGGGTTCGTGCAGCCGCGGATTGAAGGTGAACGCGCCGCCGTGCTCGGGATTGTCGCCGGGCGGAACGAGCGTCCATCCCGTCATAACATTGGCAAAGCTGATCACGTCGTCCTGGGTGTAGCCGGTGCGCACACCTAGCGTGTGCAGCTCCATGATCTCGCGCGCGATGTTCTCGTTGAGGCCGCGGCTGCGGTTGATGCCGGCGGTCGAGTTCGCGCCCATCGAGGCGAGATTGTCGAGATAGAACAGCATCGCCGGATGGCCCTCGACGGCCAGCAGGAGATCGACGAAGCGGCCGAGTGTGTTGGCGCGTACGGCTTCGCGCTCATAGGCACCGGACATGCTCTGGATCTTGTTGGCCGAAACGCAGAAATGGTTGGACCAGAACCACACCAGCCGCTCGGCGAAGCCGATGTCGGCTGCGAGCGCAGCCTCGGTGCGCAGCTTGGCTTCCTGCAGATAGATCGGACGCCCGGGATCGGGAATGGCCTCGGCCGCTTGTTTGGCCGCCATCTCGGCGGCGTCCTTGTCGGCACTCTGGCCCTGTGCCTGTCCTTGCGTCTGATCTTCGGACATGACGGGCGCCGCAGCCATCTGCTGCTTCTTGGCCTGCTGCTGCGCCTGTTTGGCGCGGGCCGTGCGCCGCGCATTGGCGTCGGCCACGGTGCGGTACGCCTTTGCGCTGCTGGGAAGGGCGGCCGCGGCGGTCAGCACCAGCGGCCTGTCGAGTTCGGCGATCAGCGCGCCGCGCGGGTCGGTGCCGACGGCGGCGATCGATCCCGGTCGCGGCCCCATGCCGAAGCGATGAAGCGCCAGCACAGAATCGGCCTTTGCGGAATTGCTCATGGCGAACGCCCAATTCTTTCGCGCCTGCCGGTGGCGCCTTGCTAGGCTACGATCCGTAATGCTACGTAACGTAGCATTGGCGGTACGGGCCGACAAGCGGAGATTGAGGCACTGCCATCAAGAACTCGGGAGCCGCCGGTCTGACGGACGGGCGGCTCCAACAATCCTAGAAGTTGGGCCCGAGCGCGATCTTGGTGATCGTGCCGTTCCTGACGCCGATGCGCCACTCCGCCGAGCCGTTCGCGAACTGGGCGATGTAGATGTCGCTGTCGAGCGCGGTGACGCCGCGGAACGAGACCGCACGCAGCGCCCCGAGTCGTGCCAGGATCGCCTGGTCGAACGGAAGCTGCTGCCGGGTGATGTCGGCGACTTCCGACGTCATGTGCTCGTAATCCGGCTGGCCCTTGCCGACGCCCTCGATATAACGGCGCAACATCTCCTCGCCGTTGGCGATCGGAACGGCGCGGCGCGCGGCACGTCCCGGCTTTGCACCGATGTTCGAAGCCTCGACGTTGTGGAAGCGCGTCTGCCGCCCCGGCATCAAGACTTCGAGGCACCGCCCCGACTTGTCGGCGATCACCCAGGGATTGTTGACGGTGGTCGTCGCCGCCCAGGACATGTTTGGCCTGACGACACTCTGCGCCTTGCGCTCGCCGTTCGCATCGAGATTGAAGACCTGAATGTCGTCGCCCATCTCGTTGTAGACCATGATCCGGATCGGCGAAGTGCCGGCGTGGCCGCGCACATTCGCCTCCTCCGCGCAAGGCACGATGCCACCGAGCTCGTCATTGCCGTCGGCGCGGAAGATGACGTCGCCGGCCTTGCCGTCGGGCTCGAGCAGCAGGCGGAATTCCGCCGTGCCGTTCTCGAACTTGGCGCCATAGATGTCGTAGCCGCCAGGCCCGACGCCGCGGAAGAACAGCGACTCCACCGGGCCGAGAGCGACGAACGTCGCGTGCAATTCGTCGACCTGACGGTGGACCTTGGCAGCGAGCGGCGCGCTCATCCGATCGTAATTCGGCGTGCCGTGGCGCAAATCCTCGATCCCGCGCAGGATCATCTCCTTGCCGCCGGCGACCGGGACCTGCTCGCGGAAGCGATCCGGCACTTCCGCGACACGGCGCGCGAAGTCGGCCTCGATCGCCTGCGCCACAGCCGCGTCGATCCGCGGCGCGAGACGGGCGCCGAACACCGCGTTCTGGACCAGCACGCGCGAGACCTTGGCCTGGTCGTCACGCAGGAAGACCAGGAGATTGTCGCCATGGATCGAGAAGACGTCGGCACCTTCGGCGAGGAGCGCCGCCCGACCCTGCACGGTTTCCTGCACCTGGAGCCGATCCCCGTCGCGGCGCACGGTGAGCACGCGGTTCGGCGCGACCCTGTACCAGCCGACATACTGGTCGAGCGATACGGAATCGGTGGCCGCCGTCGGCACCTCGGCGACGCGACGTGCGCGAATGTCGCGGCCGTTCATGCGCAGCATCAGCTCCGCGGAGCGGCGCTCCGCGTCGAGCGGAAACGTGATCTCGCCGGACGAGGCGGCGTAGGACGCGGTGCCGTCATTGCCCACCGCCAGGCGCAATTTGCGCTGCCCGGTGAGCTGGCCATAGAGTTCGTCGCCCTCGCGGAAGATCGCGAAC
>Ga0075366_10001593_pt1 | contig 11353 bp, 14 predicted proteins | sample EndMethybrTD3031_FD_72351 | JGI IMG/M metagenome (GOLD analysis project Ga0075366, IMG submission 72351) | Populus endosphere microbial communities from Tennessee, USA - Endosphere MetaG P. TD hybrid TD303-1 | ecosystem: Host-associated > Plants > Roots > Endosphere | place: USA: Tennessee... | reverse complement strand
TATCTAGGCCAACAAAGTGTGTTGATGTAGAGGAGCCGTGCATATGCAGGCAGTATACCGCTTATACTTGCATCTGAGCAAGTTTTTATAGAGTGGTCAAAATTTCACAGCCCTTGGAGGTAACTAGAATCGTGTGCTCAAACTGCGCAGACCAGCTACCATCCTGAGTAAGGAGCGTCCAGCCGTCGCGGGCCTGGTAAATTTCATGGCTGCCAAGTGTAGTGATTGGCTCAATAGCGATGGTCATACCAGTTTTAAGGACAGGTCCTTTGCCAGCGTGGCCATAGTTAGGAATCTCTGGATCTTCGTGCAATTCCACACCAACGCCATGCCCTACGAGTTCACGTACGATTCCAAGCTTGTACTTACGAAGCGTGCGTTCAATCGCAGCCGAGATATCCCCTACCCTTGCGCCTGCTTTAACCTGACGAATACCGTCATATAATGCACGCTCTGTACCCTCAAGTAACCGCTTAGTTTCTGGAGTCAGTTTGTTGCCAACGCAAACAGTAATCCCAGAGTCAGTAAGCATGCCTTTGTATTTAACGCCAAAGTCATAATTTACTACATCACCGTCTTTGAACGGAATCTCGTTAGGAATGCTGTGCTGCACCTGGTTGTTTACTGATATGCAGATAATATCTGGGTAGCCATAGTAGCCCAAAAACGCTGGCTCACCGCCAATACGTTGTAGTTCTTGCTTCGCAATAGCGGACATGTCCTTAGGTGTAAGGCCTGCCTTGGTCTCTTCGCGGAGCTTTGCAAGCACAGTCGCAAGCATTCTACCGCTTTCGCGCATCGCTGCAATCTGTTCGTCCGTCTTTGGCTCTAGAGTTGGCATAGTAAGTCCTATCCAATGGCTTTTAAGATGTCGTCATGCACAATACGTGGGTCTTTTGAGGCATCAATGTTGTAAACTTCAACATCCTCTTTCTTGAAGTATTCAAGAATAGGAAGCGTCACAGTACGGTATTCGTTAAAGCGTTTTGCAATTGCTTCTTCGTTGTCGTCTTGGCGACCACGAGACATCAGGCGCTTGCGAACTACATCCTCTGATGCGTCAAGATTCACAACAGCCGTAAGCTTTAGGCGGCCGCTGTGGACCTGATCCATGAGCCAGTCTCCCTGTGGGATAGTTCGCGGAAATCCATCCAGGACAAATTCTTGGTCAGCAGCGATCAGATTGAGGACGGTGTCCAAAATCTTGATCATCTCTTCGTCGCTCAAGAGTTTACCCTCAAGCATCTCATGACGGCGCTTACCTGTTACTAATACGCGCAGAATTTCGCCCGTAGATATCCAGGCGTAACCGTGTTCGTCCGCAAACATCTTGCCTTGCATACTCTTACCCGAGCCTGCAACGCCGGTCAAAATAATCATTAAGCGAGCTTCTCCTTTACGAGCTGAGCAATGCGAGAACCGTCAGCTTGACCAGCGGTCTTCTGCTTAACAGCGCCAATAGCCTGACCCATCGCTTGTGGGCCAGATACATTTAGCTCAGCAATTACAGCCTCTACAATTGCGACTAATTCTTCGTCGGATAATTGTTTTGGCAAATATTCTTCGATAACGGCTTTTTCGCGCAGTTCAGTATCTGCACGTTGTTGGTCGCCACCCTTAACATAAAGATCAGCGCTCTCTTGACGCTTCTTAGCCTCCTTGGCGAACAAAGCGGTAATAGTCTCGTCATCGAGGCCGGTCTCACGCAGCCCCTTCTCTACCTCAGCATAGAGGATGACACTTTTTAGGCCACGAAGAATCGTGGCCCGTTCGCGGTCTCCACCGAGCAAGGCTTTTTTCAGGTCTTGCTCTAGTTGCTGCTTAAGCATCGTTCTTAGCGTTGACCGAGTTTAATCTTCTTTAGCTTCAAGCTTTTGCGCTGCTGGCGAACAATAGCCTTAAGGCGGCGCTCACGCTTGCTGATTGGCTTCTCAAAGTATTGAGCTGCCTTAACTACAGGGATAGTACCTGCTTGCTGTACCTTGCGGTTAAAACGGCGAAGCAAGTTCTCTGGTGATTCTTTTGCGTCTTTACGTGTAACTTGTATCATTTCAAATCCTATTCTACCGTAACAGAGATGACTTTGCAACTCTATTAGAGTAATTGTTTCTTTTGCTGAGTAGCGCGCTGGCTCTTGAGTACAATGCTCTGCAATTCCTTGAAAATTGGGAACTGCTTGTTGGTGTGGTAGATCTTGGTGTTACCTTGTTTTTCTGAAACTAGAAAACCAACTTTTTCGAGACGCTTTAACTCGCGCTGGATGTTTCCAGCGTCTTCTTTAATGAGCTTAGCTAAGCCCCGGACATGCGTCTTGAAATCGGGGTACTTGGCATAGATCACTATGATCTTTCGTCTAACTCGTGAGGTGATAAATACGTCTAACATAAGCTTGATATTGTTATTCAAACAACGTGAACAAAGTATAGCTCCTCTCAGGAGTGTTTTCAACCCTGAAGTTTCTGTTTTATGGGACAAAGACCATATAATACAACGTATGCAATATGTGGAGGTCCTTGTTGCCGGCGCATCGTATCATGGCGATGAAGCCCTAACTTACAGCTCTGAAGAAGAGTTGTCCGTTGGTAGTATCGTGCTGGCACCACTCCGCAACAAGCAAGTCTTGGGCGTGGTGACTGGTGTCGTAAAACAGCCTGAATTTAAAGTAAAACCAATCAGAAGCAAGGTCGATCTCCCTCTATTACCGACTCAATTAATCGACTTAATGTTCTGGACTAAGCAGTACTACCCCAGTCCTTTCGGCGTAATTACCCAGCAGTTCCTGCCGAAGGAGCTACCCAAAAAGCCTGTTGAGGCTGCAGTCATCGAAGACAAGGCAACAATTGAACTGCCGACACTTACCACAGATCAAGAACAGGCCATCAAAACCATAGATGGCGCTGGCACCTATTTACTGCATGGAGAAACTGGAACCGGTAAGACTCGAGTATACATTGAACTTGCCAGGCAAAGTCTAAAGGCTGGCAAGTCAGCCATAATACTCACTCCAGAGATTGGCCTAACTTCTCAGTTAGCAAATGATTTTCGAGAGGTATTCCATGATCGAGTACTAGTCATCCATTCCCAGCTTACAGAAGTAACTCGCCAACGGCTTTGGGTCTCGATACTCAAGCAAGACGAGCCACTCGTTATCGTAGGCCCCCGCTCCGCCCTCTTTAGCCCGCTACGCTCCATCGGCTTCATTGCGATAGACGAAGCCCACGAGACAGCCTATAAACAAGACCAAAGCCCTTACTACCATGTATCCAGAATAGCCAGCAAGCTCGGAGAGCTATATAACGCTCCTGTCGTATTGGGATCAGCAACGCCACTCGTAACAGACTACTTTATGGCCGAGGCACGCAAAAGGCCCATTATCCGCATGGAACAAACAGCTCGCGGCAACACCATGGACGAGAATAAAGTAACCGTTATTGATCTGCGTGATCGTAGCAAATTTTCCAAAAAATCCTACCTCTCGGACGAATTGATCACCGCTACCAAAAATGCGCTACAACGTGGTGAGCAAACACTATTGTTCCTCAATAGACGCGGCACAGCGCGAGTCGTATTCTGCGAGCAATGTGGCTGGCAGGCTGCCTGCCCTCATTGTGACCTGCCGCTTGTTTATCATGGCGACACACACATGATGCGCTGTCATAGCTGTGACTATAAAGCCAAAAGTCCGGTAAGTTGTCCTGAATGTCACAACGCTTCTATCGTATTTAAGAGCATTGGAACTAAGGCAATCGTGGAAGATGTGGAGCGTCTCTTCCCTGATGCTCGTGTAATGCGTTTTGATACTGACAACAAAAAGTCCGAACGAATAGAGCAACATTACGATGCAGTGCGAGACGGTGACATTGATATTATTGTTGGCACTCAGACACTAGCTAAAGGACTCGACCTACCAAAATTGGGTGTTGTGGGCGTGATTATCGCCGATACTAGTCTGTATTTTCCAGACTTCAGTGCCCAAGAACGCACCTATCAGCTCCTCAGTCAGGTGCTAGGCCGCGTAGGTAGAGGGCACCGCAATACCCAGGCGGTGCTTCAAACCTATGCGCCAGATAGTCCACTGCTTGAGGCTATCCTCAAAAAAGACTGGCAAACCTTTTATCATCGGGAACTTGATGAGCGTAAAGCATTCATGTTTCCTCCCTATTGCTATCTTCTTAAGCTAGCTTGTCGCCGAGCTACTCAAAAATCTACCGAAACGGCAGCAAATAAATTTGTAGATGAGCTTAACCGAAGCGGCCTGCGTATTCGTATAGAAGGCCCTGCCCCCGCCTTCCACGAACGAGTACAAAATAAGTTCCAGTGGCAAGTTGTAATCAAAGCGAAGGATAGAGGTGAACTATTAAAAGTCATCGCCATGTTGCCGAGCGGCTGGTCATACGATATTGATCCAATGAATCTCTTGTAGCAAGAGTCTGTCCTTACCTCTAAAAATAAGATATACTCTCTGGTAATGGACAAAAACGATATCATTTCTTTGCCTAATAAACACCTCCGCCAACGTTCCAAAAAAATCGGAATTGTGAGCGATGAAGTCAAAAAACTCTTAGAGGATATGAAGTCAGCTACTATCGACTGGGAAAATAGTCGGCAGCATGAAGTCGGCGTAGCTTTAGCTGCTATTCAGGTTGATCAACCTCTTAGAATTGTCGTAGTACGTAATAATTTCGACAACAAAGAAGACAAAACTTTTACTGTATTTATTAACCCAGAAATTACTAAATACGAAGGGCGAATTGAACAAGATTTCGAAGGCTGCCTGAGCGTACCCGATGTCTACGGTAAAGTGCCTCGCTACTCCAAAGTACGAGTGCGCGCCCAAGACGAAAATGGTCGCTATTTCCGTGTTACAGCAGAAGGCTTCTTGGCTCGAGTTTTCCAACACGAGATTGACCACACCAACGGAATTGTATTTATTGATCGCATTAAGGACGACCCAGATGCTTTCTTCCGCCTCCGCGAAGATGGCCATCTAGACAAACTCGACTATGAAAAAGATGTCCGAGACAATCACATTCTTTGGTAGTGGCCCCGTAGCCGCCGCCAGCTTGCGCCTGTTAGCTCAGAGCTTCAATATTGAAGCTGTTATCACCAAGCCACGTCCCGCTCACCACAAAGGCTCTGTGCCAGTCCTAGAGGCCTGCGAAGAACTTGGTCTAAAAGTGTTTACTGTCACTGACAAGAAAACCCTCAAAGAGCTCTTTTCTGAAAGGCCAGTTCAAAGTAGAGTAGCCGTACTTATCGACTTTGGTATTATCGTACCCCAATCAATAATCGACTATTTCCCGTTAGGCATAGTGAACAGCCATTTCTCTTTGTTGCCTGAGTGGCGTGGTGCCGACCCCATAACCTTCTCTGTACTAAGTGGACAAAAACTCACTGGTGTCAGTCTCATGATGTTAGTGGCAGGCATGGACGAAGGTCCACTAATTGCCCAGGGGCCATATCAACTTACACCAGACATTACCACGCCTGCCCTAACCGACGACCTTGTCGAGCTCAGCTACGAAATGCTAGTCGAGATATTACCAAAGTATGTGGATGGCAGCATTGCCCCATACGACCAAGATGAAGATAAGCCAATTACCTACTCAAGAAAATTGAGCAAGGCAGACGCTATTGTCGATTGGTCCAAACCTGCAGCACAAATCGAGCGTGAAGTACGTGCCTTTACCGGCTGGCCCAAAACTAAGACCAATTTCCAAGGTCTCGAAGTTGTTATTACTAAATCACATGTAATAGAGAGCTCTGGTACTCCTGGATCAACTACCATAGTAGATAAGCAGCCAGTCGTTTTTTGCGGCAATGATGCGCTGGTCCTAGACATGCTCAAACCTGTCGGCAAAAAAGAAATGACCGGCGAAGCATTCCTCGCCGGTTATAAAAAACAGTTCTTAGGCCAGTCCTAGTAGCCTGGAGCTGGTGGCTGCTGAGGCCCTTGTTGTGGTGGATAACCGCCCTGTTGTAGCGGCTGGCCCTGATAGCCTGCTGTTGGCTGCTGCGGATAGGGCTGCTGGTACTGCTGCGCAGGCGCTGGAGGCATTGCTGGATTCTGTGGCGGCATCTGTTGCTGCATTGCAGCCTGAGCCTGCTGTTGGCTGCTGGCAACAATCTGAGGTGCTACCTGCTTAATTTCGAGTTTTAATTTCTCGAACTCTGCTGCTACAACATCCTTATAGTTCGGGAAGTTAGACTCCAACCACCTAAGCGCACCAGCTTCGTCATTGCGATTAATGAATTCTTCAAACTCATTAAGCTGTGCATCTGTCATTTGCTTAGCAAGTTCCATACCTACGCGCATTTCAAGCGTTTCGTAAATGTGGGCCAGCATCTTCTTCTTTTCTTCGGGAGGAAGGCTGCCTAAGCCAAGTTCTTGTAATAGGTTGTCGTCTAGCTTTATCATATTGACCTCATTGTAACACGTGCAGATTAGGGCTGCCACATCCCTGTTAGTGACTACTACCGCTACAGAGTGCGTGCAACAGTTTCACGAGTGAATACTTCGATACGATCACCTTCTTGCAGTTCAAGACGACCCTGGATACGCAACTCGACACCACACATCTCGCCTTCGAGTACTTCCTTAGCATCTTGAGGACCACGCTTAAGATTGGTAACCTCAACTTCTGCCAGCTGCTTATCATCACGAGTGACACGTGCGAGTGCTGGAGCGACAAGCTTGCCCTTAGTAACCTCGCCACCACAGATAATGTCGGTCTTGGTAGTCTTAAAGACACCCCTAACCACTAAGCGGCCGAGATCAGTCTCAACAATTTCAGGTGGAAGAAGCTTGGTCATTTCTTCCTTAACGTCATCAATGAGTTCGTAGATGATGTTGTAGATACGAATTGATATCTTATCGCGGTTTGCGAGACGCTTAATGTTAGTAGGAGCTGTGACGTTAAAACCGTAGATGATCGTATCACCGCTCGTTGCCAAATGCAGGTCATTCTCGGTAATCGAGCCAACACCTGAGCTTACAACATGTACAGCAACATCCTCAGTGTCTAAGGCTTTAAGGCTATCGACAACAGAAGTCAGGGAGCCCTGTACGTCAGCACGAATGATCACATTCAATTCATTAACCTGGTTGTTGCGGTTAATAATGCGAATCAATTCGCTGCTGCTCATGTCGTTACGCGAGCCATTACCCTGCTTGTTATTGGCAGCCTTTTCGGCCGTGCTACGCGCTACCTTCTCATCTTTTACAACGATGAACTCATCACCAAACTCTGGCAAAGACTTAAATCCAGCGATTACTACAGGAGTAGAAGGTGTGGCCTGTTTCAGAACTTCACCACTAGTTGAATCAAGGGTACGAATCTTGGCATATGTTGTGCCAGCTACAATAAAATCGCCAGTCTTTAGCGTACCTTCCTCGATAAGAGCGTTGGCAATAGGGCCCTTACCCTGCTCAAGGTGTGACTCGATAATCAAACCAGTAGCAACACCATCAGTCTCGGCGCGGAAATCTTCCACATCCGAAACCAAAAGGATCATATCTAGCAAGTTATCGATACCTTGACCGGTCTTGGCAGACACTTCAACAATAACAGTATCGCCACCCCATTCTTCTGGGAGCAGGTCATTCTCAGAGAGCTGCTGTTTTACGCGATCTGGATTAGCACCTTCTTTATCAATCTTGTTAAGAGCAACGATCATCTTAACGCCTGCCTTACGAGCAAAACGGATCGCCTCAAGTGTCTGAGGCTTTATGCCATCGTCGGCGGCGACAACAATAATAGCGATGTCAGTAAGATGTGCGCCATGCTCACGGATAGCAGCGAATGCTTCGTGGCCTGGAGTATCTAGAAAAGTAATAGCACGGTCTTTACGTTTAATCTGATAAGCAGAAATATGCTGGGTAATACCACCAGCTTCACCCTTTGCTACCTGTGCACCACGAATGGCATCAAGTAAACTCGTTTTCCCGTGGTCAACGTGGCCCATAACAGCAACCACTGGAGGACGAGGTACAGCCTTATCACTAACTTCTTGCTTTTTATGACGTACAACTTGCTCTTCTTGGGCCTTCTTTGTAAGTTCTACGTCAAGTCCAAGCTCACCCACGATAATTTGAGCGGTATCGATATCGATCCGCTCATTAATCGTGGCCATAACGCCGTTTTTCATAAGCTCGCCGATCAGACGAGTAGCGGGCAGAGAAAGTTTCTCGGCAAGTGCGCCAACAGTAATCATGTCTTCGATTTCAATAGTTCGAGCCATAGTTAGCACTCCCTTCTTGCCGAGTTACGGCGTTAATTTCTTTTTTAGGCTAATTACTTAGCGCTTTTAAGGCTCAAAGCAATCTTACGAGCATCAGTGTCGATGTCGATTACCTTGAACTGCTTCTTTTCGTTGAGCTTGAAGATCTGCTGTGGGTCAACAGTCTCGTCATCGCTCATCTCTGATACGTGTACTAAAGCTTCTACACTAGGTGAAAGCTGTACGAATGCACCAAATGGAGTGATACGAGTGATCTTACCTTCAACGATGTCGCCCTTGTTGAAAGCTTTAACTTCCTTCAACCATGGGTCTTCGGTCATCTGCTTGAGGCTAAGGCTAAGGCGGTCTTTGTCGATCGCGATGATCTTAGCGCTTACAGTATCACCAACCTTCACGTAGTTGCGTGGGTCTTCAACACGCTCCCAGGAGATTTCTGAGATGTGGATCAAGCCCTCAATGCCTTGTACGTTTACGAAAGCACCAAAGTCGATAACACCAGTAACAACGCCTTCTACAACGTCGCCAACCTTAAGCTCAGCAAAACGAGCTTGCATGTCATCCTTAACAGCTTCCTTCTCAGAGAAGATGAGCTTGTTGTCCTTGCGGCTCACATCGAGGATGCGAACGCGAAGTGGCTTGTTGATCAAAGCGTTAAGCTTCTGCAAGATCTCATCCTTGTCAGCACCAGACACCCGTGGGTAGTGGCCAGCTGCAAGCTGAGATACAGGCAAGAAACCGCGAATACCTTCGAGCTCAACTAGCAAACCACCGCGGTTTGCGTCGTAAGGGCTGATCTCGATGATCTCCTGAGCCTCGAACAAACGGCGGAGTTCATCCCAACCGCGATCCTTAGCTGCACGCTTCATGCTCAGCAGTGCGTAACCTTCGTCAAGTTCAGGATCGATAACACTAACTGTTACCTTCTGACCAACTTCTAGGGTCTGACCGTGACCGATCTCGCGACGCATTACAACGCCAACGCCTGCTGCGCCAAGGTCAATCCAGACCTCGTGCTTCTTTACAGAACTAACTTCACCTTCGATAACGTCGCCACCTTCAAGGTGCTTAACGTCACTGCCGGCGAGCAGTTCATCCATTGATATAGTATTTTTTGACATGTTTTCCATGCCTCCTTCGTGATGTATTTCTGTCGGTTAATTGCCTCGAATTAGAAGCATCTTAACCGCAAGATTACCCCTATTATAACTGGTTTGACCCCTTACGTCAAAGGTGGGATACCACGCGATGTCCAGGCATGGTAAACTAAGTGCAACATGTACTTGGGTATCGACATCGGGGGAACAAAAACGCTTGTAGCGAGCCTTACAAATGAAGGCGTTATTAAAGAAAGCTACAAATTCCCCACGCCCAAAAAATATACTGAGTTCCTCAAGGAAATTTCTACAACCGTTGCAAATATGTCTACGAATACATTTATAGCAGTAGGCGTTGCCGCTCCTGGGCGCATAGACCGCGAGACAGGCATTGCCGAAGCGTTTGGCAATTTACCCTGGGAAGACGTGCCAATTAAACATGACATCAAGAAAATAGTCCACGCGCCAGTAGTTATCGACAATGACGCTAACCTAGCTGGTCTCTCCGAGGCAATGTTGCATGAAAATTTTTCACGAGTGCTCTACGTAACCATTAGTACCGGTATAGGCACTGGAGTTATAACAGATCAGGAAATCGACCCTGCGTTTGCCGACTCTGAAGGCGGGCACATACTCCTAGAGCACAAAGGAAAACTACAAAAATGGGAAGACTTTGCTTCTGGTCGGGCAATCGTTAAGCGCTTTGGCAAACGAGCCAGCGACATAGACGATCCAGCCATTTGGAAAATTATCTCCAAAGATATAGCCGTGGGTTTATTTGACCTTATCACGTTCGCACAGCCGGATGCTATCGTCCTAGGCGGAGGAGTCTGTACGTATTTAGACAAGTTCGAAAGCTTTCTTAATGCAGAGCTAGCTCATTTTGAGACGCCATTAACACCTATTCCGCCACTGTTCCGCGCCCAGCGTCCGGAAGAAGCAGTTATCTACGGATGTTTTGAGCTAGCAAAGAGTACTTATGGAAAAACTCGTAGCTAGACTCAAACAAGATTACGAATGGATCACCTTCATGCCTGGGTCAACAGCCAGCTGGTCGCCTCAGGATAAACAGGTAACCTACGAACCATCCGAGGAAATACCCGCCACGTGGTCATTACTCCACGAGTTAGGCCATGCCCTTGCCGCCCACAGCCAGTACGAAAGTGACGTGAGCCTACTTCAGAAAGAGACTGAAGCCTGGGAGAAAGCAGTTGGCATATCTTCAACGTACAAAATAGAGATTAGCGATGAACATGTCCAGGCCTGCCTAGATACTTATAGAGATTGGCTACATAAACGTAGCACCTGCCCCAATTGCACCGGACATGGAGTGCAGCAATCTAAAGCCCTGTACTGCTGCGTTAACTGCCAATCCACATGGACAGTCAGCTCCGCACGCTTCTGCCGTCCATACCGGCTCAAAAAAGCTCTAGCGGCATAAATAAAAGACCCGGCTGCGACGAGCGTCCGGGTCTTTTACGATGTAAGAGCTAATTGCCCTTAAGCAGCGAGATCGAGGTCTTCGCGTGCAACAGTCTTAGTGCGGCGTGAGATACGACCACCCTTACGACCTGCTTCACGAGCTAGATCACGGTTAGCAAAGAAACCACCAGTACGGCCCTTCTTGCCACCCATGGCACCGATCTTTGCGTAAAAGTCAGAACCATACTTCTTCTTGTTTGTAGATGCGGCAGCTTCGCCGCCCTTCTTTGTTCCAGCCATTCTGAAATCCTCCGTTATATCTCTAATACTTCCGCACCCGAGGAACAAATAAAAAAGGCCCACGCCATATAGGCGTTGAACCCTCTAATTCGTCCTCACGAAATTATGCTTATGATAACACGACATTACGCTCATGTCAATAGTAATTGCTTATGTTACCTCTGTAGGGCATATAAAAAGACCCTCTTCAAACGAAAAAGGGTCTTAAAAGATAAAAGCCATCCTATTCGGATGGCTTTTATATAATTCGGCACCGTGCTATTTTCCCAGGGGTGGACCCCAAGTATTGTAACCGC
>Ga0075366_10001592_pt1 | contig 11356 bp, 7 predicted proteins | sample EndMethybrTD3031_FD_72351 | JGI IMG/M metagenome (GOLD analysis project Ga0075366, IMG submission 72351) | Populus endosphere microbial communities from Tennessee, USA - Endosphere MetaG P. TD hybrid TD303-1 | ecosystem: Host-associated > Plants > Roots > Endosphere | place: USA: Tennessee... | reverse complement strand
CTTTCGGGGGGCGTTGTGATGGCGGCATCGTCGGCGGCTTGCGCGATGTCGTCCTTTCACCGCGGTATCGCGGTGTATCGTTTCTTTTCATGAACCTGCACTTCCTCGGCGCCGCCGACGCCGTCACCGGATCGAGGCACCTGGTCGAGATCGGCGACCGCCTCGTGCTGCTCGACTGCGGCCTGTTCCAGGGCTTCAAGACGCTGCGCGAGCGCAACTGGGCACCGCTGCCGGTGCCGGCGCGCGAGATCGACGCGGTCGTGCTGAGCCACGCGCACCTGGACCACAGCGGCTTCCTGCCCGCGCTCGTGAAGCAGGGCTTCCGCGGACCGATCCACTGCACGCCCGCGACACGCGACCTGACCGAGGTGCTGCTGCTCGACAGCGCGCACCTGCAGGAAGAGGACGCGCGGCGCGCGAACCGGCAGGGTTTCTCGCGCCACGCGCCGGCGCTGCCGCTGTACACGACGGCCGACGCGAAACGCGCGATCGCCAGGCTCGAGCCGCTGCCGCACGGCCGCACGCTGCGCCTGGGCCACGTCGACGTCGCGCTCACGCCGGTGGGCCACCTGCTCGGCGCGAGCGCGGTCACGCTGCGCACCCGCGAGACGACGCTGGTCTTCTCGGGCGACCTGGGCCGCAGCGAGGACCTGCTGATGCCCGCACCGGCACGCGTCGCGCAGGCCGACGTGCTGCTCGTCGAATCGACCTACGGCAACCGGCGCCATCCACCCGAGAACGTGCAGGCCGAGCTCGGCGAGATCGTGCGCGCGACGACACGCCGCGGCGGCTCGGTGCTGCTGCCCTCGTTCGCGGTCGGCCGCGCGCAGGCGTTGCTGCTCGTGCTGCAGCGCCTGAAGGCGGCCGGCGAGATCGCGGCCGACCTGCCGGTGTTCCTCGACAGTCCGATGGCGATCACGGCGACCGCGCTGTACCAGAAGCACCGTCGCCTGCTGCGTGTGCCGCCGCGCGAGCTGCAGACCCTGTGCGACGGCGTGCGGCTGATCGACAAGGCGAAGGACTCGCAGAAGCTGAGCGCCTCGCGCTGGCCGAGCGTGATCATCTCGGCGAGCGGCATGGCGACCGGCGGGCGCGTGCTGCACCACCTCGAGGCGATGGCGCCGAACCCGCGCCACCACATCGTGTTCCCCGGCTTCCAGGTCGCCGGCACGCGCGGCGCGAAGCTCGTCGACGGCGCGGCCGAGGTGAAGGTCTTCGGCCGCTATGTCGCCGTGAAGGCGCAGGTCAGCCACCTCGAAGGCTTCTCAGGCCACGCCGACGCCGACGAGCTGATGGCCTGGCTGCGCGGCTTCGAGCGGGCGCCGGCGCGGACCTTCGTCGTGCACGGCGAACGCGACGCGAGCGATGCCCTGCGCAGCCGCATCGGCGACGAACTCGGCTGGCGCGTCGAGGTGCCCGAGCACCTCGCGAAGGTGGCGCTCTGAGCCTCGGGGCCATGCCCGCGGGCGCGACCGGCGGGCTGCTCGTCGCGCTGGGCGTCGGGCTGCTCATCGGGCTGGAGCGCGAGCGGCGCAAGGGCGAAGGCGACGACCGGCGCGCCGCCGGCATCCGCACGTTCACGGTGACCGCGCTGCTGGGCGCGCTGGCGCAGGCGGGCGGGTCCGTCGCGCTGGTCGCGGCGGGCGCCTTCGGCGTCGCGCTGCTCGTCGCCGCGGCCTACTGGCGCAGCCGCTCGCGCGACCCGGGCCTGACGACCGAACTCGCGCTGGTCGCGACCTACCTCGTCGGCGTGCAGGCCGTCGTCGCGCCGGCCATCGGCGCAGCCTGCGGCGTGTCGCTCGCGCTCGTGCTCGCGCTGCGCACGCGGCTGCCCCACTTCGCCCGCGCGGTGCTGCACGAAGCGGAGCTGCGCGACGGCCTGATGCTCGCGGGGCTCGCGCTCGTCGTGCTGCCGCTCGTGCCGGCGGCGCCGCTCGCCGCGCTCGGCGGCCTGCAGCCGCGTGCGCTGCTCGTGCTGCTGCTGCTGATCCTCGTGCTGCAGGCGCTCGGCCACGTCGCGCTGCGCGTCGCGGGCGAACGCGCCGGACTCGCGGCCTCGGGTTTCTTCGGCGGCTTCGTCTCGAGCACCGCGACGATCGCCGCGCTCGGCAGCCGCGTGCGCGCCGAACCCGGGGCGCGCGCCGCGCTCGCCGGGGCCGCGATCCTGTCGACCGCGGCCACCTGGGTCCAGGTGCTCGTGATGTCCTCGGCGGTCGCGCCGGCGGCGGCGCGCACGCTCGCGCCGATCGCCCTCGCCGGCGTGGCGGTGGCCGCGGGGCTGGGGGCACTGCGCCTCGCGACAACGGCACGCGCGACGGCGCACGCCGCGCCGCAGGGGTCTGCCTCGCGCGGCCCGTTGCGCCTGCGCGAGGCCGTCATCGTCGCGGCGATGCTGTCGGCGGTCGCGCTGTTCGTCGCCGCGGCGCACCGGCTCGCCGGCGACGCCGGGCTGTTCGCGAGTGCGACGATCGCCGGCTTCGCGGACGCCCACACGCCGGTCGGCACGCTGTCGACCCTGTTCGCCGGCGGCACGCTCGACGCACGCGGGCTCGTGCTCGGCGTGCTGCTCGCCGTGTCGAGCAATGGCGTGACCCGCATCGTCACGGCCACCGTCGCCGGCGGGCCGGCCTACGGCGCGCAGGTCGGTGCCGCGATCGTCGCCGGCACCGCGGCCGCCTGGGGCATCGCGTGGGGCGTGCTGCGGGCCGGCTGAGTCCGTCACGCAACAAGGTGTAGACGTAACCGCCGGGGAGCCCGCGCAGGCGTTGCGGGCTTCGTGCGAATGGTCACAGATCGGCACGTCTGGAGCGCTATGGTCGCTTCCCCATGACGGAAGGATCCACCCCATGAAGACGCCCTGGCGCACCGCCTGGCACGGCCAGGAGATCGTCGTCTACCGCGACGACGAGGAGGTCGATCGCCTGCCGGCCACGCAGATCGAGCGCGTGGTCTTCGTGCACCGCGGCGCCGGCGATTCGCCCGGCGAGCTGCTCTACGCGGTCGTCGAGACGGCCGACGAATGCATCATCTTCCCGGACTACACCGGCTTCGCCGGCCGCGTGAACTTCGAGCGGCAGGCTTTCTGGGCCGAACGCGGCTGCGTCTTCTGGGCCAGTGCATCGCAGGCCTCGCTGCCGCTGCGGCTGCGCCGCGGGCGCTGGTTCCTGCGCGCCGGCGGCCCGGAGTACGGCCGCTGGCCGCGCGTCGAACTGGCGCCTATCCTCGAGCGCTGGCCGGTCGAAGGGCCGCAGACCTGGGAGCAGCGCAAGTGGCGCCGCATCGAGAACTCGCGGCCGTTCGCGCAGACCACGCAGCCGGGGCGGCTGCGCGCCTGAGCGTCAGCCCGGCCGCGGCCGGTGGACCGGGTGGTGCTGCAACTCGTCGAGGCGCAGCACGGGCGTGACGCAGGCATCGACCGCCTCGAAGGCCTCGGCCCAGTGCGCCATCGGCCGCGTCGCGAAGACCGCGGCGACCTCGTCGCGCAGCGCCATCGAGGCCTCGCTGCCCGGCTCGAGCCCGCGCGACCAGTGCTGCTCGGCCCACTCGGGGTGGCCGAGCGTCGTGCACAGCGCCTGCCAGAACTTCAGCTCGAGCGCGCCGACCGCCATCCAGCGCCCGTCGGCGCAGCGGTACGCGGCGTAGCAGGGGGCACCGCCGGAGAGCAGGTCGCGGCCCGGGGCCGGCGTGCGGCCGGTCGCCTCGAGGGTGAAGCGCGCGAGCACGTGGTGCCGGTAGACCTCGTGGGTCATCGAGACATCCACGCGCCGGCCGACGCCGCTGCGCTGCGCCGCGAGCAGCGCCGCGAGCACGCCGACCATCGCACCCTGCGTGCCGCCCATCAGGTCGGCGATCTGGAAGTTCGGCACCGCGATCGCGCCGTCGCGCGTCGCGGTCTGCTCGAGCACGCCGGCCATCGCGATGTAGTTGATGTCGTGGCCGGCGCGATGGGCCCAGGCGTTGTCCGGGCCGTAACCGCTGATCGTGCACAGCACGAGGCGGCGGTTGGCCGCGTGCAGCGTGTCCCAGCCGAGGCCGAGCTTGTCCAGCACGCCGGGGCGGAAGCCCTCGATCAGCAGGTCCGCCTCGCGGGCGAGCGCCAGCAGCGCGTCGCGGCCGGCCGGCGTGCGCAGGTCGAGCTCGACGAGCCGCTTGCCCGCGTTGAGCGACCGGAACGCGAGCGACGGGCGGCCCGCGGCGCGGTCGGCGGCGGTGCTCAGCATCACGCGCATGCCGTCGGCCTGGCCGTCGCGGGCCGGGCCCTCGACCTTGGTCACGTCGGCGCCGAGCTCGGCGAGCTGCAGCGTCGCGAGCGGGCCGGGCAGCAGCTTCGTCAGGTCGACGACCTTCAGCCCGGCGAGCGGGCGGTCGCCCGGGGCCGTCACCGTCCGTGCCCCTCGTCACCGGCCAGCCGGTGCCGGTCCCCCGAGGGGACGTTCGCTTGCTTGGGGCGGCCCGGCGCGGCGCTCACTGTCTTCGCCCCTCGTCACCGGCAAGCCGGTGCCGGTCCCCCGAGGGGACGTTCGCTTGCTTGGGGCGGCCCGGCGCGGCGCTCACTTGAACACGCCTTCGCGCATCCACTTCGTCGCGACCCACTTCTCGCCCTCGAGGACCGGCGCGCCGCCGTGCAGCGTCTTGGTCGACGGGTGCGCGCGGTCGTAGCTGAAGAAGACGCCGTTGCCCTTCACCGCCGCGACCTCGAGGCCGACGTCCGGGAAGGTCGTGCCGCCGCCGATCTTCGGGTCGTTCAGGTACATCACGAGCGTGCAGACCCGCTGGCCGCCGCGCTTGAGGATCGTCGGCGTGCCGGACTGGCCCGGGTCGAAGTAGTCGTAGTGCGGCTTGTACTCGGCGCCGGGGCGGTAGCGCAGCACCTGCAGGCCCTCGCCGTTCTCGAGCGGCCACTGCGTCAGCGCGGCGATGCGCGCCTCGATGCGCCGGCAGACCTCGTTCTCGCCGCGCTCGAAGAACATGCCGTCGCTGGTGCGCGCGGAGTTGACCTCGCTCGCGCCGGTGTCGGTCTGCACGGTCTCGGACCGCGCCAGACGCTTGCCGGCGAGGGCCATCAGCTCGTCGCACTCGGCGTGCGAGAGCAGGTCGCCGAAGACGATGACACGCGGGCTGCGCATCGACAGCAGCACGCGCACCTCGCGGTCGCCGGCGTTCACCGTGGCCGGCAGGCCGGGGGTGTCGCGCAGCGGCTCGGGGACCGGCACCGGCGGCGGCAGCTCGGCCTCCTTCGCACGTTGCGCGAGGAAGTCGCGCAACGTGTCCTCGAGCGCGTGGATCGCGACGTCCTCGCGCCAGCCGCTCGCGAGCATCGACTTCAGCACCGCTTCGGGCTGCTGGCCCGCACTGGCCTGGTCGATGATCCACTGGCGCAGTTCGGGCGTGATGAGTTGCACTTCGCTCATGCCGGGATTCTGCCTCGCAGGAAGCGGCCGGACGCGCGCGAAGCCCATGCCCTTGCGAACGGACACAGATCCGCTCGCGCCGACATCATCGGCGCTGCGCGCGCATCAGCGGCGCGAGGAACACGAGGCCGATCGCCGGCCCGATGGCGAGGCCCGGCAGCACCGCCGCGAGCGGCCAGCGTGCGGCCAGTGCGACGAACAGCGCGATCGTCGCGACCGACAGCGTGAAGCCGATCGCGTTGACGAAGGTCAGCACGCTGCCGACCGTCTCGCGCGGAGCGTTCGCGGCGGTCAAGGCGCTGAACTGCGGCGAGTCGCCCGAGACCGTCGCGCCCCACAGCAGCAGCCACGCGGCCCACAGGCCAAGGGGTGCGTCCAGCCCCCACGGTGCGACGAGCCCGCACAGCCCGCTGCACGCGAGCTGCGCGCCGGCCACGCGTGCGCCGCCGACCCGGCGCGCGAGCGCCCCGCCGATCACGCAGGCCGGCAGGCCGGCCGCGATCGTCGCCGCGACCCACCACGATGCCGCTGCGCCCGCGAAACGGGTCGCGACGATCGCCGGGATCAGCACGAAGAACGCGTACAGCTCCCACATGTGGCCGAAGTAGCCGAACGCGGAGGCGCGCACCCGGCGGTCGCGCCAGATCACGAGCAGCGCACGCGGCGCGATGCGCGCGGCCGGCGCGAGGTGCGGGCCGTCGGGCACCACGAGCGCCATCAGCAGGCCGCCGGCCGCCGCGCAGGCCGCGACGCCGACCATCACCGCCTGCCACGGCGCCTCGGTGCCGAGCGCACGCAGCCCGAACGGCAGCGCAGTGCCGAGGATCAGCGCGCCGACGAGCACGCCCAGCGCCCAGCCGAGGCCCCTGGCGTACCACCCCGCCGCGATCTTCATGCCGACCGGGTAGATGCCCGCGAGGCACACGCCGGTGGCGAAGCGCAGCGCGAGCAGCGCCGGCAGGCGCGGCGGCAGCAGCGCGGTCGCCAGCGCGATCGCCGCGCCGAGCAGCGAACAGACGAGGAAGACGCGGCGCGGCGAGAAACGGTCCGCGATCGCGAGCAAGGCGAAGACGAAGGTGCCGGCGATGAAGCCGATCTGCACCGCGGCGGTCAGCGCGCCGATCGCGTCGGCGGGCAGCGCGGCCTCGCGCTGCAGGTCGCCCATCACCGCGTTGATCGCGAACCACAACGAGGTGCCGGCGAACTGCGAGACCGCGATCGCCGGCAGGATGCGGCGCGGCACCGCCGACGCGTCGGCATCGGCGGGCCGCGGCAGGGGACGCGACGACGTCATCGGCTGGATCTTGCCAGCCTTGCCGGGGCCGGTTGCCGCGGCCGGCGGCGGCGTCGCGGACGCGCGCTCAGCTGCCCTTCTTCTTCGTGTCGTCGACGGCGTCCTTCACCTTGTCGCCGGCCTTCTCGATCTCGTTGCCGGCCTTCTCGGCGGCGTTGTCGATCGCCTTGCCGGCGCGTTCGGCCGGGCCTTCGTGGCGCTGGCACGCGGCCAGCGTGAGCGCGAGCGCGGCGAGGCCGGCGAAGAGCGGGGTGCGGAAGTGGGACATGGGAGCCTCCTTGAACGTGGTGCCGCGACTGTAGGAAGGCGGGCGGTCCGCGTCGGCCAGCGTGGGGCGCGTCGGGGCGTCGGCGGCGTCCTACAGCGGCGCCGCCGCGGCTCAGCGGAAGTCGCGGCTGCGCGTCGCGAGCCCCTGCAGCAGCGGCGTGTGGTCGACCAGCCTGGCGGCGACCAGGTGCATCACCTCGCCTTCGCGCTGCCACTGGCCGTAGACCGTCAGCAGCCGCGCACCGACGAGCGGCCGGCGCTGCATCTCGACGACGCGCGGCCAGACGATCACGTTGACCTGCCCCGTCTCGTCCTCGAGCGTGACGAACACCGTGCCCTTCGCCGTCTCGGGGCGCTGACGGTGCGTGACGAGACCGCTCGCGCGCGCGAGCCGGCCGCTCGGGTAGGTCTTCAGCACCGCGGCCGGCTGGATCCTGAACGCGGCGAGTTCCTGCCGCAGCAGCGCGAGCGGGTGGCGGCCGAGCGTCAGCCCGAGCGCGCGGTAGTCGGCCAGCGTGTCCTCGACCTCGCTCGGCGGCGCGAGCTCGGCCGGCGCCTCGTGCACACGCGTCTGCCGCAGCATCGCGGTCGGCCGCGTGTCGACACCGGCGACGGCCCATGCGGCCTGGTGGCGGTGCGATGCGAACGTGCGCAGCGCATCGGCCTGCGCGAGTTGCTGCAGCGCATGTGCGTCGAGGGACGCGCGGCGGGCGAGGTCCTCGACGGAATCGAACGGCCGCTCGGCGCGCGCGGCGACGATGCGCTCGCCGGCCTCCTGCGACAGCCCGCTGATGCGATCGAGCCCGAGCCGCACCGGGTACAGACCACGCTGCGCCGTCCCTTCGAGCAACGTCGGCCAGGCGCTGATCGTCACGTCGACCGGCCGCACCTCGACGCCGTGCTCGCGCGCGTCGCGCACGAGCTGCGACGGCGCGTAGAAGCCGAGCGGCTGGCTGTTCAGCAGCGCGGCGAGGAAGGCGTCGGGGTGGTGGCACTTGAGCCAGCTGCTGAAGTAGGCGAGCTGCGCAAAGCCGGCCGCGTGGCTCTCGGGGAAGCCGTATTCGCCGAAGCCCTGGATCTGGCTGAAGATGCGCTCGGCGAACTCGCGCTCGTAGCCCTTCTTCACCATGCGCTCGACGAGCCGGTCGTGGAAGTGACCGAGGCCGCCCTTGCGCTTCCACGCCGCCATCGCGCGGCGCAGCTGGTCGGCCTCGCCGGGGGTGAAGTCGGCCGCGATCATCGCGATCTGCATCACCTGCTCCTGGAAGATCGGCACGCCCTTCGTGCGCTGCAGCGCGGGGCGCAGCGCCGGCGGGTAGTCGATCTCCTCGTCGGCCAGCGCGCGGTTCTTCAGGTAGGGGTGCACCATGCCGCCCTGGATCGGCCCGGGCCGCACGATCGCGACCTCGACGACGAGGTCGTAGTAACAGCGCGGCTGCAGGCGCGGCAGCATGCTCATCTGCGCGCGGCTCTCGATCTGGAACACGCCGATCGTGTCGGCGCGGCAGATCATGTCGTAGGTCGCCGTGTCGCCCTGCGCGATCTCGCGCATCGGCATCGGCGCCGGCCGGCCTTCCTTGTGCAGGCCGACGAACTCGAGCGCGCGGCGGATCGCGCTGAGCATGCCCAGCGCGAGGATGTCGACCTTGATCAGGCGCAGTTCGTCGAGGTCGTCCTTGTCCCACTGAACGACGACGCGGTCGTCCATCGCCGCGTTCTCGACCGGCACGAGCTCCTCGATGCGCTCGCGCGCGATCACGAAGCCGCCGGGATGCTGCGAGAGGTGGCGCGGAAAGCCGATCAGCTGGTGCGTCAGCTCGACCCACTGGCGCACGACGGGCGCATCGGGATCGAAGCCGTTCTCGACGAGGCGCTCGCTCGCGATCGAGCGGCCGTCGAACCAGTGCTGGCCCTTGGCCACCGCGTCGATGCGCTGCAGGTCGATGCCGAGGGCGCGGCCGACGTCGCGCACCGCCGAGCGCGGCCGGTAGCTGATCACGACGGCGGTCAGCGCGGCGCGGTGGCGGCCGTACTTGCCGTAGATGTACTGGATCACCTCCTCGCGGCGCTGGTGCTCGAAGTCGATGTCGATGTCGGGCGGCTCGGCGCGCTCGACGCTGATGAAACGCTCGAACAGCAGCGCCGCCTGGCGCGGGTCGACCTCGGTGACGCCCAGGCAGTAGCAGACCAGCGAGTTCGCCGCGCTGCCGCGGCCCTGGCAGAGGATGCCCTGGCCGCGCGCCCACTGCACGATGTCGGCGACGGTGAGGAAGTAGGCCTCGTACTCGAGCCGGCGGATCAGCGACAGCTCGTGCTCGATCTGCGTGCGCAGTTCGTCCGGGATGCCGGCGGGGAAACGCGCCGGCGCCTTCGCGTAGACGAGCTTGCGCAGCCACGAGGTCGGCGTCTCGCCCCCGGGCACGATCTCCTTCGGGTACTGGTACTCGAGCTCGGTCAGCGAGAAGGTGCAGCGCTGCGCGAGCGCGACGCTCGCGGCGAGCCACTCGGGCTCGTAGAGCCGTGCGAGGCGCGCGCGGGCGCGCAGGTGGCCCTCGGCGTTCGCTTCGAGCGCGAGACCGCAGGACGCGACCGGCTGCTTCAGGCGCGTCGCGGTCAGCACGTCCAGCAGCGGCTTGCGCGAGCGCAGGTGCATGCGCACGTCGCCGGCGGCGACGACGGGCAGGCCGGTCGCGGCGGCGACGCGGCGCACGGTGCTGCGCAGCTCGTCGTCGCCGGGGCGCAGCAGCAGCTCGAGCGCGAGCACCGCGCGGTCGTCGTGTCCGAACCAGCGCTGCAGCCACTGTGCCCGCGCGAGCACCGTCTCGGGCGAGTCGTCGGCCGCGGGCACGAGCAGCACCAGGCAGCCCGGCAGGCCGGCGAGCATCGGCGCGTTCGGCACACGGCCTTCGAGGTCGGACGCGTGGGCTGCGTACGCGCCCTTGGGCGCACGGCGGCGCGCGACCGTGATCCAGTGCGACAGGTTCGCGTAGCCGCGCCGGTTCTGCGCGAGCAGCACGAGGCGCGCGCCGGTCATCACGTGCTCGGCGGCGCCGTCGTCCTCGCTGCCGGGCTCCGGGTTCGTCGCGGCGGGCGTGACCGGCGGCGGGCTCAGGCGCATTTCCGAGCCGATGATCAGCGGCAGGCCGCACTCGCGCGCCTCCAGGTGCGCGCGCACGACGCCGGCGAACGAACATTCGTCGGTGATCGCGAGCGCCGTGTAACCGAGGCGGTGCGCGCGCCGGACGAGTTCGTCCGGCTGCGACGCGCCGCTCAGGAAACTGAAGCTGCTGCGGCAGTGGAGTTCGGCGTAGGCCGGCAGGCCGGCGCGGTCACGCGCGCCGGCGACGGCGGGTCGGCGGGGTGGAGCAGATAACACGGGTCGGGTTCACGGACGGGGCGACCGGGCGACGCGGTCGGCCAGGACGCGGGAGGAACGAAGGCAGCGGCAGCCGGCGCGAGCTGGTCGAGCGGGCTGCGCACCGCACCGCCGCCGAGCTTGAGCACGTGCGTGTAGATCATCGTCGTGCTGACGTCGGCGTGGCCGAGCAGCTCCTGCACGGTGCGGATGTCGTAGCCGGACAGCAGCAGGTGCGTCGCGAACGAATGGCGCAGCGTGTGCGGCGAGGCGGGCTTGGCGATGCCTGCGTGTTCGAGCGCGCGCTTGAACACGCGCTGGAAGCTTTGCTCGTGCAGGTGATGGCGGCGTTCGACGCCGCTGCGCGGATCGGCCGACAGCGTGGCCTGCGGGAAGACCCAGAACCAGGCCCACGACAGCGCGGCACGCGGGTACTTGCGCTCGAGCGCGAACGGCACATCGACGCCCGGCACGGCGGAGGCGCGGTCCGACGCCCACAGGCGATGCGCGGCCTCGAGCTGGGCGCGCAGCGGCGCCTCGAGCGCGGCGGGCAGCATCACGACACGGTCCTTGCCGCCCTTGCCGTGGCGCACGACGATCGCGCGGCGATCGAAGTCGACGTCCTTCACGCGCAGCCGCAGCGCCTCGGTCAGGCGCATGCCGGTGCCGTAGAGCAGCTGCGCGAAGAGCTGGAGGACCGGCAGGCGCGGCGCGACGGCGCCGAGCGCGCCGAACACGCGCACGACCTCGTCGTGCGAAAGCATCACCGGCAGGCGGGGCGGGCGTTGCGGGCGGCCGATCTCGTCCATCCACGGCATGCGCTGGCCAAGCACCTTCTGGTAGAGGAACAGCAGCGCCGACAACGCCTGCTTGTGCGTGGCCGGCGCGACATGGCGCTCGGAGGCCAGCCAGCTCAGGAAGGCCTCCACCTCGGCACCCGACATCTCGGCCGGGTGACGCAGGCCGTGGTAGCGGATGAAGGCGCGCACCCAGTGCACGTAGGCCTGCTCGGTGCGCAGCGAATAGTGC
>Ga0075366_10001591_pt1 | contig 11357 bp, 7 predicted proteins | sample EndMethybrTD3031_FD_72351 | JGI IMG/M metagenome (GOLD analysis project Ga0075366, IMG submission 72351) | Populus endosphere microbial communities from Tennessee, USA - Endosphere MetaG P. TD hybrid TD303-1 | ecosystem: Host-associated > Plants > Roots > Endosphere | place: USA: Tennessee... | reverse complement strand
CTTTTCCGCCAAGCCCAACCGTATGCTGCGCGACCGGCTTGAAAAAGCCAATAAGATGGGCATGAACATCTCGGTGGTCATCAGCACATGCACGGGCAATAGCCGTAGCGCCCGCAACGTCACGGGCATCCACGCGGTATTCATCGACTGCGACGATGGCCGCACCACGGTCAAGCAACTTCGCGCATTGTCCGTACCGCCGCATATTTGTGTAGCCACCTCTCCCGGTCGCTTGCACGCCTACTGGATGGTCACCGACTGCCCCGTCGCGCAATTCCGTGCCGTGCAATCCGCGTTGGCACGCCGGTTCAAATCAGACACGGCGGTGACCGATGCTGCCCGCGTGATGCGCTTGCCCGGTAGCATCAACTGGAAGTACGACGAACCGTTCTTGGCACACGTGGTGTTTGAGCGCGCTGACAAACCCGTTCGGCTGGACGAACTCGTTCAGGCATTGGCGCTAGATGTTGAGTTGATCGGCCCTGAAGATGCTCAAGTCGATGCGTCCAAGAAAGCTGACCCCGAACGTGCCGATACTGCACCTGTCCGCCGAAGCGGTGGAGCAAAAGCCACTTACATCCGCGACACCCTGAGAGGCGTACCAGCGCACGACCGCCTCCTGTGGCTGCGTGTCGGCATGGCAATTCATAGCGCGATGCCGGATGCCACCGGCTTGGGACTGTGGACTGACTGGTCCCGCACCAGCGACAAATATGACGCCGAAGATCAGAAAACTACTTGGGCGGGGTTCCAGAGCCACCGCGGCATTACCTTGGCGTCATTGCCCTGGCTCACCAAGAGCATCAAGCCTCATAGTCCATTGGACGACATGGAAGCCGCTCGCCTGTTCGCGCAGAATTTTCTCCGTGAAATCCGCTTTGACCATAAGGCAGGTGTTTGGTACTGCTTCAATGGCGTGGTTTGGGATGAAGACAAGCAGGCCCCAATGCGCTTAGTGCGCTCGCTGATCACCGATCTGAGCGCCGGAGATGGCCGGAAAGACGCTGCGTTGAACCGCTTTCGCAGTCACACCGGCATGAAGGCCATTGTTAATCTGGCCGAACTGGAGCCGGCTCTGCAAATCAGCGAGCTTGACTTTGACCCCAGCCCGGACTTGCTGGCGGTCAAAAACGGTGTCATTGATCTGCCCACCGGCCGCTTTCGCAAGGCCAAGGCCAAAGATTTCCTGCGGCGTTGTGCCGACGTGGAATATGACGCGTCGGCCACGTGCCATAAATGGCTTCGGTTCATTCGCCAGATCACGTGTGATGACAAGCCACTGGCGGCGTTCTTGCGCCGCGCCATAGGCTACACGCTGTTTGGGCACGCCCTGGCGCAGGTCTTCTTTGTGCTGGACGGCACTGGCAGCAACGGCAAGGGCACGCTCTTGCGCATGCTCGCAGCCATTCTCGGCCCGTACGCCGGTGAATTGCCGCCCAACATCATGACCAATGCGTATAGCGGCAATGCCAACGCGTCCACGCCAGCCCTGGCATTTTTGAAAGGTTTGCGTTTGGCCATGGTGTGTGAGATGCCCACCAACCGAGCGCTGGACACCACGTTCATCAAGCAGTTCTCGGGCGGCGACCAAATCACCGCTCGGCTGAATTACGGCGATCTGTGCACGTTTAAACCGGAGGGCAAATTGTGGGTCTCTACCAACGACATGCCGGAAATCCCAATCAGTGACAAAGCGATGTGGCGGCGCGTGGTGCCGGTGCCCTTCAACGCGACGTTTGATGACAGCACCCGGGATGATTCTCTGGAAATCGAATTACTCAAAGAAAAGGCGGGCATTCTGAACTGGGCGCTGGCTGGCGCAAAAGAGTATGCCAAAGCCGGAAAACTGGTGACATGCGAGGCGGTCGAGGAACACAAACGCAGCATGAAACGCGAGTCGGATTCTTTGTCGGCCTGGTTGCAAGACGCCTGCAGAACCGGCGGCGAGATGACAATGCAAGCAAGCACAGGCTACGCCAGTTATCAGGCGTATGCCAAACGCATGGGTCGCAATCCGATCGGTCAGAAAGCATTCCGCATGCGGTTGGAGAAGAAGGGTTTTGCACGGAAGCAGACCAGCAAGTACAACTGCTATCTTGGGCTTGAATTGTTGGTTCAGCAATAGGAAACATCGACCGGCCACCATGGCGTGTGGCTGGTTACGCGCCGTAGTTACAGAGAACTGATTGCGGTAAAAGTTTGGCAAAAGATCAGTTTCAGCCACTGGCCGCTGGCGCGTTTCCGGCATCGGCGGCCACCAGACACCGAATCCAGCCAATCACCAGCTTGGCGGTCGTTTTGAAGCGTTTGGGCGTGTGTCTGGTGGCACCGGCTTGCCGTACTTGCACCAAAGCGGTGCCGGATGGTCGAGCGCTTACTTTTTAATCAGCACCACACCATTCCGGCTGTCTGTACGCCGTTTCGGCGGTGGCCAACGTGGCCGTGTCGCCCACCGCCGATCCAAGCCGCCACCTTCGGCTGCAACCCTTAAGCGGACCGAGACTATGCGATTAAAGAAATTGGCTCAACAGGAGCAGCGCGCAAAGTTGGCAGTCGGTGAAGCGGCAAGCTCCAAGGGCAGCCGTCGTCCTTCGCCAAGCTGATTCTTCAAGCTCAGCCGGATAGCCGGAATCGGATTGCACTAGTGATGCGAACGATTTCTGCCCCCCACTCGGGCGCCGAGTAACTCCAATTCAGCGCTTTGCGCCGTGAAGATGCATCGAGCTCCGGATAGCTGGAGCGTTTCGACCGCGTGGCTGGTGGCGCCAGACGTAGGATGGCGTTGTACTCACGAAATACCGGAGGACTGCCGCTTGCATCCAACAGTAGCAAGGTATCGGTCTCTGTTTTGCTGCCCCGTTGAACTGCGCTGGCGCCCACGCCAAGAGTGAAATGGTTCGTGGTACGGGTGTGCACACTGGCAATCGATAGCGCTACCAGTTCACCGCGCATCAGGTTGCGGATGGCAAACTGATCCAAGTCTGGTGACGCTTTGAACCGGGCTGTTAGCTCTAGTGACAGGTCCAGGTTATTTACCCGTTCTACGAACTCTTCCGGCGTGATGCCGGTGTGCCAGAACTCACGCAACTGCTTGAATATGGCAGCGCTGACACCGTAGCGTCGGTGGCTTTGCGAGATCAATGCCGAAGGCCGGGCTAACGATAGGATCGAAAAAATCGACGCAAGCATGTGATGCGAGCAAGCTGAATCCAGTTGGCTTTGTGCGAAAAACACCGGAATCAGTTCAATCCGGTCGCCTCGGACAGTCAAATCCGGGCCGGCGATCAATGCCGGGTGCAGGCGGTGGACCCTGAAATTGGCGGCCTGGATGACTTTGGCTTTGGTCATCAGTAGCACTCCGGCGTCAAGACGCAAGTACTGGAGCGGTCAGCTTCGGTGATGAGCCAGAGCGTGGGCAGATACGAGCGCTCCGACTCCGGCGTTGCGGACAAGGTGCTCGGTGATACCAAGCGGTAAACACTGAGTATTCGCAGGTTACTGTGCACGGCGAACTCATTGGCTTCGGCGTCTTCAACGCACACATCACCCCAGCGGCCCGCTACGTGTTCAATCAACAGTTGAGCCGCCGAGAATCCTGTCTCTTGCAGCAAGGCCAGTGCCGGTCTGGTGACCACAATATGGCCGAGTGCGAAACGGGCGGTATCGGCGATAGCGGTTACGCATGACGGTACGTGCGGTTCGGTTGTGTCGTGGTGGGTCATGGTTTTCTCCTTTTTGTGAAACGTTGGGGCGTGCGTCGGCCTCCGAAAACTGTGGTCGGATACCAAGACACGCGGTTAAAAATCTGTGAGGCGGAAAGCCTCGTGGCCGCTGCTTCAGGGTCGGCTAAGTCGATGCGTCGTACAAGCCCTTGAATAGTTCATAGCGCGTTACCGGCCCGTTGGCTTTGCGGCAGTTCAACGTGGCGCGCTTGAGCGCTTCTCGGATGCCCTCGAACGTGATCCGACCAGCCAGCGGCGCATATTGCGTTGGCAACGTCGCATAGCCGGTGAACCGTTCAACGATCAGCCGGATATGCGACATGTTCAGAGGGCGGCCCAACACGGCACGTTCGTAGCAAGCTGCGAGAGGCTGCGGGAACCGCTCGTACAAGGCACCGATGGAGGTATCAACATCGTTCGCCAGATTGGCGTCGAATTCCGGTTCAAGGATCGCAGCCAAAAATGCCGCATGCGAGCGATGGGTGCACTCCAATAGCTCGATGAACTCGTCGGTCGGGCTCACTACGTCCAGCAAGTTGCTATGCCGGTCAAGGTATGTCATGTCAATGAACCGTAGCGCCACCATCGCAATAGGTGGCTGGAACATGGCCTCGATCGCTGCAAGAGGTTCGTCCAGTAACGCTGCCAGTGCGCGGTTTCGATGGCCTTCGTCATGCAAGCCGATGGGCTGTAGGGCTACATGCAGGTTGTCGCTGTGGTCCTCGACGCACCGGTCGTGGCTGCTGCTGGCATAGGCCAGTTTCAACCACTTGGTTTCCGCATCGCTGAGGTACAGCAATTTCTTGAGCAAGTTCAGTTGAGATGCGACGATGCATATGGTTTCTTGCTTCGGCAATGCAAGCCCGGTCATCTGCGCGGTCAACGCCGTGGGGTCGACACGTGGGTCCATCCGGTGGCCGGGTCTGAGCAAGAAACGCGGGAGCTCGTGCGCATCGCCAACGAGGTGAGCGTATCCCAGTTCTTTCCGGAAGTACCGTTGAATCGTTCGACCGACCCACGGTTGGTCTTGGCTTTCCGCGATGTGGACAAGCTGCAGCCCGAGGCGATGCATGAACCAGTCTTCGGCCTCGGCGCGGAACTTCAGATTTTCCGGGTGGGGTACTTGGCTGAAGGTGTCGACACGGTAGGCTGCTTGAAGGCTTTCAAAAGCTTTGCCAATGTTCTCATCTGGGTGCATGGTGTTGTTCCAATCCCAGCCAAACCGCCTGCGCGGCCAGCCAGGTCAATTCGGGTTCGTGAAATGCTCAGACGTGCGAAAACAGCCCGAAGCTTTTCAGCGGTCAGGCACGGTTTCAGGTCATGCGTGTTGGGGGAGTTCTGCTGCCCAGTGGACTCGCGCAGCGCGGCGAGCACGTCCGAGACTATAGGCGTCGTCGGTTTTGGAACATGTTCAGACAGGAATGCCTGAATCAGCGTGGCTGATAAGTAAAACGAGCAGCAGTTTTGTTCATTTTATATTAAAAACAATATGAAAAATGTAATTAATATAAATTTTTGCCATTTTTAATGGTTTTTAGCGAGTTTTTCTCAAAGTTGGCGCTGCTGATTCACCTCGGATTTTGCGAAAAATCAGAAAACTGCTTAATTAATAAGCACTTTCGACGATTTTGAATCTCTGTTGTGTTGATGGCCATGACGCGTAAAATGTAGTTATGCCAGTGCAACCATCGAATCCGTTATTTTGCGTGTAATTCTTGACACCTCTGTACTTGTTGCGGCTGCGAGGTCGCGCAATGGCGCGAGCTATGAACTGCTATCAATGTTGCCTAGCCGGAAGTTTGAAATCGCGCTGACCGTCGCGTTGTACACAGAGTGGCAAGCGGTGCTCACCCGACCAGAGCATCTACCGCCCGGTGCAACATCTGAAATGGCCGTAGGTTTTCTGCGTTATCTGGCATCAATTGCACATCTGCAGGACGTGCACTTTTTATGGCGCCCGTTTCTGCGTGATCCTGACGATGACATGGTTCTGGAATGTGCCGTCGCATCTAGCAGTCGGTTCATCGTGACGCACAACATCAAAGACTTTCGACGCGTCGAAGAGTTGAAAGTGCAAGCCATCAGCCCTGGTGATTTTTTACGATTTTTGAGGAGTCCATCATGAGTGCTCTGACTGTACGCTTGCCCAACTCGGTTCACCAGAAAGTGAAAGAACTGGCCGAGCGCGATGACATTTCGGTGAACCAATTTATCGCTGCAGCCGTGTCTGAAAAGATGGCATCGGTGATGACGTTGGACTATCTCAAGGGTGAAGCGGCTAAGGGCAAGCGGAGTGAGTTTGATCGGTACATGCGTTTAGTTCCCGATGTTCCTGCTGTCGCTGGTGACAATTGATCGACACTGGTGCTGAAAAGCGATTACTGTCTGAGTCTAGGCAGTAGTCACCTTGAGACTGAGGCGGTGTGAATACTCGTCGCTATCGACCGAGTCCGAAAGTCGATCGCTCAGATAGGCCCGGGTTGCGTTTGATTAAGTGTGCCAACGGGACGAGGCCCTTCGAAAACATCACTCAACGTAGTTGTCACATAGCCTAGACTGAGAGCCGACATTTCGATTTGTAGATTCAAAGTCGGCTTCTACAACGATCCGTCACAGCAACGTCAACAGGTCAAATCACAGAGTCAGGGCAGTAATGGCAACCCAAGCTCCTTAAGAAATTCGTTGTGCTGTTGCGTAGCGCTTTTGATCTTCTGATCCAGCGCCACAAGCTCTTTATGCAGAGCAGCCAAGTCGACAACTTCCTCAGCCTGAGCTGTGCTTACATAGCGCGAAATATTCAGATTGAAATCGTTCTTCTCGATCTCATCCATGCTCACGCGACGCGAGTAGCGCTGCTCTTCCACGCGAAACTGATAGGTGTCGACGATCTTGTCGATATGCTCGGGCTTTAGTTGGTTCTGGCGTTTACCCTTTTCAAAATACTCAGCCGCGTTAATGAAGAGCACGTCATCCGGCTTTTTGCACTTCTTCAGCACCAAGATGCAAACCGGGATGCCTGTCGAGTAAAACAGGTTCGCCGGGAGGCCGATCACGGTATCGATATGGCCATCTTGCAGCAGCTTGCGACGGATGCGCTCTTCCGCTCCGCCACGGAACAGCACGCCGTGCGGCAGAATGATGGCCATCACGCCATCATCCTTAAGGTAGTGCAGCCCATGTAGCAGGAAGGCAAAGTCCGCCGCGCTCTTCGGTGCGATACCGTGGTTCTTGAAGCGCATGTCCTCGCTGATCGCGTCAGTGGGCTCCCAGCGGTAGCTGAAGGGCGGGTTGGCCACTACCGCATCAAACTGCGGCTTTTTCGCCGGGTTGGTCTCGCGCAAAAAGTCCCAGGCATTGGCGAGCGTGTCGCCATGGTAAATCTCGAACTCTGTATCCTTCACCCCATGCAGCAACATGTTCATGCGCGCCAGGTTGTAGGTGGTGACGTTGTATTCCTGCCCGTAGATCTTGCCGATGGTGCCGCCTGCTTCCTTTATGCGATGTCGGATATTCAGCAGCAGCGAGCCCGAGCCGCAAGCGAAATCAAACACACTTTCCAGCTTCTTGCGGGGCCCTTCCTTCGGCTCTTGGCTGTCGAGCGTGACGATGGCCGAGAGGATGTTCGAGATTTGCTGCGGCGTGTAGAACTCGCCCGCCTTCTTACCCGAGCCAGCCGCGAACTGACCGATCAGGTACTCATAAGCGTCGCCTAGCGTATCGGTGTCGGTGGAGAACAGCGACATGCCGCGCGCAAGCTCCGAGATGATTGAGCACAGCTTGGCGTTGCGATCGTCATACTTGCGCCCCAGTTTGTCGGAGCCGAGGTTGATCTCCGAAAACAATCCTTGAAAGTTGCTCTGGAAGGAATCTTCCTCGATGTACTTGAAACCCTTCTGCAGTGTGTCGAGCAACTCATCGTCCTGGGATTTGGCCATCTGGACGATGTTCCCCCACAGGAACTGCGGCTTGATCACATAGTGCACCTTGCGGCGCATTTGCTTTTCAAACGCAGGGGCGTCTTCATGATTCGCTTCGTACCAAAGCTGCAAAGGGATGGATACGGAGTTGTCGATGTCGCTCGGGTAATCTGCTCCAAGCTCCTTCTTCGCCGCTTGCTCATAGTTGTCCGAGAGGTAACGCAAGAAGAGGAAGGACAGCATGTAGTCGCGGAAGTCATCCGCGTTCATCGATCCGCGCAGTTGGTCAGCGATGTTCCAGAGGGTTTTGCCTAGCTGTTTCTGATCTTGTTCGGTCATAGTTTTAGTCGCTTCCTAAGCATGCATTGCAGTTCCATGAGTTCGCTCATGGCGAACCGCCAAACAGTGCCGGACTGAATGGATGGGTGTTGATGAATTGCCGCAGCGCCCTGCCGAGATACTCCTTGTTCTCAGGCAGCATTTCCCTTGGCTCATACAACGAATAGTCGCCGTGGCTCATCAGGTCGATCACCCGTTTGTAGCCAGTGTGATTGGGATCGTCGGCCTCGGGCTTGATGCACTCTTCCCATTTCGTGTAGCCAAAGAAGCAGGCTGTCTGCTCCATCAAACGGCGCATCATGTTGAAGTGATGCGTGTACAACTCACCGGATCGCTCCGCGTGATGTAATTCAACCAGCGACGACAGGTGATAGAGAAATGGTGTGCTATCGGTTTCCTGAACAGTAAAGCCGTGCCCGCGTCTCTCTCGTGTCAAAAAATATTTCCTCGACTTACTGATTTCATTACACAGTACGTTGAAAAACAACACATGGTGAGTCGAAACAACTACTCGTAAGTCTCTAGGTGGGTCCTTCAACATTTGAGCAAGATGATGAGCGACCATCACCACGTTGCCTTCGTCGAGTGACGACATCGGATCATCGATGTAGATGTGGCGCACCCACTTGTAGGCCTCCGCTTTGTCCAATACAAGTTGCACAATGGCTAAAAAGAAACACCAAATAAAGATGCTCTCTTCGCCGCGAGATGCCTTGATCGGAATGGGGTCGCCGCTTCCATCTCGTTCACGGAAGAACAACACAGCCGGCGGCAACTTCATCTCTGCATTGTCAGAGCGGTCCTGCTTGCGACGGTCGTAGTCGATGTAGAAGCTGAAATCGGCATAACGGTCCAAAAACTTGCCGATTTTGACCTCCATCTCAAGTTCGCGAAGACCATTGAAGAACTTTGAGTCGGTATTTAGTTCAAGCACTCGCTCTTGATCGTTCTCCAGGTCATTGTCCCAAGTGAAGAGATCTTCCGTATAAGCGTTGAAGTACAACGTATCGCGTTTCGTAACGTCACCGTTCTCGTCGACAGCTTTGCCAAGATCTTTGAATGTCGTACAAAGGCGCGTTTTGCCAGTACCGTTATAGGCGTAGAGCAGGATCGTCTTCTTCGCCTGCAGTTCTTCGCGGAGATGCTCCGCCAGCCAAGTTAAATTGAAGTAGCTCACATTAGCCATGAGTTACTTCTCCTCCAGCGACGGGAAGAGTTGCTGCATTAGGCCATCCTTGTGGGTCTTAAGCGCGGCGAGTTTGTCTGCCTCGATAGCGATCTGTGCGTCGAAAAAGGAAAGGAAATCGGCGATCCGCTGCTGCTCGGCTGGCTTCGGAGTTGAAAGCTCAAGAGCATTCAATTCGTCGGTGTTCAGCTTTCCGGTACCGTGGCCCGCAATGTCGACCATCCTTAACAAGCGCTGCTTGTTTCCAAGTAGCAGGAGCGCCACAAACAAGCCGTCCACTTCGCCCTTCGGTAGCAGAGCTTTTACGTCTTGATTGAAGCTCATCTCACGGCGCAATACGCAGATGGGGACGTCTTTAAGCAATGTCATGCCTCGCACCAACATGAGCACCGTACCAACGGGAACCAGCTTGGCGCCATCTTTGACTGCAGCGGCTGAAATGTGATCCTCCGCGTCAGCTAGGATGAGTCGCTTCATGTCCTTGGCCGAGACCCAAGGAATCGAGCCATTCCAGAACTCAGGATTGGCCTTCGAGGGCGTACCGCCAGACTGGAGGTGTACCAGAGCACCCAAAGTCGTTGGTTCCCACTCAGGCGCATTGCTGAACTCGGGGAAGCGGAGGAGAGGGAAGTGTTCGCCTTCGCTGGGAAAGAGCTGCTGCATCAAGCCGCGCTTGTAGCCCTTCAAGGCCTCGACTTTTCCCCCTTGGGCGGCAATCAGTTCGTCTAGCGAAGTCAAACAGTCAGTGATTTTTTGTTGCTCTGGTGGCTTAGCCACGGGTATCCGCTGCTCGGAAAACTGCTTGTAGCTGATCATCTTCCCATCGCGCAGTCCTTCAATGTTGCGCGTTAGTTGCTGGATGAACCTCGCTGACTTGAACAGGTGTCGGAAGTATCCATGCGACCCTTTGCCTTTTCTACGAAGGATCACATAGGCCGGGCTACAGATTCCTCGATAGTTGGAATATTCAATGCCTCCCTGAAAAGAGCGAAGACTGATGATGAAGTCGCCTTTCTCGACGACTTTGTAGCTGTCTATGCTCTGTTCAGTAACCGAGACGTGGTAATCGATTTGATCTCGCGGAATTGCACCGTGCTCCTGAGTGATCGCGAGAATCGGGAGTGCCTCCGACGGTGATCGATTATTGATTGGGTCGAAAAGTTCGTCACCATGCTTCAGATTCCAGCCTTCGGCTTCTCGAAATTCCGGAAACCTCAGCTTCGGCATCACAGTCTTATCACCTTCCTTCGTCATCGCTCAATCCTCATAAGCCTGAAGGCCCGAGATCTCCCGGCCTCCGGCACGACGCTTCAATAGCGGCACCAACTCGCCCATCAAGGCTAGCTCCTTCTGCGTTCGGGCCTTCCAGCCCAGATCCAACGGGGCGAGCAGTTCGGTGAGCTGTTCGCCGTCGAAGATGCGGCGTTCCAGCACGCTGTCCACAAAGCCTTGCAGCGCCGCTGCGGCCAGGCCGTGGCGGGCGGCGACTTCGGTCAGCTCGCGGGCTGCCTTCACGGCCTTGAATTGCTGGTATCCGGCGCCAATGGCTCGCTCGTCCAGCCCCTCGCCGGCCTTGAGGCTCATGACGTACTCTGTGATGTCGTCGCGCTCGTCGATGAACTTAGCGTCGCCGGCAATCAAGCTCACCAGTTGTTCGCGGCTCATCGTGGCCTTGCCGGGCCTCTTCGTAGAGAAGTCGGCGATGAGCTTCATGATGTAGTCGTAATCAATCGTCGCAGAGGCAAAGAGCACAAACTCGAAATCGAGCTGCGCTAAGTCTTCGTTCCTGTCCTCGCCCGTACGGCTGCCCGCGCTCGCACGCTCGTCACGCAAGCGCTTGGCCGTTTCCAGGTACTGGCCGCGGAAGGCGTTGAGCTCGTCTGGAGGCAAAATGGTCTGGATTGCCTCTGACTGCTCGGGTGTGAGGTCGGTGTATTGGTCGAGCTGGGTTTGCAGCTTCTGCACGTCCTTGAATGCCTTGACGAAGCCAACGCGGGCTTCGTCGCCCATGAGTTTGGCGACGTCTTCGGGTTTGCCCGAGAGCCCGTGTGCCTGCATGAAGCTCTGTAGGGAGAGCTTGGCTTCTTGCAGCTTTTCGATAACAACGGGGGCCTTGTCGACCAACCAGATTTCGCGTGCGCGCGCCTTATCCGCTGCGCCGGAGAACATCGTAACTGCTGCTTTTACCGCGTC
>Ga0075366_10001590_pt1 | contig 11357 bp, 7 predicted proteins | sample EndMethybrTD3031_FD_72351 | JGI IMG/M metagenome (GOLD analysis project Ga0075366, IMG submission 72351) | Populus endosphere microbial communities from Tennessee, USA - Endosphere MetaG P. TD hybrid TD303-1 | ecosystem: Host-associated > Plants > Roots > Endosphere | place: USA: Tennessee... | reverse complement strand
TCGAGGTCGGCCTGTGGGCCGATCCGTCCGAGCGCACGCGCTACTTCGCCCAGCTGCAGCGCGCGGGCGCCGTGCGCGACTTCGCCGCGGTGCTGGTGGCACGCGACGGCGGCCTGGTCTCGGTGTTGATCACCGCCTCGGTGTTCGAGCACGACGGCCGGCGCTGCGTGCTCGCCTTCGCGCGCGACGTGACGAACGCCGAGGGCCGCCGCCTGCAGTACGAGGCGATTCTCGAGAACGCAGTGGTCGGCATCGCGTTCACGCGCGACCGCCAGTTCCAGCACACCAACCCGCGCTTCGAAGAGATCTTCGGCTGGCCGCCCGGCGCGCTGGTCGGCGAGAGCGGCCGGGTCGTCTGGGCGAGCGACGCGGCCTATGCCGAGATCGGCCGCGTCGCCGGGCCGCTGCTGACCGCCGGCGCGGCCTTCGAGGGCGAGTTCGAGATGGCGCGCCGCGACGGGCACACCTTCTGGGCCAGCGTGCGCGCCCGCGCGATCGACCCGCGCCACCCCGGCAGCGGCGGGACGATATGGATCATCGACGACGTGAGCGAGCGCCGCCGCGTCGAGCAGGCGCTCGCCGCCGCGAAAGACCAGGCCGAGTCCGCCAGCCGCGCGAAGAGCGAGTTCCTCGCCAACACCAGCCACGAGATCCGCACGCCGCTGAACGGCCTGCTCGGCCTGGTGCGGCTCGCGCAGGAGCCCGCGGTCGGCGCGGCGCGGCTGCGCGAGTACCTCGAGCGCATCGACGACAGCGCGCAGGCGCTCGCCGGGCTGATCTCCGACATCCTCGACCTGTCGAAGATCGAGGCCGGCCAGCTCACGCTCGAGAAGGTCGACTTCGACCTGCACGCGCTGATCGCGACGATGCGCGCGGCCTACGCCGAGCTGGCGCGTGCCAAGGGCCTCGGTTTCCGGCTCGACATCGGCGACGGCGTACCGCAGTGGATCGCCGGCGACCCGGTGCGGCTGCGCCAGATCCTCGCCAACTACATGAGCAACGCGCTCAAGTTCACCGAGCGCGGTCAGATCGAGGCGGCGGTGCGGCTGCTGCCCGACCGGCGGCTGCGCATCCAGGTGCGCGACAGCGGCCCTGGCGTCGATGCCGCGCTGCAGCCGCGCCTGTTCCATCCGTTCTCGCAGGCCGATGCGTCGACGACGCGGCGCTACGGCGGCACCGGGCTGGGCCTGAGCATCTGCCGCCAGCTGGCGGTGCTGATGGGCGGCGGCGTCGGCATGGAGAGCCGGCCCGGCGCGGGCAGCCTGTTCTGGGCCGACCTGCCGCTCTACGAGGCGATGCCGCGCCGGCCGGTCGAGGAGCGCCGCGCGGCGGCCGACGCCTTGCGCGGCGCGCGCATCCTGCTGGTCGAGGACAACGCGGTCAACATGTTGGTCGCCGAGGCGACGCTGCGCCAGTGGGGCGCGCAGGTGCACGTGGCCGGGAACGGCGCCGACGCGGTCTCGGCGGTCGACGCGGCCGGCACGCCCGAGGCCGCGTTCGATGCGGTGCTGATGGATCTGCAGATGCCGGTGATGAGCGGCATCGACGCGACCATCGCGATCCGTCAGCGCCACGGCGCGGTGTCGCTGCCGATCATTGCGCTGACCGCCGACGTGCTGGTGTCGGACCGCGACCAGGCGATGCGCCACGGCATGAACGACTTCCTCTCGAAGCCGATCGATCCGGACCGGCTCGTCCGCGTGCTCTCGCACTGGGTGCGCCGCGCCCGCGCCGGGCGCATGGCGCCCCGCGCGTCTTAGGGTACCCGCGGCGCGGGCGGCGGCAGCGCCATGCGGCGTGCCGCCATCGCGGTGCGCACCCGGTCGGGCCGGTCGCTGATGATGCCGTCGACGCCGAGCTCGAGCATGCGCTCGATCGCTTCGGGCGCGTTGACGGTCCACACGACGACCTTCAGCCGGAGCGCGTGCGCCTCCTGCAGCGCCTCGGCCGTGAGGTCGCCGAACGCCGGCGACCAGATCGCGCAACCGGCCGCCTTCACGAGCCTGGGCACCGAGCCGTGCTCGGCGATCGCGAGTCCGGCCGTCCAGCGTGGGTCGGCGACGTTGCTCGCCGAGGGCTGCTGCGTGCTCAGGCACACCGTCGGGACGTCGGGCGCGAGCCGCTGCGCGACCCGCAGCGTGCGCCAGTCGAAGCTCTGCAGCGTCACGCGCGCTCGCAGCGCGTGGGCGTCGATCACCTCGAGCAGCGCGCGCACGAAGGTTTCCGGTTCGGGTGTCAGCGCGGGCGCGAGCGGCGAGAGCTTGGTCTCGATGTTGAAGCGCACCCGGGTGTCGCCGCGCTGCGCGACGCGTTCGAACAGCCGCGCCAGCGTCGGGATGCGCTCGCCGTCGGCGGCGCGCTGCTCCGGCTGGCCGTCCGCGTAGCGGGTGCCCGGCCTGAGCCGGCCGACGTCGTAGCGCTGCAGCTCGGCGAGCGTCAGCTCGCGGATCGGCGTGCCGGGCGCCTCGATGAAGCGTCCGGTGCTGTCGCGCGTGAAGTTCGGGTTCAGTGCCGCGTCATGCGAGATGACGACGATGCCGTCGCGCGTGACCACCGTGTCGAGCTCGAGTGTGTCGACGCCGAGCGACAGTGCGGTGTCGAAGGCGGCGAGCGTGTTCTCGGGCGCCAGGCCGCGTGCGCCGCGGTGGCCCTGCAGGTCGAAACCGGGGGCCGCGCAGCCGGCAAGTGCACCGGCCAGCAGCAGCGTGCACAGCGAGGGTCGTGCCATCGCGACACGATAGCAGGCAGGCCGCGCCGGCCCGTGGCGTATTCACGCATCCCTTGAAGTGAGGTCTGGCTCACCGGCAGGGACGCGCTAAGCTCGAACATTGCCCCTGCGCCACCCAATGAGCCCTGCACCGCACGACCCCCAGCCGACTGCGCCCGCCGCCGTGGTGGCCGAGCAGGAGGCCCTGCCGCCGGGCACCCGGTTCGGCGAGCTCGAGATCCTGCGTGTGCTCGGTGTCGGTGGCTTCGGCATCGTCTACCTCGCGCGCGACCATGCGCTCGAGCGCGACGTCGCGGTCAAGGAATACATGCCCTCGGCGCTCGCCTCGCGCGGGCAGGGGCCGCAGATCACGGTGCGCTCGGCGGCCTTCAGCGAGACCTACGCGGTCGGCCTGCGCTCGTTCGTCAACGAGGCGCGCCTGCTCGCGAAGTTCGACCACCCGTCGCTCGTGAAGGTCTACCGCTTCTGGGAGGGCAACGCCACCGCCTATATGGTGATGCCCTACCTGCAGGGCCGCACGCTGCGCGACACGCGCCGCGCGATGGCGCAGCCGCCGGACGAGGCCTGGATGCGCGCCGTGATCGAGCCGATCCTCGGCGCGCTCGAGGTGCTGCACCGCGACGGCGTGTTCCACCGCGACATCGCGCCCGACAACATCCTGCTGCCGCTCGACGGCCCGCCGGTGCTGCTCGATTTCGGTGCGGCACGGCGCGTGATCAGCGACCGCTCGCAGTCGCTCACCGCGATCCTGAAGCCGAGCTACGCACCGATCGAGCAGTACGCAGACATGACGGCGCTGCGCCAGGGTCCGTGGACCGATCTGTATGCGCTCGGCGCGGTCGTGCACTTCCTGCTCCAGGGTGCGCCGCCGCCGCCGGCCACCGCGCGGGCGCTGCACGACGAGATGACGCCGCTGTGGACGCGCAATCCGCCGGGCGTCTCGCCGCGGTTCCTCGCCGCGATCGACTGGGCGCTCGCGGTGCGGCCGCAGGAACGTCCGCAAAGCGCCGATGCGCTGCGTGCGGTGCTCGACGGCCGCGCCGAGCCGCCGGCGCTCGCGCGCACCGTGCCGGGCAGCACCTCGCTGCTGCCGGTCGGCGGTGCGACTGGCAACTACGAGCCGACCCAGGTCGCGCCGCGTGCCGAGCCGACCTTCCAGCCGACCGTGCGGGCCGAGCCGCCGGTGGCCGTCACGGTGCGCACGGCGGCTGCCCCGGCGCCCGTTCCGGCGGCTGCGGCGCTGCCTGTGGCCGCGCCTGCAGCCGCGCCGTCGTCGCGCAAAGGCCTGATCGGCGCGGCGCTCGCGGTCGTCGCGGTGCTGGCCGGTGCCGCGGGCTGGCAGGCGTTCGAGTCGCGCCGCGAGGCGAGTCCGCCACCGAGCGCGGCGGCCTCGGCGCCTGCGCCCGCCGTGGTCGCGACACCGGCGGTGTCCGTCCCGGCGCCGTCGACCACACCGGCCGCGACCGCGGATGCACCCGCGGTGGCAGCCGCCCCCGCGCCCGCGCCGAGCGCGCTGCCCGATCCCGCGCCGTCGACCGTGGCGGCGCAGCCGCCGGCTCCCGTCGACGCGGCGCTCGCGGCCCGCAAGCCGGCCGAGATGGTGCCGGTCGCGGCGAAACCGTCACGCCCCGCGCCGGTCACCGAAACCGCCGACGCCGCCCCGGCCCGGCCCGCAGGGCGCCCCGTGCCGCGCGTCGCAGATGCTCCCGCGGCCTCCGGCGAGGAGCGCAGCAGTGCGGAGCGGCCGACCGATCCGATCCCGAACGCCTCGACCGCCGCGGCCGAGCACCGCACCGAGCCGCGCCCGCGGCCCTGGCGCGAGGCGATGGCCGCACGCCAGGCGGCCGCACAGGCGGCGCCCGCCGCAGCGGCCGGCCCGCCCACCGCGCGCGAGGCGTGCGGCAGCCGCGTCCTCGTCGCCTTGTGGACCTGCATGCAGCGCGAGTGCCGCAACCCGCGTTACGCGCAGCAGGCCGAGTGCGTGAAGATCAACGAGGAGCGGCGCGCGCGCGAGCAGCAGTGAGGCGGCTGGGCGCAGGCCGGCCCTGGGGGGCGCCGCTCAGGTCGTGGCCTGCGTCTCGTGCAGCCGCAGCCAGGTCAGCTGCAGCAGCTTCGCGTCGGTGCTCGCGCGGTGGCGCGCCAGGTTCATCTCGCCGGCGACCTGCTGCTTGACGATGTGCCAGCGGTCCGCCTCGCGGTCCGCGAGGCGCGCGCGCAGGCTGTCGAGTCGAAACGTCGGCGAGGTGCCGGCCGCGTCGTAAAGACGGCCGAGCCAGCTGTAGTCGTGCGCCCAGCCGTCGCTGTAGAGCGTCAGGCCCTGCAGGCGGCGGTTCAGCTCGGTCGCGACGATGTGCACGTCGCGGCCGTGGCGCACTGCGGTGTCGCGCGGGATGCCGTGCAGGCGCTCGGCGGCCGGATCCCAGTGGGTCCAGTCGGGTGCCGGGTGGATCAGCGTGCAGTAGGTGCGACCGTCACCGAGCACGAAGCCGACCTCGATCGGATAACTCTCGCGCCCGAAGCCGGACGCCTCCATGTCGAGGCAGGCCGGGATCGTGTCGGCATCGGCCAGGGGCAGCGCCATGGGCGCGAGTCTAGGCGAGGTTGGCCTTTGTCGCCTTGGCGACGCGCGTCGCCGGGTTGTCGCCATTGGCCGCCCCGGCGGGCCTGCGGTATACCGGTCACGTCCGCGACCCAGGAGCCCGAAGTTGCCGTCCGCTGCCAACGCCGAAAACGAAACCCGTCCGCACCACAAGATCTGGCCCAAGCGGCTGCCGCGCGAGCTGCAGATTCCCGCGACCTCGTTGTGGTTCAACCTCGAGGTCGCCGCGCGTCGCTTTCCCGACAAGCCGGCCTACGTCTTCTTCGGCCGGCGCACGAGCTTCGCCGAGCTGCATACGCAGGCCGAGGCGATCGCCGGCTGGCTCCAGTTGGTCGGCGTGAAGGCGGGCGACCGGGTCGGCATCTACCTGCAGAACTGCCCGCAATTCGTCGCCGCGCTGTACGGCGTGCTGCGCGCGAATGCGGTGGTGGTGCCGATCAACCCCATGAACCGCGCCGACGAGTTCGGCCACTACATCCGCGACCCGCAGGCACGCGTGGTGATCTGCAGCGCCGACCAGGCGGCGATCGTCGTGCAGGCCAACGAGGCGCTGCCCGCGGCCGAGCGGCTTCAGCATGTGCTCGTGACACGCTACGCCGATGCGCTGCCCGAAGGCACGATCGACGCGGCCGATGCGCCGGGCCCCGCGATCGAACAATGGCTGCGCAGCGATCCGCCGCTGCCCGAGGGCGGCAGCGCACGCTGTCACCGCTGGACCGAGGTGCTCGCGCAGCGCCTTGTACCAGGGCCGCACACCGCGGGCCCGGACGACATGGCGCTGCTGCCCTACACCTCGGGCACGACCGGCCTGCCCAAGGGCTGCGTGCATACCCACCGCACGCTCATGGCCAACACGATCGGCGCGGGCCAGTGGAGCCACAGCAGCCCGGAGACCGTCAGCCTGGGCGTGGTGCCGTTCTTCCACATCACCGGAATGCTCTACGGCGTGCTCGCGCCGGTCTACGGCGGCTGCACGACGATCGTGATGCCGCGCTGGGACCGCGAGCTCGCCGGCCGGCTGATCTCGCGCTGGCAGGTCACCCACTGGACCTGCATCCCGACGATGGTGATCGACCTGTTCGGCAGCCCGAACGTGAAGAGCTTCGACCTCACGAGCCTGCGCTACATGAGCGGCGGCGGCGCGGCGATGCCGCACGCGATCGCGCAGCGCCTGCAAGACGAGTTCGGCCTGACCTTCGCCGAAGGCTACGGCCTGACCGAGACGGCCGCACCGAGCCACGCGAACCCGCCCGAGCGTGCGAAGCTCCAGTGCCTGGGCATCCCGATCTTCGGCGTCGACGCGCGTGTCGTGGACCCGCTCACGCTCGCCGAGCTGCCGGCCGGCGAGGTCGGCGAGATCGTCACGCACGGGCCGATGGTCTTCAAAGGCTATTGGCGCCATCCCGAGGCGACCGAGGCGGCCTTCGTCGAGCTGCCGGGCGGCCCGGCGGGCAAGAAGTTCTTCCGCACCGGTGACCTCGGGCGCATGGACGAGGAGGGCTACTTCTTCCTCACCGACCGCCTCAAGCGCATGATCAACGCGAGCGGCTACAAGGTCTGGCCGGCCGAGGTCGAGTTGCTGCTCTACAAACATCCGGCGGTGCAGGAGGCCTGCATCATCAGCGCGAAGGACGCCTACCGCGGCGAGACCGTCAAGGCGGTGATCGTGCTGCGCGCCGAGGCCAAGGGCAAGACCGCGCCGGACGACATCACCACCTGGGCACGCGACCACATGGCGGCCTACAAGGTGCCCAAGCTGGTGGAGTTCGTCGATGCGCTGCCCAAGTCGGGTTCGGGCAAGGTGATGTGGCGGCTGCTGCAGGACCGCGAGGTCGAGCGCTCGTCATGATGGGCGGATGAACGACACGCCCGACTACGCCGAGCTGCTCGCGCACTACCAGCGCGGCGCGCTCGACGCCACCGAGCGCGGCTGCGCGGCGCTGCTTGCGCAGACACCCGATCACGCCGGCGCGCTGCAGCTCCAGGGTCTGCTGCACGCGCGGCGCGGCGCGTTCGATGCGGCGCTCACATCGTTCGACCGTGCGCTCGCTGCCGACCCCGCGCTGGCCTCGGCCTACAACCACCGCGGCCACGTGCTGCTCGCGCTCGATCAGCCGGCGCGTGCGGTCGCGAGCTACGACCAGGCGCTCGCACGCCGGCTCGAGGACGCCCACGCGCTCAACAACCGCGGCATCGCGCTGCAGGCGCTGACGCGCTGGCCCGAGGCGCTCGCGAGCTACGAGCGCGCCGCGGCGCTCGCGCCCGGCCTGGCCGAGGCGCATCTGAACCGCGGCGAGCTGCTGATCGAGCTCGGCGAGCGCGAGGCCGCGATCGCGGCGCTGCGCCGCGCGGAGGAGGTGGGTGCGGACGCCGCGAAGGTGCGTTTCGCGCTCGCGTCGCTCGGCGCCGACGCGCCTGCGACCGCCGCGCCGCCGGAGTTCGTGCGCGAGCTGTTCGACGAGTACGCCTCGCACTTCGACAGCCACCTCGGCGAGCGCCTGCGCTACCGCGTGCCGCAGCTGATCGCCGACGCGGTCGCTGCGCTCGCGCTGCCGGCGCCGGCCGAGCTGATCGACCTCGGCTGCGGCACCGGCCTGTGCGGCCCGCTGCTGCGCCCGCACGCGCGCCGCCTCGAAGGCGTCGACCTCTCGCCGGCGATGCTCGAGCAGGCGCGCCGGCTCGCGCTCTACGACGAGCTGGTCTGCGCCGAGCTGGTCGAGCACCTCGGCAAGCGCACCGGCGCATTCGATCTCGCCGTCGCGGCCGACGTGCTGATCTACTTCGGCGACCTCGCGCCGGTGCTCGCTGCGGTGCATCGCGCGCTGCGGCCGCGCGGCAGCTTCGTCTTCACGCTCGAAGCGACCGAGACGATGCCGTACCTGCTGCGGCCGTCGCGCCGCTTCGCACATGCTCGCGCCTATGTCGAGGATGCGGCGCGTGCGCAGGGCTTCGCGCTGCGCGGCCTCGATGCCGTCGTGCTGCGCACCGAGGGCGGGGCCGACGTCGCAGGGCATCGGGTGGTGCTGCAGCGCGGGCCGTAGCACAGGATCACTCGAGCTGCTGCCACAGGTAGCTGAACTCGAGCGCCTGCACGTGGGCGCGCTGCTCGTTGTCGGCGGCCAGGCCGTGGCCGCCTTCGATGTTCTCGTAGTACAGCAGCTCGTGGCCCTGCGCGAGCATGCGCGCCGCCATCTTGCGCGCATGGCCGGGGTGGACGCGGTCGTCGCGGGTCGAGGTCGTGAACAGCAGCTTCGGGTATTTCACGCCGGCCTTGACGTTCTGGTACGGGCTGTAGCGCGAGATGAAGTCCCACTCGGCCGGGTCGTCGGGGTTGCCGTATTCGGCCATCCAGCTCGCGCCGGCGAGCAGCGTGTGGTAGCGCCGCATGTCGAGCAGCGGCACCTGGCAGACCACCGCGTTGAAGAGCTCGGGGCGCTGCACGACCACCGCGCCGACGAGCAGCCCGCCGTTGCTGCCGCCTTCGATGCCGAGGTGGCGTGGGCTCGTGATCTGGCGAGCGATCAGGTCTTCGGCGACCGCGATGAAGTCGTCGTAGCTGCGCTGCTTGGCCGCCTTCACGGCAGCCTGATGCCAGGCCGGGCCGAACTCGCCCCCGCCGCGTATGTTGGCGACAACGAACACGCCGCCGCGCGCGAGCCAGGCCGGGCCGACGCCGCGCGGGTACCACGGCGCCATCGACACTCGGTAGCCGCCGTAGCCGTACAGCAGCGTCGGGCTCGATCCGTCGGCGGGCCGGTCGCGCGGGCCGACGACGAAGTAGGGCACACGCGTGCCGTCCTTGCTGGTCGCGAAGAACTGCTCGGTGCGCATTCCGTTCGCGTCGAAGGTCGCCGGCAGTGACTTCAGCGTCGTGCGTTCGTCGCTGCCGGTGCGCGCCAGCAGCAGCGTGTCGGGCGTCAGGAAATCGGCGTAGTTGACCATGTACTGCTCGGCCAACGGGTCGTCGCGCCGCAGCGGGTCGTGCAGGCTGGTCACACCGAGCGTGCCGGGCGCCGGCGCGTCGATCACCCGGCGCGTGAAACGGCCGGCCTCGCGTTTCCATTCCTCGAGCCGGCTCGTCACGTTGTCGAGCACGTCGACGATCACGTGCGTGCGCGTCAGCGTGTAGCCGGCGAGCGAGCGGGTCGGCGTCGGCTCGAACAGCACGCTGAAGCGCCGTTCGCCCTTCAGGTAGGCCGCGGTGTCGGCCGCGAGCAGCGCGCCGGCCGGGTAGCTGCGCTCGGGTGTCTTGAGCTCGCTGCGCAGTTCGATCAGCAGCGTGTCGTCCGGCGCGCCGGCGCTGTGCATGAACGCGATGTGCGCATCGCTCGGCACGTCGAGCTTGACGCGCCGGTCGCCGACGAGCAGGAAGCGCTCGTGGTGATAGAAGTCGATCATGCGTGTCAGCAGGATGCGCTCGAAACCGGGCGTGCGGTCCGCCGTCGCGCTGGCCGCAACGTCGCTCGCCTGGCCCTCGAACAGCGTGACCGCCTCGGCCAGCGGCGTGCCGCGCCGCCAGCGCTTGGCGATGCGCGGGTAGCCCGAGTCGGTCATCGAGCCGGGGCCGAAGTCGGTGCCGACCAGCAGCGTGTCGGCGTCGAGCCAGGCGGCGTCCGACTTCGCCTCGGGCAGCACGAAGCCGTCCTTCACAAAGGCCTTCGCGACAGTGTCGAACTCGCGCACGACCTTCGCGTCGGCGCCGCCGCGCGACAACGCGACGAGGCATCGGCGGTTCTCGGGGCCGAGGCAGTCGGCGCCACCCCAGACCCAGTTCTCGTTCTCGGCGCTCGCGAGCGCGTCGAGGTCGAGCACGGTCTCCCAGGCCGGTTGCGCCTTGCGGTATTCGGCGAGCGTCGTGCGCCGCCACAGGCCGCGTTTGTGCTTCTCGTCCTGCCAGAAGTTGTAGAGGTGGTCGCCGACCCGCCTGGCGTACGGGATGCGGTCCTTCGAGTTCAGCACCTCGAGCATGCGCGCGCGGATCGGCCCGAACTCGGGGCGCGCCTCGAGCACCTTCTGCGACTGCGCATTGCGCTCGCGCACCCACGCGAGCGCCTTGTCGCCCTGCACGTCTTCGAGCCAGAGGAAGGGGTCGTCGGAGTCCGAGGGAGCAGAGGTCATGGCGTGCAGCGGAGCGAGGCCGAGGAGGGCGGTCACGAGCAGGGCGGCGAGCCGGCAGCGCATCGGGCGTTCACGGCAGCAGCGACTGCGTCTCGGGATGACGGCGCATGTATGACGTCACGTAGGAACACAGTGGCCGCACCTTGAGGCCGTGCGTGGTGGCGTGGTCGAGTGCGGCGCGCACCAGCACGGCCGCGATGCCGCGCCCTTCGAGCTCGGGCGCCACCTCGGTGTGCGTCATCACCATCACGCCGTCGCGCAGGCGGTAGTCGCACACGCACAGCTGGCCCTGCACGGTCGTGTGGAAGCGGCCGCGCTGCGGGTCGTGGTCGACGGTGATCTCCATCGGGAAGATCAGCTCGGATTCAGGCGCACCGGCGTCAGTTCCACCGAGTGGGTCGCGTTGGAGACCCACACCGTGCCTTCCTGGATGTTGACCTGCAGCTGCATCGTGCGCTGCGTCAGCGTGCCGAGCGCCTGGCTCTGCTCGGCCGGCAGCTGCCAGACCTCGATGTTCGAGGCGCGCGTGATCTTGGTCGCGACGCCGCTCCACCAGATCGGCGTGCTCGCGCTGTAGCCGAGCACGCTGACGCGGTCGCAGCGGCCGGCGGCGCGCATCAGGCGCTTGTCGTCGGGCTGGCCGGTCTCGACCCAGTGCACGATGCGGCCGGTCAGGTCGCGCTGCCAGAGGTCGGGCTCGTCGGTGTCGGACAGGCCCTTCGCGAACTCGAGCATGCCGTCGTGGTCGTCGGCCGGCACCCAGAGCGCGAACGCGAGCACACGAACCATCATGCGCTCGTCGGTCTCCGACGGGTGGCGGGCGATCGTCAGGCCGTGGTCGGCGTACAGGCCGCGGTCCATGTCCGCGATCTGCAGCGTGGCCTTGAAGATGGTGGCTTTGAGTGCCATGGG
>Ga0075366_10001589_pt1 | contig 11365 bp, 11 predicted proteins | sample EndMethybrTD3031_FD_72351 | JGI IMG/M metagenome (GOLD analysis project Ga0075366, IMG submission 72351) | Populus endosphere microbial communities from Tennessee, USA - Endosphere MetaG P. TD hybrid TD303-1 | ecosystem: Host-associated > Plants > Roots > Endosphere | place: USA: Tennessee... | reverse complement strand
AAGCTCGGGAGCTGAGTAAGAAAAGCGGGATCCGCCTTTTCTCCAGCCCAGCTTTAGTCTTCAGCCTCCGCGATGACGCGGTTACGCCCCGCCTGCTTGGCGGTGTAGAGCGCCTTGTCCGCCATCCGCATGACGTGCGCCCAATCCTGCTTCCCCGCCCCCAGCGCCGCCACGCCCGCCGAGAGGGTGAGGATGCCGAGCGGCTGGCGGTCGAACTCGAGGTTCATGGCGGCGTAGGCGGCGCGGATCGCCTCGGCCTTGTTGCGGGTCGCGGCCAGGGTCGCGCCGGGCAGGATCAGGCCGAACTCCTCGCCGCCGAAGCGGCACGCGATGTCGCTTTCGCGCGTGGCGTGGCGCAGCAGCTCGCCGATGCGCGCCAGCACGAAGTCGCCGGCGTCGTGGCCGAAGGTGTCGTTGAGCAGCTTGAAGTGGTCGAGGTCGAGCACGATCACCCCGATGCTCTGGTTCATGCGGCGCGCGCGCGGCAGCTCGCGGCTCATGGTCTCCTCGAGGTAGCGGCGGTTCCACAGGCCGGTGAGCGGGTCGCGCATCGACAGGTTGTGCGCGCGGTTCCAGGCATCCACGAGCGCCACGATGAGCAGGAACACCACGACGCTCGCGAGCAGGCCGCCGCCGAGCACCGTCCACGGCTTGCCGGCGCGAAGGGCCTCGTCGAACTCCGGCCGCGAAAGGAACTGGATGGTCCAGTTGCGCCCCGGCATGGGGAAATGGACGATGCGCTCGAATTCCGCCGCCTCGGTGGGGGTCGTGGCGCGCCATGCGACGCGCGTGTCGATCAGCTCGGCCTGGACCGAGCGGCCGGGCTGGTCGTAGATGCGCATGTCGATCACCCGCAGCACGCCCTCGTCGAGGATGCCCTGCATCAGGTCGTGCATGCGGAACGGGCTGAAGACGTAGCCCGACACGGCGTTGCGGCGCTCGCGGCGCGGCAGGTCGCGCGCGATCTCGTTGAACACCGGCACGTACATGATGAAGCCGGGCTGCTGCGGCTGCGATCCGCGGAACGCCTCGCCCGCGAGCACCAGCCGGCCGGTGATCGCGGCCTCGCCGCTCGCGCGCGCGAGGTCCATCGCGGCGCGGCGCGCCGCCTCCGAGTACATGTCGTAGCCCATGACGCGGGCGTTGCGGCCCGCGAACGGCTCGATGTACGTGATCGGCACGTACTCGTCGCGCTCGCCCGGCGGGCGGATGTCGTATTCGGGGAACCCCTCGGCGCGCACGCGCTTCACGTGCGCGGCGCGGTTGGCGGCGGGAACGTACTCCGCGAAGCCCATCGCCTGGATGCCGGGGAAGCGCTCCTCGAGCTGCAGGTTGGCGATGAAGCTGCGCCAGTCCTCGCGCGAGACGCTCGCCGAGGAGGCGAGGAGGGCGCCGCCGGAGCGCAGGATCTGCTCGTAGGCCAGCATGCGCGCGCGCACCGACGCGATGGCGGTCTCGGTGCGGCGCTCGAACTGGACGCGGGCGTCGTTGTAGCGGTTGCGCTCGAGGCCGACCCATCCGGCCGCGGTCAGCGCGAGGGAGGCGGTGAGCGCTATCCAGGGAAACGGAGACCGCAGGGCCTCGGAGCCTTCGAAACCCCACCGCATGTGCGCCGCATCGCCCTTCGTGAAGTGATGCCGCATTGTCCGGGTGCCGGCCGGCACTCGAAGTGATTCACGTCACTCCCGGAAATACACCTGTAGCAGAAGCTAGCCCGGCAGGTATTCGAAGACCTTCACCACGCGCGCGACGCCGCTCGTGGTGCGCGCGATCTCGACCGCCGCGTCGGCCTCGGCCTGCGTCATGAGCCCCATGAGGTAGACCACGTTCTGCTCGGTGAGCACCTTCACGTGGTTGGGCGAGAACTTGCCGTTGTTCACCATGCGCGCCTTCACGTTCGAGGTGACGAGCGCGTCGTTGCCGCGCGAGGCCATCGAGGAGGCGCCCGCGACCTGCAGCTCGTTGGTGACCTCGCGCACGTTCTCGATGCGCCGCACCTGCTCCTCGACCTTCTTCTTCGTGTCCTCGTTCGGGACCTCGCCGGTGAGCAGCACGCGGCGGTTGTAGCTCGTGGAGTTCACGTGCGCGCCGGGGTAGGCGTTGTTCATGAGGCCGAGCACCTTCCACTCGATCGACTCGTCCTCGATGTACATGCCGGTGGTGCGGCGGTCCGAGGCGAGGATCGACGCGGTGCCCGTGCCGGTGACGGACAGCGGGAGGCAGCCCTGCAGGAGGGGGACGGCGGCGAGCGCCGCGAGGGTGAGGAGCTTGCGGATCATTTCTTCTCTCCGTAGATCGTGTTGTCGACCACCTCGCACAGGCCGTGGAGCACCAGGAGATGGATCTCCTGGACCCGCATGGTGCGAGGGTGGGACACGTTGAGGTGGTGGTCGCCGGGGCGCAGCATCTTTCCCATCGCGCCGCCGTCGCGTCCGGTGAGGGCGATGACCGTCATCTGCTTGGCGTGCGCCGCCTTGATCGCCTCGATGACGTTCTTCGAGTTGCCCGAGGTCGAGATCGCGAGCAATACGTCGCCCGCCTGGCCGAGCGCCTCCACCTGCCGGGAGAACACGCGGTCGAAATCGTAGTCGTTGGCGATCGCCGTGAGCGCCGAGGTGTCCACGGTCAGCGCGATCGCGGGCATGCCGGGGCGCTCGCGCTCGAACCGCCCGACGATTTCCGCGGCGAAGTGCTGGCTGTCGGCCGCGGAGCCGCCGTTGCCGCATGCGAGCGCCTTGCGCCCGTTGCGCAGCGCTTCGGCGAGCGCGATGCCCGCGCGCACGATGTGCTCCGGCATCGTCTGCGCCATGCGCGTGCGCAGCTCGATGCCTTCGTCGAAGTGCTGCCGGATGAGTGCGTTGAGGTCCATGCCGGGATTCTAGCCTCTAGGACGCGTCGAAAGCGCCGCGGATCCACTCCGGCTCGCCCGAGTCGATGGCGACCACGTCGAAGCGGCACGGCGGCACGCGTGGGATGCGCATGAGGAACTGTCGCGCGGCGGCGACGATGCGCCGGCGCTTGCGCGGCGTGATGCTCGCGAGCGCGCCGCCGAAGCGGTCGCCCGCGCGCATGCGCACCTCGACGAACACGAGCGTGCCGCCGTCGCGCGCGATGAGGTCGATCTCGCCCGCCTTGGTGCGGTAGTTGCGCATCACGATCGCGAGGCCGCGCCGGGCGAGGAACTGCGCCGCCCGCTCCTCCGCTTCGCCCCCCGCCGCCTGCGCGGGCGTGGGATGCGCGATGCCGATCACTGCGCGCGCAGCGGGATGATCCTCCCGCCGTCGACTTCCGCGGGCGAGAGCGTGCGGACGAAATGGTTTCCCTCGAGCGTGATGCGGCCCGTCACGCCATCGAGCGCCGTCTTGCGCGGGTCGCCCCGGGCCGCGAGCAGCGCGAGCCGGAAGGCATCGATGCCGAAGGCGTACACGCGCTCGCTCTCCACCGAGGCTCCGCCCTTGGGCGGGGGATAGGCCATGACGGCGGGATGGTCGGGGTGGACGAACCAGGGCATCTCGACATAACGCACGCCCTGCAGGTCCACGTTGACAATGGCCTCGGAGCGCGGGTTCACGCTCAGGGTCGTGGCGTACACCGGGAGCATCCCGGAGATGTAGGGGCGCACCGCGCGCGACTCGGTCGCGTCGAGGGCGAAGAACACCATGTCGCCGCGCCAGCCCGCGATTCGCTCGCGCACCGCGGGCGCCTCCTCCATCACGCCGCTGAAGAGAAGCCGCCGGAACTCGCCCGCGGCGCGCGTCCACTCGCGCTCGAAGGCGTCGCGCACGCGCGTCGACAGCGGCGAGTTGGTCCCGATGACGATCGCCGAGTGCCACCCGTCGGCCACCGCCAGCAGCGCCACCTGGCGCGCCTCGTTCTCGAGCGAAAGCGAGAAGGAATAGACCCCGGGCGGGTACTCGCCGCGCAGCTCGTTCAGGGCGAGCACGGGCTGGCGCGCGCACTCGCTGCTCGCGAGCGTCTGCGCCCCGTCGCGCGTGAAGCCGCCCACGACCAGCAGCGCGCCGGCGGCCTGGGAGTTGCGGCACGCCTCGAGCAGCGGGGCGCCCTCGTCGGCGACCGCGGTGAAGATGACCGGCACGCTTTCCTTGCCCGCGGCCTCGACGGCGGCCATGAACCCGGCGCGCACCGACTCGGCGAGGCGGCCGAGGGCGGGCGACGCGGTGGGCAGGATGAGGGCCACGTGGGGGCGGGCGGCCACCGGGCGCGGCGTGGCGCGCGGCTCGGACGGCATCGCGTCGGTATAGGGGCGCACGACGGTCGAACGGGCCAGGCCCGTCGCGGGATCGATGTCGTCAACGGGTACAGTAGTGCCCGCGGGTGGGTCGGCCGCGAAGGCCGGCGACGCCAGGGCGGCCAACAACAGGAGTACCGCAGTGCAACGCGACATGGTGCCCGGATTATATGTGGTGGCCACCCCCATCGGTAACCTGGGCGACGTGACCCACCGCGCGCTGCAGACGCTCTCGGGCGCCGACGTCGTCGCCGCGGAGGACACGCGCGTCACGCGCGGGCTGCTCACCCATTTCGGCATCGCCGGCAAGCTGGTCGCCCTCCACGCCCACAACGAGCGCGGCGGGGCCGATCGCATCGTCGGCTGGATCCGCGAGGGCAAGTCGGTGGCATTCGTTTCCGATGCGGGCACGCCGGGCGTGAGCGACCCGGGAGCGCTACTGGTCGCCGCCGTGCGCGCCGCGGGCCTGCCGGTGTTTCCCATTCCGGGCGCGAGCGCCCTCACCACGGCGCTCTCCGCCGCAGGCATCCTGGCCGACGGCGTGGTGTTCGCGGGTTTCCTGCCCGCCAAGGGAGGCGAACGCCGCGAGCGCCTCGCCCAGCTCGCGGCGGGACCGTGGGCCATCGCGCTCTTCGAGGCGCCCCATCGCGTCGCGCAGACGCTCGGCGACCTGCACGAGGCGCTCGGCGACCGCGACGTGGTGATCGCGCGCGAGCTCACCAAGATGTTCGAGACCATCGCGCGCGTGCCGCTCGCCGAAGCGCGCGCGTGGGTCGAGGCCGACGACGACCGGCGCCGGGGCGAGTTCGTCCTGGTGGTGGAAGGCCGTGCGGTGGAGGCGAAAGCCGCGGTCGACCCGCGGGAGCTGCTTCAGGTGCTGCTGGCGGAAGTGCCCCTGAAGCAGGCCGTTGCGCTCGCCGTCCGGATCACCGGAGGCAAGCGCAACGACTTGTACAAGCTGGCGCTGGAGCTGAAACCCTAGGACTTCAGGCCGCGGTGGCGCCCTTGCGGCGCACGCCGTAAACGCCGGCGATGCCCATCAGCGCGGCGAGGAGCAGCAGCGCGTATTCGCCGAGCGTGGGGATCCCGGGGCCCGCGGCCGCCGCGAGGGCGAAGGCACCCGCCGCCGCCGCCGAGGCCGAGCTGCTGCCCGCATCGTTCACCGCGCCGGTGCAGCTATCCGGAGTGCCGCCCGGGCTCACGCCCACGGCGGTGCACACGAAGTTGTGCAGGGCGGTGGGCGTGCCCGCGCCCACGATCTGGAAGAAATCGAAGCGGTCGCCGGGCGCATGGGGTCCGGCGCCGCCGGCCTGGAAGCGCTCGATGAGGATGTTCACCGCCGTGATGTTCCCGTTGGCATCGGTCGAAACCAGGAACTGGTACACGCGGACCTGCGGGTCGGCGCTCGAGTACGTCGTGAGCCCGTCATTGAACGTGAAGCTCGTGAGGTTCGCGGTGATGTCGACGCCGGGAAGGTTCGCCGGGAGGCGGCCCGCTCCCGAGAATTGGCCGTCGAGGTTCATCGCGAGCGTGAAGTTGGCGCAGTTGCTTCCGGCGGGGCACGGTCCCGCGAACGGAATGGTCGCGTCGTAATTCGGGCCCACGTAGGTGTAGGTGTTCGCTGCCGAGGCGGCGAGGGACGCCAGGAGCAGCGCGCACAGGGCCAGGAGGCTTTTCATGGTCTTCATCGTCGTTTCCTCAGGCCGCCGTGCCGCCGTTGCGGCGCACGCCATACATGCCGAAGATGCCCATCAGCGCGGCCAGCAGCAGCAGCGCGTATTCGCCGAGCGTGGGCACAGAGGCCCCGGGCAGAGCTGCGAACAGGGGGCCGGCTGCGCCCGCCGCGCCGCTCTGGGAGGCGTCGGCTCCAACACCGTTGCACGCATCGGTGACGCCCGAGGGGGCCGCGCCGACGGCGATGCACGGCACGTTGTGGAACGCCTGCGTCGCGCCGCCCGGGCCGATGATGATGTAGTCGATGCGGTCGCCGGCCACGTGGGGGCCGGCGCCGCCGGTCTGCCAACGCTCGATCAGGATGAACTCATCGGTGATGTTGGAATTCGCATCGGTGACCACCGCGAACTGGTAGACGCGCAGGGCGGGATCGGTGCCGTCGTACGTGGTGAGCCCGTCGCTGAAGCTGCCGCCGCTCAGGATGCCGGTGATGTCGGTGCCGGGGGCGTTCGCGGGAAGCCGGGTGCTGGTGCTGAACGACCCGCTCACGCGCATCGACGCCGTGAAGTTGGCGCAACTGGGGATCGCGCAGGGCGGGGTGAAGTTGGCGATGCCGGCGCCGTACTGGTTGCCGGTGAAGGTGAAGCTGGCGGCGGACGCGGTGAACGATGCCAGTGCCAGTGCGCACAATGCCAAGATTATTTTCATTGGTCGTATCCCTAGGGGTGATTAGGTGCTCTTTTGCCGCCTAATATAATCCACGGATGGCAAACCTGCTCGAAATCGGACGCCCCGACGACTTCCATACCCATTTTCGCGACGGTGAGGTAATGGCGTCGGTCGTGGGGGCCACGGCGCGCCAGTTCGCGCGTGCCATCGTGATGCCGAACCTCAAGCCGCCCGTGGTGACCGTGGCGCAGGCCAAGGCGTACCGCAAGCGCATCCTCGCGGCCCTTCCCAAGGGCACGGCGTTCGAGCCCCTGATGACCCTCTACCTCACCGACAACACCGAGGCCGCGGAGATCGAGCGTGCGGCGAAATCGGGCATCGTGAAGGCGGTGAAGTACTACCCCGCGGGCGCGACCACCAACTCGGACTCGGGCGTGACCGACCTGCGCAAGGTCGACGCGGTGCTCGAGGCGATGGCCGCCGCGGGCCTGCCGCTGCTGGTGCACGGCGAGGTGACCGATGCCGACGTCGACGTCTTCGACCGCGAGGCGGTCTTCATCGACCGCACGCTGGGTCCCCTGGTGAAACGATTCCCCAAGCTGCGGATCGTGGTCGAGCACCTCACGACCCACGAGGGCGCCGCCTTCGTCGAGCGGGCGCCGGAGAACGTCGCCGCGACGATCACGGCGCACCATTTGCTGATGAACCGCAACTCGATCTTCGCGGGCGGCATCAACCCCCACCACTATTGCCTGCCGATCCTCAAGCGCGAGCCCCACCGCCGTGCGCTGGTGAAGGTGGCGACGTCGGGAAGTCCCAAGTTCTTCCTCGGCACCGACAGCGCGCCGCACGCGCGCGGCAGGAAGGAGTCCTGCTGCGGCGCGGCCGGCATCTACACCGCGCACGCCGCCCTCGAGCTCTACGCCGAGGCGTTCGAAGCCGCCGATGCCCTGGCCAAGCTCGAGGGATTCGCGAGCCAGCACGGGGCCGATTTCTACGGCCTGCCGCGCAATTCCGGGACCGTCACGCTCGAGAAGGTGGAGTGGGAAGTGCCGGACGAGTATCCCCTGGGCGGGGAGACCGTGGTGCCGCTGCGCGCGGGGCAGAAGCTGCGCTGGCGGTGTACGAGCGCCTGAAGGGCGCGATCTTCGCGCCCCTCCACGCCGCGATCGCGCGCCTTCCCGCCGATCGCTGGCCCACGCACGAAGAGCTGACCGCGCTCGCCGCGCCGCCGGTGCGCTTCGTTCCGCCGCGCGGCAACGATCCCTCCGAGCGCCGCCACTACGAGACGCGCATCGCGCAGACCGGCGAGATCGAGACGCGGCCCGAGAGCTGGCACGACCTCTTCAACGCCCTCGCCTGGATCGCATGGCCCCAGGCCAAGGCGCGCCTGAACCTACAGCACGCGGCGATCCTGGCCGAAGGCGGCGAGGAGGAGGCGCGCCACCGCAGCCCCGAGCGCGACGCGCTCACGCTCTTCGACGAGGGCGGGGTGGTGGTGGCCTCGCGCTCGCCCGAGCTCTTGCGCCTCATCGTCGATTTCGAGTGGAAGGAGCTTTTCTGGCGGCGACGCGACGAGCTCGACGCCAACGTGCGCTTCCTCGCCTTCGGCCACGGGCTCGCCGAGCAGGCGCTCGCGCCCTACATCGGCATGGTCGCGAAGACCGTGTTCGTGCCGGTGGACGAGCTCTTCTTCATGCTGCCGGTCGAGGCGCAGGTGGCCCAGGCCGATGCGCTCGTGGCCGCGCATTTCGCCCAGCGCCCGCGGTTCCACTCGCCGCGCGCCATGGCGCCGATGCCGGTGCTCGGCGTGCCGGGCTGGCATTTCGCGGCGCAGGACGAGGCGTTCTACGACGACCCGAAGCATTTTCGAACCAAACCGCGATAATCTCGGCAATCCCGGGAGAAAAGAACCGATGCGTCACGCTTTGCGATCCCTGTTTGCCTGCGCGTTGATGGCCGCCGCCCTGGCCCAAGCGCAACCCTATCCGGCGAAGCCGATCCGCATCGTCGTCCCGTTCCCCGTGGGCGGGATCGCCGACACGTTCGCGCGCGCGATCGGGGCCAAGCTCGCCGACGCGTGGGGACAGCCGGTGGTGATCGAGAACAAGACGGGCGCGGGCGGCAACATCGGCGCCGACTTCGTCGCCAAGTCGCCGCCCGACGGCTACACGCTCGTGATGGGCAGCATCGGCACCCACGCGGTGAACCAGAGCCTGATGAAGTCGATGCCCTACGACACCTTCAAGGATTTCGCGCCCGTCGCCCACGTGCTCGACGCCGAGGGCCTGCTGGTGGTGCACCCGTCGGTGAGCGCGAAGACCGTGCCCGAGCTGATCGCGCTCGCGAAGGCGCAGCCCGGCAAGCTCACCTACGCGTCCGCCGGCACCGGCACCACGAGCCACCTCGCGGGCGAGCTCTTCAAGTTCATGGCGCAGGTCGACATCGTCCACGTGCCCTACAAGGGCAACGCCCCCGCGATCACCGACCTGCTCGGCGGCCAGACGCAGATGATCTTCGCGACCATGCCGACGGTGCTGCCGCAGGTGAAGGCGGGGCGGCTACGCGCGCTCGCGGTGATCGGCCCGGCGCGCACGCCCGCGCTCGACGTGCCCACGGTCGCCGAGGCGCTGCCGGGATTCGTGGTGAGCAACTGGATCGGGCTCTTCGCGCCCGCCGGCACGCCGCCGGAGATCGTCTCGAGGCTGAACGCCGAGGTGCAGAAGGTGATGCTCTCGCCCGAGATCGAGAAGCGCCTCGAGACCGAGGGCGCCAAGTTCGTTCCCACCACGCCGCAGTCGTTCGCCGCGTTCCAGCGCGCCGAGGCCGAGAAGTGGGCCCGCGCGATCCAGGACGCCCGCATCAGGGTCGATTGATGAAGAGCCTCTGGACCGATTCCGAAGCGGCGCAGTTCAAGGGCGACCTCGCGCAACGCGTCTACACCTCGCGGCTGCTGGGGCGCGACAAGACGCTGGTGCTGCACGGCGGCGGCAACACGTCGGTCAAGATCGACGAGCAGGACCTGCTCGGGCGCAAGCGGCCGGTCCTGTACGTGAAGGGCAGCGGCTGGGATCTCGAGCTCATCGAGGAGGCGGGCTTCTCGCCGGTGAAGCTCGACCACCTCGTGGACCTCTCGAAGCTCGAGGCGCTCTCGGACCCGCAGATGGTCAACGAGATGCGCACCCACATGCTGCGCGCCGATGCGCCGACGCCGTCGGTGGAGGCGATCCTGCACGCGATCCTCCCGTACAAGTACGTCGACCACACGCACTCCGACGCGGTGCTGGCGATCAGCAACACCGCCGACGGCGAGCGCCGCATCCGCGCGCTCTATGGCGACGACGTGGTGGTGATCCCCTACGTGATGCCGGGTTTCGACCTGGCGCGGCTGTGCGCGCAGATCTTCCCGCGCGACCGCAAGCCCTCGACCATCGGCATGGTTCTGCTCAACCACGGCATCTTCTCGTTCGGCGACAGCGCGCGCGAATCGTACGAACGCATGATCGCGCTCGTCGACCGCGCCGAGCGGGCGCTCGAGAAGGAGGGCGGGGTCGTGCCACGCACGCAGGCGCCGCGGGCGCCGTCGGCCACGCCGATCGAGCTCGCCACGCTGCGCCGCGAGGTCTCGCGCGTGGCCGCCAACCCGATGATCATGCAGGTCCACGCCGATCCCGCGAGCCTCGCGTTCGCGCAGCGCGGCGACGTGGCGTCCATCGCGCGCCGCGGCCCCGCGACCCCCGACCACGTGCTGCGCACGAAGCGCGTCGTGATGGCGGGTCGTGACGTCGACGCCTACGCACGCGAGTACGCGGCGTACTTTGGCGAGCACGCCCCGAAGGCGAAGGAGCCCAAGACGATGCTCGATCCCGCCCCGCGCGTGATCGTGGATCCCGCCTTCGGCGTGGCCACCACGGGGCGCAGCGCGAAGGACGCGCAGATCGTCTTCGACATCTACGAGCACACGATGGAGGTGATCCAGCGCGCCCAGGGGCTGGGCGGCTGGCAGGCGCTGCCGTCGAAGGACATCTTCGACGTCGAGTACTGGGACCTCGAGCAGGCGAAGCTGCGCAAGGGCGGGACCACGCCGGCGTTCACGGGCGAGGTCGTGCTGGTCACCGGCGCGGCTTCCGGCATCGGGCGCGCGTGCGTGGACAGCTTCCTCAAGCGCGGCGCGGCGGTGGTGGCACTGGACCTCAACAAGGCCGTCGAGACCCAGGCGAAGCGCCCCGACTTCGTCGGCATCGCATGCGACATCACCGACGCGGCGCAGCTCGGCGCGGCCATTACGCGCGGCGTGCAGGCCTTCGGCGGCGTCGACATGGTGGTGCTCAACGCGGGCATCTTCCCCGGCGGCACGCGCATCGAGTCGCTCGGTGACGCGGAGTGGGGCAAGGTGATGCGCGTGAACCTCGACGCCAACCTCGCGATCCTGCGCGAGACCCACGCGCTCATGAAGCTCGCCCCGCGCGGAGGCCGCGTGGTGGTGATCGGCTCGAAGAACGTGCCCGCTCCCGGGCCCGGGGCCGCGGCCTACTCGGCCTCGAAGGCCGCGCTCGCGCAGCTCGCGCGTGTGGCCGCGCTCGAATGGGGCGCGGACGGCATCCGCATCAACACGCTGCACCCGAACGCGGTCTTCGACACCGGCATATGGACCGAGGAAGTGCTCGCCGAGCGCGCGAAGCACTACGGCCTCACGGTCGACCAGTACAAGCGCAACAACGTGCTGCGCGTCGAGGTCACGAGCCGCGACGTGGCCGAGCTCGCGGCCGAGCT
>Ga0075366_10001588_pt1 | contig 11368 bp, 15 predicted proteins | sample EndMethybrTD3031_FD_72351 | JGI IMG/M metagenome (GOLD analysis project Ga0075366, IMG submission 72351) | Populus endosphere microbial communities from Tennessee, USA - Endosphere MetaG P. TD hybrid TD303-1 | ecosystem: Host-associated > Plants > Roots > Endosphere | place: USA: Tennessee... | reverse complement strand
CGTCGAGCGCGCGCTCGACGATCTGCTCCGGGCTGGACTTCGGGACATCGAACCCGCGCGTGAGGTCGGTGTCGACGTAGGCCATGTGCAGGCCCAGCACCTGCGTCTTCTGCGCCGCCAGTTCGTTGCGCAGGGCGTTGGTGAGCGACCAGGCTGCCGACTTGCTGGCCGAATAGGCGGCCAGCTCGCCACCGTTCACCCATGAGGCGATCGACAACACATTGAGCAACGCGCCACCGCCGTTGGCCCCGAGAACCGGCGCAAAGGCCTTGCTCATGCGCAGCACGGCGAAGAAGTTGGTCTCGAAGATGCGTCGCGCGATGTCTTCGCTGTCCGCGGCGAGAAAGCCTCCTGGCTGCGCAATGCCGGCGTTGTTGATCACCAGCGTCACATCCGGCGCCAGCGCCGCGGCGGCGGCCACGTCTTCCGGCTTGGTGACGTCGAGTCGCAGGGCTTGAACACCGGGTTGCGTGACGGCCGCGGGATCGCGTGCGCCGGCGTAGACCTTGCGCGCGCCGCGGGCGAGCAGCTCGCGCGCGAAGGTCAGGCCGATGCCACGATTGGCACCCGTGACGAGGACAACAGCGTTTTGAATCTTCATAGGAAACTCCAACAGGGGTTGGGAGAACAGCTCACTTGAGCTTGACGACGCCTTGCCCTTCGCGCGGCCTGCTTCGACGTAGGCCAGGGCCTCGTTGGTCGACTCGAACGGAAAGACCCGATCGATCACGGGGCGGATGGCCCCAGCCTCGACGAGCCGCGTGATCTCGCGCAGCTGGCTCCCGTCCGCCTTCATGAAGAGGAACGAGTAGGCGATGCCCAGTCCTTGCGCCTTTCGCCTGACGCCTGAGCTCAGCAAGCGCATGACCAGCTTCACGAACCCGGGTGCCGCGATGTCCTTGCCGAATTCGGGGTCGGGCGGCCCGGAGATCGAGATGAGCTTTCCGCCGCGTTTGAGCACCCGAAGAGATTTTTCGAGCGTCTTGCCATCCTGGCTGTTCAGCACGACGTCGCAGTCGCGCAGGACATCTTCGAAGTCCTGCGTCTTGTAGTCGATGACGACGTCCGCGCCCAGACTCTTCACGAGCGCGACATTGGCCGTGCTCGTCGTCGTGGCGACGGTGGCGCCCAGGTGCTTGGCCAACTGGATGGCGAAGGTACCCACGCCGCCGGAGCCGGCCTGAATGAAGACCTTCTGCCCCTTCTTCAGATCGGCCTTCGCGATCAGCGCCTGCCATGCCGTCAAACCCACCAGCGGGATGGACGCGGCTTCCTCCATCGTGAGGCCCTTGGGCCTGGGCGCGAGCGAGGCCTCCCTGACCGGGACGAATTCGGCGAACGTGCCGATCCGGAAATCATCCGGCCGCCCATAGACCTCATCGCCCGGCTTGAACTGCTGCACCCGCGGTCCCGCCTTGACCACGACGCCGGCCACGTCGTGTCCCAGAACGAGCGGCAGGCGATACGGCAGGATGAGCTTGAACTCGCCATCCCTGATCTTGGAGTCCAGCAGGTTCACGCCGGCGGCATGCACCTCGACCAGGACCTCGTCGTCGCGCAGTTCCGGAGTCGGCATTTCTGCCGACCGCAACGCGCGCTTCTTTCCATAGCGCTCAAGAACAAATGCCCTCATGGACCTCCCCGATTCGCATGATGATCGTAATGTGTAAAGGCGAGCCAACGGGCGACACTCGTCCGTGGATTCAGTGACCGGTGGAGGTCAGGTGTCTGAGCGCGGCCTCGCGCAGGCCGTCCGACAGACCCGCATCGTCGACTGCGCGAGCCAACATCAAGGCGCCCACCATGGTGGCGACGGTGACGAGTGCCCGTTCGTGCGCGCCGGGCTTGCCCCAGTCCGGCGACTGACGGGCGACGAGGTCGATCATTTCCTTGATGTGCCGGGTCGCCACCCGACGCACTTCGGAGGCCTGGCGCGGTGTTTCGGAGCCCAGCGCAGCCAGTGGGCATCCTATGTCCACCTGCTGCAAGTGCTCCCTGGAGAGATAGGCGCGCAGCATCGATGCCATCGCCATGTCGGCGGGGACGCCGGCGACCACGTCGGCCACGGCGGCAGCGGACTCCGCGCACGCGCGCCCTGCCGCTTCGGCCAACATGGCCTCGCGTGACGCGAAGTGCGCATAGAAGGCGCCATGCGTCAGGCCGGCCTCCTTCATGATGTCTGCGACTCCGGTACCGTCGTAGCCGCTGCGGCGGATCGCCCGGGCGGCCACGGCCACGATGCGTTCATGCGTGGCATCCTTGGCCGCCGCTCTGGCATTGGGCTTCCTGTTTCGCATGACATGCATCATACCGTACTTCTGGCGATGGGCACTGCGCCGTTCTTGCGGCCGGACCTAACATCCGGCATGCACACGACGCCGCCCAGCCGCCTCGGCGCGGACGAACTGATCGCGTTGGCACGCGATGCGGACACCTCGCGCCCGTGCCCTGACTGCGGCCCCCTGCGCAGCCCGGGCTGGGAGTCGATGCCCAGCAGCTTCGACCGGCGTGCGCTGGTCCGAGTCGGCACGATCCGGGACGAGGCCGAAGACGAGCCGACGCTGCAGGAACACCACCCGCACGGCACCCACGGCTGGTCGCCCGACGCGCCGATCGCGCTGGCGTACTACCCGTACAACCGTTGCGACGTCTGGCGATGTGCCACCTGTCGGCGAGCCTTTCTGCGCTACACGGAGTACGGTGGGTACTATGAGGATGAGCGCGTGCGCCAGATCGACCCGGTCTTGGTGGTCGTCACGCGCTAGCAGACTGACAGGGGAAGGTCGATGTCCGAGAAGGTTGCGGTGGTGGTCGGAGGTGGCAGTGGCATGGGCGCCGCAGCAGCGCGCAAGCTGGTCCAGGAAGGCTTCAAGATCGCGATCCTGTCTTCGTCCGGGAAGGGCGAAGCCCTCGGCAAGGAACTCGGCGGCATCGGAGTCACCGGGTCGAACCAGTCCGGCGCCGACCTCACGCGCCTGATCGATCAGACGATGGATCGCTGGGGCCGCATCGATGTCCTGGTCAACAGCGCCGCGCACGGGCCGAGAGCTCCGGTGCTGGAACTGACCGATGAGCAATGGCACACCGGCCTCGACATCTACCTGCTCAACGTCATCCGGCCGACACGCCTCGTGACGCCTGTCATGGTGAATCAGAAGGGCGGCGTCATCATCAACATCTCGACGGCCTGGGCCTTCGAGCCCAGCCCGATGTTCCCCACCTCGGCTGTCTTTCGGGCCGGTCTCGCTGCGTTCACCAAGCTGTTCGCGGACCAGTACGCGGCCAGCAACGTGCGCATGAACAACGTGCTGCCCGGCTGGATCGACAGCCTGCCCGAGACGGAAGCGCGCCGACAGAGCGTGCCGATGCAACGCTACGGCAGCAGCGACGAGATTGCTGCAACCATCGCATTCCTCGCGTCGCAGGGAGCGGCCTACATCACGGGCCAGAGTGTTCGTGTGGACGGCGGGTTGATGCGATCGCTTTGAGGCGGAACTTCATCGCCGCGTCGGCGACCTTGCGCAGTTCCATGGCGAGGCCGATCGAGACCAGCACCAGCCCGATCACCAGGCCGACCCAGAAGCCGTAGACCTTCATCGGCTCGCCGACGATGAAGCCCCGATAGGCCAGCCACGTCCCCGAGGGAACGCCGATGGCCCAGAACGCGGACAGCATCAGCACCATCGGCATCAGCGTGACCTTGTAGCCGCGCAGTGCGCCGATCGCGCAGACCTGGGTCGCGTCGAAGAGTTGCCAGAACGCGGCGAAGAGCAGCAGGTTGGCAGCGAGCGCCTGCACCGCGCCATCGCTGCTGTAGAACGCTGCGACGTGATGCCGCAGCAGGATGATCGGGCCGATCGCCAAGGTCGCGATGATCAAACCCACCGCGACACCGGTCCATGCGATGGAACGTGCCGCAGGCGCATCGCCGGCGCCCAGCGCATGGCCCACGCGGATCGTGATCGCCGCCGACACCCCCATCGGAAACATGAAGACCAGCGCCGCGAAGTTGAGCGCGATCTGATGGGCGGCGATCTGCACGTCGCCGAACCGGCCGACCAGCACCGCCACGCTGGAGAACGCGGCCACCTCGGCAAGGCCCGCACCTCCCATCGGCAGTCCAAGGCGCAGCAATCGCTTCTGAACCGCCCAGGTCGGCAGCGTCCACGACTGCCAGACGTAGTAGGGCTTGTAGACCGCTGCGCGGGCCGTCCATGCGACAAATGCCATCAGCGCGACCCACATGCCGATGCCGGTCGCCCAGCCGCACCCCGCCCCGCCCATCGCCGGCAAGCCGAAGTGGCCGTAGATCAGCACCCAGTTGAGCAACGCGTTGATGCCCAGGCCCACGAGGGCGATGACCATGATCGGGCGCGTCTGGTCGATGCTGGCCGAATAGAAGGCGAGCGAGCGGTACACCAGCGCTGCCGGCAGCCCGAGACCGATGCCCCAAAGGAAGACGCCGGTTCGCTCCGCCAGGGTCGGCTCGATGCGGAACAGCAGCAGCAGGTCCGGCGCCCAGGGCACCAGGATCAACGGCACCAGGCCGGCGCAGAGCGCCAGCCATATGCCTTCGCGGGCGTCTCGCGCGACCGCGTCCCGGTCACCCGCGCCGAAGTGATGCGCAATGATCGGAGACACGGCCTGAACGACGCTCATCAAGCCGATGAACACCGGTATCCACAGAGCCACGCCGAGTCCGACCACCGCCTGCTCGAACGCACCGGCATGGCCCGACATCACGGTGTCCAGCAACCCCATCAACACCTGAGCGATCTGCGACAGGATGATCGGGCCGGCCAGGTGCAACAGCACGCGGCTCTCTTGCTTGAACGGGGACGAAGAAGACATCGACGAGGTCAGGCAAGCTCTGCGGCGGCACGCGCGAGTTTCTGCGCAAAAGGGGCGGTGCAGTGCCGCGGGTGCAGGCCGTCCTCAAGACTGAGGATGACCCGGCACCGCCGGCCACACATGCCGTCAGGCGCTCGCTACGCTGCTCGCTCTTGTGCGGTTCTCGCACCTGCGTTCCTCGAGGAGCTCGCCATGCAATACCCTGGCCGAATCATAGAGAAGGGCGAGGCCGATGCCGCCATCGTCAAGGCACTGAAGCAGGCGTTGAATCAGAAGCTCGCCCTGCAGGGGCAGCCGGGCCTGATGCTGACAGTCGACGATCCGAACTACGGAGCCAAGATGGTCCAGGCCGTCAAGATGTTCCAGGCCCGCAATGTCGACGCCCAAGGCGTCCCGCTCGTGATCGACGGCAAGGTCGGATCGCTGACGTGGGAGGTCTTGTTCGGACCCGAGAGCGTGCCCGTGGCGCCGTCTGCCGATGCGCCGCTGCTGAAAGAGGCATTGCGCATCGCCGCCGGCGAGGAGGCGGCCGGCATTCGCGAAGTACCGCTCGGCAGCAACCGCGGCCCGCAGGTCGACACCTACCAGCAGCGCACCGGCCTGAGCCCGGGACATGCGTGGTGCGCCTGCTTTCTCTACTGGTGCTTCGATGAAGCGGCGAAGTCGTTGGGGCGGCCGAATCCGCTCATCAAGACGGCGGGCTGCCAGGATCACTGGAACCGCAGCGCGACCGCAGGCATCCCGCGCATCGCGGCAGGCAACGCCGCGGCCAATCCGGAACTGGTTCGGCCCGGCATGATCTTCATCATGGCCTTCGACCGCGGGTTCGGGCACACCGGTGTCGTGGAGTCGACGGCCGGCGGCTTCATGACGACGCTGGAGGGCAACTCGAACGGCGCCGGCGGTCGGGAAGGGATCGGCGTGTTCCGGCTCACTCGCAAGGTCAAGTCGGTGAACAGAGGCTTCATCGACTATTCGGCGCGCTGAGAAGATCAGCGGTTCGGCGCTCGAGACGGTGGCGGATGCGCGCGGCGCTGCCAATGCTCGACGCCCTGCGCCACACGGTCCCAGGCGCCACGGTCGTAGGTGACCGCCGCGAATAGGTTGTCCTTGCTGGGCTTCTGCCGCACCGCCGAGCGGGCGAGCTGCTCCAGCGGCTCGCGCACCGCTGCGACGCAGCCTTCAAGGTCGTCGAAGGCGGCAACGACGCGCAGGAACAAGATGGCCAGGCGAAGCTCATCGGCCTTCATCGATGGGGACTCAACGGCTCGCAGGAAAACACGCGCCTGACCTTCGCCGAGCAGTTCGACGCAGAACTCCCGGCGCCAGCCCGTCAGGGTCTGCTCTGACGTCAGCGCCGGTCGTGTGGGATCGACCTGAAGGTTTGCCATCGGGGCCATCGCCCTGCTCAGTGTGAGTTGTGGCGGCGTACGAGGGCCAGGCCGGCTTCGGTCAGGGCCGCCGATTCCATCAGCGGGCCACTTCCATGCGCTTGGACCGCGCCCACGTCATGAAGCAGGCGCAGATGTCTCTGCAGCGCTTCGGGTTCGCAGCGAACTTCGCTTGCAAGCGTGTTCAGATGGATCGCGGTCGGATACGAGTCGGCGAGGGTGCCGAGCACGGCGCGGGTCAAGTTGGAGGACTGCATCGCTCTCCCACAAGCGCAAAAGTCAGGGTCGCGACCTTACGCCTGACACCAAACTGACAAGCCTCGGGGTTTCCCGCGGCCGCGGGCTTCTCCCTGGTTGTCGGACATCGCATGAGCATGCTTCACGGCTCGCGATCGGTCTCGGCTCAGCTAGCGGCGCGACCCGTCGGGACCACGCTCCGGCGACTCCCGCTCCGGTGGGGACAACACAGCCGGTGCAGTGTCGTCCGGCGGATCGCCGAACTCGAATTCGCGTTGCCCGCCGGTGATGGCGTCCTCGTCCCAAAGAGGCAGGTCGACCTTCTTCGACGAGTCCGAATCACGCCGTCGGCGACGCGCCAGGTAAATCGCCACCACGATGACGGTGGCCAAGCCGAGCAGCACATACAGCGTCATGGCTCTGCACCCGCGGGCCCTGCCGAGGCCATGACGACATCGTCGCCGCCAAGCCCATGGAACGACGGCGCCTCATGGAGATCGTGGAGGGCTACACGCTCGATGAGTCGCGGGTCCATGGCAGGCCAGTCCACCGCTCGGCTTGGCAATGATGGCTAGCGGTCGGTCGTGCCGCGGCGACGCCGCGCGACGAAGATCACGGCGACGACGCCCACTGCCATCAACAGCCCAGTAGCCTGGAAGTTCGTCGGCCCCTGAAGCGCAAGATCGGCCGCCGCCTGGTCCATGAGAGTCGCAGAGACCAGGGCCGCCGCGGCGGCCACGCTGGAGGTGAACTTCGTCATCGAGGTCTCCGATCAGGATCGACGCTGCCGCAGACAGGCAACCGCTGTTCCCAATCCGCTGTGCCGTCGGCCGGGCATTTGCCTCGTGGACGAGACGGATGCGGCGGCTACGCGTCACCCGGAGTGGGAAGATTCTCCCAAAGTCAGCAAGACTTGCAAGCCACTCCCAGCGCCTCGCTCCGACCGCCTCAGAACGCGTGCGAGTAGCGCAGGCTGCAGGAAATTCTCGCCGGGTTCGGCTCCTTGATGCCGGCATTGGAGAAGTGCTGCAGCCGGATGCTGACCTCGTGCTGATTCGCATCGCCGAAGCGCGTGCCGATCGCGATGTGGCCGCCGAAGTTGGACGCCGTGCTGAAGCGCTTCTCGCGGCTGCGGTAGATCGGCAACAGCACGTTCGCACCGATGCCCGCCTCAAGGAACCAGCGCTCGTCGTTCGGCTGCCGCTGCGTTGCAATCGCGGCAAAGGAGCTGTGCCGTAGGAAACGACTGACGCACATATGTGGCGCGCGCGGACGCGCGGTACACCGCTCTCGCCGTACGCTGCTGACGCAAAGGAGACTGCCATGTCCGACGACCGCACCCAACGCGGCGGCCAAGACCGCAAGCGAATCAACGTGAATGAGGATTACGAAGTGACCGACTGGGCGAAGAAGTTCGGTGTGTCACCCGAGGAACTCCGCCGCGCGGTGGCGGAGGTCGGCGACCGGGCGGCCGACGTGGAAGACCTGCTCAAGTCCTCGCGCCACTGACCGCTCGTGAGATCGGTTCAGCCCGAGTCGCAGGCAAAGGCGCGAATGCTTGCATGCCTTGATGACAAGTGATCTACATTCCTCGGCGCAGCGGGGTCGTTCTTCGGCCCCGTTGCGCTGCCGATGGACCTCGAAGTTGCCCGCAACTTTCTCGTCGCCCTGCTGATCGGGGCGCTGGTCGGTATCGACCGCGAGCGCAAGAAGGCGGCGGAGCCTGGCGGTTCGTTCGGCGGCATCCGCACCCACATCCTGCTCGCGCTGCTCGGCGCCGCATCGGCCCGGCTGGCACTCGAGCGCTCGGTGTGGGTGCTCGTGGTTGCACTGGCGGTGGTCGGCGCCGCGATCGTCGCGAGCTACGTGCGCGGCGTCCGCGGGGACGACGAGCCGCTCGGGCTGACCAGCGAGATGGCGGCGCTCGCGGTGTTCCTGCTCGGCGCGATGGCCGCGTCCGGCGACGCCGAGCTGGCGGTCGCGCTCGGCGTCGTCACATCGGCGGTGCTGGCCTTCAAGCAGCCGCTGCACGGCGCAGTGCGGCGGCTCCACACGCCGGACGTGTTCGCCGGCCTCAAGCTGCTGATCGCCAGTTTCATCGTGCTGCCGCTGTTGCCCGATCGAACGATGGATCCGTGGCAGGCGATCAATCCGTACAAGCTGTGGCTGCTGGTGATCGTCATCTCGGCGCTGTCGCTGGCCGGTTATGTCGCGGTGCGCTGGCTCGGCAGCACGCACGGCAGCGCCATCACCGGACTGGCCGGCGGGCTGGTGTCGTCCACCGCGACGACGCTCAGCTTCGCCCGCAGCAGCCGCGACGACGCCGCCGGCGATGGCCACGCACTCGCCGCCGGCATCCTGCTCGCGTGGTTCGTGATGTTCGTGCGCATGGCGGTGCTCATCGCGGTCGTCAACCGGCCGCTGCTGGCCACGGCCTGGCCGCCGATCGCGGCGATGGGCGCGGCGACCGGTGTGCTGGCCGCCTGGCACTACCGAGCCGGGCTGGCGCGCACGCACCGCGCCGCGCAGCCGCTCGCCGTCCGCAACCCCTTCAGCCTGACCGCGGCGGCCAAGTTCGGCGCGTTGTTCGCCCTCGTGCTGCTGGTCGTCAAGCTGGCCCAGCAGCACGCGCCGCAGCAAGGTGTCTACGTCGTCGCCGCGCTGGCCGGAAGCGTCGATGTCGACACGATCACGTTGTCGATGGCCGATGCGGCACGCAGCAGCGACGCCTTCGCGCAGGCGGCCGCGGCCATCGTCGTCGCCGCACTGGCCAACACCGTCGTCAAGTGCGGCCTCGTGTTCGCGCTTGGCGCCGGGCGCGTGCGCGCGCAGATCGGCGTCGCCGCCGCGGCGCTGCTCGCGACCGGCGTGCTCGCGCTGGCGTTGATGTGATCAGCACCAGTCTGGCCAGGCATCGCGGTAGGATGCGTCCATGAGCGCCTTCGACCGGCCCGTCGTGGTCCACGCGTTCCAATGCTTCGACATTGGCGCGGGCGCCGTCATCGTTCCGCCCTTCAAGGCCACCGAAGACGCGATCGTCCGGCACTTCAACGGGAAGATCCTTCCGCTGACGGCGGAGCGGGTCGACCCGGCCGAGGTGGACTCGGAAGGGCGTTGGTTCCGCCTCGCAACAGGGTGGAGTTCGCTGCCTGAGATCTGAAGCGCAACGCGTGCGGCTCAGGCAGCGTGCTTCTTCACCCAGGCGACATACCGGTCCATCCAGGTCTGCAGAAACTTCTTGCTGCCGGCACCGATGTCGCCAGCGTCGTCGAAGAGGCCGTCCTTGGCATGGATGAAGGCTTCGGGTTGGCCGAGCGTCGGCACATCGAGGTAGGCGAGGATGGTGCGCAGATGCTGTTGCGCCACGGCCGTGCCGACGGTGCCCACCGAAGCGCCCAGCACGCCCGCCGGCTTGCCCGCCCAAGCGTTCTGGCCATACGGGCGCGAGGCATGGTCGATCGCGTTCTTGAGCACGCCCGGGACGGAACGGTTGTATTCGGCCGTGACGAACAACAGGCCTTGCGCGGCGGCGATCTCCGCCTTCAGTCGCTTGACGGGCTCGGCTTGATTCGCGTCGTCGTCCTGGTTGTAGAGCGGCAGGTTGCCGATCTCGAGCTGCTTGAACGAGAAGTCGGACGGCCCGAGCTTGGCCACCCCGGTCGCCAGCTTGCGGTTGAACGAATCGCGACGAAGGCTGCCCACGACAACCGCGATGTTGTACCTGCTCATCGAGACCTCCTGTGAAGTGACGCCGCCGCGGCAAGGTGCCGAGCGCCGTCGCACCTTACGCTGGTTGCGGCGGGCGCGAGCATGCTCCGCCTGCAGCCCTTCGACCAGTCGGGACTCAACCCCGTCGTTCGCTCATGTCGCGGCAGCGGCCGCGCGCGACGCGCGTCCCTGCAGCCACTGAAGACCTGCCAACAAAGCGATGGACGCCACGATCAGCAGCGTCGCCACTGCGGTGATCGTCGGGCTGAGCGATTCACGCACGCCGCTCCACATCTGACGCGGCAGCGTGCGTTGCTCCGAGCCGGAGATGAACAGGGCCACGACGACTTCGTCGAACGAGGTGACGAATGCAAACAGCGCCCCCGACGCCACGCCGGGCGCGATCACCGGCAGCATCACGCGGAAGAAGGCCGTGACCGGGCCGGCGCCCAGGCTTGCTGCCGCGCGCATCAGGTTGTGGTCGAAGCCCGAGAGCGTTGCCGTCACGGTGATCACGACGAACGGCGCGCCGAGCGCGGTGTGGGCCAGCACCAGGCCGGTCAGCGTGTTGAGCAGGCCGACGCGCGCGAAGCAGTAGTAGATGCCGACCGCGCTGACGACCACCGGAATGATCATCGGCGAGATCAGCACCGCGGTGATCGTCGCGCGCGCCGGACAGTCGCGGCGTGTCAGGCCGAGCGCCGCGAGCGTGCCCAGCACCGACGACAGCACGGTCGCGAAGAACGCGACGATCAGGCTGTTGCGCAACGCGAGCTGCCACACGGCCGAGTCGACGAACTCGCGATACCACTGGAGCGAAAAGCCCGGCATCGGATACGTGAAGAACGGCTCCGCATTGAACGACAGCGGCACGATCGCGAGGATCGGGGCGACCAGGAACAGCAGCACGAGGACGCAGAAGCCACGCAGTGCGATCGCGCTGATTCGTTGAAAGCCGGTCATCGCCTCACCCCATGCGCAGTTTGTCGATGCCGACGATGCGGTGGTACACCGCATAGAGGATCAACACCAAGACCAGCAGCGTCGCACTGAGCGCCGCAGCCATGCCCCAGTTGGTGACCTGGCTCGCGAAGTACGCGATGAAGTAGCTCAGCATCTGGTCCTGCGCGCCGCCCACCAGCGCCGGCGTGATGTAGTAGCCGAGCGCGAGGATGAACACC
>Ga0075366_10001587_pt1 | contig 11375 bp, 10 predicted proteins | sample EndMethybrTD3031_FD_72351 | JGI IMG/M metagenome (GOLD analysis project Ga0075366, IMG submission 72351) | Populus endosphere microbial communities from Tennessee, USA - Endosphere MetaG P. TD hybrid TD303-1 | ecosystem: Host-associated > Plants > Roots > Endosphere | place: USA: Tennessee... | reverse complement strand
GTGGTGAGGGTGGCGGTTACGGCGGCGGCGGTGGTCGCAGCGGTGGCGGCGGTGGTGACGGTGGTTTCCGTAGCCCCTACGGTTCCGGTCCTCGCAGTGGTGGCGGTGGCAATGGCGGCGGTGGCCGCGGCGGCTACTGATATATCGGCTGCACTTTGCAGAATTGAAAAGGCTCTTATGGAGCCTTTTTTGTTGCCTATCGAAAATGCGTTAGGGGTTTTCTGAGGGCGTTGTCTGCCTGGGTTTGCGTGCGCGGCCTACCAATAATTTATCAAATACCGCGTTTGGCAGCAGGCGCAGGACTTTGGCGACGACACCCATCTGCCAGGGAATGACACGGTAGCTATTGCCAGCCTGGATGGTCTGGAATGCCTTGTCCGCAAAGTCTTGCGCTTGCATCAGGAACGGCATTCCATAGCCGTTTTTCTGGGTTAGCGGCGTATCCACATAGCCGGGGCAAATGGTGACAACTTTGACCCCACTCCCGCGCAGCTCACCGCGCAGACTTTCGCAATAGCTGATGACGCCTGCATTGCTGGCGCAGTAGGCGCCGTGGCCAGGCAGACCGCGGATGCCGGCCACACTGCCTATGCCAACTAACGCCCCGCTGCCGCGTTGCTGCATCGCATGGATGAAGGGGTGAAAAGTGGCTGCTGTGCCTACGTTTTTGGTGGCAAAAGTTTGCGCCATGATGGCAAGGTCTTCGTACACCGCAGTGTCTACGCCGACGCTGGCTCCCGCGCAGGCGACCACCACGTCTGGCACACCTTGCTGGGCGATGCAGGCCTTGCCGGCCGCTACGATGCTGTCTGTTACTGAAACGTCTGCACTATATATTTGATAGCTGCTTGTGCTGATTCCATTTGCGCTAGCCCATGATTCAATGACTGAAGTGCGACGGGCAACCAGGGCCAGGCGATAGCCGGCCTGGAAGTAGCGTAGTGCCAGAGCCTGGCCAATGCCGCTGGACGCTCCGGTAATGAATGCCAGTGGAGACGAGGACATCGGTTTACTTATTGGAAGGTGCGGGAGCGGGTACCAACAGGCCACGCACGCGCCCCTGGAGTTGCATCACGCGGTCTAGATTGTCGTAGTCCATGGAGTCGGCCGTGAAGGTGTCTGTGCCACGGGTGATGACCACCGGCAGGTTGGAGCGGACGCGCTCGGTATTCAGATAGGCGTGCAGGAAGTCGCTGCGCAGCTCCAGGCGCGGCTGGACAACACCGCTCTTGTCGGTGGCGGCGTCACGGACCACGATGGCGTTTTGAAAGAGCTGTACTTCTGAGCCGTCGCCATTGCTGAGGCCTCGGTCGCCGCTGGCCGTGGTAACCAGGCCGTCCGGGTTGACTGAGCGGATCCGGACTTTGTCGATTTCGATGGTGTCGGTGTCTGGAAAATGGCGGGCTTCCGCCCCCATGACTTCGCTTTTCAAGCGTCCGGTGGAATCGAAGGTTTTGACCGAAAATTTTCGCATGAAGTAATCGGGTTCGTGGGTGGCCGCAACCGGTGCAGCTGCTGGCGCAAAGATGGGTGTATTGCGCACCAGCCAATAGGTGCCCAGCGCCAAAACACCCATCAACAGAACGGGCAGGTAAATAGAAACCTGCTCCCAGGCGGCACGCAGCAGGGATTTCACGCTGTGTACTCTTCCAGCAGACGCGCATAGTGGCCGCTGGCCACCAGCAGAAGATCGCAAAATTCGCGGGCCGCGCCCTGGCCACCGGAACGCTGGGTGGTGTATTGCGCCGCTGCCAGTACTTCGGCTTGGGCATTTGCTGGGGCGCAGGCGATAGCGCTACGGCGCATAACGGGCAGGTCGGGCCAGTCGTCGCCCATGGCCGCAGCCTGTGACCAGTCCAGGCCGAGTGCTGCCAGTGTTTGTTCAGCCGCCGGGCGCTTGTCCTCGGTGCCGAAATGTACGTGGGTGATGCCCAGCGCCTGCAGCCGATTGCGCAGCGGCAGGGAGTCGCGCCCGGTGATGACGGCGGGCGTGATGCCGGCTTTCTGCAACAGCTTCAGGCCGTGGCCGTCCAGTGTGTTGAAGCGCTTGAGGGTTTCACCGGCTTCTGAAAAATACAGGCCACCGTCGGTCAAGACGCCGTCAACATCGAAGAAGGCGACGCGGACGTTCTGGGCGCGCAACAGCAGCTCTGGCGCGAATGCGATGGCAACGGCGGCCATCAGATGACTTTGGCCCGCATCAGGTCGCCAATATGCACTACGCCAACCAACGTGTCCTCTGCATCCACGACCAGTACGCAGGTGATGCGGTGTTGTTCCATCAGTTCGGCGGCTTCTACGGCTAGCGCATCGGGCCGAATGCTGCGGGGGTGGCGATGCATCACGTCTTGGGCATGCATGGCGCGCAGGTCAACGCCGTTTTCAATCAAGCGTCGCAAATCTCCATCGGTGAATACACCCAGCACCTGCTGTTGGGCGTCTACCACTGCGGTGATGCCTCCCTTGGCGCTCATTTCACGCATCATGTCGCTGAAAGCGGTGTCTGGTGCTACGCTGGGCACATCGTCACCTGAGCGCATCACGTCGCTGACATGGGTGAGCAGTTTGCGGCCCAGCGCACCGCCAGGGTGAGAGCGCGCAAAGTCTTCGGCCTTGAAGCCACGTGCATCCAGCAGGGCTACGGCCAAGGCGTCACCCAGGGCCAGCTGGGCGGTGGTGCTGGCGGTGGGCGCCAGGTTCAGCGGGCAGGCCTCTTTGTCCACGCCACCGTTCAATATCTCGGTGGCATGCTGGGCCAGTGTGGATTGCAAATTGCCAGTAATGGCAATCAGGGGCACACCCTGGCGCTTGAGCACAGGCAGCAATACGGTGATCTCTGCGCTTTCACCGCTGTTGGAAATGGCCAGGACGATGTCCATCGCGCGGATCATGCCCAGGTCGCCGTGGCTGGCTTCGGCCGGGTGCACGAACAGCGCGGGCGTGCCGGTGGACGCGAGTGTGGCGGCAATTTTGCGGCCCACATGGCCACTTTTGCCCATGCCCATGACTACTACGCGGCCGCGCAACGTGAGGATCATCTGCACCGATCGGGCGAAGGAGTCCGTGAGGCGGCGCTTCAGGTCCGTGACGGCTGCAGCTTCGATATCCAGGGTGTCAAAAGCTTTGAGTAAGGCGCGCGCGGGATCGAAGGAAGCAGTGGTCGGCAGTGCGGATGTCATGCCACCGATTCTATCGGCGTGCATGCTGCCGTTCTTTTCGAGGGAATGCGCATTTCCCTTGTTAGCATGCTGGCATGACCGCTCTGGAATTGACACTGATGTACCTGCTGGCCGCCGTGCTGGGGGTGGTGACGTTCCGCTCGCTGAAGCTGCCGCCCATGCTGGGTTATTTGGTGGTGGGTGTGCTCATCGGCCCGAATGCGCTGGCGCTGGCGCAGAACTCTGAGGGAATCAAGCACCTGGGTGAGTTCGGTGTGGTGTTTCTGATGTTTGTCATCGGGCTGGAATTCAACCTGCCCAAGCTGCGCGCCATGCGCGGTCATGTGTTTGGCTTGGGCTTGTTCCAGGTGGCCGGCACCATGCTGATCGCCACGTTTGCCTCACTGATGTTTGCCACCATGGCGCCCACGCTATGGCGCATGGAGTGGCGTACTGCCCTGGCGCTTTCGGGCGCGCTGGCCATGAGCAGCACGGCCATTGTGGTGAAGCTGATGGCCGAGCGGCTGGAGCTGGAGTCGGAGCATGGCAAGCGCGTGATGGGTGTGCTGCTGTTCCAGGATTTGGCCGTGGTGCCCTTGCTGGTTTTGATTCCGGCCTTGGGTGCATCGCCTGAAGAACTGCTGATGTCACTGGCTCTGGCGTCCATCAAGGCGGCGGCACTGATTACCGTGTTGTTGGTCGGCGGGCAGAAGGGAATGCGCTGGTGGTTGACGATCGTGGCGCGACGGCGGAGCGAAGAGCTGTTTGTGCTGAACCTATTGCTGATCACCCTGGGCCTGGCCTGGTTGACCGAGCTGGCGGGCCTGAGCCTGGCCCTGGGGGCGTTTATTGCGGGCATGCTGATTTCAGAGACCGAATACAAGCACCAGGTGGAAACTGACATACGGCCGTTCCACGACGTGCTGCTGGGCTTGTTTTTCATCACCATCGGCATGCTGCTGGACTGGCGCCTGGTGCTGGAGCACTGGTCCCTGGTGCTGTTGCTGGTGACCTTGCCGGTGTTGTTCAAGCTGGTTCTGGTTGCGGCGCTGTCCAAGTCGCTGGGCGGCACGGCGGGTGTCTCCTTGCGTACTGGCCTGTACCTGGCCCAGGCGGGTGAATTCGGTTTTGTGCTGCTGACCTTGGCCCAGGAAAACAAGCTGGTGCCGGCCTCGCTGTTGAACCCGATTCTGGCCAGCATGGTGCTATCCATGCTGGCAACCCCGTTCATCATCATGTACAGCAACCGTATCGTGATGAAGCTAGTGAGCAGCGAATGGTTGCAGCAGTCGCTGCAGATGACCACCATTGCCCGCAAGTCCATCAATGCCAACAAGCACGTGATCATTTGCGGCTATGGGCGTTGTGGGCAAAACCTGGCGCGTATGTTGGAGCGCGAGAGCATTCCCTATATGGCGCTGGACCTGGACCCGGACCGGGTGCGCAAGGCTGCCGCGGCTGGCGATTCTGTGGTGTTCGGCGATGCGGCGCGGCTGCAGGCTTTGATGGCCGCCGGCCTGGCCCGGGCCAGCGCGGTGGTCATCACCTACCTGGATGTGCCGGGTGCCATGAAGGTGCTGGCCAACACCCATACCCATGCACCCCAGGTGCCGGTGATTGTGCGCACCCAGGACGATCACGACCTGGAAAAGCTGCGCAATGCAGGCGCCACCGAAGTGGTGCCCGAGGCCATCGAGGGATCTCTGATGCTGGCCAGCCATGCCCTAGCCCTGGTGGGCGTGCCCATGCGCAGGGTGATACGGGTAGTGCAGGACCAGAGAGACGCGCGCTACAACCTGCTGCGTGGCTACTTCCACGGGGCCGACGATGACGGCGTGGACGAATTGCGCCACGAACGGTTGACGACCGTGACCCTGACCATCGCCGCCAAGTGCCTAGGCAAACCGCTGGGTCGTCTGGCTCTGCACGCGATGGGTGTGCGGGTGGTCAGCTTGCGCCGGCACAGTGGCAAAACCGAGCTACCCGGAGACGATGTGCTGCTGGAAGACGGTGACACCCTGGTCTTGTCCGGCAAGGCGGAGACCCTGGCGTTGGCGGAAGAGAAGTTTCAAAAGGGTTAAACCGGAAGGCGGCGCAGCCGCGCAAGGCACAATAGCGGCCCTCCCCATTTTTGGTTGATTTCCCATGACAAGCTTTAGCGTCAACGCCTACCTTAAGGCCCATATGCGCACGGTGCCTGATTGGCCTGCGCCGGGCGTGCAGTTCCGGGACATCACTCCCTTGCTGCAAAACCCCCAGGTGTTTCGCGTGATGATCGATGCGTTTGTGCACCGCTACATGGACCCTGCCCTGCGCCCGGACGTGGTGGCCGGGCTGGACGCGCGCGGCTTTATTTTGGGTGCGGTGGTGGCTTACGAGCTGAATATCGGCTTTGTGCCCATCCGCAAAAAAGGCAAGCTGCCGTTCACCACGGTGGAAGAAACCTATGAACTGGAATACGGCAGCGCCACGGTGGAGCTGCACACCGATGCTGTCAAGGCAGGTGACCGCGTCCTGCTGATCGACGACCTGATTGCCACCGGCGGCACCATGATGGCCGGCAAGAAGCTGCTGGAAAAGCTCGGTGCCACCGTGGTTGAAGGCGCAGCCATTGTGGATCTGCCCGAACTGGGCGGTTCTACCAAGCTGCAGGAAAGCGGGCTTCCATTGTTCACCCTGGTGGACTTCGCCGGGCACTGAAAGTCTGCCCAGAACCCGGCTTATTTGCCGATACAGAACTGCGAAAAGATCACGCCTAGCAGGTCGTCGGCGCTAAAGGCTCCGGTGATTTCGTTCAGGGCGTTCTGCGCCAGGCGCAGTTCTTCGGCCAGCAAGTCCAGTGACTGGGCCTGGCTGGCCAGATGCGCCACCGCCATCTCGATATGCTCGTCCACATGCTGCAAGGCGTGCACATGGCGGGCCCGGGCAATGAAGACTCCCTCGGACGCGCTTTGCCAGCCGGCCACGTCCAGCAGCTTGTGGCGTAGCCGGTCCAGCCCGGTGCCGACTTTGGCCGACAGGGTCAGGGCGTCTGCGGTGGCCGCCGTGGCGGCATCCGATTTGTTCCAGACATCGATCACCGGCACGCGCGACGGCAGCTTTTGCGCCAGCTCGGCGCCAATTGCCGCGTCGGCCTGCTGGTAGTCCGGTTGCTGGGCGCGGGTCAGGTCGTGCAGGAACAGCACGGCATCGGCCGCGGCGATTTCAGCCCAGGCGCGCTCTATGCCTATGGTTTCTATGGCGTCGTCGCTGCTGCGCAGGCCGGCGGTATCGATGATATGGATGGGCACGCCTTCAATCTGGATGGTCTGCGCGACCTTGTCGCGGGTGGTGCCAGCGATGGGGGTGACGATGGCCAGTTCTGCCCCTGCCAGCACATTTAGCAGCGACGACTTGCCTGCGTTGGGTTGGCCGGCAATCACTACCTTGATACCCTCGCGCAGCAGTGCGCCCTGGCGTGTGCGTTGCATCACCGCGGCCAGGCGTTGCTGCAGTTTTGATAGCTGCCCGTGCGCGTCCGCCTTGCGCAAGAAGTCGATTTCTTCCTCAGGAAAATCCAATGTGGCCTCGACCAACATGCGTAGGTGTACCAGGCCATCGCGCAGGCTGTGGATCTCCTGCGAGAACTCGCCAGACAGGGATCGTGTGGCACTGCGCGCGGCGGCCTCAGTGCTGGCGTCTATCAGGTCGGCAATCGCCTCGGCCTGGGCCAGGTCGATCTTATCGTTCAAAAAAGCGCGCTGGGTGAATTCGCCCGGCTGGGCCGGACGTATGCCCATGGCGGCGCCGGCTTCCAGGCAGCGCGCCAGCAGCAGCTGCAGCACCACTGGCCCGCCATGGGCCTGCAGCTCCAGCACGTCTTCGCCGGTATAGGAGTGTGGTGCCGGGAAGTGGATGGCCAAGCCCTGGTCTATGGCCTGGCCAGCCGCGTCGCGGAACGGCAGATAGGTGGCTTCGCGGGCTTTCAGCGGGCGGCCACACAGGGCTTCGATGATGGGTGCGATCTGCTTGCCGCTGACCCGCACAATGCCTACGGCACCACGTCCTGGTGCGGTGGCGATGGCGGCGATGGGATAGTCGTTATGGGCGGGCATGGAGTAGCAGCTTATCGAAAAAAGGCCGTTCAACCCGGAGGTTGAAGCGGCCTTTGGATGTCAATCGGGCAGTATTGCTGCCCGTACCGCCCTTAGAACTTGGGCAGGTGGAACTTCGGTGGCACACCCATGCGGGTATTGATGATCCATTGCTGGGCAATGGACAAGGCGTTGTTGGTAATCCAGTACATCACCAGACCGGCCGGGAAGAAGAAGAACATCACCGAGAAGGCCAGCGGCATGAACCACATCATCTTGGCCTGCAGCGGATCCGGCGGTGCGGGGTTCAACGAGGTTTGCAGCATGGTCGTCAAAGCCATGACGATGGGCAGGATGTAGTACGGGTCAGGCGACGACAAGTCGTGGATCCACAGCGCCCAGGGGGCGTTGCGCATCTCCACGCTGGACAGCAGCACGTTGTACAGCGCGATGAACACCGGGATCTGGATCATGATGGGGAAGCAGCCGCCCATGGGGTTGATCTTTTCCTCGCGGTAGATCTTCATCATGGCCTGTTGCATTTCCTGCGGCTTGTCCTTCAGGCGCTCACGCATTTCGGTGATGCGCGGGTTGATGGCCTTCATCTTGGCCATGCTGGCGTAGGCCTTGGCATTCAGCCAGTAGAAAGCGATCTTCAGCAGCAGTACCAGGGCCACGATGGACCAGCCCCAGTTCTGGATCACGCTGTGCAACTGGTCCAGCAGCCAGTACAAAGGCTGGGCCAGGATGGTCAAGCGACCATAGTCTTTTACACGTTCCAGACCGGGCGAGAGCTTTTCCAGTACTTTTTCGAGTTCAGGACCCACGAACATGCGGGCTTCCACTGTCTTGCTGGCACCCGGTGCGATGTCGTTCATGGGGGTAATCATGCCGACCGCATACAGATTGGTGTCCACCTTGCGCATGAACAGGTCGCGCTGGATACCGTCTCCCAGAAGCCAGGCGCTGGCAAAGTAGTGCTGCACCATGGCAACGTAGCCGTTGCTGGATTGCTTTTCGATGTCGACCTTGTTGTTTTCGATGTCCTTGAAGTCCACCTTTTCGTACTTCTTGGCTTCGGTATAGACCGCTGGGCCGGTAAAGGTCGAGTAGAAGGAGGATTCGCCCACGGGCTTGTTGCCGTCGCGTACCAGTTGCAGGTACAACTGGGGCGACACGGCGGTGGTACCGGTGTTGACGACTTCGTGCTTCACGTCCAATACGTAGGAGCCGCGGGTGAGGGTGAAGGTCTTGACCAGTTTCACGCCGCCCACATCAGGCGATTCGAAGCGCAGCACCAGGTTTTGCGCGCCGTCTTTCAGGCTGCGGTCGCCAGGTACCAGCGTCATGACCGTTTTGTGGCTGGGCAGCGTGGCGCCTGCGGCAGAGCCAGCGCCGGCGATCAGGCCGGTTTGGGCCACGTACACGCGTTCCTTGCTGTCGTCGAGCAAGACGAAGTTCTTCGACTTGTCTGTCATGTCCACCTGGTTCAGCAACTCGGAGCGGACCAGGTTGCCACCTTCGGTATCGAAGGTCAGCTTGAGTACGTCAGTCACTACTTCCACGCGTTCCTTGGCTGCTGCTGGAGCACCGGCGGTCACGGGGAGCTGGCCTGCAGCAGGGGTGGCTGGCACGGCGGCCACTGGGGTCGGAACGCTGGACGCGCCAGACGCAGGGGCGACAGCTGCCGGAGCAACCTTGGATGCAGGCGTCGGGAAGAAGGTGGCTTTATGGCCGTTGTAGACCTGCCACTGGTCCCACAGCAAGACCATGGAGAAACCAAAAATCACCCATAGGATGGTCCGGCGAATATCGTTCATGTAAAGGACTACTTATGTGAGGAAGAGGAAAGCAGATGGGCGAATAGCGCAGGACGTTTTTGCGGCACAGGGTCCAAGCCGCCGTCACACCAAGGATGGCAACGTGCCAGACGCCGTAACGTCAGATAAGTTCCTGCGGATGCTCCGTGCTGTTCCAAGGCCTGCAATGCATACACAGAGCAAGTGGGTTCGAAACGGCAGGCCGATCCCAGCCAGGGACTGAGCAGCAGACGGTAGCCACGTACCAGCGTGATCAAGGCAGCGCGCATCATGGCATAGCACCGGCGACGGCCCTGTCGAAGAGTTGCTCCAGCTCGGTCCGCACGGCGTGCTTGAGCTGGTCGGACGTTGCGCTGATGAAAACCTTGCGGTCAAAGCCGCTGCGCAACCGCACCACATGGGCGGCATGCGGAAAGCGTGGCTCAAAAACTTGGATCACCTGGTAAATCTGGCGCTTGATGGTGTTGCGGGTCACGGCCCGCTTGGCCCAACGCTTGGGCACCATGGCGCCCAGCCACACGCCATCCATAGCAAAAAGGGCCTGCGGTCGTGACGACTCGGGCCCTAATGGAGGTGGCGGTGATGTGCTGGCCATGGAAGTTGGCACTGGACGCGCATCCAATGCTGCACGGTGCAGCGCGAAATGGGCTGTCCGTGCAACCGTTTTTCCTGCCAAGACAGCCTGGAACTGCGCCCGCGTTTTGAGTCGCTGCACGTCAGGTGTTTGGCCGAAGTAGAAAAATCGGGAGCGAAGGTGCGCGCCAACCGGGGCGCAGGCTTAGACAGCCAGGCGCTTGCGGCCCTTGGCGCGACGTGCGTTGATGACGGCACGGCCACCGCGGGTTTTCATGCGGACCATGAAACCATGGGTACGGGCACGCTTGATTTTCGATGGCTGATAAGTGCGTTTCATGATGACTTCCTAGAAGAGTTCGGTACAGCAACTCCCCCAAGGTAAACCCGAGGTACATCGCTAAAAAAAGAGGGCTTAACGCCCTTGGTGGCCCCTGAAGCGCAACCCACGCTGGGCTTTTGCAAGCACTGCTGGGGACTGCGCTGGTCCGCCTTCTTGGGTTTTTGCGTGCAGCCGCAAAAATAACCTAAGGCGAATTTGGCCAGGGAAACCCGGCATTATGGCAAATAATCGGCCGTCTGGCAATACACTGCTGCATCAAGGGCGGAGGGGTGGGACGCCTGTCTCATATCGGCGAAATTGTGGATAAGGGATGGATAAATTACAATGGTCGGTTCGCCGATCCCTAATTTATCCACAGAAGTAGAAACAGAATAATGACCGAGGGAACCCATGCCCATGTTGGCGCAGGAAGTAGTGCCGGGCACAGTCTCTGGCAAGCCTGCGTAGAACAGCTGGCACAGGAACTGCCAGAGCAGCAGTTCAATACCTGGATCAAGCCCTTGGTGGCGCAGGTGACTGACGACTTCTCCAAAGTGACCTTGTTTGTCGCGAATCGCTTCAAGCTGGACTGGATCCGTGCGCAGTACGTAGGCCGTATCAGTGCCTTGCTGGAAAAGCTGTATGGCCAGATTATTCCGCTCGAGTTAGCGCTTACTCCTCGTGAAGCGCAGGTGCGCACATCCATCGCTGCCTTGGTACCTCAAGGCGTTGGGGCGGTTTCCGAGCCGGTCGTAGTGGTGGGTGAAGACCCCGCGCAGGCGCAATTCAAGAACCGACTGAACACCGCCCTGACCTTTGACACCTTGGTGGAGGGGACAGCCAACCGCATGGCGCGGGCTGCGGCCATGCACGTTTCCGGCACGCCCGGCCAGTTGTACAACCCGCTGTTCATCTACGGCGGCGTGGGTCTGGGCAAGACCCATTTGATGCACGCCGTGGGCAATCGCCTGCTGGCCGATCGGCCAGATGCCAAAGTTCTCTACATCCATGCGGAACAATTTGTTTCTGATGTGGTTAAAGCCTACCAGCGCAAGACTTTTGACGAATTCAAGGAGCGTTACCACTCGCTGGATCTGTTGCTGATTGACGACGTGCAGTTCTTCGCCAACAAGGACCGTACGCAGGAAGAGTTCTTCAACGCCTTCGAAGCCTTGCTGACCAAGAAGTCGCACATTGTGATGACCAGTGACACCTATCCCAAGGGGCTGGCCGATATCCACGAGCGCCTGGTGTCGCGCTTCGACTCCGGCCTGACGGTGGCCATCGAGCCGCCCGAGCTGGAGATGCGAGTCGCGATTCTGATCAACAAGTCGCGTGCCGAGGGCACCGAAATGCCCGAGGAAGTGGCATTTTTTGTCGCCAAGAACGTGCGCTCCAACGTGCGCGAGCTCGAAGGCGCGCTGCGCAA
>Ga0075366_10001586_pt1 | contig 11385 bp, 10 predicted proteins | sample EndMethybrTD3031_FD_72351 | JGI IMG/M metagenome (GOLD analysis project Ga0075366, IMG submission 72351) | Populus endosphere microbial communities from Tennessee, USA - Endosphere MetaG P. TD hybrid TD303-1 | ecosystem: Host-associated > Plants > Roots > Endosphere | place: USA: Tennessee... | reverse complement strand
TTTTATATAATCAAAATAGCCGCAACCGCACTGGCATTCTTGATAAGTACGAAATAACATTTAATAATGGCGAGGTAATCAAACTATCGGAGGCACTGCTGCCCGGAGATGTATTTTTTGATAAGTTGCATGAAAAATTAAACATTCCTATTATTTATACCCACCGCGGACTATTTAAAAGAAGGTAAAATCATTTTCTACCATATAAAATTTGGTTAGCCTACATTATTTCACAAAAAATAAAATTTTCTATTGACAGAATCATTTTTTACCGTACATTTACAACGTAATAAAAAACAAATGAAATTTAACAGTGCATATTTTTATGGTTACTACTTTTACTTTACCAGTAAGAGCCGGGACTAATATGTACTAAACACACATAAAAATTTAAAAAGTCCCGGCACAAAATGCCGGGACTTTTTGCATTAACAGGGGTCATGAAAATAGAAAAACCAAGAGTTGCCATACAGGGGATCCGCGCCTCCTTCCACGAAGAAGCCGGCCTGCGTTATTTTGGCGAAAACGCCCAGATGATTGAGTGCAACTCTTTTAAACAAACTTTTGAAAGTTTAAAAAACCGCGAGGCTGATTATGTGGTAATGGCTATTGAAAACAGCATTGCCGGCAGTATATTGCCTAACTATACTTTACTGTTAGATTATGGTTTTCCAGTGGTAGGCGAAATTTACCTGCCCATTCAATTGCACCTGATGGCATTGCCCGGTGTAAAGTTTGAGGATGTAAAATATGTAACCTCGCACCCCATTGCCCTGCGCCAGTGTGTTGATTTTTTTGATGAGTACCCGCACCTGAAAATTGTAGAAAGCAGCGATACCGCCGCCTGCGCCAAACGCATCCGCGACGAGCAGTTGACAGATACGGTAGCTATTGCCAATTCGCTCGCCGCCACCTTATACGGTTTGGATGTATTGGAGCGCCGCATCGAATCGAACAAAAGGAACTTTACCCGCTTTTTAATCCTGACACATTATGATAACATGGAGAAAAAAACGGCCAATAAAGCATCGCTTTGTTTCCAGGTAAGCAATAAGGTGGGTGCCCTGGCCAAAGTGCTCAATATTTTTGCCGAAGAAGGCCTTAATATGAGCAAAATACAATCAATGCCCATACTGGGTAAGCGCAATGAATACAATTTTTATGTAGATGTGGAGTGGGACGAGCAAAAGCACTACGATAGCGCTATACGGCAGATACTGAAATACACACAAAACTTTAACATACTTGGCGAATATGAACGACACGATGACGAACCATCAGTAACACCCAAACCACAAAGAATTGACCGCGGCAGGCGATATATCAACATCCGCCGCAACGTTTAAAAAGATGACTTTTTAGATCATCGCCCCAAAAGAAATCAAAAAATTAAAATATAAAACAACCCCGGTTTAAAAAACAAACAGCCGGAACAAATAACAAACACAATGAAACTAAATTTAAACATACAGCCGCTTCATACCTGGATTAAAACCGGTAAAGAACCCCTGGTAATTGCAGGCCCTTGCAGTGCCGAAACTGAAGATCAGCTGGTAGCAACCGCTCATTTATTAGCCCAAACCGGTAAAATTTCGGCCCTGCGTGCAGGCATCTGGAAACCACGTACCCGCCCCGGAGAATTTGAAGGTATTGGCTCAATTGGTTTAGAGTGGTTAAAACGCGCCAAAGCCGAAACAGGCTTGCCAACAGCTATTGAAGTAGCAACAGGCAAACACGTTGAAGAAGCTTTAAAAGCAGGTGTCGATATTTTATGGGTTGGCGCTCGTTCAACAGTTAATCCTTTTACTGTACAGGAAATTGCTGATGCTTTGCGCGGTGTTGATGTACCGGTAATGGTTAAAAATCCGGTAAACCCCGATCTTTCTTTATGGGTTGGCGCTTTAGAGCGTATCAACAACGCGGGTATTACCAAACTGGCTGCTATCCACCGTGGTTTTTCATCTTACGAAAAATCTGCTTTCCGTAACGAACCAATGTGGGATATTGCTATCGCATTAAAAACTTTGGCTCCTGAATTACCTATTATTAACGATCCAAGCCACATATCGGGTAACCGAGACCTTATTGGTTACATTTCACAAAAAGCTTTGGATTTGGATATGCAAGGTTTGATGATTGAATCACACATCGACCCAAGCGTAGCCTGGACAGATGCCAAACAACAGGTTACCCCTGCTGCCCTTGCCGATATCATCAGTCATTTAGCCTTACGTAAACCAGAGGTACGCAATGCCGAGGTTAACGACAAACTTGCCGAACTGCGTAACCAGATTGATAAAATTGACGATTTAGTTATCCAGAAAATTGCCGAGCGTATGCAGATTGCCGAAAAAATCGGTCAGCACAAAAAAGATAATGGTATTACCATTCTTCAGGTTGGCCGTTGGGACGAGATCCTGCAAAAACGCACTAACTATGCTAAAGCGTTGAAATTAGGCAGCGAGTTTACCGAAAAATTACTGGAGCTTTTACACGCCGAATCTATCAGCAGGCAAACAGCCATCATGAACGCCAGCGAAGCAGGCCAGGCAGCAGAAAAACTTACACACGCGTAATTTAAGTCAAAAGTTAAAAGTCTTAAGTCAAAAGTCAAAAGTCAAAAGTCAAAGTCGTCCATTCGATCTGACTTCCGACTTAAGACATCGGACTTGGGACTTAAGACTATCGACTTAGGACTTAAGACTAACCAAACGATGCAAAACATCATCCTGAGTAAAAGTAATAAGCATATAAAAGGCACGGTAAACCTCACCGGTTCAAAAAGCGAATGTAACCGTGCCCTCATTATCGAAGCGCTGAGCAACGGTAAGGTTAAGGTAGATAACGTGTCCGATTCGGCCGATTCTGTGTTGTTAGCAGGGATATTGAGGAAGAATCAAGAATCAAGAGTCAAGAATCAAGAAGTTTTGGCAGGCGGCGAAGCTAATCCGCAACCCGCAACCGGAACCACGCAACTCATAAACATCGGCCCTGCCGGTACGGCGATGCGTTTTTTAACGGCTTATTATGCCATACAGGATGACGAGGTTATTTTAACCGGCAGCCAGCGGATGAAGGAAAGGCCGATCGGTGTGTTGGTTGACGCTTTGCGAGAACTGGGTGCCCATATAGGTTTTGAAGAAAAAGAGGGCTACCCTCCCATCAAATTAAAAGGTGGTTTTGAGCAGATTACACCTCAAATCAGTATTAAAGGTAACATCAGCAGTCAGTACATTACCGCACTTTTGCTAATTGCAGCCCGGTTACCGCTTGGTTTGGAATTACACATTGAAGGCGAACTAACTTCGCGCCCTTATGTAGAAATGACCTTGGCTATGTTACAAACAGCCGGTATCCAGCACTCCTGGACCGACAACGTGATTGCCATAGCCAACCAGGACTTTGCCACAACATCATTATACATTGAACCGGACTGGAGCGCGGCATCATATTGGTACGCTATTGCCGCCCTTGCCGATGAAGCAGAAATATTCCTGACCGGTTTAACGCCCTATAGCCTGCAGGGCGACAGCGTGATTACCGAGATTATGGCCAACTTTGGTATCACATCGCAATTTAAGGATGGCGGTGTACATTTACTAAAAGAAGCAAAACCGCTGAGTCGTAAAATCTTCGACATGAAGGAATGCCCCGACCTGGCACAAACCGTAATTGTAGTATGCGCGGCTTTAGGCCACGAAGCAACCTTTACAGGTTTGGAAACCCTGAAGATCAAAGAAACCGACAGGGTTTTGGCCTTGCAAACCGAGCTTGCCAAAATGGGTGTTAAACTTATCGAAAAAGGCCAGGTTTATAAACTGGATTGCAGCGAAAAGTTTATCCCCGAGCGTATGTTTATCAACACCTACCATGATCACCGTATGGCTATGGCCTTCGCGCCCTTGGCACTGGTTGTTCCGCAATTGGAATTTGAAAATGGCCCGGTAGTTGAAAAATCATACCCTGCATTTTGGGTTGATCTGGAAAAGCAAGGGTTTACAGTGGAGGAAGTGGTAGAAGGTTAAAGGCGAAAGGTTAAGGGTGAAAGGTTAACATTCACCCAAATATGTCATTGCGAGGAACGAAGCAATGACATAACTAAATATAAATCATGAAATTTGATCTTTCTAAAGTCTCAAATCTCATATATAACATCTCACATCTAAAACAATGGCAGGCAATTCATTCGGGCAAGTATTCAGGATAACCACTTTTGGCGAGTCGCATGGCGAGGCTATTGGGGTAATAATTGACGGCTGCCCGGCACAACTGGTGGTCGACATCGATTATATACAAGGCGAGCTGGATAAGCGTAAGCCTGGTCAGTCAAAAATTACAACTCAGCGTAAAGAAGCAGATACTGTAAGGATTTTATCAGGTGTGTTTGAAGGCAAAACCACGGGCACGCCTATTGCCATGCTGATCCCGAACGAAGATCAGCGGTCAAAAGATTATACCCACAATGTGGATGTGTTCCGCCCCTCCCACGCAGATTACACTTACCAAACCAAATACGGCATTCGCGATCATCGTGGCGGAGGCCGCTCTTCGGCCCGGGAAACCGCGGCGCGTGTTGCAGCGGGCGCACTGGCCAAGTTGTTGCTTAAAAGCCAGGGCATCGAGATTGCAGCCCACGTAAGCAGCGTTGGCAAAATTTATGCGCCAAACGTAGAGATTAAAAGCGTTCAGGAATTTATTGATGAGCGGGAGAAAAATATTGTAAGGTGTGCCGACCCGGCGACCGCCGAAGAGATGATTGAGTTTATTGATAGCGTGCGTAAAGATGGCGATACCGTTGGCGGCAAAGTAAGCTGCTACATAAAAAACTGTCCCGTTGGCCTGGGCGACCCGGTGTTTGACAAGCTGCATGCCGATTTAGGTAAAGCGATGCTAAGCATCAACGCCGTACACGGCTTTGAATTTGGATCGGGCTTTGCAGGCAGCGAAATGCGCGGTTCTGAGCATAACGATATTTTTGTTAAATCGCATTTGGGCGATGTAACTACTATTACCAACTATTCTGGCGGGATCCAGGGCGGTATCAGCAATGGTATGCCTATCGAATTTAAGGTAGCCTTTAAACCGGTGGCCACAATCATGAAAAACCAGGCCACTATCGATAGCGAAGGCAATGCCGCCGAAATATCAGGCAAAGGTCGCCATGACCCTTGTGTAGTGCCACGTGCTGTACCTATTGTAGAGGCTATGGCCGCACTCGTTTTGGCCGATCACTGGTTACGCAACAGGAACTCGAGGCTAAGCTAAACTTAAATGAAGTAAATGGCTTAAAGCCGAAAGCATTTATTGAAGAATGCTTTCGGCTTTTTACTTTTGTATGAAACGCTTTAAGCCTTAAAAACTATCTTTGTACGGCAATGCTGACGCCTGTTATACAATCCTACAAAAACGCTTACGACGGACTATCAAGAAACAGCTGGTACCTGAGCCTGGTGATGCTCATTAACCGGAGCGGTACTATGGTGGTTCCGTTTATGAGCGTTTATACCATCCAGAAGCTGCATTTTACAGTAATACAATCGGGTTGGGTGATGGCCTTTTTTGGCCTTGGCGCTTTTGGCGGCGCATTTTTAGGTGGCAAGCTAACCGATAAAATTGGCTTTTACGATGTGCAGGTTGGCGCCTTGTTTTTAGGCGGCATCCAGTTTATTATTTTAGGCTATCAGCACTCATTCCTCAGTATCAGTATCCTCACGTTTGTGCTTAGCATCTGTAATGAATCTTTCAGGCCGGCCAACTCGGCGGCAATTGCTCATTATGCCGATGAAACCAACAAAACACGCTCATACTCCTTAAACAGGCTGGCGGTTAACCTTGGCTGGGCGGTTGGCGGTGGTTTAGGCGGATTTTTAGCTTCCATCAATTATCACTTACTTTTTTGGGTTGATGGCTGCACCAACATTTTGGCCGCTTTGCTTTTGCTAAAATTAATGCCGCGGTCGCAGATCAGGAAATCAGTAAAGGATGTATTGAAAGAGGTAAAATCGGCGGCTGCCCATACCGATGGTGTGTTTTTAATGTTCATTGTTCTAAACACGCTGTTCTCTTGCTGTTTCTTCGAGTTTTTTATTACCCAGCCGGTTTTTTATACTATACAGTGGCATCTCGGCCCGCGTTTTATCGGCTTTTTAATGGCCCTAAACGGAATTTTGATTGTAGCTATCGAAATGGTACTTGTTCATAAGCTGGATGGCAAAAGGCACCCTTTAACTTACATCAGCGCGGGTGTGTTGTTAAGTGGCATTACATTTGTTTTTTTGAACATACTCCCGCATAGCGCCTGGATAGCCGTTTTGATTGTAGTGATGATAACTTTTGGCGAAATTATTGCTATGCCATTCATGAACTCCTTTTGGGTAAGTCGCACAACCAACACCAACCGCGGATCATATGCGGCTATATATGGCATGTCATGGTCAACCGCCCAGATCATCGCTCCTGCCATTGGCGCACGAATTATTGCCTATGGTGGTTTTGATAGCTTATGGTGGGTATTTGCTGCCATCTGCCTGTTTGTATCTGTAGGTTATTACATGATGAAAAAAAGCACAACAAACAAACCGATCACCTTGAACCCTGTTGAAAATATATTATGAAAAAGGCCATTATTTTAGACCTGGATAACACCATATACCCCGTTAGCTCAATTTCTGAAAATCTTTTCGGCGTGGTATTTGAATTTGTAGACAGCCTGGCCGAAGAAATTGGCACCGAAGAAATAGAAAAGGTGAAGGCAGAAATGCAGCGCCGGCCTTACCAGCAGGTTGCCGAAAAATTCAACTTTAGCGAAGCGGCAAAAAGCAAAGGCCTTGATTTACTTAAAGACCTGGAGTATGCCTTGCCCATGCAGCCTTATGAAGAGTATAAATATATCAGCGAAGCCCCTATAGACAAGTACCTGGTAACAACGGGCTTTACAAAGCTACAATGGAGTAAAATAAAGCTTTTAGGCATCGAGGGAGATTTTAAAGCGATTTATATTGTTGATCCGCAGGTATCGCCTGAAACTAAAAGGGATATCTTCGCAATGATTATGAGCAACAATAACTATCGGCCCGAAGAATTATTGGTTATTGGCGACGATCCTGAATCTGAAATAAAGGCCGCCGCTTCATTAGGTATCGACACGTTTTTATTTGATCCGGACAGCAGGCATACCGACGCCGAAGTAACCCACAGCTCAAAAAGCCTAAAGGATGCCGTGGCGGTATTTATGTAAATCGATACGCGAAAATTTACGATAAGCCCTGTTTCAAAACCCTTACTGTAACCAACAATTGCCCTAAATGCCGCATGGTATGTTCGGCGGCATGCACATAAAGGCCAATAACGGTTGATGGGACTTGTGAGCGCCCCACTCCTCTTATTTCGGTTAAAATAGCTTGATCAGTTTCGGCCAGTTGCTTCAAAGCAGCGTCGACCTGAAAATTAAACCGCTCAATCAATAAAAGTGAACTAAGGTTATTATGAGGCTCACCCTCGGCGGCTAAATAGCCCAATTGTTCTGTGGAGAGCACCTCTCCTTTCGCATAAGTAAAAAGCCTGTCCAGTACGCCCGTCAAATGCTGCAAATGAAACCCTGGCGATGCCATGCCAGCAACTTTTGTCCACAATATTGAATCAGGGAAACCGGCCATCAATTCATTCAATTCTTCCCTGGCCTGCAATAAAGCATGTGCCACGGGCTGTAGCGGCGCCGGGATATCTGCCAGCGGGCCCCGCAGCCAAACTTCAGGTTTACTTTTAGCCATTATTGTTTTTGTAATATGTCTTTAACTTCATCGTGGTTAAGGGTTTGCGGCAGATTATAAATCTCTTTTACCCGCTCGGGGGTGTTATCCGTCCATAACCAGCTCGTCCACACCATAAACCAGGCCCACTCGGGCTGGGCTGCCAATACTTCCTGTCTGGGCAGTTCACCGGTTTCGCCAAGCACTATGATTTTGCCTTTGGCCAGCTTTAACAACTCATCGTAGTCTTTTTGCTCGTAATCAAAATGATAAACGTCAGATCCAAGGATATCAACATAATGAGCGCCCGGATAATATAGTTTATAATCATATGCTTCATCCTTAGGGATATCGCGCAGGCCGTTAGCGCCCCATACCCAAATCAGGTTATTAAGATGGTGGTAATTGGTATACCTGTCGTACATCATTTTCCATAGCTTTTGGATGCCGCCTTTGCCCCTCTTATCGCCCCACCAAAACCACACGCCATTCATTTCGTGGTAAGGCCGCCACAAAACGGGCACGTGCGAATCCTGCAATTGTTTTAAATAAACAGCTTTTTTATCAATATCAGCCAGCCATTTTTTATTTAATGTCGTATTTGGCGTGGTTAATTCTGTCCATTCCGCATCGGTTAGCTTGCCCTGGATACTTGTTTTCCAATCGTACGGCGCATTATCGGTTGGCCGGCCCTGGTGCCACATAATGGTAACCAGGTAACCATCGTGCCATTTCTTTTGGGCTTCGTACACAAGCTTTTGCCCCAGGTCTTTATCACCCCACAACATAAAATCAGAACCCCATAATGCAGGATATTTCCCGGTAATGGCATAGGCGCTATCCGAAAATGTATTCAGGTCACTATTATAATTTTGCTGGCCTGATAGGATATGCCTGCCCTTTATTTGGTATAAAAAGGATAGTAATTTAACCACTTCGGGCGATGCATTTTTGTTCACCGGCTTAAAACCCTGGGCAGCGGCCAGAAATGGCAGATAACATGTTGCTATAATTAAAAGGCGCACTTTCATTAAATAAGTTATTTAATCATAAGTTAATATTCCTGATAAATTGTCTGATTTCAAATTTAAATAAAAACCTACAGCCTTTGTGGTATGGCTATTGCTATTAATAAGCTATATTTAACAGATTTTACAGATATGCCTCCCGTCACGACAAACAAACTTTCAATTCCCCTTATCCTTATTTCGTTATTTGCTTTATTATTAACTTTTCAAAGCTGCAAAGAGAAGCATGACAAAATAGCCAATAATCTTTTCAAAATAACTAAAAACAAAGTCTTCAAAGATTTTGATGACGACGCGTATGTTGTTGTGTTTAAAAAAGAGTTGGAGAATGAAAAATTAAAACTGTCCAACGAACCGGTGATCGAAGCTTTTTACAAAGCAAATAATTACCTGCCTGTATTTGTTATGGACCACCTGGCCAACGGCGACCTTGATGCCATACCCGATTTTTACGATAAGGCTACTGACCACGGCATTGATCCAAAACTATTTAACACTACAGAGTTAAAGGCGATGATTGCCAAGTTTCATGATGCAAACAGCATCAAAACTACAGATGAAGCTTATACTGAACTGGCAAAATTGGAATTGCTGGCAACCAGCTCATTAACAAAATATGCCAATGCCGTGCAGTTTGGCTTGCTTAACCCCAAAAAAATCTATTCGCGGTATTTTACTGCCACCAAACGGCCAGACAGCACATCGATGAAGGCCGTGCTTACGGCCACAGATACAAAGGCGTACCTGGATAGCATCCAACCTAAAGACCCGCAATATATTGCCTTGCAAAAAGCTTACCTGCACGGCGATACGTTTGATGGCTTATCAAAAGAGGAAACCCAACGGTATCTGTTGGTTAATATGGAGCGTTTGCGCTGGCGAAATAAGCCTTACGAGCCTAAATACGTATATGTAAACATCCCGGATTACAGGCTTGATGTTTTTGAAAATGGCAAATCTGTATTAAACATGAAGGTTTGTGTTGGCCAGGGCCGAAACATGGATGCGCAAAACAGCCTGGTAAAATATGATGATTCCTGTGCAATTGATAAACCTTTCGCACGTGAAACGCCGCAGTTAAGCAGCTTAATTCATAGTGTTGATGTAAACCCGGTATGGAACATCCCCCGAAGCATAGCCACCAAAGAAATTATTATAGAGGCCGCCAAAGACAGGTATTACTTATCAAACAAAAACATTGATGTATATAAAGATGGAAAACTGATTGATAACCCTGAAGACGTTGACTGGAGTACCGTTACCAAAGATAACCTGGACTATGACTTTAAACAACGCCCCGGCGAAGACAACTCTTTGGGAAAGATCAAGTTCCTGTTTAAAAACAAAAGCAGCGTTTACCTTCACGATACTCCCGCCAAATTGGCCTTCAGGCAATCGATGCGTGCTGTAAGTCATGGCTGCGTGCGCCTTGGCGATCCACAAGCCTTAGCTAAAAGCCTTTTTGGAGAAGGCGAGGATTTTGATACCATTGTAGAGGATATGGCTACTGACAATCCTGATCCTACCAGCATCGCATTGCCTAAAAAAACACCTATATATATTACATACGTTACCTGCTGGGCCGATGAAACCGGCGCAATACAACATCGGCAGGATGTATATGGATTGGATATTGTACTATATGCCCACCTCAAAAAATTCCTGAGTAAATAAAAAAACGCCCGACTGGTTAAGCCGGGCGTTTAGATTTATAATTGGATAGGCTATATTTTTACAGTTTTGCTATATCAAAAGATGTAGAATCGGCCGCTACCTGGTTTAAAGGCGCCGTTTCATTAAGGTATTTTGATGTGTAGGTATCGTCGTTGCCATTAATAAAAATCACCGACTTGCCCTGGATATTATCTATTACAAAATTCACTACATTAGGCGCAACCGCAGGGCATCCAAAGCTACGACCTAACCGGCCTTGTTGGTCAATGGCGCTTTGCCCTACATATTTTGCCGCATGAACAACAATATCTCGGAAACGCGCATTGGCGTTAAAGCCCGAATCCAGCCCATCTAAGTGTAACGACCGGCCGTGTTTGCCCATGTAAACATTATCGGTAAGATAAAAACCTAAACTGCTTTGGTGCGAATCGTTACGATCGGAAAAACGCTCGGCCATTTCCATGCCACTTCCGGATCCGTGGGCAACCCAGGTATTTAACAACAATTGCTTATTAAACAAATTAACAATCCACATGCGCTTTTCGCGGCTCGACTTGTTAAAGTCGATAATGGTGAGCACCCCGCTGTTTTCTGGTATCTTGTGCGAAAGTTTTAAATTGGTATAACCTGTAAACGCCTTTTCAAATACATCAAACGCAAGGCCAGATCCTTGTAAACCAGCAGCCGTGTACAGGCTGTTTACGTATTGGTTAAAAATCTCTTTGACGGCAAGCTTTGAATTTACATCATCTTTTGATTTGTTAGCACCCGGCGATCTCCAACTTATTATTGTTACAGAAAATAAAAAAATCGCCAACATTAAGCCCCTAAAACATTTCCTCATACTTGTGTTGAGTTTTAATTTTAATCAATAAGTTAAATTAACAAAGGCTTAGAATTGATAAATTGACTGGTATTAGGAACCAGACAACTAC
>Ga0075366_10001585_pt1 | contig 11385 bp, 11 predicted proteins | sample EndMethybrTD3031_FD_72351 | JGI IMG/M metagenome (GOLD analysis project Ga0075366, IMG submission 72351) | Populus endosphere microbial communities from Tennessee, USA - Endosphere MetaG P. TD hybrid TD303-1 | ecosystem: Host-associated > Plants > Roots > Endosphere | place: USA: Tennessee... | reverse complement strand
TCGTAGGCCTGGAATCCGGCCTTCTTGACCAGCTCATCACGCTGAGCGGAGGTGTAGTCCGCTTCGACCATTTCCCTGACCAGTTCCTGCAAGGTGGTGGCGGGTGTCCAGCCGAGCTTTTCGCGTGCCTTGGTCGGGTCGCCCAACAGGGTTTCGACTTCGGTGGGACGGAAGTAGCGCGGGTCGATCTTGACGATGGTGTCACCGACCTTGCAGTGGGCCTTGTCACCGGTGATGCGCTGGACGATGCCGATTTCTTGTTCGCCTTCGCCTTCGAAGCGGAGGGTGATGCCGAGTTCTTCTGCGGCGAACTGGACGAACTGGCGCACGCTGTACTGGACGCCGGTGGCGATGACGAAGTCTTCGGCCTTGTCTTGTTGCAACATGAGCCATTGCATTTCGACGTAGTCGCGGGCGTGACCCCAGTCGCGCAGGGCGCTCATGTTGCCCAGGTAGAGGCAGTCTTGCAGGCCAAGGGCGATGCGGGCGATGGCGCGGGTGATTTTGCGGGTGACGAAGGTTTCGCCGCGTACGGGGCTTTCATGGTTGAAGAGGATGCCGTTGCAGGCGTAGAGGCCGTAGGCTTCGCGGTAGTTGACGGTGATCCAGTAGGCGTAGAGCTTGGCGACGGCGTAGGGGCTTCTTGGGTAGAAGGGGGTGGTTTCTTTCTGGGGGGTTTCCTGGACGAGGCCGTAGAGTTCGGAGGTGCTGGCCTGGTAGAAGCGGGTCTTCTTTTCGAGGCCGAGGATGCGGATGGCTTCGAGGATGCGCAGGGCGCCAATGCCGTCAGCGTTGGCGGTGTATTCCGGTTCTTCGAAGGAGACGGCAACATGCGATTGGGCAGCGAGGTTGTAGATCTCGTCGGGTTGCACTTTCTGGATGATGCGCGTGAGGTTGGTGGAGTCGGTGAGGTCGCCGTAGTGCAGGACGAAGTTGCGTCCGTCGACGTGCGGGTCCTGGTAGAGGTGGTCAATACGGTCAGTATTGAACAGCGAACTGCGCCGTTTGATGCCGTGGACGAGGTAGCCTTTCTTGAGCAGGAATTCGGCAAGGTAGGCGCCGTCCTGACCCGTGACGCCCGTGATAAGTGCGACTTTGTGATTCATGAATTCATACCTATAGGGCATTGCGGGCGGACCGCAGGAAAGGCGTGAATTGTACCCGCTGTCATGACTCCTGCCCCCTCTGCACAAGCTCGAAATGCTTCGCATATTTCGCAAAGCTGTTGAAGCAGCCAATGAGGATATGGATGAGACCTGGCAAACCATCCATCCATCCGCCACGCAGCATGTAGAACTTGATGAACCGGAATACCGGGCTCAGGAAAAGTTTGGAAATCGAAACTTCCACGCCCTCGGCGAACATGGCGTCTGCAGCCAGCGTCGTGTAGCGATTCTGTTTGGCCAGGTAGGACTCGATGCTTTCTTCGGAGTGATGCAACAGGTCCCCTTTGAGCTGGCCGACCACATCCAGCGTGATGACTTTCTCGTGCACGACATCATCTGACCAGCGAGCGTGCTTGCGGTTGAACAGGCGCAGGGAAAGGTCCGGATAGCCTTCGCCGTGCCGCAGGTAGCGTCCCAGGAAACGATTGCAGCGGGGGAATTCATAAACCTTGTAGGTCGGCGCAGCGAGCGTCGCTACGATGCTCTGGCGCAAGGGCTCCGACACGATCTCGTCGGAATCCACACACAGCACCCAGTCGCTGACCGCCTGATCGATGGCAAACTGTTTCTGCGGGCCGAAACCGCGCCACGCTTCGGTGATGACGCGCGCTCCGAAACTCTCGGCCAGCTCGCGCGTGCCGTCGGTACTACCGGAATCGACGACGACAATCTCGTCACAGAAAGTCAGCGACTCCAGCGTGGGGCGCAAACTGTGGGCGCAGTTGAGCGTGATCAGTACGGCGGAAAGGGCTTGGCGGTCGGCGGCCATCGTCGGGACGGAATTAAACAATATGGGGCGATATAATCGGCAGCCCGCCATTCTACGCCAGCACGGCATCCAGTCCGCATGCGATCAGTCCTGTTGGTCAAAACCTCGTCCATGGGCGATGTGATTCACAACCTGCCCGTGGTCAGTGACCTGCGGCGGGTATGGCCACATGTGGCGATCGACTGGGTGGTGGAAGAAAGTTTCGCAGAAATTCCACGCCTGCATCCCGGCGTTCGACACGTCATTCCGGTGGCCGTCCGCCGCTGGCGCAAGCAGCTTGGGCAAGCGGCGACCTGGCGGGAAATGCACGCCGCCGCTCAGGCGCTGCGCGAGACCTATTATGATTTCATCATCGACACCCAGGGCCTCGGCAAGAGCGCGCTGATCAGTCGCGTAGCGCAGGGATTGCGTTGCGGCTATGCCCGCGAAGTAGCACGTGAGCCGTATGCAGCGCTGGCCTACGATTGTCACTACGCCATTCCACGTAACGCACATGCGGTCGAGCGCAATCGCTGGCTGGCGGCGGCGGCCTGTGACTACTCGCAGGAATTGCCGCTGCGCTATGGCATTCACGCACCAGATGCCCTGCCATCCTGGGCCCCTGTCATCCTGTCTGAAAACCCGTTTGTGGTGTTGCTGACAGCCACCAGCCGCGACGACAAGCTCTGGCCGGAGCCACACTGGATCGCCTTGGGCAAGGCTCTGCACGCGCAAGGTTTGTATTGCGTGCTGCCCGCAGGCAGTGCTGTCGAACGTGAGCGCGCAGAGCGCCTTGCGGCAGCCATTCCCGATGCCATCGTCGCTCCGCCTGCGCAGCTGACCGAGTTGTCCAGCCTCATGCAGGCAGCTCAGTGCATCGTGGGTGTGGACACGGGGCTCACCCATCTCGCAGCTGCATTCGACCGGCCCGTGGTGGCACTTGCCGTGTCGACCAACCCCGCCCTGACCGGCGTTCACGGGGGCCCCGGCGCCATCAATCTGGGCGGCATCGGCCACGCTCCCGAGCCAGATGCCGTCATGCAAGCCTTGATGCCCCACATCGCCACACAGCAGGCAGGCAAGCTCGCATGAAGCGCGCGCTCTACACCCTACTCTGGTCACTCGGCATGCCGCTTGTGCTGGCGCGCCTTGTCTGGCGTGCGCGGCGCCAGCCCGAATATCTGCGTGATCTACGCGAACGTTTCGGCCACCTGGCCGTACCGGGCACCCCTTGCATCTGGCTGCACGCAGTTTCGGTAGGCGAGACGCGCGCGGCCCAGCCGCTGATCAAGACACTGCTCACCACCTATCCCGAACACCACATTCTTGTTACGCACATGACACCCACCGGGCGCGCGACCGGGCTCGAACTGTTCGGCAAGGAAGCACGCGTCCAGCAAGCCTGGCTCCCCTATGATCTGCCGTGGTTGATGCGACGCTTCCTGAAAACCGTTCGGCCAGCATGCGGCATCGTGATGGAAACCGAGGTGTGGCCCAATCTCATGCAGCAAGCGCATGTGCTGGGCATTCCCATGCTGCTCGCCAACGCACGCCTCTCTGAGCGCTCGGCAAAGGGCTATGCGCGTCTGGGCAGTCTTGCAAAAGACGCTTTCGCCCGCTTCAGCCTGATTGCTGCGCAAAGCGAAGCAGACGCCCAGCGCTTACGCGCGCTGGCGGGTGAACGGGACGGCCACTCGGTGCAGATCACCGGCAATATCAAGTATGACGTCGAGATTTCACCGGAAATGCGGGAACGCGGCGCAGCATTCAAACAGCTGGCGGGCAGTCGCCCCGTCGTGCTTGCCGCCAGCACACGCGAGGGCGAAGAGGCGCTACTGCTGGAAGCATTCATTAACCAGTCGCCTGCCGAAGTATTGCTGGTACTCGTGCCACGCCACCCACAGCGCTTTGACGAAATAGCCGGGTTCGTCCAGCGCGGCGGGCTGCCCATGCAGCGGCGCAGCGACGCAGCGCCAATCAGTGCGACAACACGTGTCTGGCTGGGCGACAGCATGGGAGAGATGGCGGCGTATTACGCCATGGCCGACGTGTCCCTTATCGGTGGCAGCTGGCTGCCCTTCGGCAGCCAGAATCTCATTGAATCCTGCGCAGCGGGCGTACCTGTAATGGTCGGGCCATCAAGCTTCAATTTTGCCGAAGCGACCGAGAAAGCCGTTGAAGCCGGAGCTGCTCTGCGTTGCGCAGATGTGGCGACGGGGCTGGCCTCCGCCCTCGCTGTGCTCGACGACCCTGAACGACGCCAGGCGATGGGCAAAGCAGGGATTGAGTTTTGCAAGTTGCATGGCGGCGCCACAGCACGATTGATGAGTCTGGTCCGCGAGCTGATGACTACCGCCACAAAAAAACAGGGGCGCTTTCGCACCCCTGGTCACTAGCATTCCTGCATGTTCCTTACTTGGCAAGCAGCACATTGATCTGCTCGATATCCTCAGCCTCTATCGTGCCGGTCGCGGCCTTGAGCTTGAGTTGTGAAATGAGCGTGTCATAGCGCGCCTTGGCGAGCTTCTGCTGTGTATCGGCAAGCGAGCTCTGTGCGTTGAGCACGTCAATATTGATGCGCACGCCCACTTCGTAGCCCAGCTTGTTTGAATCCACTGCGCTCTTGCCCGACAACACCGCCGCTTCATAGCCGCGCACCTGGGCGATGCCGCTGGTCACGCCGACAAAGGCCTGACGTGCTGCCTGGGTGGCATTGCGTCGTTGCGTTTCCAGATCGGCCTCGGCCTTGTCGGACAGGGCGATGCTTTCACGCACCTTGGATTGCGTTGCGCCACCGGCGTATATCGGCACGAGCAATTGCAGGCCAATGGCATTGTTGCGCGATAACGAGGAGGTACCGTTCGAGCTATTGCCTGAATGGCTATTGCCATAGGTCGCAACCGCATCCAGCGTCGGCAGATGGCCGGCGCGCGCCTTTTCCACATCGCGTTTGGCAATTGCAAACGCCAGTTGTTGTGCTTGCACGGCGGGATTGCTCTTCTCGGCCGAGCTGACCCAGTCCTCGATATTGGCTGGCAAGGGCGGCGCGATCTGCACTCCCGGCCGCAAACGATCGAGACTTTGCGGCGGCTTGCCAGAAAGCAGGCTCAAGGCTTCGCGCTTGACGGCAAGATCGCTCTGCGCAGCGATTTCCTGCGCTGAGGCGAGATCGTATTTTGACTGCGCTTCATTCACGTCGGTCACCGTGACGGTGCCGACCTGGAAGCTCCTCTTGGCGAGTTGCAATTGCTCACTCGCTGCAGACTTGAGTGCCTGAACGGAAGCAAGCACTTCCTCGGCATAAAGCACGTCGAAATAGCTTTGCGCGACACGCAGGGCAAGATCATTGCGTGCGGTCTGGAACTGCGCCTGGGCAAGCCCGACCTGCAATTCGCCCTGCTTGTAGGCTACCCAGTTCTGCCAACGGAACAGGGGCTGCGTCAGCTGGATCTGATAGGTATTGGTGTTGAAGGCGTATTGCCGCTCACTCGGCAAGCTTGCGTCTGTACGTGTGTAGGTCGTGCTTCCCGTCAGATTCACGACGGGAAGAATATTGGCGGTGCCCTGCGGCCCCCTCTCCTTGCCCGCCTCAAGCTGGGCACGCGCGCTGGTGAACTGCGAATCGCTGGTCAGCGCGTCACGGTAAACATCGAGCAGGTTGGCAGCATGTGCATTCATGGTCGAACAAGCGACCAGAACCAGATAGGCAATGCGTTTCATGAATTCCCGTTCTCCGGATATTTGTTTCGTGTAACGACTCACAGCGCTGCTTAACACGTTACCACTCACTTGCGACGACCACGCACCCCGCCATGAAACTAGTACGTGGGCATCTGCGGATCTACCTGCTCGGCCCAGGCATGCACACCGCCGGCAAGATTGAATACACGTTCAAATCCGCGCGAGCCAAGGAACATTGCCGCCTGCTGACTGCGCATGCCGTGATGGCAGATACAGATGATTTCGCGATCGGCATCCAGCTCCCCCGTGCGGGCAGGCACGCCCCCCATCGGCATCGATACGGCGCCCTCAATCGCGCAATGTGCAAACTCCCAGGGTTCGCGCACATCCAGAAGGAAGGGCTTGGCACGGCCTTCATCCTTCAGCCATGCCGCGAGATCTGTCGCCTTGATCTGTTCAACCATTACGAGCGTCCCTGTATCAAAACGCAAAGCTGGCGACCTGAGTCGTACGCAGATAGGGGGCCAGCGTTTCAAAAACGGTACTGCTGCGGAACTGTCCGTCACCCAGACTCTGGATCAGTTGGCCTTTCATCACCGGCGCTACGCCGAGAAACACGAATAGACGCCCACCAACCTTGAGCTGGTCGAGCAAGGCTTGTGGCACTTCGCGCAGGGCGCCCGAAACCACAATGACGTCATAGGGCGCGCGTATGGACCAGCCGGCAGAGCCGTCGCCTTCTTCAACAATCACGTTATCGATACCATTGCGCGCCAGGTTGTTCGCCGCCAGCCTGGCAAGCTGCGGTTCGATTTCGAGGGTACGCACCCATTCACCGCGCGCCGCCAGCAAGGCAGCCATGTACCCGGAACCGGCGCCGATCTCCAGGATGCTGTCGCCGGACCGTACGCTCACAGCCTGCAGCACCTTGGCCTCGATTTTCGGCTCAAGCATGACCTGGCCATGGCCGATGGGCAGCTCGACATCGGAAAACGCCAGCGCCTGATACTCCGGCAACACGAAAAGCTCCCGTTTCACCGCGCGCAACGTGTTCAGCACATCGGGATCAAGCACGTCCCAGGGACGGATCTGCTGCTCGATCATGTTGAAGCGGGCTTGTTCGAAATCCATGAAACATCCTTGAAGCGAGATTTGCGGGCGATTTTACCGGTTTCCGCGGGCTGACGCTGCGAATTAAAGGCCCGAACATGCACAGCCACGCCTGTGGATAAAACTGGCGCGGCAAGAGCATTCCCGCTATTTCCGCTCTGATGGCTGAAAACGACGAAGAAATAAATCTCACAAGCTTGATTGCCGTTAAGGACAGGCAAGCGGAGCTCTTGTCAGCAAAAATGAACGGGTATAAATTAAATGAGAACGATTCGTATTTTTGCAGGCCGTAATTTCACCTGCTTTCATCATTACCCGGATTTCTCGCTAACCTGCTTGCTCCTCTGCATATGAACCTGTCCCTGCTCAAGCGCGGCGCCCACGCAATTGTCGAAGCCGTTGAATCCAGCCACGCCAGCGATGCCATTGCGCAGCGCCTGCGCGAACTTGGCTTCGTGCAGGGTGAGCCCGTCAGTGTCGTGGCGTTTGGGCCGCTGGGCGCCGACACTATCGCCGTTCAGGTCGGGTTCACGCGGTTTGCCCTGCGTCGCAGTGAAGCAGCGCGTGTCCGCGTCTCCCTGCAAATTGCCTGAATTTGCCTGATGTGTCCCATTAAACGGACCACAAGCTCAACGCCCCACATGTCTGCCAGTCGCCCATGAATTCCGCCGCAAGCTCGCCCCTGCACATTGCGCTGATCGGCAATCCCAATTGTGGCAAGACAGCCCTGTTCAACCGCCTGACCGGCAGCCGCCAGAAAGTCGCCAACTACGCCGGCGTCACCGTCGAGCGCAAGGAAGGCGCCCTGCGCCTGCCGTCCGGTCGCCTGGTGCGTGTACTCGACCTGCCGGGCGCCTACAGCCTCAATGCCGCCAGCCCGGATGAAGCCATTACCCGCGATGTCTGCCTTGGCGCACGCGCCGACGAACGACGCCCCGACCTGCTGGTCTGCGTGGTCGATGCCACCAATCTGCGCCTGCATTTGCGTTTCGTTCTGGAACTCGCTCAACTCGGCCTGCCGATGCTGGTTTCGCTGAACATGATGGATGCGGCCGGACGCCGCGGCATCCTCATCGACCGCGAGAAACTTCAGGCCCTGCTGGGCATCCCGGTCGTCGAGACCATCGCCATAAGGAAGGACGGCGCTGGCGCCCTGCTGGCTGCCCTCGACAATAACTTGCCGGCACCACCGGCACCGCTGCCATCCGAAACCGATCTGCACGGCGCCGTACAAGGTCTGCTGGCGGCCGCCGTAACGGTGCCACGCCGTACGGCCGAGATTGATGATGCGCTAGACCGCTGGGTACTGCACCCGGTGATCGGTATGCTGATCCTGTCAGCCGTCATGTTCCTCATGTTCCAGGCCGTATTCAGCTGGGCAGGCCCGTTTCAGGACGCCATAGAAACGAGCGTGGCAGCCGGCGGCAATTTCCTCAGCGCACATCTGCCAGTGGGCATGCTGCGTAGCCTGCTGGTTGATGGCGTCATCGCCGGGGTCGGCAGCGTACTGATCTTCCTGCCGCAAATCCTGCTGCTGTTTCTGTTCATCTTGTGTCTGGAAGAGTCAGGCTATCTGCCGCGTGCAGCCTTCCTGCTCGACCGCGCGATGCTGGCATCCGGTCTCTCCGGGCGTGCGTTCATTCCCTTGCTGTCGAGCTTTGCCTGCGCCATTCCCGGCATCATGGCGACGCGCAGCATCCAGCATCCACGCGACAGGCTGCTGACCATCATGGTCGCGCCGCTGATGACCTGCTCCGCCCGGCTGCCGGTATATGCCTTGCTGATTGGCGCTTTCATACCGGACCGCACGGTGCTCGGCCTTGTTGGTTTGCAGGGCCTGGTACTGTTTGCGCTGTACCTTGTTGGCATACTGACCGCGCTGCTCGTCGCGTGGATCGTCAAGCGCTTCGGCAGCGGGCATGTCGATACCGCCCTTCTGATGGAGCTGCCGTCCTGGCGCCTGCCCAATCCGCGTGACATCTTCATCGGCCTTGTCGAGCGCGCCAGCATTTTCATCAAGCGTGTCGGTGGCATCATCCTCGCGCTATCGGTACTGCTATGGTTCCTGGCGAGCTTTCCTGCGCCGCCTGCCGACTGGCACGGCACAGCCATCGAGTACAGCTTCGCGGGCCACATTGGCCGCGCCATGCAGGTCGTGTTCGCGCCCATCGGTTTCAACTGGCAAATCTGCGTCGCGCTGATTCCCGGCCTGGCAGCGCGTGAGGTCGCAGTGAGCGCGATGGCGACCGTCTATGCCATTAGCGGCGGCGGAGACGCCGCTGCAGCACAGCTGGCGCCCGTCATCGCCGCGCAATGGTCGCTCGGCACGGGGCTGGCCCTGCTTGCCTGGTACATCTACGCGCCGCAATGCCTGTCGACGCTGGCAGTGATTCGTCGCGAGACAGGTTCATGGCGCATGGTCGCCATCTCGCTGGCATATCTCTTCGCGCTCGCCTGGGTCGCCGCCTTCATCGCCTTCCACCTCGGTGGCATGCTGTCTGGTGTGATCGCGGGAGCCGGATCATCATGAGTCACCACCTCTACGCCCTGCTCGAACCTGCAATCGTCGCCCTGATCGTGCTTGTCGCCGGCCTTGCCGTTGTGCGCAAGCACGCCCCCGGCCTGTGGACGCGTCTTGGCGGCAAGGGCGCAGCAGGCGGCTGCGGCCATGGCGACCATCACGACAATGCCGCTACCTGCAGCAGCGGTTGCGGCTCGTGTGGCAGTTCAGACTCGCCTGCAAAACCACGCGAACATGCCATCCACGTGCACAAGATGTAGCGGTGCCAACCGCTTGCGCCAGATCGGCACGGCGACCAGCGGTGCGTGCAGACACACACAAAGCTGCTTCCCCGCACTCAAGCCCGCGCCTTGAACGTCCGATAAGACACTTAAGTACAGCGCATTTTGTGCTGGCACAAAGTGGATATCGGTGAGCATGACTACCTGGCACGGCATCACGATGTACGCCCCGCTTACTCCGGAGCATTACGCGATCCCTGGCGCGCAACGCTGCGTGTTCCGCATCATGCAGGAGCATGGCGACACCCAGGCGTGGAATCTCTACTGGCTGTCGAAGCCGGAGACGGATCACCTGCTGATGAAACGTGAGGGCTGGTTTCATCACTACCATTCATTCAATGAACAGCAGACACGTGCCTTCTACGCAGCGCTGGACACACAAGTCATCCATCGTCTGACACTGGCATCCGTTGTAGCGCTGCCGCCACGCGAAGCCATCCCGCTGCTGCAAGCGGCGCAGCTGGACAAGACAGATTTCTACACCATGTATGGTGGCGAAGGCGGCGGTGAGGGATGGCGACAAATCATGCTCGGCCGACTATTCGTTGCCGCACGTGTAGCCGATGACCGACACCTCGTGAAAGACGCAGCCGATGCCGACGTGGTATGGATCGACTTCCACACGCGGCACCCGACGCTCAAGAACGGTACGCGTCATCACCGGCTCTGAACGCAATCTTCCGATTCAACAAATGCAAAAGGCCACCGCATGCGGTGGCCTTTTGCATGACTGACATCGCGCAAATTATTTCTTTGCGGGAGCCGGTGCGGGCTCGGAAGCAGCTGGCTTCGGAGCTGCCTTGATACCAAGCAGTTCGACTTCGAAGTTCAGTGTGGCATTCGGTGGAATCGCACCACCTGCGCCTTGCTCACCGTATGCGATGGTGGAAGGGCATACCAGACGTGCCTTCCCGCCCACCTTCATCTTCGCTACACCTTCGCCCCAGCACTTGATCACGCCAGTCAGCGGGAATTCGATCGGCTCGCCACGCTTGTAGGAGCTATCGAACTCGGTGCCGTCAACCGTGGTGCCACGGTAGTGAACCTTGACAGTGTCATTGACGGTCGGACTAGCACCTGTACCGTCCTTGAGTGAAATATAGATCAGGCCGGAAGCTGTCTTGACCGCGCCGGTTTCCTTGGCGGCCTTCTCGAGGAACGCCTTGCCTGCAGCAGCCTGCTTCACACCTGCAGCCGCCATGCGCTTCTGCGCGAGTTCCTGAACCTTCGGGCCATACACTTCGAGTTCCACAGCAGGCTTGCCGTGTGTCGAATCCGACAAACCCTTCTTGACCAGTTCCAGCTCGGCGGGTGTGAGATTGAATACCGAAACCTGCTTGCCGATGATGGCACCGATTGCATAGACGGTCTTCTGGTCTTCGGTCATGTCTGCTGCGGAACTGGTCACCGCGCTCAGCGCACAGACCACGGCAATGAATGTCTTTTTCATGGTTTTCCTTGGTTGGATACAGATTTGATGCATCTGGATTTCAAATTCCCAAATTCCGTTTCGGACACGTATTTTGGCGCGCGAACATTGCAAGCGGCTTGCACTATAAACCAAAGGCTCGCCAAGGGCTTGTACAGCCGCCTCTGGCAAGCCTTCCGCGGTCATTCAGCCGATCAAAGGATCATGCCAGCACCAACGGTATTGTTCGTTGACTCGTCAATCACGATAAAAGCTCCCGTAGCACGATTCTGCGTGTAGGGATCGGCAAACACCGGCAGCGCGAGTTTTAGATTGACGCGTGCAATATCGTTCATTGCCAGCTGCGTCGCATCGGCATGCTCGAGCGAATTCACGTCAACACGGTAAGCGATGCTATTGAGCCGGGCCTTGCTGGTGCGCGTCGTGTGACGGATCGCATAGGTTCGTGC
>Ga0075366_10001584_pt1 | contig 11385 bp, 8 predicted proteins | sample EndMethybrTD3031_FD_72351 | JGI IMG/M metagenome (GOLD analysis project Ga0075366, IMG submission 72351) | Populus endosphere microbial communities from Tennessee, USA - Endosphere MetaG P. TD hybrid TD303-1 | ecosystem: Host-associated > Plants > Roots > Endosphere | place: USA: Tennessee... | reverse complement strand
TCCGTGATCCGCCCTTGAATCGTGGCATACGACTGCATCCGGTCGTCCAGCACGACGCCGAGCAGACGGCCGATATTCGCCCCGGTGAACGTGCCGAACTTTCGCGCGCCATCCGGGTTCAGCGTGAAATTGACCGACGGCTGGCTGTTCTCGTCGAGGGACGGTTGCGCATTGCGCAGATCCTTGCCGGTGACGGCCGCAACCTTGCGCACGAGGAAGAACTGCTGGCCCGCCTCGTTGCTCGCGGCGCCAGTGATGATTTCCATGTCCGCCGGCACGGCGCCATTGTGCGCTTGCAGCAAGGCTTCGCGCGTCGGTGCCGGACCACTCTCGACCAGCTTCAACTCGAGCATCGCCGTGTCGCGGATGATCTCTTTCGCGCGCGCGACTTCGGTGACGCCGGGCAACTCCACCATGATCTGGTAGGTCCCCTCGGCGCCATGACGCGCGATGTTCGGCTCGGCGACGCCGAGCTCGTTGACGCGCCGCTCGATCGTGTCGAGCGCTTGCACCATCGCCTGCTCGCGCATGTTGCGCTGAATGTTCGGGCGCATGGCGAAGTCGTAGGTGCCGGTCACCCCGGGATTGCGCTCGTACTCCGTGTTGGTCTGCTCGTCCGAGATGCGGCGGAACTCCGCTTCGCGATCCTGCGGGACGCCTTCGACCTTGAACGATGTGGGCGACGTCGTCGTGATGTTGGCGACGTTCACGCCCGCGGAGCGCAGCGATTCGCGAAGCTGTTCGGTCGTGCCTTCCGTCGAGATATTGAGCGCCTCTTCGACGTTGACCCTGAGGATCAAGTGCACGCCGCCTTTGAGGTCGAGCCCCAGCTTCAGCTGTTTCGCGCTCAACCACCCCGGCGTGGGCCAGGCATAGCGCTGGGCGAGGATGGGGTACACCCCGACGCCAAAGAAAAGGAGGCTGACGACGACGGTGACGATGACCCGCCAACGAAGGTTCTTGGTCATGGCTTAAGCAGTTCCCGATTCCTGAACGACGGGTTCCTGTCCCTGATACCCGCCAATGGCCACGCGCGAGATCTCGATCCGTACTTTATCGGCGATCTGCACCTGTACAGACTGATCGTTCACGCGCGTGATCGATCCGTAAATGCCGCCGGTGGTGATGATTTTGTCACCCACCTTCAGCCCCTGCTGAAATTCCTCTACCTTCTTCCGCTGCTTGCGCATCGGCAGCAGAATCAGAAAGTACAGGATAGCGAGAACCATCGCGAAGGGCACGAGTTGGAACCACGCAGGCTGGTTCGGGCTGCCCATCGCGAGCACGAGTTTATGACCTATATCGTCGAACATTCAGTGTTGTGGCCGGCGGGAGAAGGTTTGATGGAACTCCGAGCGGAGCTTGTCAAACGTGCCTAACATTATAGCCTCCCTAATGGCCCTCATGGTGTCAAGGTAAAAGTAGAGGTTGTGCACGGTGTTGAGCGTCGCCGCCGTCATCTCGCCCGCTATATATAAATGACGGAGGTACGCCCGGGAAAAGTGACGGCACGTATAGCAGCCGCAGTCCGGATCGGGCGGTAATGGATCTTCGGCGTACCGGGCATTCTTGATCGACAGTGTGCCGACGCGCGTGATCAACTGGCCGTTGCGCGCATTGCGCGTGGGCAGGACGCAGTCGAAGAGGTCGATGCCCCGGGCGACGCACTCGAAGAGGTCGTCCGGCATCCCGCTCCCCATCAAATATCGTGGCGCCTCCTCCGGGAGCTGCGGCGCCGTGTGACCCACCAGGTCGTAGGTGACCTCTGGCGGCTCGCCCACACTCAGCCCTCCGATCGCATACGCATCGAACCCGACGTCAATCGTCCGTTGCACACTCTCGCTACGAAGGTGAGGAATCGTGGCGCCCTGAATGATGCCGAACTGCGCTTGCCCGGCGTTGGTGGCGACGACATCGGGAACCGACGATGGGTCCTGCCTGATGCGCAGCAGACGGGCACGCGCGCGTGACGCCCAGCGAACCGATCGCTCCATGGCGATGCGTGCCGCTTCCTCGGTCGCCGGTGTCGCGATGCACTCGTCCAACACCATCGCGATGTCGGATCCGAGCTGCGCCTGAATGTCCACCGCGCGCTCCGGGGTCAGTAAGTGCAGCGATCCATCGAGATGCGACCGGAATTCGGCGCCCTCGTCGAGAATCCGCCGCCGCTCCGCAAGGCTGAAGATCTGATATCCGCCGCTGTCGGTCAGGATGGCGCGTGACCAGCCGATGAATTTGTGCAACCCGCCCGCGCGCGCAATGAGCGAGTCCCCCGGCCGAAGATAGAGATGGTAGGTGTTGCCGAGAATGATCTGGGCACCGAGCGCCTCGAGCTCGTGGTGCGTGACACTCTTGACGGCGCCTTGGGTGCCGACCGGCATGAAAGCCGGTGTGTGCACGACGCCGTGCGGCGTCTGCATCTCACCGCGGCGCGCGGCTCCTTCGCGGGCAATGACCCGAAAGCTGAATCCGGCCTCTGACACTCCGACCAGAATACTTTGATCAGAGCTCGCGGGGCCCCACCCCCGCTCGCGTGGCTCAACTCGCTTCGCTCACTCGCCACAGCCGCAGGCGCTGCCGATACCGCGACAGCCAGAATCACCGGCATCTCGGCACGACCATTGAACTGTTCTTCTGCCTCCTCTCTCCTGCCTTCTCTCTCCTGTCTTCTATCTCCTGTCTCCTGTATTCTCTTGGTGTGAAGCGTCTTCGCGTTGGCGTGCTCTACGGTGGTCGGTCCGGAGAGCATGAGGTGTCGCTGGCATCGGCGGCTGCGGTGTTCGCGAATCTCGATCGGAACCGGTACGAACCCGTGCCGATCCGGATCGAGAAAGACGGTCGATGGGCGTTGGCGGACAAACCGCCCATCGCGGCATCGGCGGCCGAGGTGATCGAGCACTCACGACTCGAGGCCGCGCGCCAGATTCGCACCGGCCGTGAAGTGCACATGGTGGCGCGGCCGAGCGAGGAAACGCTCCTCTCGATCAAGCGCGCGCCGGAAGCCTCCGCCGAGCCGAGCGATGCGCTCGTGACGGGGCTGCACGTGGACGTGATGTTTCCCGTCCTGCACGGGCCTTACGGTGAAGACGGCACGATCCAGGGACTCCTCGAGCTCGCCAACGTGCCCTACGTTGGCGCCGGCGTGGCCGCCTCCGCTCTCGGCATGGACAAAGATCTGATGAAAAAGATCTTTCACGCGCGAGGACTGCCGATCGTGGACCACCGGGTCGTCTTGCGCAAGACGTGGGAGCAGCGCGGCCCGGAGATCGCCGCCGAGCTCGAACGCGCGTTGGGCTATCCGATGTTCGTCAAGCCCGCCAACCTGGGATCGAGCGTCGGCATCTCGAAAGCCAAGACTGGCGCCGAACTGCGTACCGCGATGGACCTCGCCGGATCGTTCGATCGCAAGATCGTCATCGAAGCGGCGGTCCCCAACGCGCGGGAAATCGAGTGCGCCGTCCTCGGCAATGATGATCCGCAGGCGTCGGTGCCAGGGGAAGTGATCCCGTCGCGCGAGTTCTACGACTACGAAGCCAAGTATCTCGACAACAACTCCGAGGTGGTCATCCCCGCGGATCTCCCGGGCGATCTCGTCGAAGAGATCCAGCGGCTCTCGATCGCCGCCTTCCGCGCGATCGATTGCGCGGGCATGGCTCGTGTCGATTTCCTGCTCTCTCGTGACACCGGCGCGGTGGTCGTCAACGAGATCAACACGATCCCTGGCTTCACGACGATCAGCATGTACTCGAAGATGTGGGCCGCGTCTGGCGTCCCCTACGCGACGCTCGTCGATCGGCTGCTGGAATTGGCGTTGGAACGTCACGCCGCCAAACAGCAGCTGCGCACCAGCCTCACATGACGGCAGAGCGCGGCTGGTCCAAGCAACTCGCCGCGCTCCTTCTCCCCGCGATCACCGCGGTGGTCCTCGCCGAACCGCAGATTTCTCCAGCCCGTCCTTCGACTGCGCGCAGCACCAGCGGTCTTCGCGGAGCCGACGGCCTCGCGCGCGCCTACGATCTGATCCTCGACGCGCGCTTCAACACGCTCGACGCCGAGCTGCGCCGCGCGTGCGGGCCCGCGCCGCCGGAAGCCTGCGACGTACTCGAAGCCACCGCGCTCTGGTGGCGCATCCAACTCGATCCCGAAAACCGTGCGCTCGACGATGAGTTCTCGACGGCGGTCGAACGGGCAATCGCGTCGAGCGAGGCGTGGACTGATCGCGCGCCGGAGGATCCCGAGGGGTGGTTCTACCTGGGCGGCGCCTACGCCGCGCGCGTCCAATGGCGCGTGCTCCGGAACGAGAAGCTCGCCGCCGCGCGGGATGGCAAGCGCATCAAAGAAGCGCTCGAGCACGCAATCGAGCTCGATCCCAACCTGGACGACGCGTATTTCGGGATCGGGCTGTATCGCTACTACGCGGATGTCGCGCCGACGAGCGCGAAGATCCTCCGCTTCCTGTTGCTGCTGCCTGGAGGCAATCGCACCGAGGGTCTCGCCCAGATGCTCCGCGCGCGCGACCGCGGCCGGTTGCTCCAAGGCGAAGCCGACTATCAGCTCCACATCGTCTACCTGTGGTACGAGCGGCAGACGCCACGGGCGCTCGAGCTCTTGCGTGAGTTGCAGCGGCGCTATCCGAACAATCCGCTCTTCCTCTCACAGATTGCCGAGATCCAGGACACGTACCAGCATGATATCGCCGCCAGCCTCGAGTCATCGCGGACGCTGCTGACGCAAGCCCGTGCGGACAAGGTCTACGGTGGCACCACAACGGAGGTGCGCGCGCGCCTCGGCATCGCCCGTCAGCTCGACGCGCTGGCGGAAACCGATCTGGCCATTGAGGAGCTCGAGCGCGTCGTCGCGCTGAAGCCAACGACACCCTACTCGGCGCTGGCGCTCGCCTATTTGCGTCTCGGTGAGGCGCACGACCGCATGAACGCGCGCGATGAAGCGATGGCCGCCTACCGCCTCGCCGCGCTGAACGCACCTGACGGTGATTCGCAGGGCATCCGTCGTCTCGCGGCCGAGCGCCTGCGAAAGACGCCCAACGCGCATCACGCGGACGCGTTCCGGCTCTCGATCGACGGATTACGAAAATTGGAGCGGAAGGATGTTGCCGGTGCCGCGACGAGTCTCGAGCGCGCACTCGCGATGAACGGCCGCGATCCCGTCGCACACTACCGCTACGGTCGCGTGCTCGAGGCTCGACATCAGGATGCGGCCGCGCTGACGCAGTTCGAGCTCGCGATCCGCGAGTGGCGTCAGTGTCCCGCGCCGATTCTCGCGACGACCTACTACGACGTCGCACGTCTGCACGAGCGCGCGGGCCATCGCGATCAAGCGATCACCGCGTACACCACCGCATCGAACGTGATCGGCGCGTCAGACGAGACGCGACGTCTCGCGACGCGCGCGCTCACACGCCTCAAGCGCCGCTGATCGATCGCGATCGATCGTGATCACGCGCGATCGATGCCCGCGATTGCGCGAAAAGCGCGCGCGATTTTGACATTTAGTGCACTTTATGCTTGACAGCGAAATTTTCTCATCCATAATCTACATCTTGTATGAGGGTGGACCGCTCAGCCCACCTGTTGTAACGAGATCGAAACGGTAACGAAGCTGAGCTGCCACATTCCAAGGAGGAATAATGGCGAAGAAGACTGCGAAGGGCGGCAAGAAAAAGGGCGGAAAGAAGCGCTAGGCTACGCCGCCTACCGGTCCGGGGGTGTCTCATCGACACCCCCTATTTTTTAGATGTTCACCTTCCGCACCACGCGGAAGTTTGACAAAGAGGCGAATGGGGTTTCTGACAAAGCAGGCCGGCGCGCCGGCAGGCCGCGGCGCTGCGATGCAGCGAGAACCCTTCGCAGCCAGCATCCCACGAGTGAAGGGGGGGATAAGCGCACATGGCCAAGAAAGCAGCTAAGGGAGCGAAGAAGAAGGGCGGCAAGAAGCGGTAAGCTGCCTCTCTCGCATTCACGGTGCACCGTGCCTCGCACGGTGCACCGTTCCGACCCCGACCACAACCTCACGCGCGCTCAGCGCGTTCCTCTCCACCCGGATCCATCCCACACACGCACGCGCTGAATCACATCGCCAGGCTTGATCCGATCCAAGACCTCGATGCCGTTGACCACATGGCCGAAGGCCGTGTAGAGCCCGTCGAGGTGCGGCGCCGGTGAGTGCGCGATGAAGTACTGGCTGCCGTTCGTGTCGTTCCACTCGCGCGCCATCCCCACGGTTCCTCGCACGAAGGGGCGCTCGCTCAGCTCATCGCGAATCGTGTAGCCCGGTCCACCCTCGCCGTCACCGCGCGGATCGCCATCCTGGACGACGAAGTTCGCCACGACGCGATGCACTTCGAGGCCGTTGAAGAAGCCCTTGGTGGCGAGCTCGATGAAGTTGCGGCAGGTCTGCGGCGCCTCGAGCACTGCGAGCTCGAACTCGATCGTCCCGTAGGCGGTTTCGATGAAGACATGCGGAGAGTTGGTGGGCGCGAGCAGGGACGGGTCGTCGTACTTCGCGATCGGGGCGCTCGGCACGGGTCCAATCGTCCGAGGCGCGGCGTTCGCGTCGAGCTTCGTCAGCAGCGCATCCGCGTGCACGCGTACCGCCCAATCTTTGTCCTGCACCGCTTGACGCAGCGTCTCGGTGGCCTCGGACGCGCCGTACTCGACGAGCGCGTCCAACGCGGCCGTGCGTGCGCTGTAGGCGGAGTCTGGGAGTGCTCGCTTGAACGCCTCACGGAGCGCCTGGGCGCCACCCTCGGGCTTCGTGCGTCCGACCGCGGCGGCGGCCGCTGCACGCACGCTGTAGTCCGCATCTTCGAGATGCTTGAAGAAGATCTCGCGCGAACCGGTGACCTTGAGGCGCGCGAGCGAAGCCAGCACCGGCGAGATCACGCGCTTGTCGGCATCGTCGAGCATCGCCCGCAATCGATCGCTTGCGATCTCTGGCGTGAGCGTTCCGAGGACATCCGCCAGTGCGGCGCGGACGCGCCAGTGCGGGTCGGGACCCATACCGGCCAGCACGGCGACGAAGCGTTCTTGATCGATCGAGGCGGCCGCACGGAGCGCCGCGGCGCGCATCGACGGCCAGTCATCCGTCATCAGATCCTGAACCGTCGCCAGTCCCTCCGGGACCTTCAACACACCGAGGCCTGCGACGGCCTCGAGGCGAAGATTCGGATGCGCGGATGAGTCGTTCGCGAGGCGAATCATCGGAGCCGCCCCGTCAGGTGTGCCAAGAGCGGCGAGTGCGCGGACCGCAGCGACGCTGATCTCGAGCGGGCTCTTCGCCGCGGGCTCGAGCCATGCGATCAGCGGCTTCACGGCCTCCATCTCTTTCAAGGCACCGAGCCCTCGTGCCGCGAACGCGCGCGTGGCCTTCCCTTGTCCGTTCAGGAGCTGCAACAACGCCGGCGCCGCGCGCGGATCCTCGACGCGTTGCAAGGCATACGCGACCGGCCACCAGCTCGTGATCGGCTGGCTCCCGCTGAGGATGGCTGCGGCCATCGGATCGTAGGCCTTCAACCGAACCAGTGCGGACAATCCCAGCGCAAACGCTTCGGCCTCGGGCGCATCGGACTTGCGATCCGCATCCGGTTGCAGGCTCGCGACGGCGGGGCTCTTCGCGTACTGCGCCACCATCTGACCGATTGCCGGCGCGGCGCCCTTGGCACCAATCAAGCCGAGCGCTTCCGCGGCGCGCCCGCGGACGATCGGGGCGGCGTCGGCGAGCAACGGTGTCAGCGCGCTTTCCGAGGAGGCCTCGCCAATCAAGCCCAGCGCGAAGGCGGCCGTCGCGCGCACATCGGGATCGGTGTCCGCGAGCACCGCTGTCAAGAATGGAACCCCAGCCTTCGCCTTGACGCGGCCGATCGCCAGCGCCGCGCGCCGCCGAATCCGCGCATCCGAATCACGGACGAGGATCGCGAGGTCGGGCGACGACGAGGGCTTGGGGGGGACGACGACCGGTGCGATCTTTCGGCCCTTGACCGGAGGTGGCGGTGGCGGCGGTTCGGGCAGATCGAGGCGCAAGATCCGTTGATCCTCGAGCTGGAGGATCCACGCCATCTTTTGCGCCTCCGGCACCTGCGTGACCTCGGGTGGCTTCGGCGGCGGCGTGGAAATGCACGCGGCACACGCAACGATCCATCCCGCGACTGCCCAACGCACCCGGCCCATCTCGTTCCTCCCTACTGTCTCAATTCCCACTTCGCCTCCGTCGCACGTGCCACGCGATCGCTCACGATCTGGACACCGATGCCGGGGCCGTCGGGCACGGCAATCGTGCCGTCAGGGCGCACATCGATCTCCGGATCGATCAGATCCGGGGCGAAGTAGCGTCGGCTTGCCGCGATATCCCCAGGCAGCGTGAAGTTCGGCAGCGTGGACAAGTGAATGTTATGAGCACGGCCGATGCCACTCTCGAGCATGCCGCCGTGCCAGACCGGCATCCCGGCGGCCGCGGCGATGTCGTGGACCCGGATCGATGCCGCATGCCCACCGACGCGGCCCGGCTTGATGTTGATCACCCGGCACGCACGGCGCTCGATCGCCTCTTCTGCGTCGCGCGCCCCGTGGATCGACTCGTCGAGGCAGATATCCGTCCGGATCTCTTGCTGGAGCCGCCCGTGATCCCGAATGTCGTCGTAGTCCAGGGGTTGCTCGATCATCATCAGGTCGAAGCGATCGAGCGCGCGCAAGTGTGCGCAGTCGTCGAGCGTGTACGCGGCGTTCGCGTCCACCATGAGCGGGATCGCGCCAAAGACGTCGCGCACCCGCCCGACCGGTTCGAGGTCCCACCCTGGCTTGATCTTGATCTTCACCCGGCGATACCCGGCCTGCCGCTCGATCGCGACGCGGTCGATCAACTCGTCGATCGAGTCCTGAATCCCAATCGACACGCCGGACTCGATCGCCGGTCTGGATCCGCCGAGCAGCGTGGCCAAGCTGACGCCACGCTGCCGCGCGGCGAGATCCCAGGCCGCCATCTCGACCGCCGCCTTGGCCATGAGGTGGCCGCGGATCGGAGCCAGCGCCGGTAGCACCTCGCACGGGTGATTGAACGTCCGTCCGAGCACGAGTGGCGCGATGAAGTCGCGGATGATGTGCCACGCGGTCGTGGTCGTTTCCGCGCTGTAGTACGGATTGCCGTCAGCCACGCATTCGCCGACGCCGATCGCGCCAGCGTCCTCGATCGTCACGAGCACGAAGGTACGTTCGTGCACGCGACCGAAGCTGGTCTCGAAGAAGCGCACGAGCGGCAGGCGAAGCAGGCGCACCTCGATGCGATCGATTCGCACTCGCTAATGCTACCGCAACGCGATGAGCCGCCTCGGCCGCGCTGCTATACTCGCTCCACCGTGGACTTCCGGTACATCGCCATCGAAGGCCCCCTCGGCGTGGGGAAATCGACGCTGGCGGACCGGCTGGGCGCGCGTCTCGACGCCACGGTCGTCCTCGACGACACCGACAACCCGTTCCTCGCCGACTTCTACGCCAATCGTCCGGGCGCCGGCTTTCAGACGCAGCTCTTCTACACCCTCGCGCGACACCGCCAGCAAACGTCGCTGCGGCAATCGGATTTGTTCTCGCAGCTCACCGTGTGCGATTACTTGTTCGAGCGCGACAAGGTCTACGCGTACCTGAACCTGGACGACAACGAGCTGTTCATCTATCAACGGCTCTACGAACTGCTCGTGCCGGACCTGCCGGTCCCGGACCTCGTCATCTATCTGCAAACCCCCACCGACGTGCTGCGCCGCCGTCTCCGCGACCGCGCACGCGCGGGCGGCGATGCGCCACCGTCCAACGACGACTACATCAAAGAGTTGAACGAGGCGTACAACCATTTCTTCTTTCACTACAGCGCCTCTCCCCTCCTCGTCGTCGAAACCTCACAATTCGACGCGACCTGGGGGGATGACGCCGTCGCGGACATCGAGCGGCAGATCCGGGGGATGGGGAAAGGGACGCGGTATTACGTGCCGCGCACGTAGTCGGTTCAAAGGGTTCAAGAGGTTCAAACGGTTCAAGAGGTTCAACCGATTGGGTTCAGAGGGTTCAGACGGTTCGGCGAACGTAATGAAATGAACCGATTGAACCTTCTGAACCCCACTCATCGAACCCCATGAACCCCTTGAACCCTTTGAACCTCTTGAACATGTAGAATTCAGTGTAATGGCCTGGTTCAAGAAGCAGCGCAAGCCCATCGAGCCGCCGGACAAGCAAAGCCGCGTGCCCGAGGGGCTCTGGGTCAAGTGTCCTTCCTGCGGACAAATCATCTACAACAAGGACCTGGTAGCCAGCGCGAGCGTGTGCACGAAGTGCGCGCATCATTTTCGGATCGGTGCCGCCGATCGGCTGCGCAGCCTGTTCGATGGGCCGTGGACCGAATACGATCGCGGGCTCACCTCCACCGACCCCCTGAAGTTCACCGACACCAAGCCGTACCATCAGCGCCTCGACGCCAGTATTGCGGCGACGGGGATGAACGATGCGGTCATCACCGCGACCGGCCGGATCAACGGCATCGAAACGTCGGTGGCCGCGATGGAGTACTCGTTCATCGGCGGCAGCATGGGCGTCGTCGTTGGCGAGAAGATTACCCGCGCGATCGAACGGGCCGTGGTGGGGCGGATGCCGGTCATCATCGTCTCGTGCTCTGGCGGGGCACGGATGATGGAAGGCGCGCTCTCGCTGATGCAGATGGCAAAGATCAGCGGCGCGCTCGCGCGTCTCGATCGTGCCGGACTGCCCTATATCTCGATCCTCACCGATCCGACGACCGGCGGCGTCACCGCGAGCTTTGCGATGTTGGGCGACCTGAACATCGCGGAGCCAAAGGCGTTGATCGGCTTTGCCGGACCGCGCGTGATCGAGCAGACGATCCGGCAGACGCTGCCCGAAGGCTTTCAACGCAGCGAATTCCTGTTGGACCATGGGATGCTCGACATGATCGTTGACCGGCGCGAAATGAAGGAGACCCTGACGCGCGTGCTGCGCTTCGGGCTCCCCGTTCGCGCGGCGGCACCCCCCGTCCTCGCGGAGGCGACGACCGATCGATAGCGCGCGCGCGTTCCTCTTCTCGCTCGAGCGTCTCGGGATGAAATTCGGTCTCGAGAACATGCGCACGATCTGCGCGGCGCTCGATCATCCCGAGCACAGCTTCCACTCGGTCATCGTCGCCGGCACGAACGGCAAGGGGTCGGTGACGGCGATGACATCCGCCGCGCTTCACGCCGCAGGCCACCGGACCGCACGCTACACGTCGCCGCACCTCGAACGGCTCGAGGAACGCTACGTCGTCGCCGAGCGCGAGGTCGCACCGGACGATCTCGACCGCTCGATCGCCCGCATTCAAGCGGTGGTGGAGCGGCTC
>Ga0075366_10001583_pt1 | contig 11387 bp, 10 predicted proteins | sample EndMethybrTD3031_FD_72351 | JGI IMG/M metagenome (GOLD analysis project Ga0075366, IMG submission 72351) | Populus endosphere microbial communities from Tennessee, USA - Endosphere MetaG P. TD hybrid TD303-1 | ecosystem: Host-associated > Plants > Roots > Endosphere | place: USA: Tennessee... | reverse complement strand
CCGCCTGTTATACCGTCCCAATGAATGTGCACCATCTGGTCTTTGTCGTCATGAAAATGAATCGGCTGCTTTGTAAGTGCTGCAGTACAGACGTCATGGCCTGCTGGCGTCTGAAATTCTTTATCAGCAAAATCAACAGAAGAGCCGTTGACCAAGATTTGCATGCGGAAGTGATAATGCTGGAAGGCGGGTTTTCGAATGTCGGCAGGCGTGGTCGTGTAGGCATATGCTATAAGTAGCGCGGCTAGCCCAATAACAAAACTAGATAGCATTAGGACTATTTTTAGTAGTTTGCCTGGCTTGCGTTTAACAGTTGTAGAGTCGTCGTGCGTTTCGGCTTCATTTGTACTAGTTGATAAGTGCTCAGGCATATTGGGGAATTATAGCATCTCGGTAAGCGATGGCCAGTTAATCTTTGGACGGCAATGACGCTAGAGCGAGTGCCGCAAATACCAGTGCCATGTCCCTGAACGTAATTGCAAAGAGACTGAAGTTCGATGCAATAATACCTAGTAAGGTTGCTGCACATAACAGTGCTGCGTAACGTACGTATACACCGCTTAGTAGCCAGGCAGCTAGAGCGAGTTCATACACTGAAAATCCTTTGAGCAGTAGGTCAACGTCTACACGGTCAGTAAGAATTCCAGGTAGATACCCTGCCCAGTCATCTGGATTTACAAAGGATGAGATTGCGGCGTACAAGAAGATAATTGCCAACCCGCCCCTGAGTAGCAGCGCTGGTGCATTATTTGGAATGCGAAGTTTCATAACCTCATAATACTCATGCTTAGCTTGACAGTCCATGGCTTCCCAGCCGATGATGGTAGGTATAAGTAAATTGTTTAGCAGGAGCTTTTGAGTATGAGTAAAGCAGCGAAACTGATAATTGCCTTAGCATTAGTGATACTTGTGGCTGGAGCTGCCATGTTGATGGCTAATAGCAAACCTGATTCCAGCAAAAAGAGTTCATCAAATAGCAGCAGTAGTTCTTCGGCTGCATCGTCAGCCACAATTACCTACGACGGCAGCTCGTTTAGTCCAGAGTCGGTGACCGTTAAATCCGGAGCGAGCATTACTATCAAGAATACTTCTTCATCTGCTGAGTTGGACTTTAATTCTGACCCCCACCCCGTTCATACCGATAACCCAGAGCTAAACGCTGGTGCTATCGAGAACGGTCAAGATAAGACGATCACAGTCAAAAATAAGGGTGAATGGGGCTATCATAACCATCATAACCCATCACAGGGTGGCACAATTATAATCGAATAGATTTGTACATTTGGCATAAAGATATTAAAATTTGTATCTAAATGCATACATTCGAACCACAAATCATCGAAGGCACCCCAGGCCTTAAGCTGGAAGAAGCGGTACACATCATGCTACCTGGCCGCGGGCGCAGTGCTGATGGCGAGGGTTTGAGTCGCCAAACAATTGACCGCGTGTCATATGGTGCTGAACTCTACCATTCAGGCAATTTTGCCCAGAAAAGCGGCGTGGTTGTTTGTAGTGGTTACAAAACGCCTGCGGAAACGCTAGGTATGAACCATCTTATTGAAGATGACCAAGGCGAGTCGTTTTGGTTTGTTGGTGTCCCTGAGGCTCACTCTGCTCGCGATCTCCTAGTAAGATCGGCTGTACCAGAAGATGTTATCCGCCGCGAAATGAAATCCATTGACACAGTGACTAACTTTACTCGCACCGAGTACGAAGATCATTTCGGTGAGGACGATCATCGTCCAGTTGCTATTGTGGCGCAAGAGTCTCACCTGGAACGTATGATCAGCGAGATCGCGCCTCGTACACTGAGGCGTGATTATCTGGGTGTCGTTGTGCCAGAAACTGGTGAGAAAAACGTAGATGGTCGAGCTGCTTTAGTAGTAAGTAAGCTTATCCTCGCAGGCATAAAGCCTGATAGCCCTGACATCATCGAAGTAACTGACCGTCGCGCCCGAAGGGTTTGGGCTGGCGTTAACTTGGCTACCAAGCTCAAAAAAGGCCCCGCTTACAACACCGAAGCTGCCTAGTAAAAGACTCCTCCCTCCTCTGTTGTTTCATTAGTAGCAGTGTTGTTGTATGCTAGAAATAAGTAGAGAGGGACTGCCGCATGGGTGAAGGTGCATCGCTACAAGCAAGACATCGTGCAACGCTTGATGAACTAGAGCGATACAAATCTCTGGTCGAGAGTATTCAGGATTACGCTATCTTTTTGCTTGACCGTGACGGCTACGTGCAGACCTGGAACAAGGGTGCCCAGAAACACAAAGGCTATAAGCCTGACGAAATTATTGGCAAACACTTCTCTGTCTTTTACCTAGAACGTGACAAACAAGCACATAAGCCGGAGCGTGAGCTAGAGCTAGCGCAGAAGTTTGGTCGTGTTGAGGATGAAGACTGGCGTGTGCGCAAAGACGGTAGCCAGTTTTGGGCTAACGTAATCATCACGGCTTTATACGAGGACGATGAACTGGTTGGTTTTGCCAAGATTACTCGCGATTTGACTGAGCGAAAGATGAATGAAGATACGTTAAGGCGCGCTAATGCTGTTCTGCGCCAGCAACAGCGTGAGCTGGAGCGCCTCAATGGTTCCAAAGATGAGTTCATCTCGCTTGCCTCGCACCAGTTGCGTACGCCTGCTACCAGTATCAAGCAGTACTTGGGCATGATTATTGAGGGTTTTGCTGGCGAGACACCACCTACGCCGCTTGAGTTTATAAAGAAGGCTTATGACAGCAACGAGCACCAGCTGAGTGTCGTAAATAGCCTATTACAGGTGGCTCAGATTGATGCCGGTAGTATTCAGCTGAACAAGGCTTCCACTGATGTTGGTAAGATGTTGCATAACGTGGTTGACGAGTATCTGGAAGCAATGAGTAAGCGCGAGCAAAAGTTAGAGGTGGATATCCCAATCGACCTGCCAAAAGTATTGGTTGATCCACACTATTTGCGAATGGCTCTAGAAAATTTGATCGACAATGCTTCTAAATATACACCTTTACGCGGTGCGATCACTGTGACGGCTAGGGCCGATCAAACTTCGCTAAAGCTTACAGTCAGTGATACAGGTGTTGGGATAGCCGAAGAAAGCGTTACTAAACTGTTTGAGAAGTTCAGCCGTATCCCCAATGTTTTGTCCGATAGTGTCGGCGGTTCTGGTCTGGGATTGTACTGGGTCAATAAGGTTATCGCACTACATGGCGGTAAGGTTGAGGTGACATCCAGGGTGAATAAGGGCACCACCTTTACAGTATGGTTGCCACTGAGGATGGCCAATGCGTAAACTGCTGCTTGTCGAGGATGAACCTTCGCTTCGAGAAGTATATGAGCTGATCTTATCTACGCAGCCCTACGAATTCGATGTTGCCGTAAACGGTAAGGATGCCATAGAAAAGTGTCAGAATAAGGCCTACGACCTGATTCTACTAGACCTGATGATGCCCGTGCTGGATGGTGTTGGTTTTTTGGAGCAGTTTGCAGATAGCAATGGGCATCTGCCTTCTAAGGTCATCGTGCTCAGCAATCTTTCTGCTGGCCATGATTTGACCAAGGCTATTTCATTGGGTGCGCACAGAAGCATCCTAAAGGCTGAGCTGTCCCCCAGGCAGCTCCTTGCCACTGTCAGATACGAATTAGAGTCTTAAGGCCGCTTGCAGGCGCTGATGCCCCCACCAGCGTGGTAGATCATGTCCTGGAAGGTTGGCTGAGCCTTAATTGGCGTGTCACTGTTAACAGTCTGGACATTCTTGCCGCTGCGCTGCAACGAGAATGAGGGCGTAGTGCCAGGTACAACTGGAACCTTGAACGAAGTCATGCCTGCGCCTGCATCCATGGTCTTTACGACTGAGCCCTGCGTAATTACTAGCTTACCGGGACTGGTCAAGAAAGCTACCATCTCAACGTCATTAGATGCAGCATTACCGTTAGGCACAGCCATAGTTATCTGGGAACCGTTGCGGCCAATTGGTTTGGTCGTAAAGGCGGCATTTGTGTTTTGGCTGCGATGGAACCAATACAATGCATCTTGGGTGACAGCAGGTGCTTTACCTGTCTTGAACCAAGTGATGTAGTACGAAGCAACATCGGTTACTGCGTAGCCTCGTTTTTGGGACGGCGACATCCATGATTCGGTGTAATCGTTCCAAGTGGTAAGGCTTATCCAGTCTGCATTGTTGTTGATCGCTGACATAAAGCTATCACGAAGTAAGCTGCTGTTGTTTGCTTCCCAATATCGTCCGTCGTACGAACGGCTATCTTCGAACGCAACTGGCTGCATCCAAACGCCACCGCGTGCGTGGGCTTCAGCGGAATCTTTGTCCAGTGTGCCAACGCCATTAGGGGAGCGTGTACCCCACTGGGAGTAACCGTATACGCTACCCTTCCACTCTGCTTTTTCGGAACTACTACCTGACCAAGACAAGAAGATCGGCACAAGTGCAGTCTTTACGCCTTTGGCGGCTAATTTGCTTTTGAGTGAGTTCCAGAAGCTAACTGGTTGGCGCTCTGGGTAAAATGGTGACAGTACGATCTCGCCCTTATCATTCTTGAATATTGCTGGGTCATCTTTGACCTTCATGACATCGTCCACGACGCTGTCCGGTGTGGCTCCTGCATTCGAGTTAAAGTCTGGACTTAACTGAATCTTGAACCCTGGGTCGACGGCCTTTGCTGCAGCAAGCATGGCTGGCAACTGGTTCCAGCGGACGTCGCTAGAAGTGTGATATTCCCAGATAAAGCCATCGATACCAACAGCAATTGCTCGGCGGATTTCTACTTCAAAGTCAGCTTGTTTCCAGTCGCTGCGTGTCCAAGGGGCGCGAGCGATTGGCCTGTCGCGCAAGTCGTATGCCCCGCCTTTGGAGTTGAGCGAATAGATCCATGATGAGTAACTGTCACTAGTAGAAGCCTTGTTGTCAGTAGAAACTGGGAATGGCGGGAAGTAGTATGCAAATACTTTCTTTTTGGATGCCCGTAAGCTGCTAGCTGATGGTAGGTTGATCATCAACGGGTTGCAGGCTGTAGGTGTGCTTGGATTGCCAGGTGTAGGTGTTGGAGTGACAACCACTTTGGGTAGTGTCCACTTTTGTGCGCTAGTACCATTGCACTGGTAGATCCAAATAGCATTGCCATCAGTAGTGGCTGCCCACTTATCATCCAGGCAAAGGCCGGAATTTGGGTTTACAATTGAGCCGTCAGTTTTGACGGTCCACTTTTGTGCCACAGTGCCATTACAGGTGTATAGCTGTACATAGGTTTGGGCCTTTTTGCTGGCGCCCTTTACGTCAAGACACTTGCCTTGGGTACGAATAGTATCGTCTCCAGGTACATCCCACTTTTGCGCGGCTGTCCCATTACAGGTGTATAGCTGAATTCTGTTACCATCTGTTGTTTTGCCTGCATAGTTGTCGAGGCATTTATTGCCAACTCCAGTAATCGGACCGCTGACAGCAGCTGCCCTAGTCAGCATGAGGGTTACGCAGCCGATAACGGCTACGGCAAATATAATAAGCGGTGCAGTCCATTTGTTCTGTAGCCACGAAGTTGCCCTAGAGGGTTTGCGACTATAGACTACTGCTTTGTTTGCTGGTTTGCTACGTGTTTTTGTTGTTTTAGAACGGCTCTTGGCTGTTGCCATTTCTCAGTGTACTTTCATGTTTGTTTTAGTATTTGGGCTAATAGTAGCATGAGCGCTATAGCCGAACAACAATGTTTGTACTCTGGTCGGCTGCGTAAAACTTTACAGTTTTGAATATGACCATAGAATAAAGTTATGAGTATGCATACTTCACTATCGCAGCATCATTCCAACGCGCCGCATGGCTGGCCCGAAGGCGCACTAGTCTATCAGGTATATCCACGAAGCTTTCAGGATACTAATGGCGATGGCATAGGCGACCTGCCGGGGATTACTCGCAGGCTGCCGCATATACGTAGCCTTGGGGCAAACACAGTCTGGCTCAGCCCGTTCTACCCATCACCTATGGCTGACTTTGGGTATGATGTTGCTGACTACTGTGATGTTGATCCGCAGCTTGGATCACTTGATGATTTCAAAGAGCTACTACAGGAAGCTAAGACAAATAAACTTCGCATTTTTACTGATCTGGTTCCTAACCACACCTCAGACCAGCATGCTTGGTTTAAGCGATCTCGCACTTCCCGGGATAATGCTTACAGCGATTGGTATGTGTGGCACGATGCCGTGGGCCGGGACGCGTCAGGCAATCCCCTGCCTCCCAATAACTGGCGTGACGCCCTCAGTGGAGACTCTGCTTGGGAATGGTCGCCTGAGCGCGAACAGTTCTACCTGCACAGTTTTACCGTTCACCAGCCAGATCTTAATTGGAGCAACCCCGAGGTGCGCGAAGCCCTCAAGGATGTTATGCGTTTTTGGCTGGCTTTGGGTGTAGATGGCTTTCGGGTAGATGCCGTATATTGGATGGCCAAACACCCGTTGTTGCATGACGACAGCATCAACCAAGAGTATGTGGAGGGCGAAGACCTCAAATACGAAGCTTTGGCGCATGACAATAGCCGTGGCTGGCCGGCAGTGTATGCCTACCTGACTGAAATGGCAGACGTACTCAAAGAACCAGCTTTTCAGGACAAGCCACGATTTATGGTTACCGAAGCTTACCCTGATTGTCATAACCCGTTGCCTGCCTATATGAACTTTTACGCTAGTGTCGATCCCAGTGTTGCTGCACCATTCAATTTTGAGGGGCTGACTCTTGCCTGGCACGCATCGGAATGGCGTAAGTTCCTAAAATCATTCCATAGTGCTCTGGAGCAATTCAGTGCTCGTTGCATTGCTAGCTATGCTTTTGGCAACCACGACCAACCCCGAATTGCTAGCCGTTTAGGAGAGTCGGCTGCTCGCAGCGCAGCCGTATTGCTGCTAACCCTGCCAGGTATGGTGTTCTTGTACTATGGCGACGAGATTGGCATGAAGGATGTGCCTATTCCTCCCGAGCTTATCCAAGACCCAGCAGCAAATGGTGACCCCAAACACCACCTTGGCCGTGATCCGGAACGTACGCCTATGCAGTGGTCTGCTGAGCAAAACGCAGGTTTTTCTGACGCTGCTCAGCCTTGGCTGCCAGTTGCAGACGACTACCAGACTCATAATGTGGAGGCCGAAAGCCAAGACGGCCGCTCGATCCTCTCGCTGTATCGCCTGCTCGGAAATAAGCGTGCCAGTGAAGCGTCACTTTTACATGGTGACCTACATATATTGGACGTCGCAAACGACGAAGTCCTGGGTTATACCAGGACTTCAGACGGTGAGGGGCCAGGCTTTGCCGTATTTGTTAATTTTTCGGCAGAAGTGGCTGTTTTTGAACCAACTGTTCAGCTAGGTAAGCTTGTTGTTTCGAGCGATCCGCAATCTGAACTAACTGCGGTTTTACCTGATGTAATAACGCTCCAGCCTCACGAAGCCCTGCTGTGCTACCTTGCCTAGATTCCTTGTAGCGGATTGTATTTAAGAGCTTATCTACGGATTGTTCAATAGTAAATTTGTTCGACGCTCTTCGACGTTCTGTCGCTGTTAGCGGGCCAAGTTTAATAGCCTTGGACAGCCCGGCGGCCAACGATTTTGGATCGTCAGGTTTTACAAAGATGGCTCCACCCAGGTCAGTTTCTGGTAGACCCCCGGCATGTGAAGCTACAACCCTACAGCCGGCATGCTGCGACTCGATTGAAAGCATGCCAAATAATTCTTGCCAGAATATATTAGTAGATGGCATGACCACGACATCATAGTTTGCTAACAGTGCAGCCATTTCGGTAGGATTGCGGCGGGCAGGCACAACGTTTACTTCAGGGTTTGCCCGAAGCATAGTTAGGATCGCGTTGCCTTCAATAGTGTTGCTGCCAGCCGTAGTGACGGTTAAGTCAAACGATAGGCCCTCAAGTTCTTCCATATGCAATGCTGCCAATAGAGTGTAGATACCTTTGTCGGCCTTCAAGCGGCCGGCAAACAGTACTTTTGTCTTGTTGGTTTGGGTGCGTCTCGGGCGTTCCACTACACCAAAAGCCTTATCGGCATGAGGGTAAACCGTTCCCATTCTACCGAAGTTTTTGAGCCAACGTCGCCACAGTCCAGCCGAGAATTTACTAGCTGTAATTAGCTTGACGCCCCGAAAGGCTTCACGCTTATATAATGGGTCGCCATGGGAAAAATTGGGCGGCGGGCAGTGCAAAATTGCGTATGCCTGGTGCTTTGTCTTGACTGCAAGTGGATAGGTCACATAGACGATGGTGTCATCGAGCTGCGCGAGTTCTTCCTTTGAGCCAATGGCATGGAACGGGATGTCGGGAAAGTCGTCCCTGCCATCTTGTTCGCCGTGACCTAGAGTGATAATACGGGCGTCGATACCCCGACGCCTTAGTTCGCGAATTTGGCCTGCAGTGTATGTCTCAGATCCACCGGATCCTGCAAGAAAAGGATATTTTGAAGACCAAACAAAAGAAATCATAAAGTTTCTCCTTAGTTATCTTCACGTTTGTATAATAGTCCGTTTGCCAACTTAAGGATGTTAAATATCTCACCACCGCAGTGGCTTGAACTTACCTGCTACCTAGCTATACTTAGCTTTAGATAAAGGCAAAATAAAAACATGACAAAGCTTTCAGACGTACAGAAACTACCGTTTTATAAGAGAAAGAAGTTCTTATGGACTGCTGGCATAATCGCCGCCGTGTTAATTGTTATTTCGCTAGCATTTCGTTTTAGTCCATGGCCTGGCGCGTTAACTGTGCGTTATGTTTTTAATAAAGGTGGCCACCAGACGTTGGTCGCTATGGAGCGCGCCCTTCCTGATTATCCAGTAACTGTTATTCACGACCGCCAATATCGTGCGAACGATAAAGATGCCTATTTGGATGTATACGTTCCAAACACTGCCCTAAAGCAACATCAGTCATTACCGATCGTGATTTGGACACACGGGGGAGCTTGGCTTTCGGGTGATAAAACCAACGATACACCATACTTTAAGCGGTTAGCCGACCAGGGTTTTGTGGTGGTCGCAGTTAATTATTCATTAGCTCCGGACAAAACATATCCAACGGCGGTTAAACAACTCAATGATGCTCACCGTTATGTGATCAATAATGCAACCAGTTTTGCTGGTGACTCCCAAAAGATTATCTTGGCTGGCGACTCGGCTGGTGCGCAACTTTCCAGCCAGTTAGCCGCATTGGTGACTGATCCTGGTTATGCCCGTGAAGTAGACATACATCCAGTACTCAAGCCAAACCAACTAGTCGGCGTGATACTTTTCTGCGGTATATATAAGATGGAAGGTCTGGCCCATCCAGATCCTACCCTGCCCAAGATCGTTGGTTGGGGTAATGACGTTGCCTTATGGTCATACACCGGCTCACGTACGAAGAACATGCCCTTATTAAAACAAATATCAGCGTACTACCATGTGACGGCAAACTTTCCGTCAACATTCATCAGTGGTGGTAACGGTGATCCGCTGACCGACGCTCAATCCAAGCCATTTTCCAGTAAACTGCAATCACTTGGCGTGGATGTGACGACGCTATTCTTTGATAAGGCCCACCAGCCAAGCTTACCACACGAGTATCAGTTTACCTTTAACCGTGACGGCAACAATGCCTTCAATCAGACGGTACAGTTCCTGCGGGCCAAGACCAATTAGACTAGCTATGTAATGTATGTCGAGCAATCTCGGCATCTTCTTTGGTGGGAGTGACGACGATTGGCTTAGAGCCTTTAGTCTTGCTAATAACTTCAAGTCCTTTCAGCGCATCACATGTTTCGTTTGCGGAGGTATCAAGAGCGAAGCCTAGATAATCTAGCGGTGCAGCGACGCGCTCACGTATTGGTGACGAACGTTCGCCCACGGTGCCCGTAAACACCAATGCATCTACGCCACCGAGTACGGCGCTCATTTGACCAATAGCCTTTTGTACGCTGTATACATACGTACCAAGTGCTAGCCGAGCGCGATGGTCGCCATCTTGTTCGCGTCTTAATAACTCTCGAATATCAGCTGATCCCCCTAGCCCAAGCAGCCCACTATGGTTATTCAGATAATCATCAATACCTTCATCGTCTAGTCCGCAGGCATCTTTGAGGGCACGAACCGCAGTGTGGTCTATGCTCCCGCTTCGGGTGCTCATAACTAGGCCGTCTAAGGGAGAATAACCCATAGTAGTATCAAGGCTTTTGCCATCTAGGATTGCCGTGACACTAGCGCCGCTCCCAAGATGACAAACAATCAGCTTATGCCCTAGTTTTCCGGTTTTATGTAGTGAGCGTACCACTGAAGATACGGATAATCCATGGTAGCCAAAACGCTTGATTTCAAATCGGTCAGCATCTTCTAACGAAATGCCATAATTCCAAGCATGATCTGGCTTGGTGATATGAAATGCGCTATCCGAAACGCCTACCGCAGGAGTGTGTGGTAATTGTGAGCGCAGCGTATGCAGCTCCGCGAGAGTAGCATCAATATGCAGCGGTGCTTTTGCTCTAGCTTTTTCTAGATGTTGCATGACCTCATCATTTATCTCGTGATCCAATAAGAAATAATTGCTTGGCGCTACGATCCGAAGACCAATACGATCGATCTGTTCATCTTTGCCTAGTATATTTTGCTCATGAAAAATGCGTATTGCTTCCAGCGCGGCACCATTCAGATCTGCAAGCTCTACTCGTACATTGTGCTGTTCGCCGTCCTTATTTAGGGTGCATATCACATGGCCATAGAACCATTCAAAATGCAGGCTAGCCCGTTCGTGGCTGCCACTAAATAGCGCATATTTGCGGCTGGCACTGCCAGGATTCGCCACCAGGATTATCGTGCTGGCCATACCCATTCATCCAATGCTGGTGTGTCTATGCCATGTACCTTGATGTATTCGACATTTTCGTTAAGCTTTTGCTCGTATTTAGCAATGATGTGCTGGGCTTCCTCGTATGGAATGCGTCCGTTCTTGCCTAATTTGTCGAATATTGCCATAACTAAATGGTAGCGACTGGTCTTGTTGCGGACATGCATATCAAACGGTGTAGTAGTGCTGCCACTTTCGATATAACCACGGATATCAAAACGCTCAGGATGGTGCGTGTAGTTGAAGAGTATGGCTTTGAGTGTTTCGGGGTACCCGTGGAAGTTACAGACAACAGGTTTGTCTTGAGTGAAATGATCTTCGAAACCAACCTGGGTTACACATAGTCCACCACGGCCAAGCCCGCAGCTAGTTAGCGAGCTGATATTCACGCAGCGGATACGCAAGTCATGCCATTCTTGTTTAGCCATGTCGATAGCCGCCATGACTTCCTTCATTGGGTAGTCACCTGCTCCGGCAAGCACAATATCAGGGTCTGGGTCGCTGGCGAACTCCCA
>Ga0075366_10001582_pt1 | contig 11391 bp, 10 predicted proteins | sample EndMethybrTD3031_FD_72351 | JGI IMG/M metagenome (GOLD analysis project Ga0075366, IMG submission 72351) | Populus endosphere microbial communities from Tennessee, USA - Endosphere MetaG P. TD hybrid TD303-1 | ecosystem: Host-associated > Plants > Roots > Endosphere | place: USA: Tennessee... | reverse complement strand
ACCCCGAACTGCACGATTACGCTTTCGACGGTATTATCCTTGATGCCCCTTGCAGCGGTTCAGGTACCTGGGGCCGCACGCCCGAGATGATCAGTCAGTTCAGCAGATCGCGTATTGAGTTTTTTAATGGTCTGCAAAAAGTCATAGTAAGTAACGTAGTAAAATACCTGAAACCCGGCAAACCGCTGATCTATATTACCTGCTCGGTTTTTAAAGCCGAGAACGAGGATGTGGTAAACTATATGGTAAAAGAACTTGGCCTGAAAGTAGAGGAGCAAACCGTACTAAAAGGCTACGGACATAAAGCCGATACCATGTTTGCTGCAAGGTTGGTGAAGGAGTAATACCAAAACCATCTACCTAATCAGCATCACATACCCGCTTTTTACAAATGGTTTATGCTCGTTATTAATATAACTGGCAGTCCAGTAGTATACGCCGGTAGGTACGGGTTTGCCATTATAGCCCCCATCCCAGCCATTATGCGAATTATCCGACGTGAAAACCAACATGCCTAACCGGTTATATATCTTAAACTTAAAATCGTCGGCCTTGCTGGTTTGGGTAGGGCGAAAGATGTCGTTAATGCCATCGTTATTAGGCGAGAAGGTATTGGGGAAAGCCACAATCTCGCAACCTTCTTTACCCACGTTTATGGTAATATTATCCAGCACGCAGCCATCCGGTTTTAAAATGGTGAATGTGTAGGTGCCTTCGTCCAGGTTGTTAAAATCATGATCAAAAGGGTAGTTTACCAAATTATAAGTTATGGTATAATGATCGCTGTTAACCGATAAGCTAAATACAATATCACCTTTAATGGTACATATTGCATCTTTTTTAACATAAGCGGTAACCGGGTTTGTCAGTTTGTAATCGGGCACTGTTGCCGGTACATCCTTATTGCCGCCACCTGCCGATGTAATGCTGATGATATAATTGCCGGGATCAAGATCGTTAAATACACCGGTGCTGTTGGTTGTGTTGTTCAAATGGTAAGTATAAACATCGGTACCCGGTGTTGCAATAACAGCGATAGTACCTTTATTGGGGTCGGTGCATTTTTCGGTAACCTGCACATTATTTACTACAATGTTACAGGCGTCCTGGGGTAGCACAACATCCATATTATATACTAAACAGCCATTTTTGTTCATAATATCAAAATGATAAGTCCCGGCTGTAAGGTTGGTAAACGAGTGGTCGAAACTATATAAGGTATTATTATACTTAATGTCGTATAAACTGCCATCGGTGCCGGCAGCAAGGGTGATCGTGCCACGATCGAGGCATACGGGATTTTGTTTAGTAATTGTTACCGCCGGTTTAGTTAAGCTAAATGCTGATACCACAAGCGGGTTATTGGCATACTGTACCGTTTGGTTGCCTAAAGTGACAGACAGATTGTAAGATCCGGGGGCTAAGCCCGAAAATATACCGGTGCTGTTGGTAATGTTGTTAAGTGTGTACTTAAAATCGCTGGTAGCATCATTACTGACAATCTGTATAGTGCCTTTACCGTTATAAGGGCAATCGGTAGTAACTTTAACATCGTCTATTTTTACTTCCTGGAAAGATCCATCCTCCACAGAACTTGCGGCATCAAAAACCCCGTAAGGCAGGTTACCGATAGATTGGCCTATTACGTTATTGTCAAGGTCAAGCTCAATAATGTTAGTAGTATTACCGCTAAGTGACAGGGCATAAATTTTATTAGTAGTGCTATTAAATGAAACAGATGTTAACCCAAAGATTGTAATAGTGCTTGGTATTACTAAGGTACTTGCGGGTGGATTATTAACCGGTATTTTAACAATACCCTGCGGGGAGGCCATATACAGATCATTCTTGTAAAATATGAGGTCTCCGGAAGAACTATAAGGCATTTTACCCAAATTGGTAAGTATGTTGGTACCTGGGTCATAGCGATACAGATCAAAACCACCTACCATATAAAGCATTCCATTTACATCGGTGGTAAGTGCGCTTGAACTAACACCAGTGCCAACTAATATGCAATTAATAATACTATTGCCGCTAATGGTGGCCTTGTAAACACTTGCACCAATGCAATAGTACATGGTGTTTTTATATACCGCTATTGATCCTATAATACTACTGCAACTGCCAATGCTTTGCTGTGTAACTGTTGAACCGTTTATAGTTACTTTATACAATTTGTTGCCGCCATCAACAACGTAAAAATTTTGCCCCAGCAGGCGAGTAGCGATAAAACAAAAGAAAAAAAGTATAAAAATTATCCTCATCAATTGTGTGCGGCTTAGCAGTAACAAATTTATAACTAAATTTCATTCCATCTAAATGTTCAATGTTTTTGTGACAGTGTAAATTAAAAACCTATTTTTAAAACGTAAATAATACAACCTGTATAAACATATGACCTACCTGCCTTCCGACCAACGATACAAAACCATGCAATACCGCCGGTGCGGGCGCAGTGGCATTAAACTTCCGGCTATATCCCTGGGCCTGTGGCACAACTTTGGGGGTGTGGATGTGGAAGAAAACTTCCGCAAGATACTGCACCTGGCTTTTGATAGCGGTATTACCCACTTCGATCTGGCCAATAATTACGGCCCGCCGCCGGGATCGGCCGAGACGAACTTTGGCAAGATATTAAAGGAAGATTTTAGCGCTTACCGCGATGAACTGATCATTAGCAGCAAGGCCGGCTACACTATGTGGGATGGCCCTTACGGCGATTGGGGCTCCAAAAAATACCTGGTATCCAGTCTTGACCAAAGCCTGAAACGCATGGGTTTGGATTACGTGGATATCTTTTACCATCATCGTCCCGACCCGGAGACACCGCTGGAAGAAACCATGTCGGCGTTGGATCTGATCGTTCGCCAGGGGAAGGCTCTGTATGTTGGTATATCCAACTACCCCGCCGATAAAGCAGCGCAGGCCATAGCTATTTTAAAACAATTAGGCACGCCTTGTTTAATTCATCAGCCCAAATACTCCATGTTTGAGCGCTGGGTTGAAGACGGCCTGCTGGATGTGTTGGGGCAGGAGGGTGTAGGCTGTATCCCGTTCTCGCCACTGGCGCAGGGTATGCTTACGGATAAATACCTGCATGGTATCCCCGAAGATTCGCGCGCAGCAAGGGCAACAGGCTTCCTGCAAAAATCGCAACTGACCGACCAACGTTTAGATCAGATAAAAAAACTGAACGAGATAGCCCAAAAACGCGGGCAGTCGTTAGCGCAAATGGCGCTGGCCTGGCTGCTGAAAGATGAACGGGTAACATCGGTACTTATTGGCGCCAGCAAACCTGAACAACTGGCCGATTCGTTGAAATGCCTGGACAATATTGAGTTTTCGGCAGATGAATTAGCTAAAATTGAAACGATACTGAAATAAACAATGGCTGATATTAACTGGGGTATTATAGGTTGCGGCGATGTGACCGAACTGAAAAGCGGCCCCGCGTTCAATAAAGTTGAAGGGAGCAAACTAATAGCCGTTATGCGCCGCGATGCGGAGAAAGCAGCTGATTATGCTACCCGTCATAAGGTAGCTAAATGGTACGATGACGCGGATAAACTGATGTCCGACGCAGAGATCAACGCTGTTTATATAGCTACGCCGCCGGCCTATCATGCCGCATACGCTATAGACGCGCTGAAGCGTGGATTGAATGTTTACGTAGAAAAACCGGTAACCCGTAATGCTGCCGAAGCGCGAGCCATTGCTGATGCCGTGAAACAAAGCGGCGCCAAGTTAACCGTAGCCCATTACCGCCGGGCGGTGCCCATGTTTTTGTATGTGAAAGATTTGCTGGACAGGCAGGTTATCGGTGATATCCGTACCGTACAGATAAGGATGTGGCAAAGCAGCAGGCCGGCATTGGTAGCCGAAACCAAACACCAATGGCGGGTAGATCCGGAATTATCAGGTGGCGGGTACTTTCATGACCTGGCCCCGCACCAGCTTGATCTGATGCTGTATTATTTTGGCGAACCGCAAGCCTACCACGGTTATGCGTTAAACCAATCAGGCCAAAACAAAGCTGACGACCATGTTTGCGGGCAAATTGTGTTTAAGAATAAGGTAGTAGTAAACGGATCGTGGTGTTTTAACGTGGCCGAACAGGAAGTTGTTGATAGCTGCGAAATAGTAGGCAGCAAAGGAAAGATCACCTTCCCGTTTTTTGGGAAAACGGTGGATTGGTATAAGGGTGAAGACAAACAAACCGTTACATTTGAACACCCACAACATATCCAGCAGCCCCATATTGCCAATATGGTATCTTATTTTAACGGCCTGCAGCCTAATCCATGTGCTATTGAAGAGGCCATTGTGCTAATGGATATGATGGATGCTTTTTGCACACACGTTTAGAAATTTCTTAATATCTTAGTAAAAAATTAAAACTAACAAACAATGAAAAAACTATTCTTACTTGCATTAATTGCCGGTTTTATGTTTACCGCTTTTAATGTATCAGCACAAAAGAAAGAAAGGCCAAGTCCGCCTGATACTGTTAGGGCTACCACATCAAAAGGGGTTGATATTACGATTGCTTACAGCCAGCCGGGTATAAAAGGCCGTACATTAGGTAAAGAAATTGCCACTTATGGTAAAGAATGGCGTACCGGCGCTAACGAGCAAACCGCCATTACATTCAGCAAAGATGTAACCATTGAAGGTAATAAACTACCTGCCGGTAAATACAGCATCTGGTCGATCCCTGGTGAGAAAGAATGGGTGATCATCATTAACAAAAACACCACCAACTGGGGTACCGATCATGATGTAGCTGCCGATTTGTTCAAGTTTACTGTTAAAACGCAAAAAGCACCGGCTTTTGCCGAAAGAATGAAATTCTCGATAGCTAAATCGGGCAAGGTTTCATTTGTATGGGGCGATGCGATGGTAGCGTTTGACGTGAAGTAATAAATACGTAACATATAAAACAAGAAAAGCCGCTTAAAGCGGCTTTTCTTGTTTTATAAAACTTTTATGCGATCTTTTCCAGCGCATCTACATCAACCGAATTAATGATCGTCAGGTGTTCGGTTATTTTATCAGCCGGCCATTCCCACCAGGCAATGTTTAGCAGGCGGGCAATAGTGGCATCATCAAAGCGCTTGCGGATAACTTTAGCGGGGTTACCACCAACAATAGCATAATCGGGGACATCTTTAGTCACTACCGATCTGCTGGCCACCACGGCACCATTTCCTATTTTTATGCCGGGCATAATTAAGGTTTCGTAACCCAGCCATACATCGTTTCCAATTACAATATCGCCTTTGTGGGGGTATTTCTTAGTCAGATCTACACCCTCATTTATTTTTTCCCAACCGTTCTCGAATATAGCAAACGGAAATGTAGAGATAGGTTCAATTTGGTGGTTAGCGCCATTCATAATAAACTTAACCCCCGATGCTATGGCACAAAATTTCCCGATGATCAGTTTATCGCCCAGCATATCAAAGTGATATAACACATTGTTCTCAAAAGCTAGCGGATCATCTACATCATCGTAATAAGTGTAATCGCCAACTTCAATGTTTTTGCGGGTAATAATGTTTTTCAGGAAAATGAGCTTGCGGTAATCCTTCATCGGGTACAGCGCTTTCGGATCGGGGCCGTGCGGCATAAGTCAACAGTTTTGTTTTTAATAAATGTACGGATTTTAAAAAACCTATATTTGGTTTTATGCCAATTAATAACCCTATGCAAAGAATTTCTGAAACCGATTTAATATTTAACGTCGATGGCAGCATCTATCACCTAAACTTGCTGCCCCAGGATGTAGCCGATACCGTTATTACCGTTGGCGACCCCGACCGTGTAGGCGAGGTGAGCAAGCATTTTGATACCATTGAATTTAAAAAAGGCAAACGCGAGTTTATTACCCATACCGGTAGTATGAGCGGCAAACGCATCACGGTGCTGTCTACAGGAATAGGTACCGATAATATTGATATTGTATTTAACGAATTGGACGCCCTTGTGAATATTGATTTTAAAACCCGGCTGGTGAACAATGAACTGCGTAGTTTGGATATTATCCGCATTGGTACATCGGGTGGGATACAAATGGATATCCCGGTTGATGAACTGCTGGTATCGTCAGGCGCTTTTGGTTTAGATGCCCTGATGCATTATTACCAGCAGGATTTGAACAGAGAAGAACAGGCATTGCTTTCAGCATTTAAAAAAACACTTCCTGCCGAATATGGGCTTAATCCATATTTTGCAACGGCAGGAAAAGACCTGTTATCCTCGTTAGCGCATGATCTGCCGCAGGGAATTACCATTACCGCTCCCGGTTTTTACGCCCCACAGGGCAGGCAGGTGAGGGCTAAATCATTAACGCCTGGCTTAATGGATAGCATACAACGGTTTAGCCATAATGGTCAGCGCATTACTAATTTGGAAATGGAAACGGCTGGTATATACGGTTTGGCTAATAGCCTTGGGCACCAGGCCATATCGTTTAATGTAATATTAGCTAACCGGGCTAATCACGTCTTCAGCAAAGCCCCTTCGGGCGTGATGGATAAATTTATCGGGCAGATATTGCAACGAATAATATCATCTTAAAACTAATAACCTAACTTAGCGTTAAACCCCTAAATAATTTAGTATGGTAAAAAAAGTACCCGCCCCATTTTACGAACGCCTTTCATTGGTACTTATTGGTTTACTATCATTAGGATACATCATAAACGCCGGTAAAGAAATACTCGACCCAATGATGTTCGGGTTTTTGTTTGCGATATTACTTTTGCCGGTCTCCAACTTTTTTGAACGCCGGTTACGCCTGCCGCGCAGTATGGCATCGTTCATATCCATTGTATTATTGGCTTTATTTATCGCGGGGATTGTTTACCTGGTAGGTACACAAGTTGCCGTATTAAGCGAAGATTACCCTAAGCTAAAGCAACAGATACTGGAAACGGGTACAGACATCAGACATTGGATAAGGGCCAAATTTCATGTATCATCTACCAAGCAAATTGCTTATGTAAATAATACCGCCAACAAAATAGCGGCCGATGGCACCTCGGTAGTTGGCACTACCTTTGGTGCAATTTCATCGCTGTTGTTATTCTATGCATTTATTATCATATTCACGTTTTTCATTTTATTTTACCGTCGTTTACTGTTCAGGTTTTTGATGTGGGTTTTTGGCGAAAAAAACTCGGGTGTAGTGTTTGATATTGTGGAGAATGTGCAAAGCATTATCAGGAAATATATTGTCGGCTTGTTATTGGAAATGCTGATAGTTTCCGTTGCCGCTTGTGCGATTTTCTACTTTTTAGGAGTGAAATATTTTGCCTTGCTGGGCATTATTACAGGCTTGTTCAACATTATCCCGTACATCGGGATATTTACAGCATTGTTGTTGAGTAGCCTGATAACATTTGCCACGGGCGATGTAAGTAATACCATAATCGTCGCGGTATCTGTTTTAGGGATACACATCGTCGACTCTAATTTCTTGCTTCCCATGGTGGTGGGATCTAAAGTGCGGCTGAATGCGCTGATCACATTTTTAGGAATAGTGGTAGGCGAAATGCTATGGGGCCTATCAGGTATGTTTTTATCCATCCCGACGGTCGCCATCCTGAAAATTGTATTTGACAGGGTAGAAAGTTTGAAACCCTGGGGTTTCCTGTTCGGCGGTGAATACGAATACAAAAAATCGGCCGAGAAGGCAATGAAAACGGAATAGGCTGCGTCATTTGCTTCGCGTAATTGAGTCATTACGCTTCGCTGTCATTGGTCATTGGTATTGCGTTAGTATGAAGCACACTCAAAAAGCCGATCTGTATAGTTTGTGATTGCGACTCCATCGGCTGACGGATCGCAATTGTAAGTAATATGTAGTTCGAAGTACCCCGAATGACAGCGAAAAAATAATACTTTTTATGGTTAACACATTTTGGCCTATTCTTGACCTAAGATACTAATTGTCAATAATATAACTAAAAAAAAGGGCTGATTTATGTTAACCATGTAAACCATGATTTCAACCTGCATAACGGAGTCGCAATATCTTGCGCCTTTACACCAATGACCCCAATGACCGCGCAGCGAGATGATCAATGATTAATGACTATGCCGGCACTAAAGCCCAGGTTTCCCGTATGCTCCCTAATTGGGCGGCCTGCTGCGATAATTCTTCAATAGCATGCGACGGCAAGTACTTTAGGGACGATAACTGCCCTTGTATACCATCAGCTTTTTTGTGGATTTTTAAACCTTGTTCTGCAAAAAAGGCTTCGGCTTGTTCAAAGCTCTCAAATTTATTTTCTTCAACATTGTGCGATTTCAGGAACTGGCTAAACTGATCGGCAGCTGCCTGCGCCCCACCTTTCCTGATATAGATATCCGCTGTTATCCAATGCCCGCCACGTTCTATCAATGCTTGGTGTATAATACGGCACATCTGCTTTTTCTCTTCTGTGTTAAAGTAAACCAGCAAACCCTCGTTTATAATAGTTATTGGCCCGGCCGGGAAGTGGCTGATGGTTTTAGTAACGCTATCCCCATCAAGCGCGTTCATGGGCATTATCAGCAATTCGCCTTGTAAATTCAGCGACCGGTTTGCGATCAGGTCGTTAATAATATCGTTTTTGTCGTTAATCACACCGGGTAGGTCGGTATCTATATAGGTAATTTCGGGCCGATGCAAGGCGCAATCTAATCCACGGAAAGAAAAGCCCGAGGATATTTCCAGGATGTTATCCCCGCCAAGGGTTTCCAATAAATTGTTTACCGCTTTGTAACGCGCCTCAAAATGGATCAGGCGTTTTAAAAACATAATGTCGTGGCCTTTTTTGCTTAAAGCGGCATCCGCTCCTTGCCCCCAAACCAGTTTAACCGCATCTGCCATAAAGGGGATATCGGTTAACCCCTTCATCAATAACAAACCTTTAGCCGATGGGCTTATAGAACTATAATCGCGCATGTGGAAATAAATTTGATCATAATAACCTCATTCAGGCTGTCAATTGTCGCTCAAAATATCCAAACAATTCTTACCCGTAGCCTTTAGCCGTTCGTTAAGCGAATTGAGCGCGGCCGTATCACCCATATTTTTGTATAGGGTTTTAATAGCGGCAAGGGTTTCATTGCTTGGGTCGCAAGCCTGTGCTATTTCCAGGTGCTTCAAAGCTTTGGTGGCAGCGGCAATATATTGGGCTTTCAAGGTTTTAAAAGCAGGGTCGTTACTTTTTTTACCATTTAATTTGGCCGATAACTCGTTTGCCGGGCTAAGATAAATATAGCCTAAGGCACGGTGCGCCACATAGTAGTTTGGTACGGCCGCAATCACTTTTTCGTAATAAGGTGCCGCGCGTTCGGGTTGGCGATTATCCTCGTATAGCTTGCCCATGCTGTTATAAAAGCTGATGCGTGTTTTGGCCGGTAATTTATCTACACTATCCAGCAATGCCACGCCGGCATCTAAAGCGTTAGGGGTATCGCCTTGAAATCTTAATAAGTTAAAATCGACGTAATCCTCGTAGGCAGTTTTATGCCCTTGCGCATGCACGCAGATGGCGGTAACCAGGATAATAAACAGGAGTGGACATTTTTTAAGCATAGGTACAGTTTAAACGATCTCGGCTACCACAAAAGTACTGCCGCCCACAAAAATAAGGTCGTCCTTATCAGCTGCATAGCGGGCTGCTATCAGCGCCGACATAACGGAAGGATATACATCGCCACTCAACCCAAAATCGGCCGCCTGGTTGCTTAATTCTTCGGCTGCAAGGCCGCGGGGAATGTCAGGGCGGCAAAAATAATAAATGGCGTCAGAAGGCAGCATTTTCAAAACCTTGGTGATATCCTTATCATTCACCATGCCTAATACAAAATGGAGTTTTTTGTAGGATACTGATTCAATGTTTTTCAGCACCTCATATATCCCGTCCGGATTGTGGCCTGTATCGCAAATGGTTAAGGGATCGTGCCCTATAACCTGCCAGCGCCCGTTTAAACCGGTAAGGGTACGCACTTGTTTAAGAGCTGTTTTAATATGCTCATCGCTGATGTTAAAACCCTGCAAACGCAATTCCTCCACAGCTGATAAGACCGTTTTAAGGTTTTTTAACTGGTAAGTGCCTGTTAGGTCAAGTCTTAAGTTCAAAGTCGTAAGTTTAGAAGTGCTTTTCTTAATTTTTACATTCCGATATTCACTGTCTCCTGACTTTTGACCTTCGACTTCCGACTCAGTACTTAAAAGCCATTCTTCCGATGCAAAACTGAGCTTAGTTTTCTCGTGATAAGCTTTTTGAGTGAATACATCGGCTACTTCCGGTTGGTATTCGCCAATAATTGCTGGTATACCTGGTTTTATAATGCCTGCTTTTTCGCCGGCTATTAGCGGCAAGGTATTGCCCAGCAAATTCATGTGGTCCCAGCCAATATTGGTGATAACGGATAACAGGGGAGTAATAACATTGGTACTATCCAGCCGCCCGCCTAAGCCTACTTCAATAATGGCGATATCTACCTGCTCTTTAACGAAAATATCAAAAGCTAAACCTACGGTCATTTCAAAAAAGGAGAGTTTCAGGCTTTCAAAGCCGGCTTTGTATTGGTTTACAAAGTCAGTCACCTGCTGCTCTGAAATCATCTGCCCGTTAATACGGACCCGCTCACGGAAATCGCGCAGATGGGGCGAGGTGTACAACCCTGTTTTGTAACCGGCAATTTGCAAAATTGCTGCTAACATGTGCGATGTTGAACCTTTGCCATTTGTACCCCCAACATGTACCGATTTAAACTTATCCTGCGGGTTATCCAGTAACTTACATAAGGCCCAGGTATTGGTCAAATCCTTGGTCATAGCCGCCGCGCCGGTACGCGAAAACATGGGGAGCTGGCTATAAAGGTAATCGAGGGTTTGTTGGTAGTCCATGATTGATCTCATCTTCGCCTACTAACGTCATTGCGAGGAGCGGAGCGACGTGGCAATCCCCGACATGAAGAACGGCTCTGTATAGTTTGGGATGGTACGCTATAGCTCACCATGACGTTCCTTATTAAATTAATCTACCTTAAATATAAAAGCATACTTACCCTTAGTAATGCCCGATGCTTGTTTTGATGCCGTAAACTTGGTGTTCTTAATAGCCTCTATACAGCCTTGCACAAGGTCAAGGTCGGCGCGGGTTTGGGCTTTATTAGAATGGGCTTCTAATACGTTGCCATTTTGGTCTATTGTGAAATCTATCACCACCTTACCCGGCACACGGTGTATATTCTTTACATCGGGCGGATTCACAAAATGCCAGTTAGGCATGCTTAAACCGCCATTTCCTGAACCGCCGGGGCCATAATTATCCACTAAATTTGAACCATCGGGACTGCCCTGGTTACCGGGTTTGTCAGTAGTGC
>Ga0075366_10001581_pt1 | contig 11395 bp, 9 predicted proteins | sample EndMethybrTD3031_FD_72351 | JGI IMG/M metagenome (GOLD analysis project Ga0075366, IMG submission 72351) | Populus endosphere microbial communities from Tennessee, USA - Endosphere MetaG P. TD hybrid TD303-1 | ecosystem: Host-associated > Plants > Roots > Endosphere | place: USA: Tennessee... | reverse complement strand
TGCGTCTGTCCTGCTCGGCATCGGTGAGGCCGACACGCAGATTACGGGTAGCGCGGCGCAGATCGGCACCGAGTGCAGGTCCGGCGGCTTCGCGAAAGACTTGCAGGGCAGGGCGGCCATCGAGTTCGGTAATGATGTGCTCGTCGGCATCGGTGACGCGCCAGCCCCCCGGCAACGGCAAACAGCCCTGGCTGACGCCGGTGACGAGGCGAATGCGTTCATCGAAGGCCACGCCGGACATGCCGCCGCTGAGTGCCGTGTCGGCAATCTGGATTGGATGCTGGCGGGCACTGGCGAGGCCACCGCTGATGCTGCCGGCGCGTACCTTGCTGGCCATGTCCTGCACCAGCTCACTCATGTCGGGTGTGGATGGATCGCCATGCACGATGGCACCGTAGGCAGCGAAGTCGCGTGGCAGCGGTGTGCGACCGGAGAACACGCGAAAACTGTCCTTGGGCAAACGACATAATATCAGTGATATGCCGGGCGCATCCAGCTCGGCCTGTTCGGAACCCAGTACGCCGATGCCGCTGGCACCGACCCAATGACGCACCGGGGTGGCGGTACGCAGACGCTCCAGGATCGCGTCGCAGTTGGCAATGAAGCGGTCGGAGATATAGACGAAGCCAAGGTTGGCACCGTCGATGCGTTGCAGGCGGTGGATGGCATGCTCAAGCGCTAGCCGCCAGTCGTTTGACTGCGCGTAGGCGCTGCTTGCGACGACGTTGCTCATGGACGGCTCATGGCGCAAGGGTCGTACTGGCCTGGCCGGTCATTTTTTGCTGCTTTTGTTTGAAGTGCGCTGACCTCTTTCAGGCGGTGCATTGTCCGGAGGTGGTTCGTCCGAAGGCGCTTCGGGCGTTTGCGCGAAAGGCCAGGTCCAAAGCGCCGGATTGGCGAACGGATTGGCAGGCATCTCGCCATTCTCGCCGGGCTGGCTCATGGCACGCACGGCGGAAAGTGCGGCACCCTGAACTTCCAGCCCCTGGATGGTCATCTGCAGCATCGACAGATTCATCTTGAGCCAGCCTTCCACGGCACGCAGGTCGGCGACCCGCTTCGCGATTTCGTCGACATCCAGCGTAGGCGTCACCATGCCGGGCAGGCCGAAGCCCATATTGCTCCACATCTGACGCATGAAATCCATATTGTTGTCCTGGGGGGCGGTCATTCTTTGTTCTCCTGCGATTCAGCGATTGCGCGAGCGGATTTGATCAGGCGTCTGCGCAATCCGTTTTTGCGTCATTGCGTGCGTGAATACGCTTGCGCAAGTGCGAGCCGCAATAGTACCGCTTAGTGGTCGTCCTGATTTAACCGGAAGCGGAGCTGGTGGCTTGAGAATCGGACAAATGTGAAACCGCGAGGTGCGAGATGGCCGCACGCAGCTTGGCCGGGCGTACCGGCTTGTGCAGCAGCGGAATGCCAAGATCGGTTGCCTGACGCAATACTTCGGGCCCGGTATCCCCGGACAGCAGCAGGCCGGGCAGGCCGGGACCGAACTGCCGGCGCAGTGCCGCAATGACTTCGAGTCCATTGCGCGGGCCCGGCAAGCGGAAGTCGCTGATCAACACCTGCGGAGCCACTTCGTTGTCTGCGAGGGCCTCCTGCAGGGCTTCGAGGCTCTCGCCAGAAACGACATAACAACCCCAGGCGCGCAACAGGCCGGCAAGACTTTGCATTGCCAGTGCATCGTCATCGACGATGGCGACGATCAGGCCAACGAGATCGGCACCGGCTCTTTCATCGGCAGCCTTGCTTTCGACGGGACGCGCGGCGCGCACCTCCACACAGAATACGGAGCCGCGCTCGGGCTGCGAGCTGAGGCTGATGTGATGATCGAGCAGTTCGGCCAGTCGGCGCACGATGGCCAGGCCGAGGCCAAGTCCCTTGCTGCGGTCGCGCGCGGCATTGTCGAGCTGCACGAACTCCTGAAACACGCTGTCCTGCGCTTCTTGCGGTATGCCTATGCCGCTGTCACGCACTTCCACATGTACGCGTGTGCCGCGCTTGCGGGCCGTAACCATCACCGCGCCACGTGGCGTATAGCGCAGCGCATTGGTGACAAGATTGAGCAGGATGCGCTCGAAGAGCAGTGGATCGCTTTCTATCCAGTAAGTGCTCGGCCTGACTCTCAGAATCAGCCCCTTGTCTTGCGCGGCGTGCTGGTATTCATTGGCGATGCGCTCGAACAATGGTCCGAGTGCGAAGGGTCGTGGATTTGCGGTGACCACGCCAGCGTCCAGTTTGGAAATATCCAGCAGGCTGTCGAGCAGATTTTCCATCGCCTCGGCGGAGGCAGAGATACGCTCGATGAGCAGGCGCGTGTCGCCGTTGTGTGGTTTGTTGGCAAGTTCGGCGATGAACAGGCCGAGTGCGTGCATCGGTTGGCGCAAGTCATGACTGGCCGCAGCGAGGAAGCGCGACTTGGCGAGATTGGCACGCTCGGCTTCTTCCTTGCGTTCGCGCAGTTCGGATGTGGCGCCCGATACTTGCTGTTCCAGCCCTTCACGCGACAGCTTGAGTCGGTGCGCCATGTCATTGAGCCCCTCGGCAAGCTGCCGCAGGGAGCCTCCACCGATGACAGGCACGCGTACATCCAGCTTGCCACGACCAATGTCGGTCACCGCGCGGGCGATGTGACGTATTGGCTGGCTCACGGATTTGCTCATCAGCACTGCCAGTGCGGCCGTCGCCGCCAGCACGACAATCAGTGTGCCGATGGCAGCGAGCATCTGGGAACGTTTGCGGCTTTGCAGGGGCTCCAGCGACAGCAATACGACGATCTCGCCAAGGGTGGCGGGCGCAGCGGTGCGGGGGGCGTCCGATGTCAGCGTGTAGGGATCTTCTTCTGCCGTGGGGGTATAGCGCACGGGTTCGGCGATCCGCAGCATATTGTTGCTGACCTGCTCGATGCGCGAGACGTTGTTGCCAATGCCGGCTGCATGCGTCTGCAAGCCGGCTATGGCGACCAACTTGTGATCGCGGTCAAAAATCGAGACGCCCTGCAAGTCCGAATTCGACAATGCAGAAGTGGCCAGCTGGGAGAGCGCGTCGCTATTGCCCGAGAACAGACCGAACTCGGAAGCGGAAGCGAGTTGTCGGGCAAGTGCCTGACCGCGCTGGACGAGCGCGTCTTCCAGATCATGCAGACGCGAAAACGTGAGCAGTATTGTCAGCAGGATTCCGAGCACCGCGGTGGGCACCAGGGCGACCAGAAGTACACGGGTGCGAATGTCCCAGTTGAGCCAGATCATGGGCGATCCGCCCGTTCAAGGCGTTCCAGCCGCTCATGGATGACGGCCTCGCTTTCCATGTCTATGCCCAGTGAGCGGGCGACAACGGCATTGATGCCGACAGAGAACAGGCGTGGATATTGTGGTGAAGGCAGTGCGGCGCCAGCGAGCACCTTGCTGGCGATTTCGGCTGACTGGATACCAAGATGAGTCGGCGTCGAGAATAGTGCAACCAGTGCGCCGGATTTCACCGATCCCTGGGAGAAACCGATCACGGGAACACGAAAGCGGTAGGCGCTGAGAATGATGTTGGGGATGGTTTGCGTGTTGAAAATGCTGGTGTCGGGCGTGGCCAGCAATACCCCGCCGTCCGGGAAAAGTCGTTGTATCGCAGGGTAGATCTCGCCCTCTGAATTGATGGTCTCAACCCCTGGGCGCAGTTTGCGGTCACGTGCCGCCTGGGCCAGGCGCGCCACATTGTCGCGGCTGTCCCGCCCAGCCAGTAGCCCGATGCGATCGGCATCCGGCAACGCCGCGCGAACCAGGTCGATGTAGCGCGCAGGAGGCTGGTCGATGAAGAGCCCCGTGGTCTTGCGATCCTCGCGCCGCGCGGCAGGAAGCTTTTCATATGAGCTGCGCGGAATGAGGGTGAGTAGCAGCGGTGCCTTGAAATCCTTGGCTGCAAGTACTTCCATGGCCCTGCCACCAACACCGACTACCAGTTGCGAATCGACCAGACTACGCGCGGCAGCCTGTTCGCTGTCGATGACGATCAGCTCATGCGTTTGCTGATCCCGGCGCAGTTCGACGCGCATCGCGTCCGCAAATTCCTGATAGGCCCCGCGTGTTTCACTCAATACCACTGTAATGGTCGCGCCGTGCGCAGCTTGCCCGGCGAGCATGGTGAGCAGCACCAGTAGCGCAAGCAGGGGGTGGAGCAGCATTCGCGCGAAAGGGCTCGGCATGGGCTCGCTCAATATTCCCAGCGGAAGCCACCAAATATGCGGCGGTCGGTTTCGTAGCGTTGCTTGAACTCGTTATTCACCTGCCCGAGATTTTGTGCAATCAGGAACAGTTCCGCCTTGCCTCCCATCGCACGAAACTCATAGCCCAGGCGCAGATCGGTGCGATGGTAAGGGGGCAGATTCTCCTGTTCGGTCTGCTCCCAGTTCATGCGGCCATAGCGATAGTGCGCCGCACTGACATTGAAGCCGTAGCCCAGCTCGCGCGAGCCTGAAATGACAGTGACCATATGCGGCGCCGAACGCTGGTTGCGGACTTCGAACTGCGTGCCGACCTCGCTGCTGCGGATATTCATCAAGGTCTGCGCGATGCTTAGCCAATTGCGGCGTGAGGGCCGCCACATCAGCTGATACTCGATGCCGTCCACGCGCGCACGATCACCGTTCACCGAAGTTCGAGCTTCCGGGCGAATGGGTGATATCTGGTCTGTCGGTACGCTTAGCGGGACTTTGCGATCCTGGATCATGTCCTCGATTTTTTCATCAAATATGCGCACGTCGAGTGTTGTGGCGAGAGAACGAAGCTCGGCGAGATAGCCCAGTTCCCAGGCGGTAATACGCTCTGGACGCAGGCTTTCTGCCGGTTGATCGGTCCAGCGCAGTACTTTGCCGTCATAAACGTACTTCGTGTTCGAGTAGACCTCATAGGGGGTTGGGGTGCGATATGCACGACTCCACGCCGCTCGGAGGGTCTGCTGGTTGCTAGCATGGTAATTGACCGCCAGCCGCGGAGCCGTCTTTGTGCCTGAAAGGGAAGTTTTTTCGATCATGGCGCCGCTGTTGAAGAGCCAGCTCGATGAGGGGCGCCACTCCAGATTGCCGAAAACACGGGCATCCTGGGTATTGATCGTGTCGACGCCATAGAAGTGCAGCGGCGAATACACACTATCGTGGCGCCAACCCAGTCCCCATATCGCGCGAGCGGTTTGCGACAGGGTTTCGAAGCGCTGGAACTCTATGTCATCCCGGTTCGTGCGATAGCCGGAGTCACTCACGATCGACAAAGGGAGGCCGTAGGCGGCGGCGAATGAAGGTGGGATCGGGACGGAAAATGCGTCTTTTCCCGCTTCGTGCTGGTGGTAGTAGGACAAGGTCCAGTCGCTACCGTTCGACTCACTCTTGCGCAGGCGCGCCAAGGCATACGATTGCTGGATCGTTGCCCAGCGGGGCGGGTCGCCACTATCCTCGTAGGTGCCGCGCGCCGCACCGGACTTGTTCGTGCCGGCATGCATCTCTAATGCCAGCTGATTGTTGATCTGATAGTCGCCACGCAAATCGAGCAGCTGCAGATTGCGTCCGTCGTAGAAATCCGCAAAGCCGGTATCGCGTTGCTGGCGCGCGCGGATGCGCAAACCCAGAGCGCCGCTTTTTACCGTTCCCGCGACCGATGCATCATCAATACCGCCTTCGCCCTGCTGCACGCTCACTGCGACGCGCTCCGAATCCATCGCCTTGCGCGTAGTGATGTTCACCACGCCCAGAAAGGCATTGGCTCCGTAAGCCGCAGAATTGGAGCCACGCACAACCTCGATGCGTTCGATGTCATCAATATCGACGCCAAGATTGTTCCATTCGACGCCTCCCAGAAAATAGGGCGAGTAGGCCGATCGCCCGTCTATCAGCACAAGCATGCGATTTGAGCGATCCCGTGTGAGACCGTGATAGCCCGCGACTGGATAGCTGCCGTAGGCGATCGTTGCGATGAATCCCGGGACAAGGCGTAGCAAATCGGATATGTCGCGCATGCCGGAAGCGCGAATCTGCTCGCGATCGAGCACCGTTACTGCGCCGGGAGCATCCCGCAGCGGCTGGGAAAGCCGCGACGCCGAGAGGACGACCGGGGCGTCCTCAAGAAAGGCAGATTCGTCCTCGGCCAGCGCGCCAGTGCACAGGCCACACAGGTATAGCGCGGCTAATAGCTGTGCCAGCTTTCGGAATCTTGGCTGCGATGGGCCGGGACGCGTCATTTCGCTTTCCGTGCCGGATAGAGTGAGTGTGCCATTGCCTGCATACAAAAACTGAGTACTCGGATTCGTGCAATAAGTCGCTGCGCCGCGTTCAAGCATAACGGCTACCGGACGATAGCAATAATGGGAGCTCCGGGTAAGCGTCTTGTCGGGCAGGGCGTGAAGTGGTTGCTGTCGGCCCGCGTCGTGCCCCGACTGGGTACTGTTATGCCAAACGAATTCATGAATCCGTTTGGCATTTGGATTCGTGTTTTGTTGGTCAGAACAAGTATGCAAATCGTAGCAATGGCGCGGATTTCCGGCTTGTCGACTTGCTGTTGTGATATCCTTACGGCCTTGTCATGTCACTGCGATAGGCCCTGCACAGCATGAAAGAGTGCCGCATTCTGGTCATCGAAGATCACGCGCTGGTGCGAGAGGCGATGGTGCGTGCACTGGATCGTCTGGGCATGCAATGCAGTTTTTCCCAAGCGTCCTGTGGACAGGAGGCTCTGGCGATTGTCGAAGCGCAAAAAGATTTCGATCTCGTGCTTGTGGACCTGATGCTCCCCGACATGAGTGGCTTCTCCCTGCTGTCAGTTCTTGCGCATCGCTTCCCTGCAATCCCGGTGATCGTCGTGTCTGCGCTGGCTGATGAAGCCTCCGTCAAGCGTGCGCTCAAGGCCGGGGCTTCCGGCTTTCTTCCCAAGACCCTGTCAACCGAGCAACTCGTCGGTGCGGTGCAGACAGTCCTCAATGGTGGTGTCGTTACGCCCGAGTTGTCGGAAATGAGTCCGCAACGCCTGCCGCGCAAACGGAGTGTTGAATCCATCTCCGAACAATTCGGCCTGACGGCAGCCCAGACGCGTGTGATGGAGCTGATGGTCGAAGGACGCACCAATCGCGAAATCGCCGAGTTGCTTGGTCTGGCGGAAGGAACAGTCAAGGTGCACTGTTCGGCCATTCTGCGCGCACTCGGTGTAGCCAATCGCGCGCAGGCGCTGGTCGTGCTGGCCCGCCAGGGGCTCAGGGGCTGACGAAGTCCGGATTCCGGGGCGGGGCTTGGTGGGCCTCAGGGCCTCAATGGCGTATCGTCGATTGATACGGTGTTGTTGTGGTTGCGGCAGTCGACGCTGCTGCCTCTGGAATGCTGGGGGCTACAGCCTTGTAGGCAAAGCTTTCCTTGTGCTCTGTCATGTCCAGAATCATCCGGGCGAGCGCGCGCGTCGAATTGTTGACCGCGGTCGGGAGTTGTTCCGGTATTTGCACCTGAAGCAACAGCTTCGAAGACGATACGGCCATTACGGGCGGCAATACACGTGATCGTAGGTGTGCGGGCATCGTTGCGATAAGACGGTCAGCCGCTTCCAGCTGCCAGCGGTTGTGCGGCCATTGCGAGGGGAGGGCGTGAGCGCGCGGGAAGCGCTCGAGATCCTGAATGACCGTGCGCAGATCTTCTGCCGAGTCACGAAACGGCAGTAGTACAAGGTTGGACAACTCATAAAGAGCGATGTCAGTGTCGGTGCGGTTTGCGCCGCCATCCAGTACGCCGATCCAGCCCGACAGGTTGCGCAGTTTTGCCATCATCTGTTCGCGTGCCTTGGCCGAGCGAGCGTCGGCCACCACATAGCGACGTCCTTCGGCGCGCAGCGGTTCGCGCAGCTCGTCGGTCATTACACACGCTGCCCGGCGATCCAGCAGCGCGAATCCGTGGCATAGCATGTGAGAAAGGGTTGTCTTGCCGGTGCCGCCCTTGTTGCCAATTACGCAAATGATTTCAGCCATGTTCTCGGAGTCATTCCTGATGTCGCAAAGTATCTCTGCCGCAATGTTGCCGGTGCGCCCATCATGCGTGTGCCGCGCGTGACGAGGTCACGGAAGAAACAGTGCGAAATCGGGCCTATTGTGCAGACCTGTTGCTTGCCGGGCGTCCCGGGATGCGATAGCAATAGAGGTGCGTTCCGCGCTTGTCACCCACGCTGACAACATTCTCGGGTGTGGCGCGATCGATCCCGAACGAATTGCTGACCAGCCAGCTGTCTGGCTGCATTTCGCGCACGGCCTTGGCCCACAGGGCGGGCATTGGCACCGGTGACAGAAAAGCATAGACCACATCAAAACCATGCAGGGAGTTTTGCCAGAAATCCCCGCGTGTCAGATGTGCGTTCGCCAGCTTGTGACAAAGGTGGCGCGAGAACCAATAGGGTGCGGGGGCCGTTTCGATGCCATGCACCTGCCAGTCAGGCCGCAACCGGGCCAGTCGTTGCACTAACGAGCCGGTGCCGCTCCCAATATCCAGTACCGTCAGTGGCCGATCATCAGGCAGCCACGCGGCAAGTCTATGTACCGTAAGTTTGTTCGAAAGAAACAGCGGTACCTGGGTTCGGAAGCTCGACCAGTATATGAGCGCCAACACGGCGAATCCGATCAGGTAGATCCATGCAGGCAAGCCGCTGGCGGCTGCCAGTACGACACAGGGCATGAAGACCAGATGAATGACCGCCCACCAGCGTGCCGAGCGCAGGCCGGCGGAAAAAAAAGCGGCCATCAGGCCTTGCAATACCGCGAGTGCCAAGGGTGAGCTGAATGGCAGGCCGCCACTTTGGCCAATTACGAAAAGCAGCGCGAGGCTGCCCAGTTGCGCTAACAGTGCTTTCAGTGCCGGCATGGGCTGAACTTGTTCTCGAAAACTGGATGTTAGCCCGCACCTGACAGGCATCACAAACGAACGGAATTCTCACAGCACAGATGGCGTCACTTCCGCACCTTTGCATCCAAAAAGACCTTGACTATGGAGGGTTCGATCTCTATAGTTTCCGGTCTCGCGCTTGGAGGGGTTCCCGAGCGGTCAAAGGGATCAGACTGTAAATCTGACGGCTCTGCCTTCGAAGGTTCGAATCCTTCCCCCTCCACCACGGTTTCATTTGTGGGTTTTGTTGCGGTAAGTTGTGCGGTTGAAATGGAGTAAGTCTCGTTCCTGGTTGGCTCTGGTGGCTGATCCCGGTGGCTGGTCTTAGTGGTCAGTTCGGAGCGACTCGTTGTTTGCGGGTGTAGCTCAATGGTAGAGCTGAAGCCTTCCAAGCTTAAGACGAGGGTTCGATTCCCTTCACCCGCTCCAGATTGTTTCAAGAACTGGTTTGCGTTTGGACCGGTTTGGCAAGTCAGGTTTTGCAGGTTTGTGCAGAATCACAGGAAGCCCATGTAGCTCAGTGGCAGAGCACTCCCTTGGTAAGGGAGAGGTCGCGTGTTCAATCCACGCCATGGGCACCATGATGTTAAAAACGAGTTTCTGTTTTCATTCATATTCGTGTTCCGGATTGATTGGGTAAGGGGTTAAACGATGGCCAAGGAAAAGTTTGAGCGGACAAAACCGCACGTGAACGTGGGCACGATTGGTCACGTTGACCATGGCAAGACCACGCTGACAGCAGCGATCACGACAGTGCTCGCTGCCAAGTTCGGAGGCTCTGCCAAAGCGTACGACCAGATCGACGCAGCACCAGAAGAAAAGGCACGCGGCATCACCATCAACACCGCGCACGTCGAGTACGAAACGGCCAATCGCCACTACGCACACGTCGACTGCCCGGGCCACGCCGACTACGTCAAGAACATGATCACCGGAGCCGCCCAGATGGACGGCGCCATCCTCGTCTGTTCCGCCGCTGACGGCCCCATGCCCCAGACCCGCGAGCACATCCTGCTCGCCCGTCAGGTCGGCGTACCCTACATCATCGTCTTCCTCAACAAATGCGACATGGTCGACGACGCCGAACTGCTCGAACTCGTCGAAATGGAAGTACGCGAACTGCTGTCCAAGTACGACTTCCCTGGTGACGACGTACCCATCGTCAAAGGCTCCGCCCTCAAAGCCCTCGAAGGCGACAAGGGCGAACTCGGCGAAGGCGCCATCATGGCCCTGGCCGAAGCCCTCGACACCTACATCCCGACCCCGGAGCGCGCCATTGACCAGCCGTTCCTCATGCCCATCGAAGACGTCTTCTCCATCTCCGGTCGTGGCACCGTGGTCACGGGACGTATCGAACGCGGCATCGTCAAGGTCGGCGAAGAAATCGAAATCGTCGGCATCAAGGACACCGTCAAGACCATCTGCACCGGTGTTGAAATGTTCCGCAAGCTGCTCGACCAGGGTCAGGCTGGTGACAACGTCGGTATTCTCCTGCGCGGCACCAAGCGCGAAGACATCCAGCGCGGTCAAGTCCTCTCCAAGCCCAACTCGATCAAGCCGCACAGCCACTTCACCGGCGAAATCTACGTACTGAGCAAGGACGAAGGCGGTCGTCACACCCCGTTCTTCAACAACTACCGCCCCCAGTTCTACTTCCGTACCACCGACGTGACCGGCTCCATTGCCCTGCCTGAAGGCACCGAAATGGTCATGCCCGGCGACAACGTGTCGATCACCGTCAAACTGATCTGCCCGATCGCCATGGAAGAAGGTCTGCGCTTCGCCATCCGTGAAGGCGGTCGTACCGTCGGCGCGGGTGTCGTCGCCAAAATTATCGAGTAAGTGTTGTCACGCAGGGCGGCGGAACGTATGATCCGCCGTCTTGTTTTTCGTATTCCTGTTTTCACCGCTCTTTCGCTCTTTGGGAAATATCATGGCAAATCAGAAGATCCGTATCCGCCTCAAGGCATTCGACTATCGCCTCATCGATCAGTCTGCACTTGAGATCGTCGAGACTGCAAAGCGCACTGGCGCTGTCGTACGTGGCCCCGTGCCGCTGCCAACGCGCATCGAACGCTTCAACATTCTGCGCTCGCCACACGTCAACAAGACCTCGCGCGACCAGTTCGAAATCCGTACGCACCAACGTCTGATGGACATCATTGATCCGACAGACAAGACGGTTGACGCGCTGATGAAGCTGGATCTGCCTGCCGGCGTTGACGTCGAAATCAAGCTTCAGTAATTCATTCGATTCTTTTTTGCGTGAATGGCAAGTTGTCGTGATTTGCTGCTGCACGCAGGGCTTGTCGAATGTGTTTGCATTTGGTATGTGAGCTGAGCTAGAATCGTCGGCTTCGCGCAATCGGGGGCTTTTTTGGTCTCGCGGATTGCGTGGTTCGTGTAGCAAGTTTCTGCAAGTAAATGGCGGCCTGGTCAATCGAAACCGGGCCATAGGAGAAAAAAATGAGCTTAGGCCTTGTCGGTCGCAAGGTCGGCATGACT
>Ga0075366_10001580_pt1 | contig 11400 bp, 10 predicted proteins | sample EndMethybrTD3031_FD_72351 | JGI IMG/M metagenome (GOLD analysis project Ga0075366, IMG submission 72351) | Populus endosphere microbial communities from Tennessee, USA - Endosphere MetaG P. TD hybrid TD303-1 | ecosystem: Host-associated > Plants > Roots > Endosphere | place: USA: Tennessee... | reverse complement strand
CTGGTCACCAAGTACTGGACCGCCAGCGAGCGCAACAGCCTGACCCCGCCCCTGGCCGGCGCCCTGCTGTTCAACCGCGTCTTCGTCCTGGCCCTGTCGGCCGGCTTCCTGGCCCTGGCCTACGGCCTGTTCCGCTTCCAGTCGGCCGAGCTGTCCGGCCAGAAGAAGGTCAGGAAGGGCAAGGCCGGCGCCGAGGACGAGGCGCCGCCGGCGATCGTCGGCGGCCCGCTGCCGCGGCCGAGCTTCGACCGCAAGACCGCCTGGGCCCAGCTGGTCGTCCGCACCCGCCTCGACATGGGCCAGGTGTTCAAGAGCCCGGCCTACTTCGTGCTGCTGGCCCTGGGCCTGGCCAACGCCATGGGCGCGCTGTGGTTCGCCACCGAGGCCGGCCGCTACGGCGGCGTCGTCTATCCGGTGACCCGCGTGCTGCTGCAGCCGCTGCTGGGCTCGTTCGGCCTGATCCCGATGATCATCGCCATCTACTATTCGGGCGAGCTGGTCTGGCGCGAGCGCGAGAAGAAGACCCACGAGATCATCGACGCCACCCCCGTGCCCGACTGGGCCTTCGTGGCCCCCAAGACCCTGGCCATCGGCCTGGTGCTGGTCTCGACCCTGCTGGTCAGCGTGATCGCGGCGATCCTCAGCCAGGTGTTCCACGGCTATTTCAACTTCGAGCTCGACAAGTACCTGATCTGGTACGTGCTGCCGCAGTCGGTCGACTTCATCCTGCTGGCGGTGCTGGCCGTGTTCCTGCAGGCGATCAGCCCGCACAAGTTCATCGGCTGGGGCCTGATGGTGATCTACATGGTCACCACGATCACGTTCGTGAACCTGGGCTTCGAGCACAAGCTCTACAACTACGGCTCGGTCACCGACACGCCGTTCTCGGACATGAACGGCCTGGGCAAGTTCTGGATCGGGGCCTGGTGGCTGCGCGCCTACTGGACCGCCTTCGCCCTGATCCTGCTGGTGCTGGCCTATGGCCTGTGGCGGCGCGGGACCGAGAGCCGGCTGCTGCCGCGCCTGCGCCGCCTGCCGGTGCGCCTGCGCGGGAAGGCCGGCGTGCTGATGGCCTCGTCCCTGGCCGTGTTCGTGGTGCTGGGCGGCTTCGTCTACCTGAACACCAACATCTGGAACCCGTACCGGACCAAGATCGACAACGAAAAGTGGCAGGCCGACTACGAAAAGACCCTGCTGCCGTTCGAGAATACGCCCCAGCCCAAGATCGTCGCCATGACCCTGGACGTCGATCTGCATCCGCACGCGCCCAGCATCGAGACCAAGGGCTCGTATGTGCTCGAGAACCGCACCGGCCAGGCGCTGAAGGAAATCCACGTCCGCTTCGATCGCGACCTCGACGTGAAGGGCCTGTCGATCGAGGGCGCGCGGCCCAAGAAGACCTACGAGCGGTTCAACTACCGCATCTTCGCCTTCGACACGCCGATGGCGCCGGGCGAACAGCGCAAGATGAGCTTCATCACCCTGCGGGCCCAGCGCGGCTTCCCCAACAGCGGCCAGGAAAGCCGGGTCGTCGACAACGGCACGTTCGTCAACAACATGGAGATCGCGCCGATCCTGGGCATGGCCCGCGACGGGCTGCTGCAGGACCGCGCCAAGCGCCGCAAGTACGGCCTGCCGCCCGAGCGGCGCATGGCCAAGCTGGGCGACGTCGCCTCCCGCCAGTTCAACGGCCTGCGCAAGGACGCCGACTTCGTCAGCTCCGACATCACCGTGACCACCGAAGCCGACCAGACGCCGATCGCGCCGGGCTACAAGGTCTCGGACACGGTCAAGAACGGCCGCCGGATCGCCCGCTTCGTGACCGAGGCGCCGATCATGCCGTTCGTCTCGATCCAGTCGGCCCGCTACCAGGTGGCCACCGAGGCCTACAAGGGCGTCGAGCTGGCGGTCTATTACGACGCCCAGCACACCTGGAACATCGAGCGGATGAAGACCTCGATGAAGCGGTCGCTGGACTATTTCCAGGCCAATTTCAGCCCGTACCAGTTCCGCCAGCTGCGCTATCAGGAGTTCCCCGACTACGCGCAGTTCGCCCAGTCGTTCGCCAACACCATCCCGTGGTCCGAGGGGATGTTCTTCATCTCCGACTACCGCGACCCGACCAAGATCGACATGGTCACCTATGTCGGCGCCCACGAGATCGGCCACCAGTGGTGGGCCCACCAGGTGATCGGCGCCGACCAGCAGGGCGGGGCGATGCTGAGCGAGACCTTCGCCCAGTACTCGGCCCTGATGGTGATGAAGCGGACCTATGGCGAGGCCCAGATCCGCAAGTTCCTGAAGTTCGAGCTGGACAGCTATCTGCGGGCGCGCGGCGGCGACGTCATCGACGAGCAGCCCTTGGCCAAGGTCGAGAACCAGCCCTACGTCTATTACCGCAAGGGCTCGCTGGTCATGTACCGGCTGCAGAGCGAGCTGGGCGAGGAGGTCGTCAACCGCGCCCTGCGCAAGCTGATCGCCGACCACGCCTTCAAGGGCGCGCCCTATCCGATCACCACCGACTTCCTGACCATCCTCCGCGCCGAGGCCCCGGCCGACAAGCAGGCCCTGATCACCGACCTGTTCGAGAAGATCACGCTGTACGACCTGAAGACCAAGAGCGCGTCGGTGAAGAAGCGCGCCGACGGCAGGTTCGACGTCACGGTCACGGTCGACGCCCAGAAGAAGTACGCCGACGGCAAGGGCAAGGAGACGCCCGCCGCCCTGAACGAGACGATGGACATCGGCCTGTTCACGGCCGAACCGGGCAAGAAGGGTTTCGACGCCAAGGCCGTGGTGGCCTACGAGCGCCGGCCGATCCGCTCGGGCGTGCAGACCTTCACCTTCACGACGGCCAAGGCCCCGAAGTTCGCGGGCATCGATCCCTACAACACGGTGATCGACCGCAACGGCGACGACAACACGACCAAGGTCGGCGGGTGATCGACGGGCCAGCGATCCAGATGGACGCGGAGGCGCTGAACGCGTTCCTTCGGCGGGCCTTTCCCGAGGCGGATCGCGACAACATGGCTCGGGTCCAAGAGGTCGAGCCAGGGCGCGTGCTGCTCAGGCTGCCCTATGCCAGCCGGCAGCTGCGGCCGGGCGGCGTGATCTCGGGTCCGACCCTGATGGCCTTGGCGGACGTGGCGGCCTATGCCCTGGTCCTGGCGCATATCGGCGAGGTGGCCATGGCGGTCACGACCTCGCTGAACATCCACTTCCTGCGCGGATGCAAACCGGGCGACCTCCACGCGGAAGCCACCCTGCTCAAGCTCGGCCGCCGCATCGCGACGGCCGATGTCCTGATGTGGACGGAAGGGCGCGAGCGGGCCGCCGCCAAGGCGACGGTCGCCTACGCCATTCCGTGAATACCTGTCATCCCGGCCAAGCGCGAAGCGCGCCGAGCCGGGACCGCCGGAAGCTCTGAGCCTGTGGCGGTCCCGGCTCTTCGCTGCGCTACGGCCGGGATGACAGCTGAACGCCCTAGTGCTTGGCCTTGTCCTCGGCCACGTCCTCGCCGGTGTCGAAGCCCTTCTTCAGGCCCTCGGCCATGTTCAGGTGCTCCTGGACCTTCGGAGCCGTGGCGGCGGCGAAGGCCTTGATGGCGGCGGTGTCGCCGTCCTGGGCGTAGCGCTGCAGCAGGTTCAGGGCCGCCTGGTGGGCGTCGACCTGGCTGTCGGCGTACTTCTTGTCGAAGTCCTTGGCGTCGGCCTTGTTCAGGTCGTCCAGGTCATCCTGCAGATCGGCCGGCAAGGCGGTCGGCGGGGTGATCGAAGCGCCGGAGGCGGCGATCGCGGCCTTCAGTTCCTCGGTCGTCTTGGTGTGGGCCTTTTCCATCTCGGCGGCGAACTTCTTCACCGAGGCGTTGGTCGAGCGCTTCGCGGCGACCTTGGCGGCCTCGATCTCGAACATGTCGCTGGCCGCGGCCTTGGCGACGAAGACGTCGGCCTTGGTCTCGTCCGACGGCGTCGGGACGGTGGCGGCGGGGTTGGCGTCCGGGGTCGCCGCCTGCTCGGCCGGGGTGGCGGCGCCCTTGGTTTCTTCGGTCTTCGGACCGCAGGCGGCCAGGCTGAGGGCGGCGACGGCGGCGCTCACGATAAGAAAGTGACGGGTCATGGCTCTGTCTTTCCCTGCGCGATTTTCTTAGAGGTCGTGGAAGACTCGGCGTCGCGCTGCGCCGTGTGATCGACAAAACATCACGGGGCCGTGAACGGTTCCGGGGGGAGATCGTCAAATGACACAGGGGCCACTGGCCGGCTTGCGGGTGATCGAGATGGGCTCGCTGATCGCGGGGCCCTTCTGCGGCCAGGTGCTGGGCGACTTCGGAGCCGAGGTGATCAAGCTGGAGGATCCCAGGGTCGGCGATCCGATGCGGCAGTGGGGGCGATCCAAGCCCAAGGGGCTGTCGCCCTGGTGGCCGGTGATCGGCCGCAACAAGAAATCGGTGACGATCGACCTGCGGACGGACGAGGGCCGCGACATCGCCCGCGCCCTGATCGCCAAGGCCGACGTCGTGGTCGAGAACTTCCGCCCCGGCACGTTGGAGAAGTGGGGCATGGGCTACGAGGCCCTGGCCGTGACCAACCCGGGGCTGGTGATGGCCCGGGTCTCGGGCTTCGGCCAGACGGGCCCCTACGCCAAGCGGGCCGGCTACGCCCTGGTCGGCGAGGCCATGGGCGGTCTGCGCCACATCACCGGCGAGCCCGACCGGCCGCCGGCCCGGGCGGGGATCTCGATCGGCGACAGTCTGTCCGGGCTGAATGCCGCCCTAGGGGTCATGATGGCCCTGCACGCCCGCCAACGTACGGGCAAGGGCCAGGTGGTCGACGCGGCCATCTACGAGAGCGTGCTGACGGTGATGGAGAACCTGATCACCGAATATGACCTGACCGGCTATGTCCGCGAGCGTTCGGGGGCGGTGCTGCCGGGCATCGCGCCGTCGAACGTCTATCCGACCAAGAGCGGCGAGCTCGTCCTGATCGGCGCGAACCAGGACACCCTGTTCAAGCGGCTGTGCGACCTGATGGGCCGGCCGGACCTGGCCGACGATCCCCGCTACCGCGACCACGCCGCCCGCGGCGCCCACCAGGGCGAGCTCGACGCCCGCATCGCGGCCTGGACCGCCGACCACGAGATCGACGACCTGCTGCCCCGGCTGGAGGCGGCGGGCCTGGCCACGGGCCGCATCTATCGCGCGCCGGACATGATCGAGGATCCGCAGTTCGTCGCGCGGGAATCGATCGTGACCGTGCCGCATCCGGTGTTCGGCGAGATCAAGATGCAGAACGCCTTCCCGAAGCTCAGCGACACGCCGGGCGGGGTGCGCTGGCCCGGGCCGACGCTCGGAGAGCACACGGACTCGGTGCTGGCCGAGGTGGCGGGCATGAGCGCGGAGGCGGTCGAGCGGCTGCGGGCCAAGGGGGTGATCTAAATCCTCCCCCTAGCGGGGGAGGTGTCGGCGAAGCCGACGGAGGGGGAAGTTCTGCTGGACCTGCGCCTTCCCCCTCCGGCCTTCGGCCGCCTCCCCCTTCAGGGGGAGGATTGAGCAGTATCGCCCTAGGCCCGCCCCGTGACCCCGGCCACCGCGCGGGCGATCTGGTGGACGTTGTAGGGTTTCCGCACGATCGGGGCGTCGAAGCCCATCGGCGCGGCCTTGTCGGCATAGCCCGTGGCGAACACGAACGGCCGGCCCATGGTGCGCAGGATCTCGGCCACCGGGGCGACCGACTGGCCGTTCAGGTCGGCGTCCAGCACGGCGACGTCGAAATCCAGCTCGACCATCGACAGGGCCTCGCTGAGTTCGGCGGCGCAGCCGACCACCTCGACGCCGGCGTCCTCGAGGCCGGCTTCCAGCTCCAGGGCCAGAAGCAGCGAGTCCTCGACGATCAGCACCTTCAAGCCGGCGATGGCGCCCGAGCGGATGGTCTCGTCGGCGGCGACCACCGTCTCGACGATGCGTTCGGGGACGGCGCTGACCGGCTCCATGGGCGGGGCGTCGGCCAAGGCCTCGGCCGCGCCCTGGATCATGGCGGTGACGCCGCTGGGCCGGTAGTTGATCTTGGCCGAGCCGCCCAGTTCGCGACCGGCCACCTCCTCGATCACGGTGGCGCCGAAGCCCTTGGTCTGGGGCGGGTTGGCCGGCGGCCCGCCGGTCTCCAGCCACTCCAGGGCGAAGCCGCCGTCCGGCGTGCGCCGCCAGACCACCTCGACCTTGCCATGCTCGGTGGACAGCGAGCCGTAGCGCATCGCGTTGACCGCCAGCTCGTGCAGGGCCAGCGACAGGGCGGAGGCCGCGCGCGGCGTGAGAAACAGCTCCGGCCCGTCCCAACGGGTCTGGGTCGGCGCCAGGCCGCCCAGCTCGGCGGCGGCGATCCGGGCCAGGGTCGCGCCGCGCCAGCGGGCGGCGGTCAGCAGGTCGTGGGCCGAGCTCATCGACTTCAGCCGGCCGGCGAACGTCTTCAGGAACACGTCCAGCGAGGCCGACTTGCGCGCCGACTGGGCCGCCACCGACTGGACGACGGCCAGCAGGTTCTTGATGCGGTGGTCCAGCTCCGAGACCAGGTTCTCGCGCTGCTCTTCCTCGGCGCGACGCTCGGTGACGTCCTGGACGACGCCGATCAGATAGGCCGGCTCACCATCCTCGCCGCGCAGGATGACGCCCGAGCCGTGGTTCCAGACCTCGCGGCCGTCGGGTCCGTTGGGGCGGCGATACTCGGCGTCGTAGCGGCCGGTCTCCCGCAGCTGCTCGGTGATCAACTCGCGCACCCACGCCTGGTCGTCGGGATGCAGGAAGCGATACAGCGCCTGACCGTCCTCGCCGGGGATCTCGCCGGGCGGAATGTTGGAAATATCAGCCAGGCGGGGGCTGATCTTGAAGACGTCGCGTTTGATGTCCCACTCGAACTCGCCGAGGCTGGCGGCGGCGATGGCCAGGTTCAGGCGCTCGGTTTCCAGGGTGCGGGCCGCGCATGGCTCGCCTGCCAGGCTGGCGGCGGCGAGGTCGGCCAGGTCCTCCAACGCCCGCAGGTCGTCATCCGAGGCGGGGCCGCTCGTGCCCGGACCTTCGACGACCAGGGCGCCCAGCACGTGGCCTTCGCCGTCGCGGATCGGAACCGCCAGACCCACCGGGCCGTTGGCGGCGACGACCTGGGCGGCCAGATCGCCTTCGCGCGGGCTCTCGGGAGCGGCGTAGCCGATATAGGCCTTGCGCCAGACCCGGTCGGCGTCGACCAGGGCGACCGCGGCCTTCGGGGCGTCGAACAGTCTGGCGGCGAGGCGCGCGAACCTCAGGAACTGTGGTTCGTTGGTCGCGCCGTCCAAGATGTCCAAGGCCTTCAAGGCCTTGAGACGGGCGGCTTCCTGGCGGTCGTCGCTGACGATGGGGGCGTCCTCCATGATTCGACCTTAGACCCGCTTCGCGTTTGGCGCGAGCGGCTTTGGATCGGCTTCGGGCGCGCCCCGGGATTCGCTTGTGGTGCGGCTCGCCGACCTTGAGTATCGTGGAACCGCGGCGCTAAGCTCGGCGTTGACGGGGCGCAGCTTCCGCGCCCAGATTTCTTCGCTTTCCGTCGGTCGCGTCGCGAACAGGAGATGACCATGCCCGCCAATTCCCTGAATCCCGCCGCCAAGGAAGCCGACAAGGCCAAGGGCGCCACCCTCGAGGCCGTCGAGCACGCCGAGCGCAGCTTCGCCCAGGCCGCCGACGTCGCCCGCGCCCAGCTGACCGAGGCCGCCAAGCGCGTCGAGAAGTCGGTCGCCGAGGGCTTCGAGACCCTGCGCGCCCAGAGCCGCGCCTATACCGACAACGCCGGCCAGCAGCTGGAAGACGCCCAGCGCTACGTCTCCGAGCGTGTCCGTGAACGTCCGATCACCGCCACCCTGGCTGGCCTGGGCGTGGGCGTGCTGATCGGTCTCCTGCTCGCCGGCGGCCGCAGCAACAACCGGTGATCTTCGAAAAGACCCTCATGACGCTGGCGGCGGCCGCGGCGATCGCCGCCGCCGCCGCGGTCAGCGTCGTCTCCGCCGCCTTCGCGATCTACGCCGTGCTGGTCCCGCTGGTCACGCCCGCGGGCGCGGCCGCGATCGTCGCCGCCGTCGCGGCGCTGATCGTCGCGGTCGCCGGCATGATCGCCGCGCGCAAGGTCGAGGGCCATCGCGGCCCCCAGGCCCCGCCGCAGAGCTTCGACATGACCGGCAAGATCGTGGAGATCGTCCGGGATCGCCCGATCATGTCGATCGGCATCGGCCTGGCCGCCGGGATCTTCGCCCTGAAGAACCCGACCCTGACGGCCGCCGTGGCCAAGGCCTTCCTGGATCCCAAGCCACCTCAACGCTGATCGCGCGTTATCTTGTCGCCGACCGCCGCCGGGTCCTCTCGGCGGCGTTTTGCGTTCTCAGATTTCCTGGAAACCCCAAGTTTCAAAGGGAATTTCTCAACTAAAGTTGAGCGCGTCGGGCTCGCGAAACCGCTTACGCTTTCGCCTCGCGCGTTCTAGATGCCTTCCGCGCGTTCCCACTCCTCCCTCCATGGGAACGCCTTCCCATGGAGTGATCATGTACAAGCTGCCGGACCTGCCCTACGCCTACGACGCGCTGGAGCCGACGATCTCCGCCAACACCCTCCATTTCCACCATGACAAGCACCACGCGGCCTATGTCACGGCCCTGAACGGCCTGCTGAACGGCGACGACCAGGGCTCGCTGGAAAACGTCATCAAGAGCGCCGGCCCCGGCAAGGTGTTCAACAACGCCGCCCAGGCCTGGAACCACGCCTTCTTCTGGGACGGCATGAGCCCGACCAAGACCGCGCCGGGCGCCGAGCTGGCCGCGGCCATCGACGCGACCTTCGGCGGCCTCGCCGGCCTGAAGGAAAAGTTCGTCGCCGAAGGCATCGGTCATTTCGGGTCGGGTTGGGTGTGGCTGGTTTCGGACGCCTCGGGCGCCCTGAAGATCATCTCGACCCACGACGCCGAGAGCCCGGTCACCCAGGGCCTGACCGCCCTGCTGGTCGCCGACGTCTGGGAGCACGCCTACTACCTGGACTACCAGAACGTCCGTAAGGCCTTCCTGGAAGCCTTCTTCGACAACGTGCCGAACTGGACCCTGGCCGACAGCCAGTACGCGGCCGCCAAGGCGGGCGCCCAGGGCTGGGCCTATCCGGCTCCGGAATAGCCTTTTCCATTCTCCGGAACGCCCGGGAGTCGGGTGCGTTGTCTCGAAGCGCGGCCGTGAGGCCGCGATCGAGACAACCGCCCCGGCATTCCTTGGGGCCAATCCGGAGAGGCCAATGCTGAATTGGGCCGTGACCTTCCTGGTGATCGCCCTGATCGCCGCCCTGCTGGGCTTCACCAGCATCGCGGGGACGGCGATGGGGATCGCCAAGATCCTGTTCTACGTCTTCCTGATCCTGTTCCTGGTGTCGCTGGTCACCCACCTCTTCCGAGGTCGTGGCGGGGCGCCATAGGCGAACGGGAAATCTACGGCGTGAGCGGCGCGACCTTGGTCGCGCCGTTTTCGTTTGCCGCCTCGGTCCGCCGGTCGAAGGCCCAGGTGCGCCAGACGTCGAACTTTCCGCGCGCGTAGGCCATGGCGGCCACCCGCACGCAGCCGGGCTCGACCTCGATCACGTTGAACCCCGGCGCCGCGCCGCGTTCGCGCAGCGACAGGGTGCCCGAGCCCACCGCCTGGGTCTTGCCGTCGCCGAACGGGATGGCGGTGACGAACGGCAGGTGGATGTGTCCCGACAGGATGACGTCGGCCCCGGCGTGGACGAAGCGGTTCGCCGCGTCGACCCCGCCGCGGACCCTGGCGGTCATCGGTCCGCCCAGGATCTCCATCAGCGGATGGTGGCAGACCACGATCCGCAGGTCGCCAGGCGGCGCGGCGCGCAGCTCGCGGACCACGCGCTTGATCTGGCCGCGCGCCACCGCGCCCTTCGACCAGTTCCAGCGGATCTGGGCGGCGCGGGCGCTGTTCAGCGCGCAGACGGTGACGCCGTCCCCCCGCCAGGCCGCGCCGTCCTCGGTTCCGAACCGGTCGGTGAAGCGCCGCCAGGGCCGGGTGAAGCGCTCGAACAGCTCGCCGGGCCCCACGAAGGGCGTGTCGTGGTTGCCGGGCACGACGATCATCGGATCGGGCAGGCGCGCCAGCCAGGCGGCGGCGGCGTCGAACTCCGGAACCTTGCCGTCCAGGGTCAGGTCGCCGGCCGCGACCACCAGATCGGGCGCGGCCGCGTTGATCCAGGCCGCGGCCGCCTCGACGGCTTCCTTGTTCTCGCCGCCGAAATGGATGTCGGAGACCTGGATCAACTTCATCGGTCAGTCCTGATCGAGCGGGACCAGCGCGCGGAACGCCTTGGGGCGGAAGCGGATCGACACCTCGGGATCGAACCGCGCGGGCTCGCCGTCGAGGATCGCCGGGATCCGTCCCCGGGCCCAGACCCTGCCGACCCGGCAGCGACCGACGGCGACCGACGGGTCTTCACGCCACTGGCCCCGGGCGACGTTGAAGCCCAGGCGGAAGACGTCCAGCGCGCTGGACGGGTCCAGGGCCGCCGCCTCCAGGGCCCGTTCCTCGGCGTCCATGGCGGTGGAGACCAGCGGGCACATCAGGGTCAGGGCCTCGGCCTTCATCTTGGGGCGGCCGTCCAGGACGAACCGCAAGCGGCCGGAAAAGGCGGCGCGGAAGGCTCGGCGGGCATGGGCGGCGGCGCTGCCGATCCGCCCCTCGCGCGCGGCCTCGCGCGCCGTGGCCCACAGGGCGGGGCTGCCCAGGATGGCGGCGACGAAGAACAGGCGTCCCCCGACCTCGCCGCCCGAGATCATCCGAGCCTCGCCGCCCTCCAGGCACGCGGTCATCGCCGCCTGCCAGTCGCGCTCGCCATAGAGGGCGCGGGGCAGCATGTTCATGGTCCCGCCCGGCAGGGGCGCGATCAGGGGGCCCTCGGGTCCGGCCATCTCGGCCGCCGCCCGAGCCGTGCCGTCGCCGGCCAGGATCAGCACCGCGTCCGGCCCGGCGTCGATCACCGACCGCAGGCAGTCGCGCAGGTCGGCGGCCTGGGGGGCGTGAACGACGCCGGATACGCCATGTTCCGCCAGGAGGCGCTCGGCGATCTCGGGCGCGGCGGGGCCGACCGAACCGGACGCGACATTGGCGACGACATCGATCCGGCGCACGCGATCCCCTCTGGAAAAACTCAGGGACGCAACGGCCCGAAGCGGACCATGGTTCCGCTTGAGAACGGAACCCCGCGACCCCGCGATCGTTTGCCTCCGCAGGGGACAGCTCGGAACGGAGAGCCAAGATGAAGACGACCATGATCGCCCTGATGGGCGTGGGTGTGCTCGCCGCGGCGTGCACCTCGACCGGCAATGTGGAGCGCAACGCCGCCGGCGGCGCCGC
>Ga0075366_10001578_pt1 | contig 11402 bp, 8 predicted proteins | sample EndMethybrTD3031_FD_72351 | JGI IMG/M metagenome (GOLD analysis project Ga0075366, IMG submission 72351) | Populus endosphere microbial communities from Tennessee, USA - Endosphere MetaG P. TD hybrid TD303-1 | ecosystem: Host-associated > Plants > Roots > Endosphere | place: USA: Tennessee... | reverse complement strand
AAGAGCTCGCGGATCGAGCTGTGGAAGGCCGGCGTCAACATGTTGATCGACCGGCCGCTGCTCGGTGTCGGCAGCCGTCGGTTCCCCGAGTATTCGCGTCACTACTACGAGCTGAGCCACGACCAGATCGGCAAGGTGTCGCACAACACCTACGTCGAGATCTTCTCCAGTTCGGGCCTGCTCGGTTTCACGACCTTCGTGCTGATGCTCCTCTGGCTGGTCCGCATGCTGCGGGTGGTGCCGGCGTCGACCGCTCCGCCGATCCTCAACGCGACGCGCCAGGGAGCACTGATCGCGCTGTACGCCATCCTCTTCCGCGCGTTCCTCGATGCGAAAGTGCACGACTGGTGCTTCTACTTCCTCGCATCGATCGGCATCTGCTACTCGCTGCTGCAGCGGCGCTACGCCGCAGCGCCGCCGCCCGAGGTCGCCGCCGCGGCACCGGCCGCGCCGCCGACCACGAACCATCTGTCGCCGCGTGCACACCGTGCTTGAAGTGCTCGATGGCCCGGCCGAACCGACGGCTCAAGGGGTTGGGCCGGATGCGGCCGCCCGCGTGGCCGACCGGCGGTTGCGGCTCGTGACCGTCACCACCTTCTTCCCGAACTCGGCGGAGCCGAACCGGACCCTGTTCGTGAAGAACCTCGTCTTCGCGATGCGCGGGTGCTGCGACCTGACGGTGGTCGCGCCGGTTCCGCTGGCGCCGGCGCTGCGCGCCGTGCCGCGCTGGTACCGGCGCAGCCAGGTGCGCAAGGTCGAGACCGTGGAAGGCCTGGAGGTCGTGCACCCACGCTTCGTCGTCGTGCCCAAGGTCGAGGCCCTCTCGGGCCTGGGCTACTTCTTCGGCGCGGTGGGCATGCTCAGGCGATTGAAGCGCGAGCAAGGCCGCTTCCTCGTGCACGTGCACTGCGCCTATCCCGACGCTGTCGGGGTCGCGCTCGCAGCGCGACTGCTGGGCCTGCCCTACGTGGTCACCGCCCACGGCAGCGACATCAACGTCTATGCGCAGAAGGCGACACTGAGGCCGCAGGTCCGATGGGCCTTGAAGCACTCGCGTGCGGTGATCGCCGTGAGCCGAGCCCTCGCCGACCGGATCCGCACGCTGCTCGGAGCCGCGGCGCCCGTGGTGGCCCACATCCCGTGTGCCGGCTACGACCCGGCCGTGTTCCGTCCCCGCCCGCGTGCAGCCCAGTTCGATTCACTCGGCCTGAAGCCGCACCATCGCGTCGTGCTCTTCGTCGGTCATCTGGTTCCGATCAAGGGCTTGCCGCATCTGGTCGACGCGTGGTCGGTGTTGCGGCGGCAAGGACAGCTCGGACCGGACACCCGCCTCGTGCTGGTCGGCGACGGGCCGCAGCGGGACGCGCTGCAGCATCGCATCGCGGCCGCTGCGCTGACGGACGATGTGCTCCTCGCCGGTGCGCTGCCCCAGACGCAGGTGGCCGACTGGGTGGCCGCCGCCAGCGTGCTGTGCCTGCCCAGCCTGAACGAGGGAACGCCCAACGTCGTGGTCGAGGCGCTCGCCAGCGGCGTTCCGGTCGTGGCGTCGCGGGTAGGCGGCGTCCCGGAACTCGTCCAGGAAGGGGTGAACGGCCACCTCGTCGAGCCGGGCTCAGCGACTTCGCTGGCCGACGCGCTGCATCGCGCCCTCGAAGCGCACTGGGATCCGCAGGCCGTGCGGGCGACGGTTGCCGGCATGACATGGACCTCGCTGGCCCAGCGCAACTGCGACCTGCTCGCGTCCGCCTGGAGCACGGACCCGAGCCCCCGCCCATCGCATCAGGAAGGTTGAAGCGTGCTGTTCAACTCGTTCGAGTTCCTGCTGTTCGTGGTGCCTGTGCTGGCCACCTACTACCTGCTGCCGCACCGCGCGCAGAACGCCTTCCTCGTCATCGCGAGCTGCTACTTCTACGCAAGCTGGGACTGGCGCTTCCTGTTCCCGCTGCTGTTCTCGACGACGATCGACTACGTGTGCGCACGCCGGATGGAACAGTCGCTCGGCCGGGGCGAGCCGGCGACGCGGCGCAAGCTCTACCTGCAGATCAGCCTCGTGACCAACTTGGGGCTGCTCGGGTTCTTCAAGTACTACAACTTCTTCGCCGAGTCGCTGCACGCGCTGCTGAGTTCGATCGGGCTCGAGGTTCCGATCGGCACGCTGGAGATCATCCTGCCGGTCGGCATTTCGTTCTACACGTTCCAGGCGCTCAGCTACACGATCGACGTGTACCGAGGCCAGATCCACGCAACGCGCTCGTTCTGGGACTTTTTCCTCGCGGTGCTGTTCTTCCCTCACCTCGTGGCCGGTCCGATCCAGCGGGCTTCGAACCTGCTCGCGCAGGTCATGCAGCCGCGCAAGATCACCTCGGTCCAGATCGTCGACGGCTTGCACCTCATCGTCTGGGGCTACTTCAAGAAGGTCTTCATCGCCGACCGACTGGCACCCATCGTCGACGCCTACTTCCACGCGTCGTCGGTGTCGGGCGGCGAAACGGTCGTCGCCGTCGTCGCGTTCGCGTTCCAGATCTACTGCGACTTCTCCGGCTACACCGACATCGCCCGGGGCGTAGCCAAGCTGATGGGCTTCGAATTCGTGCTGAACTTCAACCTGCCCTACTTCGCGACGAACCCGTCCGACTTCTGGCAGCGCTGGCACATCAGCCTGTCCAGCTGGCTGCGCGACTACCTCTACATCTCGCTCGGCGGCAACCGCGGCAGCGAATGGAAGACCTATCGCAACCTGTTGCTCACGATGCTGCTGGGCGGCCTCTGGCACGGCGCCGCGTGGAACTTCGTGTTGTGGGGCTTCTATCACGGCACGCTGCTGGTCGTGCATCGGCTGCTGACACCTGTTCTGGAGCGCGTCGGCGCGCGGATCGGGACGCGCGCACGGGGCCCGTGGCTGGCCGTGCGCATCCTGTCGATGTTCGTGCTGACCTGCTACGGATGGCTCCTGTTCCGGGCCACCTCGCTGGCTCAGGTGGTCGAGATGACGGCCAGTCTGGCCCATCCGCTGCGCGCCTTCCCCGCCGAAACAGCCTGGCACTGTCTGCTGGTGGTCGCGCCACTGGTGCTCGTGCAGTTCGTTCAATACCTGTCCGGACGCCTGGACTTCTACCGCCTCGCGTGGCTGCCGCGGCCGCTCATGGCGGCAACCTACGGCCTGCTGCTCTACGGCGTCGTGTTCCTCGGCGCGGCGCCGCAGTCCTTCGTGTACTTCCAGTTCTGATCCGGCGACGCCATGAGATCGCGACTCCTCATCGACCGCACCCGCTTCGGCCAGGCCGCATCGGCGACGCTGTTCGCCGTGGTCGCGCTGCTCGCGATGGAAGCGGCCTCCCGGCTCGACGACCACTGGAATCACGGCGCGCCCTTGTGGGGAAGCTACGACTTCGAGCGCCTGTTCACCTTCGACGGTCGGGTGGTGCGCGGCGTGCCCCACGCGCAGTACGCGAAGTGGTCCCTGAACAGCGTGGGCATGCGCGGCCCCGAGCCGGCCGCCGCCCCCGGCATCCCGCGCGCGGTCGTCTATGGCGCGTCGGAGTCCTTCGGCATCTACGAGTCCGACGGCAAGGAGTTCCCCCGCGTGATGCAGGAACGCCTGCGCGCAGACACGGGCCTCGGCCAGTTCGAGGTGCTCAATGCCGGCGTTCCGGGCATGCGCGTGGGCTCCGGCACCGAGTACATCGAGTGGCTGGGGCAGCGCTTCCAGCCGCGGGTCGTCGTGATCTACCCGACACCGACTCACTACATCGGCGTGTCCCGTCCGCTGTGCGGGCGCCCCGCCCGGGCGGCCTCGTCGGCTTCCGACGTGAAGCCGTCGTCCCGCCTGCTCGCGAAACTGACCGACCGCATCAAGGAGAGCCTGCCGCGATCGCTGCTGACGATGGCACGCAAGGGCGCCATCGCGTGGGCCACCCGTGGCACCCAGGCCCTGGACCGGGTCCCGCCATCGAGTCTCGAAGCCTTCAAGGCCGACCTCGACTGCGCCGTCCAGGCGGTGCGGCGCATCGGCGCCACGCCGGTTCTGGTGACGCATGCGAACCGCTTCGCCGCCCCTCCGGCAGCGGACGAGGCCATGTGGCTGACCGGTTGGCGCATGCAGTACCCGGAGCTGCGCGAAGCCGGCTTCATCGACCTCGAGCAGCGAGCGAACGCGCTGGTTCGCGAAGTCGCGCAGCAGGCCGACGTCGAACTGGTCGACGCGGCGAGCGAGCTCACTGGTCGGGCCGAGCTGTTCGCCGACCATGCCCACTTCAACGACGCCGGTGCGCAGCGCATGGGCAACCTGCTTGCGCGCCGCGTCGCTGCGCTGCTCAAACCATGAGTCTGGCTCGCGACATGGCCGCAGCCGCCTGCATCCTGGTCGCCGCGCTGCTGACCCCGGCGACGAGCGCGCACGGCCAGTCCCTGCCGGCGCGGCCGGCGCCGCGGGTCGTCTTCACCGACGTCGCCTCCGGGCCGCTCAGCGGTGGGGAGCACAACAAGGGCGCATTCCTGTCCATCTTCGGCAAGCACTTCGGACAGCCCTCCGGCCTCGGCAGTTCGACGCGGGTGTTCATCGGGCGCCACGAGGTCGACAACTACCGCTCCCTCGGTCGCGCGCGAGGGCGACCGGACCTCCAGCAGATCAGCGTGCAGGTCGGCGCGCTCGGCAATCCGAAGCCCGGCGAGAAGCTGGCCATCGAAGTGGTCGTCGACGGCGTGCCCTCGAACACCGACGTCACCTTCGTCGCGAATCCCGGTCGCATCTTCTTCGTCAGTCCCGCGGGAGACGACGCCAAGGGCCGGCCCGACGATGTCGCCCACCCGTACCGGACCGTGCAGCGCGCCGGCGTCAACAACAGCGCCGCCGACACCCCCGGCTGCGCGCCGCATGACGGCGACCAGCCGGTGGCGGCCGCCGGTGTATGGGGTCTGGTCGGACCCGGCGACACGATCGTGATGCGGGGCGGCCGCTGGACCGACATCGGCCGTGACGCCTTCTTCCTGCGCGCCCAGAACAAGTCCGGGTCGGCACCGACCGGGGCCAAGGGCAGCGGGCCGATCGCGATCGTCGGCTATCCGGGGGAGCAGGTGCTCATCGAGCGACCCAACACGCTGGGTGACGGTCAGCCCGGCGGTGGCATCAGCTCGGCGGACACGGCGCGGCAGCGCCTGGGTTGCGGCGCCTGGATCACCGTCGCCAACCTCTCGATCGAAACGGGCCTGGTGGACGGCCCCGTCAACACCCAGGCAGCCGCCGTCAATCCGGCGGGCAGCCACTGGCGCGTCGTCAACAACGAACTGACCGCGGCGGGGTGCCGGCTCAACTCACGTTGCCGGGCCGGCGGCGTCGCGGGCAGCGGCCGCGGCAACCTGTGGATCGGCAACCACGTCCACGACATCGAGGACCGGCCCGACTGCTGCACGTCGCTGGAGAACCACGGCTTCTATGTCGAAGGGGACGGCTCCTACGAGATCGCCTACAACCTGATCGAGCGGATCGGTGGCGGCAACGGCGTGCAGACGTTCGCGTCAGTCGGTCCCACGCCCTCGGTGCGCGACGTGGACATCCACCACAACCTCATCCGCGACGTCGCCAAGCACGGCATCAACATCGCGGACGGATCGACCGCCGGCATCCGCATCTTTGCCAACATCGTCCAGCGCAGCGCACAGGCCGCCTTGCGGCTCAACTCGGGCTCACTCGTGGGCGCCAGGGTCGAGCACAACACGTTCGTGGGCACGGACCTCGGCCAGCAGGGGTCACCCCGGGCCGCGTTGATGAACGACGCCGTGATCCGCGCGGACGCGGTCACGGTGCGCAACAACATCATCGTGCCCGGGCGGCGCGAACGGCTCTTTGTCGGCGGATCGGTCGGTTTCGACGTCGCCAGCGGCGCGCTCGATCACAACCTGTGGTTCGACGGCCGCGGCGACATCCCGGCCCGGCACAAGATCGTCGAAGATCCGGGCTTCGTCGACGAGCTCCACCTGCGTGCCGCCAGCCCGGCGCGGCGCTCGGGAGTGCCGCGCGGCGCGCCGATCCAGCACGACTACGACCTGAACCCGAGCCGCGACGAAGGCGCCGACATGGGCGCCCTCTGGAGCGTGCGGTGAGACACCATCCCATGGAAACTTCCGACTCCGTCCGCAAGCCGGCCACGACCCACCCATGCTGAATCGGCGCTTCGATCTCTGGCTGCCGGACTACATCGCTTCGGCGCCCTCGCGGGCCCTGGCGCGATGGCGTCGCCGCGGTCAGCTCACGCACATCATGTTCCTCGTCTGCGACCACTTCGAGCCGCGTCACGCGGTCGGCGACGAGGACCAGCCGCGCCGTCGCATGCAGGCGTGGCGCAGCGGCTACGCGAACCTGCAGCAGCGCTGCAAGGACGCTTTCGGCACGGCACCGCTGCACAGCTGGTTCTATCCGCCGCACCACGGGACGGAACACCTGGCGTCGCTTGCCGAGTTCGCGCATGCGGGTCTGGGAGAGATCGAACTCCACTACCACCACGACGGCGACACCGACGAGACGCTGCGCCGCGATCTGCGCGCGACGATCGACGAGTACAACGCGTGGGGCCTCTTGCTGCAGCACGGCCACCCACCGAGCACGGCGTTCGGATTCATCCACGGTGACTGGGCGCTGAACAACTCCTGCGGCGGCAAGTACTGCGGCGTCAACGACGAGATCTCCATCCTTCGCGATCTCGGGTGCTGGGCCGATCTGACGATGCCGTCCGGCAACCGATGCCAGACCCGGAAGATCAACTCGATCTACTATGGGGTCGGCGACGCCGCGCGACCCAAGGCGCACGACCGCGGCCCCGACGCACGCGTCGGCGCGGCCGACCCGGCGGGGTTGATGCTCATGCAGGGTCCCCTGGCCATCAACTGGCGCGCCCCGCGGCACCCGCGCCCGGAAAACGCGAGCCTGACGACGAACAACTGGGGGCGCCCCGACCGCGTCCCGGTCTGGCTGGACTGCAACATCCACGTGAAGGGCCGGCCCGACTGGCTGTTCGTGAAACTGCACACCCACGGGGCGATCGAGCGCGACTTCGACGGCCTGTTCGGCGAGAAGGCGTTCGCCCTTCATCGCACGCTCAACGAGCAGTACAACGACGGCCGCCGCTACCGGCTCCACTACGTCACGGCCCGCGAGGCCTACAACATCGCGAAGGCCGCCGAGGACGGCAAGAGCGGCGACCCCTCGCAGTGGCGCGACTACCGTGTCGGCGCCCCGGTGACGCGCTACTACGCGCTCGATGCGCGGCACCGTGTCACCGCCTGCTCGGAAGCAGACCTGGCCATCGGGTCCATCGAGAGCCACGACGGCACGACGCTGCGAACGGGCATCGGCGCGTTCGCAGCGTATCGCGGTCCGCTCGCGCACATCGAGATCGGCCAGGGCGGCCGGGTCATCCGCCTGCAGTCGCGGCAGCCGCATGCGGAACTCGCCCTGACGCCACGCGGCGAGGGACGGGTCGAGTTGCTGGGTGCCGAGTGGGTCGTGCCGCCGCGCGCCGGCGACGCTGCGCGCCTGCGCACCGGTGCTTCCGGTGAATGCGAACTGAGGGTCGAGGCGGCGGCGCCAGCCCTGAGCGAGGGCCTCGCCTGATGCGCATCATCCACGTGATGGATCACTCGCTGCCCGGGACGGACGGGTACGCGATCCGGGCCAAGTACCTGCTCGAGGCACAGGCCGCCGCAGGGCACGACGTGCAAGTGCTGACGAGCCCCAGCCAGGGCACGTCCGCCGTCGACACCCGGATCGCGGGCGTGCGTTACCACCGCAGCCACTACTCTGCCTCCGAGAGCCGCCTCGTGCGCTGGGGTGCGAAGCACCTGGTCTTCGGCCGTGCGGTGCTGCGCCGGCTCAGGGAGCTGTGCGATGCCGAGCGCTTCGACGTCGTGCATGCGCACACGCCGTTCACCGTCGCGGGCCCCGCGCTGCGCGAGGCACGCCGGCGCGGCCTGCCCCTGGTCTACGAGAAACGCAACCTGTGGGAAGAGAGCGCCCGTGCACGCGGCAAGGCGAGCGGGCGCTGGCCGTTCTTCCAGCTTGCACGCGCGATGGACCGGGGCGTGACGATCGGCGCCGACGCCGTGTGCACGATCACGGAGGCGCTGCGGCGATCGACGATCGAGGCCGGCGTTGCGGATGCCGACGTGTTCGTGGTGGGCAACGGGGTCGACACGGACGCGTTCGTTCCACGCCCGGCCCCCGCGGCCCTTCGCGAAGATTGCGCCGCGGGAGGGTCCTTCGTGATCGGCTTCATTGGCAGTTTCTTCACCTTCGAAGGGCTGCCGATGCTCGTGCGTGCCGCGGCCGCACTGCGGGGGCGTCATCCGCAGCTGCGGCTCGTGCTCGTCGGGGACGGCGAGGACCGCCTCCGCCTCGAGGAGATGGTGCGCACGATGGACCTCGCGCAGACGGTGCGGCTCACCGGCAGGGTTCCGCACGATCAGGTGCTGGACTACTACGCGTCGATGGACGTGCTCGTCTACCCGCGCCACCGCAGCGCGCTGACGGACATGATCTCGCCACTCAAGCCGCTGGAGCCGATGGCGATGGGCAAGTGCGTGCTCGGCAGCGATGTGCGGGGCATCGGCGAACTGATCGTCGACGGCCGGACCGGCATCCTCTTCCGCGCCGATGCGCAGGACGACCTTCAGCGCCAGCTGGATCGCCTGCTGAGCGGCGAGGTCGACACCGACGCCATCGGACGTCGCGCCCGCGACGACGTGGTGGGGCAGCGACAATGGCGCCTGATGGCCGAACGCTACGAAGACGCCTACCGTCGGGCGATCGCCCGGGTCGGCGCACGGACAAGAACATGACCGCGCGCCAGCTGATCATCACCGTCGACACCGAGCTGTCCAACTTCCCCGACGGCCAGGGGCTGTGGGGGCGCACCGGCAACGGCGAGTGGGGGCTGCCGCGTCTGCTCGACGGGCTCGCCGAGATGGACGCTCCGGCGACCTTCTTCCTCGACGTCTACGGGCGCGAGCCCGGCGATGTGGCCCATCAGCGTAGGGCGGCCGAGTTGATCGTCGCGCGGCGCCAGGATCTGCAGCTGCACACCCACCCCGGTCCAGCCTTCGATCCGTCGCGCCCGAGGCTGCGCGACTACGCCCTGGGCGAGCAGCAGGAGATTCTCGAGTTCGGTCGCGACCGGATCGAAGCATGGACCGGGACACGGCCAACGCTGCACCGCGCGGGCGACTGGGGTGCCGACGGTGATTCGCTGACGGCCCTCTCGCGCAGCGGTTTCGAAGCCGACTTCTCGGCGTCGCCGTGGAGCAGCAATTGCGCGATCGACGACGCGGTTCGCTCTCGCAACGGCTGGGCCCGTGTCGGACCGCTGCTGTGCGGCATCGGGACCTGCTTTCACGACCGCATCACGGGCCGCATCCGTCGCGTCGACGTCGGCGGCGTGTCGCGCGCGGAACTGCTGGAAGTCCTCGGGCTCGGGGTGGACCCCTTCATCCTCACGCTGCACAGCTTCTCGCTGATGAACTACGACCGCTCGCGCACGCGGTTCGAGGCCCATCCGACCTACATGGACGACCTGGCCTACCTCTGCCGCGTCGCGCGGGACGTGCACGGCTACCGTGTGGTGTCCGCACTCGAGGCGGTGCGAAGCGTCACCGGCGGCGCGCGCCTCGCCACGCACGCGTTGCCCTCGACTTCGCTGGCCGCGAGTGCGATGGGGCTCGCGAAATCGATTCGCGCCCGCTTCAGCTGGAGCGCGGCCTAGGATCAGGTCAGGCCGAGGTCGGGGACACCGGTTCGGCCACGTCCCGCTTGACGGGCGGGCGGCGCAGGCGCCCGCGCAACCAGGTCAGGGCCGGTCGCTCGACAAGGAAGGTCACGCCCGCCGCGAGGGCCACCGACACCACGATCGCTGCCCCCATGGCGACCGGTTGCCAAACGCCGTCGCCGTTCAGCCGCCGCATCACGGCATAGCCGATGTTCTGATGCAGCAGGTACAGCGGGTACGAGATGGCTCCGAGCCAGACGAGTGCCGGACGGTCCAGCCAGCGCGCTCGACGCAGGACCAGCAGGGTGAACAGGGCGACCATCCCGAGCGCGACGACAAAGCCGCCCGCGCCCTTCCATGCCCAGGCGGTCGCAGCGGCGAGCGCGAACACGACAAGGGTCTGCCGGCTCACGCGCCGACCTTCGAAATCGAGGAACGCGGCCGCTCCGATCGCAAAGAAGGCGCTGTAGCCCAGGAGCAGGAAGCGTTCGGCCACGTACGGCACACCCCGTCCGAGCGCGTGGGCCCCGAACACCGTTCCAAGGGCCACGAGCAGCCACGCGATCAGCAAGGTACGCGCGTATTTCAATCCTCCGACGCTCCACGCGGCCAGCATCATCGCGTAGAAGATCAGCTCGACCTGAAGGCTCCAGTAGACGCCGTCGACATGCGGGATCCGCCACATCTCCTGCCACATCGTCAGGTTCGCCAACGCGTCCCACCACCCGACCTGCCGTCCCGGCAGCGGCAGCAAGGTCAGCGTCACCATCGTCAGGCCCACGCAGACCCAGTACGCGGGGTACAGGCGCGAGAATCGGGAGACGAGGAAGTCGTAGGCCGTTCGCGATCTCTGCAACGTCATCAGGATGACGAAACCGCTGATCCCGAAGAACACCTCGACGCCGTACGAGCCGCCCGTGAACTGCCATGCAGGTCTCGGCGCGGAGAAGAGCTCCCCGTAGCGCACGGTGTAGTGGTAGAGAACGACGGCGAGCGCGGCCAGGCCGCGCAGGGCGTCGAGTTCACGCAGCCGCCCTTCGCCGGCGCGGCCATCGCGTGGCCGAGCCGACGCCAGGGGCCCCGAGGATTGCGACGGTGTAGCGTGAGCTGGGGCCATGGCGCGGTGGTTTCGCGATCGCCGCAGGCAACCCGGCCCCGCTGGAAGCGATTCGAACCGGGCCAGTGTTCGCCGGACCCGCCCGCGCTTCAATCCCTCAGCCGCGGGAACGGGCCGTCCTGTTCACTGCGCGCGCTCGAACGCACCGATGTCGCTGCCGGTGCCCGAAGGCCGTGCCACGAGCCCGGTGAGGTCGTCGCTGATCGTGAAACTGAGGACCTGCGCTGCATGGTCGATGGCCGGACTGCCAGCCTGCAGCGAGAGATCCGCCGTCGCCGCGTTCGTGAACCGGGGGTCGCCCGACACCCCCGTGGTGTCGCCCGGCGCAGTGCCCACGCCGCGGCCCAGGTCCCAGTAGAGATTGCTCCTGAAGGTCCAGCCCGACGACGTCCCCGAGTAGTCGTAGAACCAGTCCGTGCCGGACACCGTGCTCGAGCCGAAGGCCAGCAGGTTGTCGTACACCCGGATCGCACCGCTGCCCTTGCCTTCGTTGCGGAAGTAGCCGTTGCCGCTGCCCGAGTTGCTCACCATCG
>Ga0075366_10001575_pt1 | contig 11411 bp, 9 predicted proteins | sample EndMethybrTD3031_FD_72351 | JGI IMG/M metagenome (GOLD analysis project Ga0075366, IMG submission 72351) | Populus endosphere microbial communities from Tennessee, USA - Endosphere MetaG P. TD hybrid TD303-1 | ecosystem: Host-associated > Plants > Roots > Endosphere | place: USA: Tennessee... | reverse complement strand
ATCCTGCTGGTGCTCGCGATCGGCGTGAAGCTGAGTTCGCCGGGACCGGTGATCTTCAAGCAGCGCCGCAACGGGCTGGACGGCGGCGAGATCATCGTCTACAAGTTCCGCTCGATGACCGCACAGGACAACGGCCCGGTCGTGCGCCAGGCCACCAAAGACGACCCGCGCATCACGCCCTTCGGCGCGTTCATTCGCCGCACCTCGCTCGACGAGCTGCCGCAGTTCATCAATGTGCTGCAGGGCCAGATGAGCATCGTCGGCCCGCGCCCGCATGCGGTCGCGCACAACGAGCAGTATCGGCAACTGATCAAGGCCTACATGGTTCGGCACAAGGTCAAGCCGGGAATCACCGGCTGGGCCCAAGTCAACGGCCACCGTGGCGAGACCGACACGATCGAGAAGATGCAGGCCCGGGTCGAATACGATCTGGAATATCTGCGCAACTGGTCGCTCGGGCTCGACCTGCAGATCATCGTGCGGACGATCAGGCTCGTGTTCTTCGATCGCCACGCGTACTGAGACCTCGATCCAGTCACTTCAGGAGAGTGCGATGACACAGAACCTCAAGAATCGTCCCGTCGCTCGCGCTGTCGGTCGGCTTTCGGCAGTGGCCTGCGGCGCGTTGGTCGCCGTGTCGGCCCAGGCGCAGGAGGAGCCGAGCCCATACTTCATCGGCCTGCGGCAGGTATTGACGCACGACTCGAACGTGTTCCGCGTCAACGACGGGCCGAGCGACAGCTATTCGACCACCAGCCTGCTCGGCGGCTTCGACCAGAAGATCAGCCGGCAGCGCGTGTACCTGAATGCGAACATCGGACGCAATCTCTATCGCAACCAGACGGCGCTCAACAACACAAGCTACGGCGTCAACACCGGCTGGGACTGGGAGACGATCGAGAAGCTGTCGGGTTCGCTCACGGCTGGGCTGAACCGGTCGCTGGCCAGCTTGACGGACAGTTCGACCGTCCCGCAGAGCGCCAACAACCTGGTCACGACCCAGCACTACGGCGCAACGGCGCGCTGGGGCGGCCAATCGACCCTCTCGCTCGAAGGCGCCTACGCGCACAACAAGGTCACGTACTCCGAACAATCGACATCCGACTCGAGCGGCGACACCGCAAGCGTCGGCCTGTACTACCGCCCCGGGCCGACGTTGCGCCTGGGCACGGCGGTTCGCTACTCGCGCACGGAAACTCCGTTCGGCGCCGTGCTGGCCGACGGCACGCTCGGTTCGAACACGGAGACCGGCAAGTACCTCGATTTGCTCGCCGAGTGGCAGCCGACCTCGCAGACGTCCCTGATCTCGCGCCTGAGCTGGGCGCGCCAGACGAACACGGAGATCGAGTCGCGCGACTTCAGCGGCCTGACCGGGTCGATCACGGGAACCTACGCGCCGACCGCGAAGACTTCGCTGAACGCGTCGTTCAGCCGGGATGCCGGCGTCAACGGCAGCTTCTTCACGCTGAGCCCGAGCACGACCACCACCACACCCGGCACGCCGGCGCCCACGCCGGTGCGTGGCTTGTCGGAGAGCAGCCAGACCACGAACACCTACTCGCTCGGCGCGAACTACGCAGCGACGGCGAAGATCGCGGTCGTCGCGAATGCGCACTGGCGCCAGGCGAAGCTGGTCGACACCGCGCCGCTCGCCGGCACGACCACGCTCACCACCTACGAGCGCAACGACAACTCGCGCTACTACTCGCTCGGCCTGACCTGGGCGATCGCACGCGGCTGGGATCTCGGCTGCAGCTACGCGCATTCGACCCGCGACCTCGATGCGAGCGCGATCACCGCCGGGGTCTCGTACAGCGCCAACGTGGCGAGCTGTTACGCGCAATTCATGCTGCGATGACAGCTCCGCTGATCCTGCTCACCGGCGCCACCGGCTTCATCGCATCGCACACCTGGCTGGCGCTGCGCGGGGCCGGGATGCGCGTTGTCGGCGTCGACGACTTCTCGAACAGCTCGCCCGAGGTACTGAAGCGGCTGCGGACGATTGGCGGCGAAGAACCCGAGTTCGTACGGGCCGACGTCTGCGACGCCGTCGCGCTGCAGGCCGTGTTCGAGCGCGAGCCGATCGCCGCGGTCGTGCACTTCGCGGCGTTCAAGGCCGTGGGCGAAAGCGTCGCGAAGCCACTCGCCTACTACGCGAACAACGTCGGCGCATTGACGACCCTCGCCCGCGTGATGGAGCGCAACGGGTGCAAGACGCTCGTCTTCAGCTCGAGCGCAACCGTCTACGGCAAACCCGAGAAGCTGCCGATCCGCGAGGACGCGCCGCTGTCGTCGACCAATCCGTACGGCGCGAGCAAGCTGATCGGCGAGAACATCCTGCGCGACGTGCTGAGCGCCGACCCGAATTGGGCGATCGCGCTGCTGCGCTACTTCAACCCGGTGGGTGCGCATGACAGCGGGCTGATCGGCGAAGACCCGCGCGGCACGCCGAACAACCTGATGCCCTACATCACGCAGGTCGCGGTCGGCAAGCGCGCGAAGCTGCAGGTGTTCGGCGACGACTACGACACACCCGACGGCACTGGCGTGCGCGACTACATCCACGTGCTCGACCTGGCCGAAGGCCACGCGGCCGCGCTGCGCTACCTGCTCGACACCCGCGAATCGATCACCGCCAACCTCGGAACCGGGCGCGGCCACAGCGTGCTTGAACTCGTCAAGGCGTTCGAAGCGGCGAGCGGGCGGGACATCGCCTACGAGATCGTCGCGCGCCGGCCGGGCGACATCGATGCCTGTTATGCCGACCCGACGCTCGCGGCCGAGCGCCTGGGCTGGCGCGCGCGGCGCGACCTGGCGACGATGTGCGCCGACAGCTGGCGCTGGCAACGGATGAATCCGCATGGCTTCGCGGGCTAGAACATTGCTTCCACTCTCCCAATGAACCCCATCATCAACGTTCAACCCGTCGTCATGGCCGGCGGCAGCGGCACCCGACTTTGGCCGCTGTCGCGCGCCCAGCATCCGAAGCAGTTTCTGGTGCTGCAGGGGAACACAAGCCTGTTCCAGCAGGCGGTGCAACGCCTGAGCACCCTCGCGAGCGCCGACATCCAGGTGGCCGCGCCGTGCATCGTCGGCAACGAAGAGCATCGATTCCTGGTGCTCGATCAACTGCGCGAACTCGAACTGCCGCCAGCGACGCTGCTGCTCGAACCCATGGGCCGCAATACCGCGCCGGCGATGACGCTCGCCGCGCTGCACGCTGCCGAGGGCGGCGCCGACCCGGTCCTCGTCGTCAGCCCGGCCGACCATGCGTTCACCGACGCAGCCGCGTTCACCGACGCGCTGCAGCAGGCGGTGCGCACGGCGGCCGACGGCGCAATCGTGATCCTCGGCGTCGCACCCGACCGGCCCGACACCGGCTTCGGCTACATCCGCTGCGGCGACCCGTTCGCGGCCGACGGCGGGGCCGTTCGTGTCGCGCAGTTCGTCGAAAAGCCCGATGCGGCGACGGCCGAGCACTATCTGCGTGCCGGCAGCTACTACTGGAACAGCGGCATGTTCGTCGTGCGGGCATCGGTCTGGCTCGACGCGCTCGAGCGGTTTCGGCCCGACATCGCTGCCGCGTCGCGCGCGGCGTGGGCTGCGCGCAGCGTCGACGCCAGCTTCGTGCGCCCTGGCAAGGCCGAGTTCGCCGCGATCCCAAGCGAGTCGGTCGACTATGCGGTCATGGAGAAGTGCCCGATCGATCCGGCCACCAAGCCGGTGGCCGACGGCGGGCCGCCGTTCGACATCCGAATGGTGCCGCTCGAAGCGGGCTGGTCCGACCTGGGCGCGTGGGACGCTGTCTGGCAGGTCAGCGCGAAGGACGAAGCCGGCAATGCGAGCGTCGGCGATGCACTCGTGCGCGACAGCCGCAACACGCTGGTTCACGCGACCAGCCGGCTGGTCGGCGTCGTCGGCGTCGACAACGTCGTGATCGTCGAGACGCCGGACGCGGTGATGGTTGTCGACCGCTCGCGCAGCCAGGAGGTCAAGCAGATCGTCGGCCAGTTGCAGGATGCCGGGCGCACGGAGCACACGCTGCACCGCCAGGTGCACAGGCCGTGGGGCTGGTACGACAGCATCGACTCGGGCGCGCGTTTCCAGGTCAAGCGCATCATGGTCAAGCCGGGCGCGAGCCTGAGCCTGCAGATGCATCACCACCGCGCCGAGCACTGGATCGTCGTGCGTGGCACGGCCGAGGTGACGAATGGCGATCAGGTCATCTTGCTGACCGAGAATCAGAGCACGTACATCCCGCTCGGCACGACCCACCGGCTCGCGAACCCGGGCAAGGTGCCGCTCGAGATCATCGAAGTCCAGTCAGGCAGCTACCTCGGCGAAGACGACATCGTGCGTTTCGAAGACACCTACGGCCGCAGCCGCTGAAACCTCAACCCGAACTCCAGAAGACCGCTGTGCAAACCGTTGCCGTGATCGGCCTGGGCTACGTGGGCCTGCCCCTTGTTGTCGAATTCGGCAAACACATTCGAGCGATCGGCTTCGACATCGTCGAAGAGAAGGTCGCGAAGTGCCGTGCCGGCATCGACCCGTCGCGTGAGATTCCCGACGCCGACATGGCGCTTGCGAAGTTCGCCGAGTACACCAGCGACCCGGCGCTGCTGCGCGAGGCAGACTTTGTCCTCGTCGCGGTGCCGACGCCGGTGGCCGATGCACACGTGCCTGACTTCGGCCCGCTGATCGGGGCGAGCGGGAGCATCGGACCGTACCTCAAACCCGGCGCGACCGTGATCTACGAATCGACGGTATATCCCGGTGCGACGGAAGAAGTCTGCATCCCGGTGCTCGAACAGACCTCGGGCCGGAGATGGAAACGCGACTTCTTCGTCGGCTACAGCCCCGAACGCATCAACCCGGGCGACCGAGAGCACACCCTCACCAACGTGATCAAGGTCGTCTCGGGCGACACCCCCGAAACGCTCGAGAAGGTCGCCCAGCTGTACGAACTCGTCGTCAAACCCGGCGTGCACCGCTGCACGAGCATCAAGGCGGCCGAAGCCTGCAAGGTGATCGAGAACACTCAGCGCGACCTGAACATCGCCCTGATGAACGAGCTTGCGATCATCTTCGACAAGATCGGCATCGACACGACCGAAGTGCTCGAAGCGGCCGGCACGAAGTGGAACTTCCTGAAGTTCAAGCCCGGCCTGGTCGGCGGGCACTGCATCGGCGTCGACCCGTACTACCTGACGCACAAGGCCGAGATGCTCGGCTACCACCCCCAGGTGATATTGGCCGGGCGGCGCATCAACGACGGCATGGGCAAGTACATCGCGGAGCAGACGATCAAGCAGATGATCGCGAGCGGCAGCTACATCAAGGGCGCGAAGGTCACGGTGCTCGGGCTGACGTTCAAGGAGAACTGCGCCGATCTGCGCAACAGCAAGGTCATCGACATCATCAACGAGTTGACGAGCTTCGGGGTCGAGGTGTTCGTGCACGACCCCGAAGCAGATCCGGCCGAGGCTCTAAGCGAGTACGGTGTCAAGCTGCAGCGTTGGGAAGACCTGCCGCGCGCCGACGCGATCGTCGCTGCAGTGGCGCACAAGCAATACCAGGCCCTTGGTCTCGAGGAAATCGGCCGCAAGATCGTCAAGGGCGGTTGCTTCGTCGACGTGAAGGCCGGCTTCGATGCGGCGACACTCGGCGCGGCCGGGCTCGCGGTCTGGCGGCTGTGACAATAGCTCCCTTCCCCGCGCTCGAACCGAACGCACGTACGTACGGCTCACGTTGATCAACCCACCATCCCATGAAGATCACCATTGTTGGAACCGGCTATGTCGGACTCGTGTCCGGGGCCTGCCTCGCCGAGATGGGCAACCATGTCGTGTGTCTGGACGTCGATGCCAAGAAGATCCAGACCCTCGAGGACGGCGGCATGCCGATCCACGAGCCGGGCCTCCTGGACATCATCACTCGCAACCGCACCGCGGGTCGATTGCAATTCACGACTGACGTGCAAAGGGCTGTCAGCCACGGTACCTTGCAGTTCATCGGCGTCGGGACCCCGCCCTCGGAGGACGGCTCGGCCGACCTGCAGTACGTCCTGGAGGCGGCGCGCAACATCGGCCGCCACATGACGGACTACAAGGTGGTGATCGACAAGAGCACGGTGCCCGTGGGAACGGCCGACCATGTGAAACGGGTGATCGACGAAGAGCTGGCTCGCCGTGGTCTGCAGATGGAGTTTGCGGTCGTCTCCAATCCGGAGTTCCTCAAGGAAGGCGCGGCAGTCGAGGACTTCATGCGCCCCGACCGCATCGTCGTGGGTGCCGACGACGAACGGGCGGTGCTGCTGATGCGTGCGCTGTACTCGCCGTTCATCCGCAATCATGACCGGCTGATGCTGATGGATGTCAAGAGCGCCGAGTTCACGAAATACGCCGCGAATTCGATGCTGGCAACGCGGATCAGCTTCATGAACGAGCTCGCGCTGCTGGCCGAGCGGGTCGGCGCCGACATCGAGATGGTTCGCAAGGGCATCGGCAGCGATCCCCGAATCGGCTATCAGTTCCTGTACGCGGGAGCCGGCTATGGAGGCTCGTGTTTCCCGAAGGACGTTCGCGCGCTGCTGAATACCGGGCGAGAGGTCGGGCTTGAACTGGGTGTACTCGAGGCAGTCGAAGGCGCGAACAAGCGCCAGCGTGAAGTTCTCAAGGGCAAGGTGGTGGCCCGCTTCGGTGCCAACCTTGCCGGACGACAGTTCGCGGTCTGGGGACTCGCCTTCAAGCCGAACACCGACGACATGCGCGAAGCGCCGAGCCGGGCTGTGATCGAGGGCCTTCTCGAGCTGGGTGCCACGATCAAGGCCTATGACCCGGTCGCGATGGAAGAAGCGAAGCGCGTGTTCGGCCCTCTCGATGGACTTCAGTTCGTCGACAGGCAGACCGATGCGCTCGAAGGATCGGACGCGCTGGTCGTCATCACCGAGTGGAAGGAATTCAAGAGCCCTGATTTCGACGACATCCGAAAGCGCCTGCGGCAACCCGTCATCTTCGACGGCCGCAATCTCTACGATCCGAAGCTGATGGCCGAGTTTGGCATCGAGTACTTCGGAATCGGCCGTGGCCTGGCGCAGCCGCAAGGCGCAACGCGAGCACAAGCGCAATGATCCTCGTCACCGGCGGCGCCGGCTTCATCGGCGCGAACTTCGTGCTCGACTGGCTCGAGCACAACGACGAAAGCATCGTCAATCTCGATGCGCTGACCTATGCCGGCAATCTCGAGAACCTGGCCACGATTTCGAACGACGGCCGTCACGCCTTCGTGAAGGGCGACATCTGCGACCGGTCGCTGCTCGACAAGGTATTCGCCGAGTACCGCCCGCGGGCCGTCGTCCATTTCGCGGCAGAGAGCCACGTCGATCGCAGCATCAACGGGCCGGCGGCATTCATCAAGACCAACGTCGAGGGCACGTTTGCTCTGCTCGAGGTCGCCAGAGCGTATTGGATGAACCTGCCGGAAGCCGAGAAATCCGCGTTCAGGTTCCACCACGTGTCGACCGATGAGGTTTACGGGTCGCTGGCGGGCGGCGCCCCTCCATTCGTGGAGACGAACACCTACGAGCCCAACAGCCCGTATTCGGCGAGCAAGGCGGCCAGCGATCATCTCGTGCGCGCCTGGCACCACACCTACGGGCTGCCGGTGCTGACCACGAACTGCTCGAACAACTATGGTCCGTACCATTTCCCCGAGAAGCTGATCCCGCTGACGATCGTCAATGCGCTCGCCGGCAGGCCCCTGCCCATCTACGGCGATGGCCAGCAGATCCGCGACTGGCTCTATGTCAAAGACCACGCTGCAGCGATACGAACGGTGCTCTCGCGGGGCCGCGTGGGCGAAACGTACAACATTGGCGGCTGGAACGAGAAGCCGAACATCGACGTCGTGTCGACGATCTGCGCGCATCTGGACGAGGTCCGACCGGATCCAGGCGGCAGCTATCGGCGCCTCATTTCCTTCGTGACCGATCGCCCCGGCCACGACCGCCGCTACGCGATCGACGCGAGCAAGGTCGAGCGCGAGCTGGGGTGGAGGCCGGCGGAGACCTTCGAGACCGGGATCCGCAAGACCATCCAGTGGTATCTCGACAACCCCGGCTGGGTCCAGAGAGTTCAAAGCGGGGCGTATCGCGAGTGGGTCCAGGCGAACTACGCGGGCCGTGACGGCGCATGAAGATCCTGCTGCTTGGCAAGAACGGCCAAGTCGGCTGGGAGCTCCAGCGTTCCCTGGCGCCTTTGGGCGAGGTGATTGCCGTCGATCGCCACACAGCAGGCCTGCGGGCTGATTTCTCGGATCCCGAGACGCTCGGCGCGATGGTCCGCGCCATCGCGCCGCAGGTGATTGTCAATGCCGCTGCGCACACGGCCGTGGACAAGGCCGAGAGCGAGCCGCAGCTCGCTCGCCTGCTGAATGCCGAGGCGCCCGCCGTCCTCGCCCGAGAGGCGCGCTCGCTCGACGCCTGGCTGGTTCACTACAGCACCGACTACGTGTTCGATGGAAGTGGAACCGCACCCTGGACCGAAGAGTCGGCCACCCATCCTTTGAGCGTCTACGGCAGGACCAAGCTCGAAGGGGAAGACGCCATTCGTGGCAGCGGCTGCCGGCATCTCATCTTCCGGACCAGCTGGGTGTACGCCACGCGCGGCGCCAACTTCGCCAAGACCATGTTGAGACTGGCGAAGGAGCGGGACCGGCTGACCGTCGTCGATGACCAGATCGGCTCGCCGACAGGTGCCGACCTGCTGGCCGACGTGACAGCCCACGCCATTCGCTTCGCCCAGGGCAGGCCGGAGGCCGGCGGTACGTATCACGCCGTCGCCCAGGGCGTGACCAGTTGGCATGGCTACGCGCGACACGTCATCGGCTTCGCGCGCAGCCATGGCGTGCAGCTTGCGGTGGCTGACGAAGCGGTCGAACCTGTACCGAGCACCTCGTTTCCGACGCCAGCGGCGCGCCCGCACAATTCCCGCCTGGACACCCGCAAGCTGCGCGAGACATTCGACCTCGAGCTGCCGAGCTGGCAATCGGGCGTCGATCGAATGATGACGGAAGTACTGGGCACGTAGCCGACAAATGAATGAGCAAGAGCGCATGAACTCACCCGCACGCAAAGGCATCATCCTCGCCGGTGGCTCCGGAACCCGCCTCCACCCGGCGACCTTGGCCATGAGCAAGCAGCTGCTGCCTGTCTACGACAAGCCGATGGTGTACTACCCCTTGTCGACCTTGATGCTGGCGGGGATCCGCGACATTCTCTTGATCAGCACGCCGCAAGACATTCCTCGATTCGAGGCGCTGCTTGGCGATGGAGCGAAGTGGGGAATCACCATCACCTACTGCGTGCAGCCGAGTCCCGACGGGCTGGCGCAGGCGTTCATCCTGGGCAAGCGGTTCGTGAACGGTCAGCCCAGCGCGCTCGTTCTTGGCGACAACATCTTCTATGGACACGCCCTGCAGGCACTGCTCGAGTCGGCGGCGCAGCGCCCGCGGGGGGCCACCGTCTTCGCGTATCACGTTCACGATCCGGAGCGTTATGGCGTGGTTGCCTTCGACGAATCCAAGCGCGCGCTCAGCATCGAAGAAAAGCCAAAGTCACCGAGCAGCAACTACGCGGTGACCGGCCTGTACTTTTACGATGAACAAGTCTGCGACATCGCGGCTGCGGTCAAACCCTCAGCGCGTGGCGAACTGGAAATCACCGACGTCAATGCAGCCTACCTGGCGCAACAGGAGCTGCATGTCGAAATCATGGGGCGCGGATACGCCTGGCTCGACACCGGCACCCACGACAGCTTGCTGGATGCCGGCCAGTTCATCGCCACGCTCGAAAAACGGCAGGGACTGAAAGTCGCCTGCCCCGAGGAAGTGGCCTATCGCTCCGGGTGGATTGATGCGCGGCAGTTGGAGAGACTGGCGCAGCCGATGCTGAAGAACGGGTACGGTCAGTACCTGCAGCGCCTACTGGTCGACACGATCTACTGATTTCCGCGCGGGGCGGGGCGGCCCGCGGAGTGGCTCATCCGCGCGCCGTGACGATCATTTGTACTCGATGATCCGTGCGACCGCCCCGGATCGCCGATTCAGCACGAACTTGATCTGCCCCACGGCTTCCGGGAATTTCGCCATCACGAGGAACAGCGCGTGGGTCATTCGGTCGCCGACTGGACCACTGCCTTTGGCGCAAAGGCGCAAGACCTGAGCGGGATAGACGAGCAGACCCAACAGCGCCATGGGCCCGACGATGAGCGACAGCAAGACGATCCCGGCCGGCAGCCCGACACCCCAGAACCAGGCGCTGCGAGATGCGCGCACCTTGTGCCGTTCGGGTGGCGCGCCATGAAGGGCGGCTCCCTCGGCAAAGGCATAGCCCGTCCGGGTGGTGCGGCGCCACCACTGGCTCCATCGCGTCATGGCCGCGTCATGGAGGGTCATCTCGGCATCCAGGCGCCAGATCCGCCACCCGCGCCCGCGCAGTCGCACGCAAAGCTCGGGCTCCTCGCCGGCGATCATCTGATCTCTGTACCCGCCGACCTGGTTGAGCGCGGCGGCGCGCATCAAGACGTCACCGCCACACGACTTCGTTTCGCCGATCGGCGTGTTCCATTCCGAGTCGCACAGGCGGTTGTAGACCGAGCGTTCGGGAAAGCGCTCGCGGCGCCGGCCGCAGACGGCAGCCACGTTGGGATTGGCCAGCAGGAACTCGGTGGCAGCGCCCATCCAGGATGCCGCCACTTCGCAGTCGCCATCGACGAACTGCACGAACTGCACGTCGGGGAGCAGCCGTTGAACCCGCCGAAAGCCTTCATTGCGCGCACGTGCCGCAGTGAAAGCGACGTTCATGTCGAGGTCGACCACTTCGGCACCCAGACTGCGCGCCAGTGACGGCGAACCGTCGGTCGAGCCAGAGTCGACGTAGACCACCAGCGCTGCCTGCGGCACCACTGACGACAGGCAACGCCGCAGACGCTCGCCCTCATTGCGGCCAATCACCACCACCGCGTGCCCAAACGAATGCGGGCCTGTGTCGGGAATCATCGGACCATTCTACGAGGCGCCTCGCAGGTCCACGGCGCCCGGCACGCGACTGAGGGCCCCGATGCCTCCGCTTCTTTTCATATTGGTAGGGGCGGCCACCCTCACATCTTGAGACATTTTCACGGCGCGATCTTTGCTTGAAGAGTGCTCAAGGGTGCGATGGATCGACGAACTGCCGCAATTTGTCGGTCGCGAAAGCATATGCAATGAGGGCCCAAGGGCGCTCCCTTCGATCTGTTACCCATTGCGGCCCTGCTGACACGGTTTCAAATGGTCACGCGCAAACGTGCGTGAGAATGCAACCCTTCATTTGAGCGGTTTGTCACGAACGACACAGCCGCACAGCCTTCCCC